>Ga0153932_1000148_pt1 | contig 31811 bp, 41 predicted proteins | sample TSNJ016MetaG_FD_102273 | JGI IMG/M metagenome (GOLD analysis project Ga0153932, IMG submission 102273) | Attine ant fungus gardens microbial communities from New Jersey, USA - TSNJ016 MetaG | ecosystem: Host-associated > Fungi > Mycelium > Unclassified | place: USA: New Jersey, Wharton State...
AATCGCGTCTGCGAAAAATTGCTCCTGCGGGAACGTGATTAGCTGGAAAGGCTTGGTGTATAAGGCGCAGCGGGCGTCTGAAGGAGAAGTTTGCGTCAAGGGCGACGTTGGGCGAAACATCGGCGCAATCTCCATGGATGCCATCGGGAGCACGATTGGCAATATGGTGGTGACTCAGGTAGCTGGTGATAGTGTGAAGTCGCCTACGCAGCAGGCCATCAGCGGTGTGACCGGTCAGATGTTGCCGGTGGGGCTGAGTGGTCTTGGGTACGGATTTGCGGCGCCGGAGACGCCGGTGGGCCAGTCGTTCTCGTCAAGCTATAACCCGTACAACACGTCAAGCAACTCCGATGCGACGGTGCGAAGTCTGAACCTGACGCCTGGTCAAGCGCGCGAGTTGGTGAAGCCGGATAACGGTCCATCAATTGTTGATATGAACAGTCCGTCGGGCGCGTTCACCGAGCCGGTGCCGTATCCGAACATTCGGGTGAGCGAGTTGCCGGCGTTCACGCTCAATGATCGGGCAACGGCGATCTCAGGCAACGTACTTGATACTGCGCCTCATCCATTCGGAGCGTTGGCGAGCAACTTTGCAGGAGAGCTCTGGCAAGGCACTAAGCAACTGGCCTACGGTATGGTTGGCGCGGAGAGCGCGGATGTCGCGCGTGAAAACTGGGCTGCAGGAAACTATCTGACAGCGGGTGCGAAGGGCGCGCAGTCGTTGATGGAAGCTGGCTTAGCCATTACTGGCACAGGGCCTGTGTTCCGGGTGGGCGCCGGTATGGTGGCCGAAGGTGTCGGGTTGGCAAGTAGAGCATTCGGGCCGACGGTGGACGCGCTCGCGACCAAGATGTTTACGAGCAGCGGGACGCAGTTATCGATCGTCGAAGGTGGTGGCGTAGCTCGTACAGGCGGCGTCTCGTTTGGACTTGATCCCGTAACGTCTGGTGGTCCGCTTCGCGAGCTTATGAACGGGAATATCAAGATCACGTCCAAGGGGGTTGCCGTGGTCGAAAGCCACGTTACCCGCTTTGGTGAAGATGCCGCAAATCAGCTGATGGTAAATCGACTGCTCGACATATCCAAAGGTGGAATAAGCGGTACTGTTGCTGACTATAACTTCTATACACATGAGTTACGAGAGTTCACTCGCGTTCGACGACTAGGCTTCGAAACGGGCCCGTTGCCGGGCGATGTTTACTACAACGCTCACTCTGCTGCGCTTAGAGAATATGGCATACAACCGAAAACGTATGACCAGTCGCTTAATGCTTTGTATCATCCAGATGCGATTCGCTTGATGAGGGGGCAGTAATGGATAACATTGCTAATGAAATTTTAGCTTTTATAGGCCGTAACTCAGAGGGTGCAACCTTGTATCAGATCATAAGGGGCTATGGATTTCCAGATGCACCCTATGATTTGCAAGCGCTGCTTCACGCGTTTGTAGAGGAGCGCTTGGCCGAGTTGAGAATGCCAGAGGCGGGCGTAAATGCAAAGTACGTGGTCACAGAAAAAGGTATGAAGATGATCGCATTGGAAAAGTAGCGCGAGGTGAAAGCGATTAGATTGATGGCGGATTACCAATGTAGCCCGTTGTGGGAGGCGTCGCCTGGTCAGGTGGGAAATATTGACTTGGACGTTCTCCCGCTGTCACATGGTCTTAGAGCGCGGCTGATAAATTGGGCTCGTGCCTATGACGCTACGCTTAACATGGACGATCCCTTAAGTTCTGGATTTGAAACCGATGAACAAGAAGCAGAATTCAAACGAATCGGCACTGAGCTAGGTGAGGAATTAAGCAACGAACTGGGTCCGGAATTCGCGGTGACGATGAAAATTTAATGTGTCATGTTGTGTCGCTACCATAAGCCGAAGGGCCGCTCTCGCGGCCCAACGCTTGATTGGATATCTGACGATTCGCACGAGTTTACAGTTTGCTGTGATGTGGCAGTCAAAGAGTATGTTGTTGCGTTACTTTTATAGAGCATGGGCTTTGCCAGTTGGTGTTTTAAGAGCCGCACCTGAGTTGTATTAATAAAAAAATCTACGAGGAAGTAACCAAATGCAGTTGAAGAGATTGATTCCGGTTGGTGCGTTGTTGTTGGTGATGGCGGGTTGTGCTTCGGTGCCGATGGGCGATCCGCAACAGGATGCGGCGCTCAAAACGTTTAGTGTTCCGACGGATAAGGCGGCGATCTACGTGTACCGCAATGAGAACATGGGCGCGGCGATCAAGATGCCGGTGATACTGGACGGCAAGGTCTTGGGCGACACTGCGGCGAAGACGTACCTATATTCGGAGGTGACGCCGGGTAAGCATCAATTGGTGTCGAAGACGGAGAACGACTCGACGCTGAATGTAGACGTGGTCGCGGGAAAAATCTATTACGTTTGGCAGGAAGTGAAGATGGGTCTGTTTGCGGCACGCAGCAAGCTACAACGGGTTGATGAAACGACAGGTCAGGCGGGCGTGATGGAATCGAAGTTGGCAGCACCGATACCAGCGCCGATGCTGTAGTTGCAGCTTGGCAGCATGAAAGCGAAGGGCCGCGAGTTCAGAGAGCGGCCCTTCGTTGTTACGCGGCGGTGATGATGAGCCTGCCCTGTTCAACAGTGGTACGCACCTGCTGGTCAGCCGAGAATCCAGCCTGCTAGATCCATCGGCCGGAGAGCTTGATCCAGGGGTAAAGCTTGGGTGGCTTGTTCAGATGTAAAAGGGTTTGGTAGCGAAGAGATTGCTGAACCGTGACGGAGCGTTCAGGAAACGCAGGGACTGATTTATGATCGGTACTAGCCATAGCCAACTCTCTTGTAGTTGGTGGTGGTCAGCGGGCGGTGAGTGTTGGTAGCACTCATCGCCCGCGCTTCATTTACGCGCCGGTATCAGCCGCTGATAGCGGAAAAGGAACGGATTCTGTCGTTACACCGTAACGCTCAGCGCTTGTTGAAACCGTTGGCGGTGATGAACCCGTTTGCGGACCAGTTGGCGTTCCTGTCGGACAAGACGCGCATGCGGCAGGATCACGAAAAGTACCTTACTCTCATTGACACGATAGCGCTGTTGCACCAGCACCAGCGGGAGGTGAAAACGGTGCGGCACGCGGGCGCTGACCTGGCGTATATCGAGGTGAGCGCGTCCGATATTGAGAGCGCAAACCGGCTGGTGCATGAGGTGCTGGGGCGCAGCCTGGACGAGTTGCCGCCGGTGACGCGGCGAGTGCTGGATCAGATCGTGGCCGCTGTGAAGGCGATGCCGGTGCCGCGTGAATCGGTGCGCTTCAGCCGGCGTGAAGTACGTGGCTGGACGGGTGTGAGCGACACGCCGTTATGCCGCCACCTTGAACGGCTGGTGAATCTTGAATACCTGCTCACGCATCGCGGCCAACGTCGCCAGAGCTTCGAATACGAGCTGATGTATAACGGCGATGGAGGCGATTCGACGCATCTTGCGGGCTTAATCGATGTCAGTACGATTCGAAGTTCACTCACCGGCGAGGGGGACTTCGCTCCCCCATCACTCCCCCAAAATTCGCCTAAAATTCCCCCTTCACTCCCGACGATAAATCGCGGTGACGCCGACGATATAAGGCTGAGCGGGGAATGCTCGATAAGTGGTGCGAAAACGCACTGCTCCGGGAAAAGGGAATCGAACGTCGTAGTTAAGCCGTTGTACACGCAGTGACGCAGGGTCGTGACGCAGTAACGAAACCGGGAGGACAAGATGGCGAATACAGCGGCACAGAGGCAGGCGGCCTATCGGAAGCGGCGCTCGGGCGCAGGGCGCGATGGCAATGGCGAGCGGCAGTTGAACATGTGGGTGGATACGCAGGCGGCGTTGGGGCTGGCGAGACTGGCGCGGCGTGCCGGGGTGACGCAACGGGAGATGGTTGAGCGGCTGGTTGAGCAAGCGGATAAGCAGGTGCTGGCGGGGCTTGATCCGGACACGCCGGGGTGGGAGGCGTACTTCGGGGTGCGTCGTGCGCTCGTGGTGGATGAAGTCTTCGTTACGCAGTAACGGAGGCGGCAAAGGGTCTTGAAATGTACGGCAAATTGCCGTATTGTATGCAAATACAGGAGGATTTTATTATGCCCACCGTTCTATCCACCGCCCGGCTCGAAGCGCGCATCAGCACCGATTTGCACACGATGCTTAAGCGTGCAGCCGAACTTCAGGGGCGCACGATGACTGACTTCGTGGTTGCGGCCGTGCAAGACGCGGCGCAGCGCGCGATTGAGCAGGCGGACGTGATGCGTCTGTCGCTGGCCGATCAGGCGTGTTTCGCGCAGGCGCTGCTGTCGCCGCCCAAGCCCACGCCTGCGCTCAAGCGCGCGTTCGCACGCCGGCGCAAGCTGCTAGGCGCCGATGAGTAGCGCGCCCTATCGAGTCGTACCGCTTAGCGGGCAAGAACGAACGACGTTTGTGAGCGATTCGGAGGCGTTGAATCGCTACTTCCAACAGCAGGTTACGCAGGACGTACGGCGCCGGGTTGCCGCGTGCTTCGTGGCGCTGGATGGCGAGCAGCGCGTGGCCGGTTATTACACGCTAGCGGCGGCCAGTGTGCTGTTGGCGGAGCTTCCCGGAGCGAGCGCGAAGAAGCTGCCGCGTTACCCGAGTGTTCCGGCAATACGCATGGGGCGTCTGGCGGTGGATCAGGCGTTCAAAGGGCAAGGGCTTGGCGGTGCGTTGCTGGCTGATGCGCTTGAGCGTGCTGCGCGCTCGGAGATTGCGGCGTTTGCACTTGTAGTCGATGCGAAAGATGAAACGGCTGCGGCGTTTTACGCGCATCACGGCTTTATTGCGCTGCCTGATGCGGCGTTGACGTTGTTCTTGCCGTTGGCGACGGTGCGCGGATCAATCTGAGAGCATCGAACGCGTCCATGGGGGGCGCTTCTCTCTTAGCGGCCATCGACGCGCGTTGTGTAGCGTCAAGCACATGACGAAGTGAGTGACGATGACAAGCGATGTCAGAGGGACGCAGAGTCAACGACGTATCCAGAGAAACGACTCCAGGCGCACCGGCATCGTGTGCGGGCCTGGCGGCCCGAACGAGGATCAGCCGATAAGTGGTGCGAAAACGCACTGCTCCGGCGATAAAAAATTGCACGTCGTAGTTGGCGCGTCATACCCGCAGAGCCGATAGCGTTCAGGTTCTGACTTCGTGCTCGATGGCGCGCTCGATCAACTGGTTAAGACTGATACCTTCGGCCGCAGCAGTTTCGACGGCGCGCGCATGGAGCTCGGGATCGATGCGGGCATTAAAACGGCCGGAGAAATGGCGTACCGGATCGATGCCGTTCTCGCGGCAGACGTCCAGAAAAGCGGCCAGGGACTTGGCGCCTTCGGCCTTGAGTGTGGGGATATCGCTCGCGTAGAAGTCCGCGCCTCCGTTCAGGCCGAGGAATTCACCGCGCAGCATATCGGTGTCGGGGTCATAGGTGACGACGGCGCGATAGTTGTCGATGCTCAGGATGTTCATGGTTTTACTCCGTTCGATTCGAGCCACTTGCGGATGCTGGCGATAGCGCCTTTATCGGTGGTTGGCCGGGGGGGTGGGCGGTGATAGACCTGCACCTGGCCAAACAGCACGACGGCAATGCGCGAGCCTTCGCGTTCGGTGATTGTGGCGCCCAGTTCGAGGAAAAGCGCCTCGATGTCGGCCCAGCGCACGTTAGCCGAGACGGGGCGCGAAAAGATCAGTTCAAGGGTCTTGGCGTGGGCTCGTTTCATGGGTGCATGGTACCACAATATAGTACTGTCATGAATGCATGGCGCGGACCATCGATGATGTTCGGTTTCTGTCTTAGCGGCCATCGATGCGCGATGTGAGCCGTGGCGCGCACGACGAAGTGAGTGACGATGCAAGGCGATGTCGGAGGGACGCAAAGTCAACGACATATCCAGTTAAACGAATTAAGGCGCACCGGCATCGTGTGCGGGCCTCTCGGCCCGAAGGCTAAGGAATGTCCAGCGGCCTTGCGGCCGGGTTACGCGCGTGGCCGCGCTCGGAAGAGATCAGGGCCGCTGCGCGGTCGGCGTGGCGCACGCCAAACCAAGTCAAGCATGGCGCTTCGCGCAAGACGAAACAGGGGCCGCGTCGCGGCCAAGTGAATGGAATGAGCCCTGCCCTCCCGGGCCGTCTGATGCGCTCAGGCTTCGGCCGCAAGCGGCCTTTCGCTCAGTGCTCGCTGCCCTCCCCCCGTCCGCCCCCAGGGGGCTCCCCAGAGTGAAGAACGAGTGAGTCAAAAGCGCCTTCGGAGCAACGAACAGGCGAAGACACGTCTGGGCGTTACTGCGTAACGGAAGAACCGATACGAACAGGCCAAGGTGGCTGACATGCGGTGCAAGCCTAAAACCCGTCGTGCACCGCAGATCCAAGCGTCTAGAACCGGTGGCCGTCAAGGCCAAGCCCTCTCGGGCGCTACGCGGCCTTGACGGCGTTGGCGCTCGAGCTCAGCGATGCGCCGCCGTGACTGCGTAACGAAGTAGTTTGCAGAGGCTGGGTTCCGCCGGGTTTGCCCTCGCACTGCGTGCGCCGTCAAACCCGGCGGGATGTGGTTGAAGCGGTTGATAAACAGAGGGAGGAAACACATGCAGACAAAGGGTCATCCGAAACGGCATCTGAAGGCGTGGCGCAGCAATGGAGGCAAGTGTGCGCTGCGCCTGGACCATCCGTTGATGGATCATGTTGACAGTTATCTGGAGTGGCGGCGCACGCGTGCGTCGAGCGAGACGACGTTGCGCACGCTGGAGAAGGCGCTGAGGGAGTTTATTCTGTGGTGCGATGTGCGGGGGCTCATTGATCCGCGGGAGTTCACGCGTGCGGTGCTGGAGGCGTATCAGCGCGGGCTGTACCTTGAACGCAAGCGTGACGGTGCGCCGCTGTCGGTGCGCACGCAGCTTGGACGGCTACACGCGTTGATCGGGTGGTGCCGGTGGCTCTCGCGTGAGCGGATCATCGAGCACAACGTGGCGGCCGATCTGGTGTTGCCGCGTGTGTCGCATACGCTACCGAGGGTGGTGCCGGATGTGGAGCAGATCGCGCGGCTGATGGCGCAGCCGGACCTGGAGGGGATAATCGGGGTACGTGACCGGGCGATTCTGGAGCTGCTGTACAGCACGGGCATGCGCGGCATGGAGCTGTGCGGGCTGGCGCTAGCGGATTTGAATCTGGAGCGCGGCACGGTGTGGGTGCGTCAGGGCAAGGGCCGGCGGGACCGGTTTATTGCCATAGGCGGGCGCGCCTGCGCATGGGTGCGGCGGTATCTGGATGAGGTGCGCCCGAAGCTGGTGGTTCATCTGGACGACTGGTCGGTGTTCCTGACGGACTATGGTCAGGCGTATGTACCGCACCGGCTGTCGAACATGGTGAGGCTTTACATGCGTCATGCGGGCATGATGGAGGGGGCGAGCCACGCGCTGCGACATGCGTGCGCCACGCACATGCTGGAGAACGGGGCGGACATCCGGTTCATCCAGGCGCAGTTGGGCCATGTGCAACTGTCGACCACGCAGATTTACACGCACGTGGCGATCGGTAAGCTCAAGGCGATTCACCCGCGACGCATCCGGCGCGACAGGGTGAGTTGGTGCGCCTGCACAAGCCCGATGTGACGGGTGGCGGCACAGAAGAGCCAGAGATGATGGTGTTGCTCGCCGAGCTCGAAGACGAAGCGCAACACGAGGCACACCAGGACGAAGGCAAATAAAGAGATGCCGTGGAGGGGCATCTGCACGGCTAGAATCGCGTCTGGGGAAAAATCCCCGGACGGGAAAGTGGATCGGCTGGGAAGGCTTGCTGTATAAGGCTGAGCGGGCGTCGGGAGGGAGAAATCGCGTCAAGGTAGGAGAAGGGGCGATCTCCATGGATGCCATTGGCTCGACGATCGGCAATATGGCCGTCAATCAGATCGCGGAGGCGAGTGCGGCCAGTTCGAGCGTGGTCGCGAGTAGCTTGCGCACGCAGCAGGCGATGAGCGCAGTGACTGATCAGGTGTTGCCGGTGGGGCTCGGTGGGGTTGGGTATGGATTGACCGCGCCAGAGACGGCGATGGGCCAGTTGGGCTCGTCGGGCTATAACCCGTACAACTCATCGAGTGCCCGCGATGCAGCGGTGCAGCTGATGGAGCTGACGCCGGACGATGTTCGACGTTTGACACCGGTGAACGGTCCGTCGATCGTGGGCTCGCCGTTCTCGCCGGAGGTGACCGGCGATGCGGTGCCGTATCCGCAGATCTCGGTGAGGTCGTTGCCGGAGGGGACTGCTGCAACGGACAGCGCCCTGAACGGACTCGACTCGTTCATGGCGTTCAATCGCGTTGGTCAGGCGCTCGGTGGAGCGGCTGTACAGAACTCTGGTTTCTCTAATGCGATTGATAAGGCATTGAATGGGTACTTGGGAGCAAAGCGATGATGTCTATGAACTCTTCAATGAAGCAGCTTATTGAGCGGGATAAGGACGTTGCGTGCACATTATCTTCAAAGCTTGAAGCGGTTCTTGGCGCCGGGTTTCGGCAGGTGGGCGATTGCGTATTCTTCTCCTCGTTGTTCGATGAACAGAGCCTCCCTAACACTGACTTCATACAACAGTATTACTTGGATTCAACGGGTTATGAGTGCGGCATCAATCAGATTCATCTCGAGGACTATTGCGATACTGATCTCCTCTGCGTATCCCGGTTGTTCGTCGAAAGGTTCCTGTCTAAATGGTCCGAGAACTTTGCCGAGGCCGTCGTTGCGATATTGAGTTACGAGGTAAGCGAGGAATTCGGTGAGATTTCCATTTTTAGATTCCACACCAAGAGGCCTGGGGAAGCCTTCATAAATTCAGATGACACGGAAAGCTTCGGTGAAGCTTTAATGATGGTCGAGATTGGGCTCAAGTGAATGCGAAAAATTCATGTGGATGTGGTTCAGCGGGGATAAATTTAAGAGCAGCACCTGAGTTGTATTGATAAAAAAATCTATGAGGAAGTAACCAAATGCAGTTGAAGAGATTGATTCCGGTTGGTGCGTTGTCGTTGGTGATGGCGGGTTGCGCTTCGGTGCCAATGGGCGATCCGCAAAAGGACGCGGCATTAAAAACGTTCAGTGTTCCTGCGGATAAGGCGGCGATCTACGTTTACCGCAATGAGAACATGGGGGCTGCCATCAAGATGCCGGTGACACTGGACGGCAAGGTCTTGGGCGACACTGCGGCGAAGACGTATTTGTACACGGAGGTGACGCCGGGCTCGCATCAACTGGTATCGAAGGCTGAGAATGACTCGACCCTAACGGTGGACGTGGTCGCAGGAAAAATCTATTACGTCTGGCAGGAAGTGAAGATGGGCTTCCTGTATGGCCGCAGCAAACTGCAACTGGTTGATGAGATCACCGGCCAGGCTGGCGTGAAGGAATCGAAATTGGCCGCACCGATGCCGGCGCCGATGATGTAGTTCTAGCTTTGGCAGCATGAAAGCGAAGGGCCGCGAGAGCGGCCCTTCGTCGTTACGCGGCGGTGATGATGAGCCTGCCCTGTTCGACCGTGATGCGCACCTGCTGGTCAGCAGAGAATCCGGCTCGCTCGATCCATCGGCCGGAGAGCTTGATCCAGGGGTAAAGCTTGGGTGGCTCATGGAAGCATAGCGGTTTGTTGCTCTTCTCCCCGCTTACCGCATTGATGCGACAAGGTAAACAATTATAGATATTGCCACGAAAACTGAAAAACTAGGAATTTTCGCGTGGTAATCAGGTTTCCGTAAGTGTCTAATTGGCTCGCCCAAAAAACCACTTTAACCACGAGATACTTGATGACCGCAGCACAAGCGCAAGGGATGCTCGCACAACTGCTATGGCAGTGCGCAGTCACGTGTGCTCCGGTATTGATCGCCACACTTGTGGTGGGCGTGCTCGTCAGCATCCTGCAGGTGGTCACACAGGTTCAGGAAATGAGCCTGACATATATCCCCAAGCTGGCTGTGACGGTCATCGTGCTCACCGTCGCCGGTGCGTGGATGCTCGGGCGTTTGACGCTTTTCGCCCGCAATATGTTTGCTGTCATACCTTCGCTCGGTTGACGATGCTCTCCTCCTTCGCAACCATTACATCCATTGGCGTGGCCGGTCTTCTAATGACGCTGCGCCTTGGCCCGGCGTTCGCCTCAGCGCCGCCCTTCTCATTGATACGCATTCCTGTGCGTGTTCGAGTTGCGCTGATCGTTGGTCTGGCATTCACTTTTAGTCTACCGTTTGCCAAGGAAGTTCCGCTTGAGCCAAGCGCATTGCTGCAAGCCGCCGCCGCAGAACTGTTGCTGGGGACGGTCATCGCATTCGCCTGGCAAGGCGCCTTCGCGGGCTTGTTGTTTGCGGGACGCGTTTTGGACCTTCAGGCGGGCTTCGGCATTGCGCAGGTTATTGATCCCAGCACGCGGGCACAAATGCCGCTTTTCGGTGCGCTGATCGCCATGGTTGCAGGATTGATTTTTTTTGCAAGCGGCGCGCACCGGGACATGCTTCGGCTCATTGCTTTGCTTAACCAGTTCATTCCACTCGGGGCTTTTCATTTTCAGGGTGGCGTGCAGCCACTGATCAAGTATCTCGGCAGCGTAGCTGTCATCGGCCTCGCTGTCGTATCAGTTGCATTCGTTGTGCTGTTCATGATCGATCTTTTGCTGGCATTTCTCTCGCGGACATTGCCGCAGATGAATGTGCTCGTGCTCGGCCTGCAGGTGAAGACCATCGTATCGATCCTCGTTCTCGCGTCTAGCTGCCGTTTGCTTGAGCCGGTCATGGCTCGCTTAGCTCACCTGGCGTTACGTCTTCCCGCTGAGCTTACGGGGACGACGCAATGAGCGAAAACGAGCAGAACAAAAGCGAAGCGGCGTCGCCATTTAAACTCGAAAAAGCCCGCAAAAAAGGCTCTATTGCACGTAGTACGGAATGGAGTCTGGTCGCCACCATTGTTGCCGTTTCCGTATTGATGTACTGGGATGGCGCCCGCCGCACGAGCATGTTCGTCGGGCAAGTTGCCACGACACTTGCGTCCTCCCACTCGGGCAATTCTGTATGGTCCCCGGCGGCGCATAGACTCGTCTTCTTGTGTATTTCATCGATTGCTCCCGTGCTGTTGATCGCAGCGCTCGCTGCCGCCGTTCCCGCGCTGATTCAAACGCGATTCCTGTTTGCGCCCGACGCGCTACGCATGGACTTTAATCGAATCAGTCCGGCAGCAGGATTTAAACGCCTCTTTTCCAAAGACGTACTTGTGCAGGGCCTGAAGAGCGCTTTGAAGCTTGTCATCTATTCGGGCATCGGTGGCTATATCGTTTTCCAAGGCGTAGTCGACGTGCTGCGTGAACCGGTTATCGCAAGCGCTCTGCCGCGCGTGCTCGCCTTGCACGCCACGCGGCTCGTGATCTGGCTTGCCAGCGCAGCATTCATATTCGCGTTGGTCGACTGGGTGCTGGTCAAGCGCAAATTTGCGAAGTCAATGCAAATGAGCCGGCGAGAGCAGCGTGAAGAAGTGCGCCAGCGTGAAGGCGACCCGCGGATTCGTGCTCGCAGGCGGCAAGTGCAACGTGAACTCGTAAAACGCGCAAGCAGCATGCGACGCGTGCGGGACGCGGACTTCGTCGTGACAAATCCGACCCACTTTGCAGTCGGGCTCCAATATCGTCCGAATGATATGAACGCACCTAAGGTTCTGGCCAAGGGCGCAGGCGAGTTCGCGGCGCGTCTGAAGCGCGTGGCTTTTGTTTATGGCGTTCCGGTAATCGAAGCACCGGCGCTCGCACGCGCACTGTTTCACCGGACAGCGATTGATCAGGTTGTCCCCGAGCATCTTTACGCCGACACGGCAACGGTTTATTTGCAGGCCCGTCGTGCTCGGGAAGGACACTGATCGTGTGGCGCTCCAGAGTCAAGAAGCAAGCGGACCTCGCGCTGGTTGCCTGCGTCATCGGGATTTTCTTAATCCTGTTCACGCCTATTCCCCCTGCGCTGCTGGACCTGCTGATCGTCACTAATTTTGCATTCGCGCTGACGATACTTTTGCTGACTTTTTACGTCGCGCGGCCCGTCGATTTTTCGACTTTTCCATCATTGCTACTGGTCGCGACCTTGTTTCGTTTGTCGCTGAACATTGCGGCAACCCGGCTTATCTTGTCGAGTGCGGACGCTGGGCGAGTGATCGGCGCGATCGGCGAATTCGTGGTCCAAGGGAACTTTGTCATCGGCTTTATCATATTTTTGATACTGATCGTTGTGCAATACGTTGTAGTGACCGGAGGCGCGCAACGCGTGTCTGAGGTTGCCGCCCGGTTCGTGCTTGACGCCATGCCTGGTCAGCAGATGAGTATCGATGCGGACTTGAACATGGGCCTCATCGACCAGTCCGAAGCGCAGCGTCGACGTAAAGCACTTGAAAAAGAGGCTGGCTTTTACGGGGCCATGGACGGCGCAAGCAAGTTCGTCAAGGGCGACGCAATCGCCGGCGTAATCATTCTCTTGATCAACATTTTCGCTGGCTGGGCCGTGAGTATCGCTCAGCTCGGGATGGATTGGCAGCAGGCGTTGCGTACTTTCACGCTGCTGACTATCGGCGACGGCATTGTGACCCAAGTTCCCGCTCTCATTATTTCCGTGGCGACGGGTTTAATCGTCACCCGATCAGCATCGGATAACGAACTGGGCGCTGAAGTATGGCGCCAGCTAGTTCAGTTTCCGAAGGTGCAAATTCTCGTGGCCGTCGCATTGTTTGGTTTGTTGCTGCTGCCCGGCATGCCCGGATGGCCCGCCATTCTGGTGCTCGTAGTCGTCGCGTTCGCGTGGCTGATGCGTCGCCAGAGCGTATCGACCGAGGCAGCCCGGGAAGGCGATGTGGCGTCATCATCAGATGCTTCGACCGCGAAACCGAACGGTATGGCGACTCCGTCAGAACTGGAGGTTTCGTTCGGTTCCGTGCTTGCTGCTGACTTGACGCCGCATCGCCCCGCCCTGACTCAACGCGTTGCGGCACTGCGCGAAGATTTGAATGTCGATCTAGGCATTACCTTGCCGGCAGTCAGCTTTCGCGATGCAAGCAAATTGCCGCCTGATGAATACCGGATTTCACTGTTCGGAACCCGCTATGCGCAGGCTCCGCTCTACGCGAACAAGACTCTCGCTATCCACGCTGGCGAAAATGCCGAACCGCTCGGGGGCGAGCCGACGAAAGATCCCGCGTTCGGGCTGCCAGCCGTGTGGATCGATCCGGCCGAGGCGGCGAAGGCACGAAGAACAGGTTACACAATCGTAGACCCGGTTACCGTCATGCTGACCCACCTGACGGAAGTGATCAAGGCCAATGTGCCGCGGCTCTTGTCTCGCGCCAGCGTGATGGAGCTCCTCGAACAAGTGCGCGCAAGCCAACCCGGCATGGTGGAAGAGTTGATCCCGTCCATCCTCGCGGTAAGCGACGTGCAACAGGTGCTCAGAAACCTGCTTGCGGAGCATGTATCGATTAGGTACATGGACCGGATTGTCGAGGTCCTGCTCGAATACGGCCGTCACGAAAAAGACGCGGTCCGGCTCAGTGAACATGTTCGTGGACGGCTCGGCTATGACATCTGCCAAACGCTTCGCGGCGATCAGGATTTTCTTTCAGTCCTGACACTTGATCCGTCAATCGAATCGCGCGTGCTTGAAAACCTTCGTACCGAAGTGGGTGCGGGTTTCGTCCTGGAACCTGTGCTTGCTGAAAAAATGCTTGGGCGATTGCTTGCGATGAGCGACGCCATGACTCGACAGAACAAAGTGCCGGTGTTGCTCTGTCGCCCGGAAATTCGGCGGGCAATCAAGCTGTTCAGTCAACGCGTGGTGCCACGCCTTGCGGTCGTATCGATGACTGAGGTCCCCAACACAATGAATCTCAAGGCGTTCGGCATCGTAGGAGCGAGCTAATAACCATGTCTGAACTTCTTGGTGTGGCAGCACAAATGTTTGATATAGCCGGTCAGCGGCTCGAAGTCGCAGCTCGGAATATCGCGAATGCAACGACCCCCGGTTTCAAACGCGAGATGTCGTTTTCCCAGGTCGTGTCATCGCAGGAGACGGCGCGCAGCTTAGGCTCGTCGCGCCCGGCGATTTCAAGCGATTTCGAGGCCGGCAAGCTTGTTCCAACCGGCAATCCGTTTGACCTCTCGCTTGGTAGCACCGGATTTTTCGAGGTCAACGGTCCCGCTGGTCTTGAATACACGCGCAATGGGCATTTCACCCGCGATGATGCGGGTCGGCTCACTACTATGTCCGGCGCGGTACTGCAGGGCGCAGGAGGCGACGTCATCGTAAAAAGCGACCGCTGGAGCGTTGAGCGCGACGGAACGGTCATTGATGCTGGCGCTCCAGTCGACCGGCTGCGGATCGTCGACTTCGCCAATCGGGCCGCGCTCACCCGCTCGGCGAATGGATTCAGCGCGGGTAACGAGGAAGCACTGGAGGTGGCTGAAGCACGGGTTCTTCAAGGTTCATTCGAAGCGTCAAACGTATCGACAGCCAGCGACATGATGCATGTGATGAGCGCCATCCGCACAGGCGAGACCGCCCAAAAGCTGGTTCGCATCTATGACGACATGTTGGGCAGCGCGCTGCAACGCGCAGGAGAAATTGGCTAATGAATAACGCTTTCTACATTGGCGCCACGGGACTCAAGGCGCAGCAGAGCGCTCTGGAAACAGTGAGCAATAACGTCGCAAACATGAACACGGTTGCGTTCAAACGCGGAACGCCCAGTTTTATCGATTTGATCTCAGCCAGTGCACCGACAGCACCCAGAGCGGCCCCTACGGCGTTTGACGGGGTGGTGAGCAATCCGATGATGCAGGTGTTCAGCCAGGGTGAATTGAGGCAGACGAGCAATCCGCTCGATATCGCCGTGCGCGGCAGCGGATTTATTGAACTGCAAGGCGCAAACGGGCAAGTTTTGTTGTGGCGTGGCGGCACGCTTCACGTCAACGAGGACGGCAATCTGGCTGTGCCTTCCGGCGAAACACTCAAGGCCGCGCTGCAAGTGCCGGCGGAGACAGCGTCCGTTGCTATTGGGGCTGATGGTCGTGTTCAGGCGGTGTCGGCGTTGGGTGAAACGTCGGAGATTGGCCAGATTGAATTGGTCACTTCAACGGATACGCGTCTGCTTAAGCCCCTTGGCGCTGGTATTTTCGAAGCTGACGAAAGCGCAGCTCTCGAACGTTCGGCTGCGGGCGAAGAACGCGCTGGAACAATTCTTCAGGGGTATCAGGAATCGTCTAACGTGCAACTCGCCGATGAAATGGTCAACTTGCTGATCTATCAACGCGCGTTCGCGGCCAGTGCACGCGTGGTGCAGGCCGGTGACGAGCTCATGGGCCTGATCAACGGGCTACGGCGATGACGGGCACTTACGAGGCTAGCCTTTCCATGGCGTTGTGCGCCATGTTTCTGAGCACGTCGTCGACTTGTTACGCGCAGCAGACCGGTACGACCGAGATCAAATTCCGTCCCAGTGTCACGATCGATTCGTGTCGGGTGAATCTGGGCGATGTAGCCGATCTTGCGGCTCTTCCGGCCCTTCTGCGCGAGATTGCGTCATCACTGGAGGTGTTTCGTTTTGGCGCTTCAAGCATCAACACGCGCTTGGACTCTTCCCGTGTCATTGTCGCGTCGCGCCGCGCGATTCCTGGGCTTGGCGAGTGGTTTTCAGCGACTCAACCTGAAACGATTGCGATCAAACGGTCCGGCACGCCGTGCACTCCCACTACTCCAACATCGCCTTCGCCGATTGTTCGTGTCGCCGAACACTGCGCATTTCTCACGCGCGACATCGAGATAAACGATGCGGTGAAAGCGGACGATGTACGTGCTGGGCCGTGTTATGAAGCGGATTCCGAACCCGCTGACTTGCGGTACGCCCGTGAACGCGGCGTCTTGGTTGCGCGCTTCCCCCTGGCTGCGGGCCAGCAGATATCTTCTCGCGCAATACCTTTTCTAGCGACGTTCCGGCGTGGCGATTCTGCGCAGATAACAACAAGCATTGGCAACGCTCAGGCCTCGCGCAGCGCTGTGGCTGTGCAGGACGGCCGGCAAGGCCGAGCCATGTTATGGCGGTTTCGCGCGGGTGAGACCATCGAGGCAATGCTCTCGAAAGGCGGCGCATGAATCGGTTCAAACTGGTAAGTCGCGCACTCTTTGCAAATATGGCTATCGCCGCTTTCTTAACTGCGCAGGCAAGTGCCGCGGATCTCTATGTCGCGGACGACTTTCACGCGCCTGTCAGCGATCAGACCGCGCGTCAGGTTGGCGATATTTTGACTGTCATGATTTATGAGAATTCGAGCGCGTCGAATACCGCTGACACATCGACCAATACGAATTTTGGTGTTCAAGCAAAGGTTTCCGCGATAGGCGCAAGAACCAATGCGGCGGATGTCGGCCTTGGCGATTCATACAGTGGTCGCGGCAAAATTCAGCGAACGGGCCGCTTGCTCGCGCAAGTGAGCGCGACGGTTTCGGAAGTATTGCCAAGCGGTGATATGCGTATTGTCGGTGATCAACAAATCAACGTTAACGGCGAGAAGACGTCGATTCATCTGACCGGACGCGTTCGGCCTATAGATATCGGTCCGAGCAACACGGTGATATCCGGTCGCCTGGCAGACGCACGCATAGATTACGTCGGCGATGGTTTCGTCACCGACCGCTCACGGCCCGGATTGATTCCCCGTTTCTTCGGATGGCTTGGACTATGGTGATCCGCCGAAGATGGGGCGCCCTGCTGCTCGTCTCCTTGTTTCTCAATACCGCATGTCTGGCTGCAACCGCTGATGTGCGTCTGAAAGACCTTGGCCGGTTTCTCGGATGGCGCGACAACCTGCTGACGGGTTACGGCATTGTCACAGGTCTCGCAGGCTCCGGCGATAGTCCCCGCAATCAGGCAACGCGTCAGGCGCTGGTGAACGCGCTGTCACAGTTCGATGTGATCGTGAATCAGGATCAACTGCAAAGCCGCAACGTCGCAGCGGTCATGGTCACAGGAACGCTTTCCCCCGCGGCGAGCGTGGGCGACAAGCTGGACATCACGGTGACTTCGGCTGGCGACGCGCGCAGCCTTGCAGGCGGGACACTGATCATGACCCCGTTGCGTGGGCCAGACCGGGTGGTTTATGCGCTTGCTCAGGGGCAGCTTTCAGTCGGCGGCTATCGATACGACGCAAACGGAAATCTTCAGCAAAAGAATCATCCGACTGTCGGCATGGTGCCCGCCGGCGCGACCGTCGAACGTGCGGTCACATCGCCGCTAAACCTGAGTGACGGCAAGCTGATGTTCGTCCTCAAGGATGCGGACGCAACCACCGCTGATCGAATTGCGCAAAGGATCAATCAGGCGCTTGGGTCAGGCGTAGCAGTGTCCCGTGATGCACAGACCATCGCTATCCGCTCGCCGGGCGACACCGGGAATTTGAACAGCTGGGTCTCACGCATCGAGCAACTGACCGTTGCCCCGGATCATCGAGGGCGTGTGGTCGTGAATGAGCGAACCGGGATTGTTGTCGCGGGCGGCGACGTTCAGATCGGTGCGGTGGCCATTTCGCACGGCGACATTCGGATCTCGGTGGAAACGGATTATTCAGCATCGCAGCCAGAGTTTACAAGCTTTTCCGGTGTCGGAGTACGCAGCCTGGTGATCGCCAATAGCGATTTGAAGGTGACCGAAGCGGCGGGCGGAACGAGTGTGACATTTCCAAACACGACGGTTGCAAACCTCGTGCAGACGTTATCCCGGCTCAAGGTCAGTACCCGCGACGTCATCTCGATCTTGCAGTCCATCAAGGCTGCGGGGGCGCTGCATGCCGACATCATCGTTCAGTAGAAGACAGGAGACTAAAAACCCATGTCCGATCTCACTATCGCCACGCTTTCGCGCGCCATGGATGGGTTGCATGCGCGGCAAGCGGCGACCGCACACAACATTGCGAATTCGGGCAACGTCAATTTCACACCAATGCGCGTGACTTTCGAAGACGCTTTGCAGGCAGCATTGAAAAGCGATGCGCCATTGCAAGCGATAAGCCAGTTGAAATCGCCCGCTGTGCATAGCGCGCCGCAAGACGGTGAGATGCGTCTTGATCTTGAATTGACGCTCGCGAACGAAACGGCAAGCCGGTACGCGATGCTGACAAGCATCGCAGATAGAAACTTCCAGATGCAGTCGTTAGCCTTTAAAGGAACGCCGTGACCGACATCACCTCACTTGGCTCGATCGGCGCCATTGCGCGCTCGGGGATGGATGTCGAATGGCAGCGCGTCGAAGTCATCGCGCAAAATCTTGCAAACGCATCGACTACGCGCACCGCAACAGGCCGCCCGTACGTGCCATTGCATCTTGTCTCCGGACCCGCATTGCCAGCATCGATATCGCCCAAATCGGGCGTGCCGCTGATGGGCGTCCAGGTGTACGGCATAGAAGAAACGGAGTCTGCACCGCGCATCGAGCATGACCCATCCCACCCTCATGCCGATGCCAATGGAAACGTTGCCTACCCTTCTATCGATCAGGCGGGCGAAATGACTTCATTAATCCGATCGCAACGCGTTTATGAAGCGAACGTTGCTGTCTTCAACCTCGCTCGTGCCATGTACGCCAGAGCGCTCGACATTGGAAGCAAATCATGAATCTGATGGCTATTGAGGGCGTCGGTCAGTCATTACCTGCCATGGACTCTTTACGTCCATCAGGCACGTTGGGCGTGAATTTCGCAACGCTGCTGATCGATGGTGCTCAGACAACGGATCGCGCAATCCTGGCTGCACAGGACACCGCACGAAGTTTTGCGGCAGGCGAAAACATCGCGCCGCATCAGGTCATGCTGGCGCTCGAAGAATCGCGCCAGGCATTTCAGCTTGCGCTGCAAGTTCGTAACAAGCTGGTCGAGGCGTATCAGGAATTGACGCGCATGCAACTGTAACGGAATGTGTTCATGACGGGTTTTAACGGATTTATCGATTCACTCTCGGTTCGACAACGCGTCGGCCTGGGATTCGGCGTGGCAATGATTGTTCTTGCTGCTGGTGTCGTGCTTTTCCTGACTTTCCGGCCGCGATACGAGGTCCTGTTTCGTGACTTGAATCAGCAGGACGCTGCCGCAGTCTCGCTCGAACTTGAAAAAGCGAAAGTTCCTTTTCGCATCTCCGACGATGGCGCAACGATCTCGGTTCCCGAAGGCGAGCAACGCAGCATGCGTTTGAAAGTGATGAGCGGCAGTATTCACCTGCAGGGGACTGCGGGGTTCGAGCTATTCGAGCATGCTGATCTGGGACAGACTGAATTTGCGCAGAAGGTCAATTACCAACGAGCGCTCCAGGGCGAACTGGCACGCACCATCATGAGCCTTGATGAGGTGCGGCTTGCGCGTGTGCATGTTTCCATTCCCGAATCGTCGTTGTTCAAACGAAGTGAGAACAAGCCTCGCGCGTCAGTTGCGCTCTTCCTGCAAGACGGCGCCACCCTTCGTGCGTCGAGCGCAGATGGTATTCGGCGTCTGGTCGCGGCGTCGATTCCTGAACTTAAAGCGAACGATGTCATCATTGTCGACGAGCACGGCGCGGCAAACGCGCCCGCGGATTTTGATCAGGATGATGCGCAGTTGGCTCAGCAACGCTCGATTGAGCGGTTCTACGCGCAGAAGATACAGACCCAGATTGCGCCGTTCATTTCACCAGAGCGCGCGACGGTCAGTGCAACCGCTCTGCTAGATCTCGATACCTGGCATACGAGCCAGGAAGATCAGGTCCGCGTGCCCCGCGCAACAGTCGGCAGCCGATGGTCGGTACCCCCTCTGCCTACTGCTCAAATAGAGACTGGACTGGATCGATTTGCATTGCCCGCTGAAGACGAGCGCACGTCCCGTCGCACGCAGGAGACCACGCATGCGGCAGGTGTCTTACGTCGGCTTAGCGTCAGTATTGTTTTGGACAAGCCAATAGATGCGCAGCGACGCGCACGTATCGAGAGCGTGGTATCGGCTGCAATCGGTTTTGATGCGAAGCGCGGAGATGTCATTGATATACAAGTTGCCGAAACCCGCAACGGGTCAGTGACCACCATGGATGGTGTGGCGTCGCCCGTTCTTCCGGCGCTTGAACCGTCTTCGCCTCAACTGAAAATTCCGTCTCGCTGGGTTTTTGATGAACGGCAAATCATCTACGCGTTGGGCGCGATTGGTATTGCCATCGTCATGCTCCTGCTTTTCGTTTTGGCTCTCAGAAAGCGCAAGCCGACGCCGCTCACTCAAGCTCAGCGCGATTCCTATGTGCGCCGATTGAATTCGGCTTTATCGACGGATGCTCGCCATGTCCCTCAATAAATCCGACCGAGCGATCCGGCGCGTCGTCGCCGACCTGGCGAACGAACGGATCGAGGATGTCGAATCCATACTTGGCGAATTGGCTGTCACCGACCGCGATCGCATCGCAGGCCTACTCACGGCTTTTCACGGTGGTCCCGCGATCGAAGTTTCGCAGCCACCCGACGTGATCGCGTCGGCGCGTCGCGCGAGCGTAGTCGAGACATTGCCAGCATGGCTTCGTGGCTGCGTCGAGGAATCGCAGACGAAAGACGGCATTTCGCATGCAGACGTGACTATGACTGCAGCAACGCGAGACGCAGTGAATCGAATCATGAATGTGATTGCAGAGGCTACAACCGCTCGAACAGGCAAACGCGTGGAAACACCTGAGCCGGTACGCGAGCGCTTCCACGCCTTTCTTTTTCGCAGGAGATCGGGCTTGTGACCGACATCCTCAAAACAGGCACCTTCATACACGGTGAGCGCGTTCGGTTCGTCGGCGATCAACCGATAACGCGTGACGGCGAACTTCTTCAGGCACAGAAAGCGAACGCGTTCGCGCCGCGCAACGCAGTCGTGACAACAGAGCAATTTGAAGCACTGCGATCGGATTTTGGGCAGTTGCAACAGGCAAGTCTCGCCCGTGTGGCAGCGGCGCATGCCGAAGGCATTGATGAAGGGCGAAAGGCGGGTTTTGACGACGGGTACGCTGCTGCCGTGCTCGACGACGCGAGCCGGACAGAGTCGATGCGCGCGGGTGTTGCGGCAGCCCTGAAGCAATTTGCCGATGCCACCGCCGCCCTTGAGCCGCTGGCCTTGGCAATTGCAGAGAGCGCGCTCGCGAAGGTATTTGGCGATCCCAATGCAGACCGAAGCGCGCTGGTACGTGACATCGTGCGTTGTCAAATGGCGCAGATCACAGAGAAGCGCGCGCTGCATGTGGCGGTATCAACGGCCGATTTCCCCAGCGATCTGACGCTGCACGAGCGCTTTGGCGATATGCGGGATGTCGCTTTTACGCGAGACGCGACCCTGCCCTCAGGCGGCTGCATCCTCAGCCTTGATTTTGAGCACATCGACGCCGGGCTTGAGGCGCAGTGGACGGCGATTCAGCGTGTACTGAGCGTTCGCCATGAATAGCGTTATGGCAGAGCACCGGTTCGTGCGATCGATGCTGGAGTGCGCAAGCACGTCATTGATTGGAAAGGTGTCCAGTATCCGTCCGACGTCCATCGAAGCTGATGGGCCAGCGGTGGAGGTCGGAACGATCTGCACAATCGGTACGGGTCTTGACGCACTGCATGCAGAGGTCGTGAGAGTCGACCGCGGCCGGACTGTGCTGGCCCCGTACGCGATGACGAACACCGTGCGTCTGGGCGACCATGTTCGGAGCACGCGATTCGGTCTGACGGTGCCAATTGGCGAAGATTATCTCGGCTGCGTCGTTGATCCTATGGGCCAAATCATTGAGCGCTCCGAAACCGGGCCTTTGAGCGGACACGCCGGCGCTGCGCCGGTGCATGGAAGCGTTACGAGCCTTTTGGATCGAACGTCGCCAACGATCCAGCTCCCAACAGGCATTCGCGCGCTCGACACACTCTTGCCATTTGCACAAGGGCAACGCATTGGCGTGTTTGCTGGCAGCGGCGTAGGCAAAACCACTTTGCTCGGCGGCCTGCTGCGCCACATTGATGCAGACCACTGCGTGATTTGCCTGATTGGTGAGAGAGGACGTGAAGCCGACGAGCTCTGGCGAGAGGTTTTGCCGTCGTCCATGCGTACTCGCTCGACCATGGTGCTGGCCACATCCGATCAACCGGCCGCATTGCGCGCGCGTGCCATGTGGACCGCGCTCGCACATGCAGAAAGCTTGTCCGCGAAAGGACGGCATGTCTTTCTGGTAGTCGACTCCATTACGCGATTTGCGATGGCCCTGCGTGAGCTTGGTCTCGCTGCGGGTGAGCCACCCACGTTGCGCGCATATCCCCCCAGCGTCTTTGCGCTTCTGCCCAAGGTTGTCGAGCGTTGTGGATGCTTTCGCGGGCGAGGCGCGATTACTGCCGTCATGACCATCCTGGCCGAGTCCGATGAAATTGACGATCCAATGGCCGAAACCATGCGTTCTTTGCTTGACGGACACATCGTGCTATCGCGCGCATTAGCTGAGCAAGGACAATTTCCCCCGATCGATGTTGTTCGCAGTGTCAGCCGTGTCGTTACGCGCGTGCAGTCAAAGGAAGCGGATGTTGCGCGTCGCGAGGCGATTGCGCTCTTGTCAGCGTATGAACGCTCGCGCCTGCTGATCGAATCAGGCGCGTATGGTGCCGGAAGCAATCCCGAGATCGACCGTGCCATCGCCGCGCGGCTTCCGCTCGCTGAATTTCTTAGTCAGGATGTTCGTGTCGGTGTCGCCGCGGACGAAGCGTTTGCGATGCTTCAACGCGTTTTATTGGCGGTGCCATGAGTCTCGCAAGCGACGTAGTGATGCTGCGTAGCCTGATCAAGCTTAGAGAGCTTACCGCGGCGCGTAAGCGCGCGGAACTCGCGGCGGGAGAACGCTCGCGCGCGGCTGCGCAAGCTGCGTTTGATACAGAGGACGCCACCTTGCGTGCTCATCGGGCTTTATGGATGAAGCGATTCGAATCCGGTCGGCTATTGGATCCTTCGATGCTTAACCTTTTCGGTGTTGAAGGTGATCGGATATCCGAGCGCAGTTCCGACGCAGCGACGCACGTGCAGTCCATTGACGCGGAAGTTGTTGCGCTTAGAAGCGGTGTGCGCGAAGCGCAATCGAAGGTGAATGCACTGGACGCGGTGCGCACTCACCTCGACAAAATTCAGCGGCACGAGACAACGATGCAGGACTTGCGTCGTCTCGAAGATCGCGTTTTGAGCGAAAGGACAGACGATGCAAGTTGATCGGTCAATGCCGCACAGTGGTAATGAGCAGCTTCGTAACGGCGTCGTCGATCTCAGCGGTGACGGGACGTTCCAGCGTACCTTGCGCGACTTGGAGGACCGGCTTTGGAATCTGGAGACTGCTCCGTCGGTTGTCAATCAACATGCATCGCCTGGGCTCGCAAATGCGACGCAGACACAACAGCTCGTTCCGACGCGCCCGGTATCCGAACGGCAGCGCGGCCAGATGCAAGCTGGCGCGTCGGGGCCGCGTCCGGACCCGCATCCGGACGCCGCGATCTACGCCGAGGTAAAACCACCGATAAGTCAATCGTTTCGGAGTGGTATCCCTGTGAACGCAAACACTCGAACTGAATATCTGGCTGGCACAAAAGCGCGCTCACTGGAGGGCAGCACTGTTATCCCCCTTCCGCCACCCGGGCACACAGATCCATTAATCATCCGAGGATCGCCGCGCCAGCTTCCCAAGACGCCGGAGTTGGCACCGGGCCTCCGCGCTGCTCCCGACGTGATGTGCCGCATGCCCGTTTCGCCATCGGCACGCCTGACGCTTGCCATGGTCGGAGACACAAATCTGGTCGCGCTCAGCACGCCGACATATTTTCCACTGGACGTCAGCGCGTTACGCAGAAGGGTTGCCATTGAGCTCGCAGAGCACGATGCGGCACTCGGAACGCTTGTTATCAACGGTCAAACGATTGACTTAATAGAGGGAACAGACAATGGCCATCGGCGCGATTAGCAGTTCAACAGATGTCGGCTCGCGTATCGACTCGTTAGGGTTGGATATGCAGTCCCTGCTCAAAATCATTCTAACGCAGCTGACATATCAAGACCCGCTCAAGCCAGTCGACAATTTCGAGTTCATCTCCCAGCTTGCGCAGTTCACGAACCTTGAACAAACACGCCAGCTCACCGAAAAAATGGACGGAGTGGTGTCGATGCAAGCTGCCAGCCAGACGATCGGACTGCTGGGCAAGGATGTTAGCGTCGAGTCTCAGGGGGTAACCGTGACTGGGAAAGTTGCGAGCGTCAGTTTTGCAGGCACTCAACCCGTATTGTCGGTTCAGACCGCCGACGGTCAGTACTTAAACGATATTAATTTGTCGCAAGTCACACAAGTTCATTAACCCACAAACGGGAGAGATACCAATGCTCGACGCGTTATATACCGGGATGTCCGGACTTCAAACGTACTCGCGTGGTTTGCAAACCATCAGCAATAACGTGGCGAACATGAACACCACGGGCTTCAAAAGCACCGTCGCAAGGTTTGAAGATCGATATTACGGGGCACCTTCTGATGGCCTGCGCTGGCCGCAGCCTAACGATCCGCGTTTTGGTTCCGGCGTCAGTTACGCACAGTCATATTTGAACTTTGCGCAGGGTGACCTCCGCGCGAGTTCCGGGCCGTTGGACCTGAGCGTCTCGGGAACAGGGTTCCTGACACTGCTCGATGAGCAAGGTACGCGATATGCGCGTACCGGCCAGTTTCACGCAAATGCATCAGGACAGTTCATCGACGAAACCACGGGCCGTCAACTCGCCTTGCTCGACGCAAATGGCGCTGTGGTTGGGGCATCGGTTTCGGGGCATGAGTGGAGCCCATCGAAGCCAACGACCACGTTGACGTTCAATAACAACCTGTCGACCGGTGCTTCGAGTCATTCGATCCCAGACATTTCTGTCATCGACATCAACGGAGTCAGCCACACGCTGACTGTCAGCTTTACGCCTGATCAGGACGTCATGCCGGGACGCTGGCGTGTGACTGTCGCCGATAGCTCCGGCCGTGATCTGTTCGAAGGCAGTCTGCAATTTTTTGGCGGCATGCCGGAACCGGGCACGGATCGAATGGACGCGTCAATGATGCTGTCCGACGGGACCAAGCTCGATCTCGTGCTCGATTTTTCGAATGGCGTCACGGCGTTCTCTGCCGGGAGCACTTCTACATTGTCTCTCTCGGCCTCCGATGGATACGCGGCAGGTTCGATCTTGACGACGTCCGTAAATAAGGCAGGCGAACTGGTCCTCCAGTACTCGAACGGACAAAGCGCCGTACTTGGGCGCGTCGCGCTTGCGCTGTTCACGGACCCGCAGCAATTGATTCAACAGGAGAAAGGTCTGTTTGAGGCCGCAGCAGGCAATCGGCCATCGTTCTCTAGAGGCGATGAAACGGCGACCGACTACGTCGTATCCGGCGCAACGGAAGCCTCGAACGTCGACCTCTCGTCAGAATTCGGACAATTGATCTTGATCCAACGCGGGTTTCAGGCCTCGTCGCAAGTCGTGAGTGCCGCAAACGAAATGCTCCAACAACTGTTTCAACTTAGAGGGCAGTCGTGAAAGCTACACCGGTTCCATGGCGTTTGCTGGGCGTATCTGACCTGGCCACCATCACCGAGAAAACGCGGGTGCCATTTGACGCCTGGTGCGAGCACTGGTTCGCGGCCAATAGGCCGACGCTTGATGATGCAACTGCGATCGTACCAACCCCTTCGTCACTCGAACCAGTCGCGCATATGGCGGGTGATCGTTTGCCAGATCATCGCATGGCTTACGTCGCGCTCGGATTAGACAAGCCGGACCATGTCGCAACGGGAAGCGTCGCCGCTACATTGCTCAACCGCCTGGAAACCGAAATGCGGGATGATCTTCTCGCTCGTCTTGGCGCCGCTCTCGGGACATCAACGCGATTGCTTTACCCGTATGAGTGTATCGGCGCTTTGCCTGGCGGCGGTGCACGTGTTGATATCCGTATGGACGGAAATCCGCTCTACCGTTTGGTCGTAGAGTCGACATCATTGGTCAACACGCTTCCCAGCCGTCTTCAGGCGCCTTTAGAAGGAACGGCGCTGAGTCACGCCATTGCTGAATCGCTCATTCCTCTCGAAGCGGGGCTCATGAGCGTGTCGTTGCCAATCGCGCAGCTTGCGGCGTTGGAGACGGGCGACGTCATCCGCTTAGATCTTCCGTTAAACGGTAATGCGTTTCTAAACGCAAGTGCGAAAACGAGAGTAGCTCAAGGGCAACTATGTCAGAGGGCGGGCAGACTATGCATTCAGCTTGTCAACAGTGAAACACATCAACCAAACCGCGCTGCTCCATGAAATCAACCACAGCCAATGTTTCTCCCCTCGATTTTCCAGCTCCGTCGCAATCGGGGCCGTCGGGTGACGTCTCCGCGCTTTTCGATATGCGCGCTATAGAAGATGTTTCTGTCACAGTGGAGGTCCATCTCGGTTGCGCGAAGCTAAGCGTAAAAGAGCTTTTCGCGTTGCGACCAGGCGATGTAGTCGAACTCGACGCCGCATTAGGGCAACTCGTAGAACTCAGGTTGAATAACAAGCCGATAGGACGAGGAAAACTCGTTGCGGCCGGCGACAACTTTGGAATCGAAGTAACCGAAATGGGAAGGCCAAACTGAATGAAACCGGCCCCCTTAACGGCAACCGCCTGGTCCGATCGTCACACAGATGATTCGTTATCCTTATTTTATTCCTATCCCGTCTTATCGGTACTAGTCGCATGCGTCACGGCGGGGATGTTGGCTTTCTACTTACTTCGGCAGCGTCGGATTCAGGCGCGCCGCTTCGCAAATCCACCCAAAATGGAATTGATTGAATCACTACGCCTAAGCGCGCACGGAAGCTTGTATCTCGTTGATTGCGGCGGTCGGACGTTACTTGTCAGCACCGACGCGCGAGGCATTGGCTCGATCCAAAGTGTTGACTTAGTACCGCTACCGCGCGCTCTGGAGGGATCGTGAAGCGAGTCTTTCTGTACAGCGCGGTAATGGTTTTTATGATGTTCACATTCTTTGGTCCACAAAACGCGTCCGCAACTCCCGCGCACGATAGCGGGTTGCGGCATTCGCACACTCAAGCGGTATCATCAGCGCCTGCGTCTCCAATAACCGAAGAAGCCGTGTCCGGTCCAATGCGCACGGCGATCGTATTGACGGTACTCAGTCTCATCCCGGCCATTGTTGTCTCCATGACCGCTTTTATACGGATCGTAATCGTCCTTTCGATGATTCGTCATGCGTTCGGTATGCCGGAAACACCGCCGACAGCGGTGCTGGTGAGTTTGGCTTTGTTCCTCACTGCATTTGTCATGATGCCCACGCTGACAACGTTGAACCATGACGCGCTTGAGCCGTTCATGCAGGGGAAACTCGCCATGCAACCTGCGTTTGACAAGGCGGCCATTCCGCTTCGCGATTTCATGCTCAGACAAGTAAGAGAGGACGATCTCCGCCTGATGTACGAGCTTTCGAGTCAGGCGTTGCCAGCATCGCCCGCCGACGTCAGCCTCGTCCAATTGACACCTGCATTCATCCTGAACGAGCTGCGAATATCCTTTGAGATTGGTTTTGTCGTGCTGCTGCCGTTTCTTTTAATCGACCTCGTCGTGTCGAGTATTCTTTTGTCACTGGGCATGATGATGGTGCCCCCATCATCGATCGCGCTCCCGCTCAAGGTGCTGGTTTTCGTGCTGGTCGACGGCTGGGCGCTCGTCTTGAGGGGTGTACTCGGCAGCTTCAGATGATGGCGTCGGACGCATCGACGTTGACCGATAGTGAGCGTGTTCTGTGGCAATCGTTTAACGATAAAACAAATGAAAGCGCGCGTGAAACATTGTTCGTTAAATATTTACCCTATGCGAAGGCTTTGGCGGCACAGTTATACAAGCGCCGTACCTGCCACGATGTGGAGTTTATCGAGTATCACCAGCTGGCAAGTGTTGGCCTGCTTGAGGCGATCGATCATTTCGACGTATCGAGGAACACTTTGTTTACCACGTTTTGCACGCCGCGAATTCGCGGAAGCATCCTGTCGGGTTTAGGTAGTATTAGTGACGCGCGTGCGCAAGGAGCGCTTTCGCATCGGTTGCAAAAGGAACGAATAGCTTCGCTTGCAACGCCTAGTGTCAGTCGCGATCGTCTGCCGGTCGCATTCGCTGCAATGTGTGAGCTGGCAGCCGGCATGGCGATCGGCTTCATGCTTGAAGACACTGGCATGTACTCGGACCCCGAAAACGTCGCAGTGACGGGGTGCAGCGGCTATAGGACGATAGAGTGGAAGCAGACACAGGATCGTCTAGCTGCTGCGATCGGCCGCCTGAGCGAGCGTGAACGCAAAGTCATCACGCTTCACTATTTTCACGGTCTGTTGTTCGAGCAGGTTGCAAATGTTTTGGGTCTAACCAAGGGACGAATATCGCAACTACATAGAAGCGCGTTAGTACAGCTTCGCGAAACATTGCAACCCGCTGAGCAATTAGCCTGGACGGGTTGAGTGGATTGACTAGGCGGAAGCCTGCGTCGGACGTTTAGACATATCAATCACCGTTTTCGTTGTAGGCACATTTTGCGGCACCTTACCACTTCTTCCTATTCGCTATGCCAGTAATCTCAAACCTGGACCACGTCGTACTGCAATTGCGAAAGCAGTTGGTAGACAAAGCACGACGCGAGGGACTTGCTCCGAGAAAAAAATCGGCTGCTCTGGCCGAGCCAGCATCGTTGCTCGATTCAGTAGGCACGCAGGCATCGGCAGTCCATCAGGCCGGTGGCGACGCTCGCGCGATCGTGCGCGTCGCCTTAGAGGAAATCCTGCTGGCTGATTTCGGGGCGAGTTTTCGCAACGATGCTGGATTTATAGATATTGTTGAACGGGTAGCCGACGCGCTTTTTGACAATGATGTCGGGAGCCAATTTGCGTCGATGATCGATAAGGCGGTTCAGGCGTGAACTTTTTTATCGGCTAATGCTGAGCTCGGATCGTTGATCGCGTAATCGGGTCAGTGCCGGCCTTCCTGCGACGATACGGACAGTCGGCAAATCGTCGCTTTGCCTGCGCCAGACCCATCACGCCACTTTTGATGCTCCAGTCACCGGAGTCGCAGGTTGAATGTAATCGTTCTGGCATATGCGTATTGCCTTGAGAAAATTTATAAGCGCTTTAATGAAGAATAGAAACCGCATTTTTTTTTGGATTATAAGCACTGTTTTATTAGCGGTTTTTGCAAGGGTCGTCTGGTCCGACAACGCTAGTGTCCTTCAACGCGTTTATCGCGACCATCTTGTTACGCTGTGGTTTGTCCTGTTGCTAGGTTTCATAATCGGAAATCCGCTTCTACGGCGATACCTCGCCAGAATTTCGCGCGCGGTACTTGGCAAGCGCACCAGTCAGCGACTGGAAATCGCATCGTCATGCATTGCGCTGAGTGTGATTGGCTTCTGGATTGTTGGTACGCTGATTTCCGCTATTACAAACGCGCGCAACCTGGTTGAAGCGAAGAAGACAATCCAGTTGCTTGAGGCTCCGTCGGACACTGCATCGTTGTTGCAAGGCTTGTTTGCACTCCAACAGCAAATCGAAATATACGAGCAGCGCGCGGCACACGGGCCGCCGGTTTGGTCCCGCTTTGGCGTAAATCGAGACGCTGAGATTCTTGCTATGTTTTGGCCATCCTATGCAAAGGCCAGCAAGGCTGCCTTGGCGGAACCCATGCAGATAAATCTCGAAGCAGCGCTAGAACGGTTGGCTGCAATGCCAACCGATTCTTTAAATCGTGAGACAAGCACTACTGAAGACGGTCGCAATGCTCTTGCAACATATCTTATGCTCGCTAAGCCGAGCCGCGTTGATTCAGACTTCATCACGCCTCAACTCAGGCGTTACTGGTCGACGAACGCCCGCATTCCTATTGGGGTAAAGCTCGATTTGTCCATGCACTTGCTCAATTTTTACGGGAAACATTTGAAAGATCATGGCACGTGGCGAATCCGGCCGCACTCCGAGCTGATTGAGAGGTCCCGCCGAGCGTTGTTTCCAGCAATTGGCCCATGTCTGTCCCATGATGCGGCTTATCGAGAGATATTGACTAGTGTGGGCCGAAAATACCCAGATCAGACGCTTGCAACGTTGACTACAGGAACTGACGCTCGCCGTCTTTTTCGCACGAACGCGACCGTTCCGGGCGTCTTTACGCGGCAGGCCTATGAGGGTTCTGTTGCAGTTGCCGTCCACAAGGCAAGCATGGCTTGCGATGTAACAATGAATTGGGTTTTAACTGGCGCAGCTGCGGAACAGATGAGCGACGCCCAAAGAATGCGCGTTTCACAAGCCCCCGAAGCGCTGCAGCTTGCCCTGACGACGCGGTATTTCAGCGAATACGCCCAGCACTGGCAAAAGTTTATGAACTCTCTTCAGTGGGAAACCGCGCCGAGCATCGCCGGCGACATAACGCAAATGAGGATGCTCGCAGATTTGGATCAGTCACCGGTTATCGCACTTCTGCATTCGTTGCGGTATCACGGTACTATCCAAATGGGTCAGGCGTTGCTGCACGACAAGATGCTGACTAGAAGCAATAGTGAATCAGGCAAGAAAAATGACGCCGGGACAAACATACAGGCCAGCTTCACCGGTCCGTTGTCAGGTGCTTTCGGACCGGTACTTCGGCTAACGGGAAGCATCAACGAGACTTCGGCTGGCACACCTCGCATTCCCACTGGGGACGTTAGCCTGCGAGGCTATATCGAGCGTGTAACGGCGCTGAGCATGAAGGTCGAGCAAGTCAACGCCAGCAGCAGTGCCGACGCTCGGGCGCGCCATCTTGCCATGGAGTTGTCACTGGGCGTTACCCCAGAACTCGCTGACGCGAAAGTGTACGCGACATCGGTCGCTGATAGTCTGGGTGTGCAATGGTCGGGCATGGGCGACGCATTGTTCGTACGCCCCGTTGAACAAGCGGCGCAAGCGGTCCTCAAGCTCGCGCGGGGAATTCCTATCGTCGCATCGCATCGAACCTCTGGCGCAGATCGGCAGAATTCAGATGTCGATCACTATGATCAATCGCCCACACGCGCACATTCTTTAACTCAGGTCAAACGAACGGTCGCAAACAAGGCCAGCTCCGGCGTCGTCGATCGCTCGGCGTCAGCGTCCCTACCTGCTCAATCGAAAAACGAGCTGGTCGATAGCGCGGTGTTACACCTTGATGAGCCCTCTACACACGGACCGGCAACAAGCGCGTCTGACTGGTCGGTTACGACAAAGATTAAGGGATACGTGCAGGACGTCAGCGTAGACGAATGGGGTGGAAGCAATCGCCAACGGTCGGGATCGGGCGAGCCCTTAGGGGATTGAACAATTGTCACGGTATCGTACGCGCATGATGCCGCTAGGCAAGGAGTGCTGCGCGCGATCCATAACCTGAGGGTTTTTAATGGAAAGGGACGCCAGTGTGATCATGGAGGCGATTCCAAATCGACTTATGATGAACAAGAACATATAGCTTTTGGCCTGACGTCGCTCGTGTCGAGCCAGACCAGACTCTCAACAATGAAAAGGACAATGCTTTCCACCAAAGTCGAGCGCCTCCGCGTTCGATGGCGCCGCCGGTCAGCACATTTTATTTCCCATACATGTCGAAGTCGAAGTAACGCGCTTCGATCTTCTTGTAGCTGCCGTCGGCGAGCAAACCGGCAAAGGCTGTGTTCAGCGAGTCGCGGAGATCGGAATCGCCTTTGCGAATACCGGCAGC
>Ga0153932_1000149_pt1 | contig 31780 bp, 34 predicted proteins | sample TSNJ016MetaG_FD_102273 | JGI IMG/M metagenome (GOLD analysis project Ga0153932, IMG submission 102273) | Attine ant fungus gardens microbial communities from New Jersey, USA - TSNJ016 MetaG | ecosystem: Host-associated > Fungi > Mycelium > Unclassified | place: USA: New Jersey, Wharton State...
CCCCTCAATGCCTGATGACCATAGCGAGTTGGTACCACCCCTTCCCATCCCGAACAGGACCGTGAAACGACTCCACGCCAATGATAGTGCGGATACCCGTGTGAAAGTAGGTAATCGTCAGGCCCCTCATCCTCTGCATCTCATCGCAGTCGCTAAAACCCCACCCCATCAAGGTGGGGTTTTTGCGTTTACAGCGCAAATTGAAGGGGTCCGCAACCCATACAAGCGCGCAAGGGCGCGCGGAATACCCTTGTCAGTTCCGTGCAACTGTCGCTAATGGCCAGTTGTTTAAAACGGCCTGAATTCCAGTCTCAAATGGCGTCCTTCGACCGAGATTCATCGACTCCAGTGCGGCCGATGCGAGATGGCAATTCTTCGGGCGAGGTGTTGCGTCGGCCGGCGTGTACTGGGGAAGAATCCTGGCGTCGATCCGCAACACCCGAGCAATGCTCGTTGCAATATCAAACTTCGTCATTGGCTCATTGCCAGACCAGTGCATCACGCCATTGACGGGCGTGCCGGACTCGCAGCGCTCCAGTAATTGCCGCACCACGACCGCCACGTCCGGCGTAAAGGTCGGATAACGCGTTGCCCAAGCGTCCATGAGTGCTGGAGCATTATCGCCGGTTGACTTCGCAACCGCAGGCGCCAGGCTGGTCACGGCCGATTCACCCCAGTCAGTCACCGGCCCGTACAGCAGCGGCAGACGCAAGACACAGGAATCCTCAGTCGTTTGCATCAACGCACGCTCACCCTCGAGCTTGCTTCGGCCGTAGGCGTTCAGCGGATTCGGTGCATCGTCCGGATGATAGGGCGGTTGAGTGCCATCGAATACATAGTCGGTGGAAATCGACAGTACCCATGCCCCGATTTCGCCAGCGACCGTCCCGATGAAGCGCAACGCATCCACATTCAATGCCCTTGCGAGCGAGGGATCGTTTTCGCATATATCGGGGCGCCGTTCTGCGGCAGCTACCACGATGGCATCCGGCCTCTGCTCAAGGATGAACCGGCGCGCAGCGTCTTCCTCTCGGATATCGAGCATGAAAGTGGTCGCGTCGCCATGCCGAAATGCCGTTCGAGCAACCTGCCACTGCCTCTGAACGACGAGTTCGTTTGCAACAGCGCGGCCAAGTAATCCGGATGCGCCAATCAACGCGACCTTGAAGTTCGAGCCTCCCATTGTCATGCGGCTTTTGCCGACAGAACCGTGTAGCCCGCTTCATCGATGGCTTCTTTAAGCGCATCGATGGTTTCGGTCGACGTCACCACAACTTTTCCGTGTTCGAGATCGACCTGGACCTCGGCGGTTGCATCGACTTCGTGGATCGAGCGTGTTACCGCCGCGATGCAGTGCTGACAACTCATGCCTTCCACTTGAAATTCGGTCATGACTAACCCCTTGTTGAGTTTGCAAGAACCAGCCATGCTATACCCTCCCACGGTTGGAAGGTGTACAGTTGGATAAAATTTTGGGGATCGGCGATGAACATCGGTGAAGCAGCGCGTGCATCGGGGGTAACGGCGAAGATGATCCGCTACTACGAAAGCGTCGGGCTTTTGCCGCCAGTGGGGCGAACGACGTCCGGCTATCGCGTCTACGGGACGCATGAGGTTCACGCGCTGCAGTTTGTGCGGCAGGCGCGGCGGCTGGGTTTCCCTGTCGAGGACATTCGAAAGCTTTTGGCACTATGGCAGGACCGTAAGCGCGCCAGCGCGGAGGTCAAGGCTATTGCGCTTGAGCATGTCGCAGAACTGGATCGGCGAATTGCGGAGCTCACCGATATGCGCGATACGCTCGCGCACCTCGCTGTCAATTGCCACGGCGACGACCGGCCAGACTGTCCGATTCTCGAGCGACTTGCAGGTTGACCGGGTTGGTGCAATTCACACTTCATGGCTCGTCGAAAAGAACCAGGATGGTGCATATTTCCGCGAACGACCTGCGCTCGTCCAAAAAAACTAGACGAATCAGTGACTTGTTCGGTCGTAGTGCATGCACCATTCCAAAACAGAATGCACACAATTCAGGCATTTCACTAACGCTCGAGTCAAGGTTCATCTATAATCATGGTTAACCCTTTCGAGGGATATCCCTGACCCGAACCGCCGGGGATTCATTTGAGATCCTTGGAGAAAAAATCATGTTTGCATTCTTGCTCGAAAAAGTCAGCGTCTGGTTTGAAACCGCCGAACGCAATCGTCGCGAAGAGTATCTGGCTCAATCGTCGGATATCGTTCAGCTCGAAAAGCGTATCCGTTCGCTGGAAACTGAAGGCTACTCGCTGTAAATTTCAGCCGACAGATTGGTTGAAAATTTAAAAAGCCCCGCATGCGGGGCTTTGTCGTTTCTGGGCGCTGCGATTATTTGTTCTGCGGGTGGGCGGCCAGCCATTGCTTCATGAACGCGACCTCTTTATCTTGTGAAGCGATAATTTCCTTCGCCAATGCCCGCAACTTCGGATCTTTCCCGTATTTCAGCTCGACTTTGGCCATTGCTACTGCTCCCTCGTGATGCGGAATCATGTGCGTAACGAAGTCATGGTCGGCGTTGCCGGTGTACTCGATGCCGGACATGCCCGACATCATCGAATGGTCGGCCGCCTGGAACGCTTTGGTAGCCTCATCGGCCGGGTTGCCTTTCATTGCCGACATGTCCATGCCTGACATCGAGCCAGCGGGTGTTGATGCTTGTGCAAACGCAACCGGCATCGATATGACAACGCACGCAGCAAATGCAGCGGCGCCACCGAAGTTTTTGAGAATCGTCATTAAATCTCCTTAAGTTTCGACTTCGAGAAAGCTAGCCTAAGCCTTACCATCGCGGTAAGGTAAAGCGCTTTCATATGATATGAACGTTCCAATCGAGACCAGTAGGGCAATCGGAAATTTGATGCGGGGGCGCCATGAGTTTTAAAGCGAAGTTGAAGGGATATCGGGCGCCGCTTTGCGCAGCGTTGATTTGCAGCGCGATGATAGCGGACACGTTTGCGCAGGCTGGAGGACGGCCACTCATTCTTGACACGCAAACCGGTATTCAGAGCGGTGCCGGCGGAACCGTCTTGCAAACTGGGCCGCTGAACGGACAGGGCATGGTTCCCGCCCGCCCGTTGGCGACGCTACCTGAAGTGTCGGCGCAGCAGGGGCAGCAGCCGATTGTGGTTTCGCCTTATATAGAAGTGCAGCCAGGCGGATACAGCGGCCCGCAAGGCTATGCCATTTCGCCCGGCAATCAGTCCCGGTCGGGTTCAGCGGGGATCCATGGGTTGCGTTCTTCAGCGGGGTATTCCGGGGGGCTGCAAGGCATGCCCGCGAGCGTTCAACCCCATGCGCAGCCGCCGCGGTCCCAGCCATCGCGCGCCCAACCGCAGACCGCTCAACAACCGCGGTCTCAGTCGCCTGCGCAGCCCACGACTTCGACCGCCCCGACATCGGCCGGAACTGACCCCGCGACAATATCCAGAACCGGCGGGTCCAAGCCTAGAACCCCAGCGCGTTCCTCTGATCCGCACACGGCGACGGGCACCGTCACGTCCCTGCAATAACGGCCGAGGTGCTTCTCAACCGCCTCGATGCTCCAGCTTGAAGGAAGCCTTGCTGTCCTGGCCGAGTGTCTCGACGAGGTACGGGAGCGCCTCTTTCAGCTCTCCGGCCAGCGTGTAGGGCGGATTTACGACAAACATGCCGCTGCCAAACAAGCCGAAACCGTCAACCGGCGGCTTGCTCACGGTCAAAGAAACATGCAGCCAGTTCTTTGGTTGAACACGCTTTAGCTGATCGGCGAAGCGTTGCGACTCCAGCCGGGTCACTTGCGGATACCAAACCGCATAAGTTCCGTTCGCGAACCGTTTCAAGCTTTCCTCGAGGCAATTCAACGTGCGCGCGTAGTCGCGCTTGTCCTCGTACGACGGGTCGATCAGCACCAGCGCGCGCCGGGGCGGTGGCGGCAAGATCTTGATAATGCCCTCGAAACCATCGCCTTCGAAAAGCATGGCGCGGCGGCCAGCATCACGGAAATTGTGGCGCAGCACATCAATCTCAGTGGAATGGAGTTCGAACAAGCGCATCCGGTCCTGCTCGCGCATGGTCCGATACGCCAGATAGGGCGAACCGGGATAAAACTGCAGCGTACCGTCTGCGTTGAGCGCTTTGACTTCCTTGACGTAATCCTTGAGCAAACCGGGCAGGTCGCGTTTGCCCCAAAGCTTGGCTATACCGGTTTCGTATTCTCCCGTTTTGGTGGCGTATCCATCAGCGAGCGAATACACGCCGGCGCCTGCGTGTGTATCGATGTACCAGAACGCCTTGTCCTTCTGGCCAAGGTATTGAAGCAATTGCACGACGATCGCGTGTTTCAGCACGTCTGCGTGATTGCCTGCGTGAAAGGCGTGTCGATAACTAAGCATGGCGATGATTGAGCGGAGACGAGAAACGGGAAGGAGCGGGGCTGAGCCGGCCAGATGAATACTAGTCGCCGAGGCGTGGACGTATATACCTCGGCGGGGTCGTCATTGTAGCCGACGCGCAGCACGCGCCCCGGCGTGACTCAGACGAACGCGTCGCCGACGATTTCCTCTATGCGCGTCTTGATCTCAGGCGTGATTTTTTTCACGACGTCGATCGCTTTCATGTTTTCGTGGATCTGTTCGACGCGTGACGCCCCGGTAATGACCGTGCTGACATGCGGATTCAACAAGATCCACGCGAGCGACAGTTGTGCAAGCGAGCAGCCGAGCTGGTCCGAGACTTCAGCGAGGCGCCCGACAATGTTGTTTGTCCCCTTGTCCGTCAGCTTTTTCGCCAACCATTCGTAACCCTGAAGTTGCGCGCGGCTGTCGGACGGAACGCCGTCGCGGTACTTGCCGCTGAGCAATCCCGATGCAAGCGGACTCCACGTTGTGAGACCAAGTCCGATGTCTTCATAGAGCCGCGCATATTCCTTCTCGACGCGGTTACGATGCAGCAGGTTGTACTCGGGCTGTTCCATCACCGGCTTGTGCAGATGATGCCGCTCGGCGATGTCGTAAGCGCTGCGAATCTCGTCGGCGCTCCACTCGGACGTGCCCCAGTACAAGGCCTTGCCGCGCGTGATGATGTCGCTCATCGCCCAGACGGTTTCCTCGATTGGCGTGTGCGGATCCGGCCGATGGCAGAAGACGAGATCGACGTAATCGAGTTGCAAGCGCGCAAGCGAACCATCGATGGCGTTATGCAAGTATTTGCGATTGAGCGTTTGATGCTGGTTCGTGCCTTCGTTAAGACCGAAGAAAAATTTCGTCGACACCACATAACTCACACGCGGCCAGGCAAGCTCCTTCAACGCGCGGCCCATGATTTCTTCCGATGCACCTTTCGAATAGACCTCGGCGTTATCGAAGAAATTGACGCCGTGATCGCGTGCTGCTGCAAGCGATTCGCGTGCAGCGCGGTGATCGACCTGCGTGCCGTACGTTACCCACGAGCCAATTGACAATTCGCTGACCTGCAAGCCAGAACGTCCAAGCCGACGATAGTTCATATGCGATATCTCCAATTTCAGGTTTTTGGTGGTGTAGCTCTGGTCTTAAAGCTTAATCGGTTTTCATGATTCACGCGGTGAAGGGGCATCGTCAGGTTCATAGCGTACGGCGGCCGGGCGGCGTCGAATAGCTGGCCGAATGGGGTATGAGGTGTCGAGAAGGTTGATCGGCGCAGCTTTGCGTGGTCTTATTGTCCGAAGTGAAAGGCAAGGTTGCTTCGGCGTGTTACGCGTCAAAGGAGTTTTAATGGCAGAGCGCAGAGAAAGTGTTGACGTGCGAGCAGGATCGAAACGAGCGAAGGTGACAAAGGATCCTCACAAGACGACGTCGCTCGATATCGCGGAGCTACCCGCAGTCACGGCGTCGGGTGACGCGATCAAGTTGCCGCCGTACGAAACCATCGCTTTGATGTTGCAGGGAGGCGGGGCGCTTGGCGCTTATCAGGGCGGTGTTTATCAAGGCCTGAACGAAGCGGGAATTCATCCGAACTGGATCGCGGGGATCTCGATTGGTGCGTTGAACACCGCGATCATCGCCGGGAATGCGCCACAAGACCGCGTGCCGCGCCTCCTCGAATTCTGGGAGACGATCTGTCAGCCAGCGTTCATGCCGCCGCTTCCGGCGTTCGTCGAACACGCATTTTTCAGTTCCACCGATGAGATCCGCAAAGCCTTTACTGCCATGCAGGCAGCAAGCGCAGTAGTGGAAGGGCAGAAGGGATTCTTTGTCCCGCGCTTTCCGCCACCGTCTCCACTGGCAGCGGGGGATCCCGCCACGGCCAGTTACTACGACACGCAGCCATTGAAGGCGACGCTCGAAGGGCTTTGCGATTTCGACCGTATCAATTCGCGGGAGACGCGTGTATCGGTAGGTGCGGTGAACGTTGCGACGGGGAATTTCGCCTATTTCGACAATACGCGCATGAAGCTGCGTGCGGAGCATTTCATGGCGTCGGGCGCCCTGCCGCCGGGTTTCGCCGCGGTCGAGATCGACGGGGAATATTTCTGGGACGGCGGACTCATGTCGAACACGCCACTATATGAGATTTCTCACGCAACGCCGCGCCGTGACACGCTCGCGTTTCAGGTCGATTTGTGGAGCGCCAAAGGTCCGGTGCCGGACAGCATTGTGGATGTGATGGGGCGCGTGAAGGACGTGCAGTTTTCCAGCCGGACACGACTCGTCACCGACACCATGCAACGTTCGCAGCGTTTCCGCAATGTCCTACGGGAAGTGCTCGACAAAGTGCCGGTAGACGTCCGCAACAGCGATCCGTGGTGCAAGGCGGCCGAGGAACTTGCGTGCTCGAAGCGCTACAACGTGATCCACCTCATCTATCGTCACAAGGAATTCGAGGGGCACTACAAGGATTACCAGTTCGGTTTATCGACGATGCGGGAGCATTGGGAAAGTGGCCTGGCCGACATTCGCGGCACACTTGGTCATCGCGACTGGCTGGACATGCCGAAAAACGATTCAGGCTTTATCACCCACGATATTCACCGCGACGGGCGCGAATAGATTTGGCGGCGCAAAGAAAACGGCGCCCACGAGGAGCGCCGTTCCGGATGCCGCGAAGAACAGGCTTACTTCAGCACGGTCGCAATAGCGTTTGCCACGACTTCAAGGTTGCGCGTATTGAGCGCGGCCACGCAGATTCGGCCAGTGCTTACAGCGTAGATGCCGAACTCTTCACGCAGACGGTCGACCTGCGGTGCGGTCAGTCCCGAGTACGAGAACATGCCGCGTTGCTTGTTGACGAAGCTGAAGTCGCGTTCGACGCCCGCGGCCTTGATTTGCTCGACCAGGCCATTGCGCATGGCGCGGATGCGGTCGCGCATTTCGCCGAGTTCCTGCTCCCACGTGGCGCGCAGTTCCGCCGATGCAAGAACGGCCGCGACCACCGAACCGCCGTGCGTAGGCGGGTTCGAATAGTTGGTGCGGATCACGCGCTTGAGTTGCGACAACACGCGGCTGGCTTCTTCCTTGCCGCTCGTGATGATCGACAGCGCGCCCACGCGTTCGCCATACAGCGAGAACGACTTGGAGAACGACGACGAGACGAAGATGTTGATGTCAGCCTTGGCGAACAGGCGCACGGCGGCTGCATCGGCGTCGATGTTTTCGCCGAAACCTTGATAGGCGATGTCGAGGAACGGCACGAGCGAGCGCGCCTTCACCGTTGCCACGACTTGTTCCCATTGCGCCGGGGTCAGGTCGACGCCGGTGGGGTTATGGCAGCACGCATGCAGTACCACGACGGTGCCTGCCGGATAGCTGTTGAACGCCTCGAGCATGGCGTCGAACTTCACGCCGTGCGTGGCTGCATCGTAGTACGGATAGTTGAGGACTTCGAAACCGGCGTATTCGAACAACGCACGGTGGTTTTCCCAACTCGGATCGCTGATCGCGACCTTGCCCGTCGGGTTGAGGCGCTTCAGGAAGTCAGCGCCAAGCTTCAGGGCGCCCGTGCCACCGAGCGCTTGCGCCGTGATCACGCGGCCATCGGCGATCAGGGGGGAATCGTTGCCGAGCAGCAGTTTCTGCACGGCAGCGTCGTACGCAGCGATGCCTTCCATAGGCAGATAACCGCGCGGTGCGGCCAGTTCAACGCGGGCTTTTTCAGCCTCGCGGACGGCGCGCAGTAGCGGAATCTTGCCTTCTTCGTTGAAATACACGCCGACGCCGAGATTGACCTTGGTGGTGCGCGGATCGGCATTAAAGGCTTCGTTCAGACCCAGGATCGGATCACGGGGGGCAAGCTCGACGGCTGAAAAAAGGGACATGATTTATCGACGGTAGTGGAAAGGCGGGCACGGGCGTTCGGGATGGAAGTCGCGGCATGCTGTGCTTCGACCGCGCCGTGAGGAGTGAACAAAATACTCCTTCCCATCGATGAAAACCCCAGTTCTGCATTGTAACGAATTGAGCAGCGTTTTTTGGCCCGGCAAAGCGGATGCAATCGACGAATTCGCGATATTTCGCTGGAAATTCGGCATTTTGCATGAGAAACGAGGCCGTGAGAACGTGACTTACCGGTTCAACGCCACGAAGCTTTCGTCCACCAAAACAATCGCTTGCGTTTGGAGGCGGACGCCTCATCTGAGAAGTATCGGGCGATCGCTTAAGAACCGAAGGGCGCTGCCCCGATCCATCCGACAACCCTGATCCGCCGTCAAGCCTGCTCCAGCGTGAACCGCTAGAATGGATGTTTGCTCTCGGCCAAAGGCACCTCTTCCTCATGTCCGATACCCCGCTAGTAGAAGCCGCAGAAACGCTCGATGAATCGAAGTTCATCACCTTCGAGGGCTCGCCGTTCCAGCTTTATCAACCGTATCCGCCAGCAGGCGACCAGCCAACAGCGATCGCGACGCTCGTCGAGGGGATCGAGGACGGCCTGTCGTTCCAGACGCTGCTCGGCGTGACCGGTTCCGGCAAGACTTTCACCATGGCGAACGTGATCGCGCGCATGGGCCGTCCGGCCATCGTGTTTGCGCCCAACAAGACGCTCGCCGCGCAGTTGTATGCGGAGTTTCGTGAGTTTTTCCCGCGTAATGCTGTCGAATATTTCGTTTCCTACTACGATTATTACCAGCCGGAAGCCTACGTTCCGCAGCGGGATTTGTTCATCGAGAAAGATTCGTCGATCAACGAGCATATCGAGCAAATGCGGCTTTCAGCCACAAAAAGCCTGCTTGAGCGGCGCGACGTGGTGATCGTAGCGACGGTGTCGGCCATTTACGGTATCGGCAACCCGTCGGAATATCACAAGATGATTTTGACGCTGCGCACGGGCGACAAGATGGGGCAGCGCGACATCATCGCGCGGCTGATCGCGATGCAGTACAACCGGAACGAAGCGGATTTTTCGCGTGGCAGCTTCCGCGTGCGCGGCGACACCATCGACATTTTCCCGGCCGAGCATGCCGAAATGGCCGTGCGAGTCGAGCTTTTCGACGATGAAATCGAGTCGATGCAGCTCTTCGATCCGCTCACCGGCCGCGTGCGCAACAAGATTCCGCGCTTCACCGTGTATCCGTCGTCCCATTACGTGACGCCGCGGGACACGGTAATGCGCGCCATCGAGACGATCAAGACTGAATTGCGTGAGCGCCTCGAGTTTTTCCACAAGGACGGCAAGCTGGTTGAAGCGCAGCGGCTCGAGCAACGCACGCGTTTTGACCTGGAGATGCTGCAGGAACTGGGGTTTTGCAAAGGCATCGAGAACTACTCGCGGCATTTCTCGGGCGCGGCTCCCGGCGAACCGCCGCCCACGCTCGTCGATTATTTGCCGCCCGACGCGCTGATGCTGCTCGACGAGTCGCACGTGCTGATCGGCCAGTTGAACGGCATGTACAACGGTGACCGGGCGCGCAAGGAGAATCTGGTCGATTACGGCTTCCGGATGCCGTCGGCGCTGGATAACCGGCCGCTCAAGTTCAACGAGTTCGAACGCAAGATGCGCCAGGCGGTTTTTGTCTCGGCGACACCGGCCGATTACGAAAACCGGACGTCAGGGCAGGTCGCCGAACAGCTCGTACGGCCGACCGGGCTGGTCGACCCCGAGATCGAGGTACGTCCGGCCCGCTCGCAAGTGGACGACGTGCTCGCCGAGATCAACGAGCGTGTCAAAGTGCACGAACGGGTGCTCGTCACGGTGCTGACCAAACGCATGGCCGAACAACTCACCGAATTCCTGGCGGATCACGGTGTGAAAGTGCGCTATCTGCACAGCGATATCGATACGGTCGAGCGCGTGGAAATCATCCGCGATTTGCGCCTGGGGTCTTTCGATGTGCTCGTCGGGATCAACTTGCTGCGGGAAGGGCTGGATATTCCGGAAGTGTCATTGGTCGCGATTCTCGACGCTGACAAGGAAGGTTTCCTGCGTGCCGAGCGCTCGCTGATTCAGACGATCGGCCGGGCGGCCCGGAATGTGAACGGCAAGGCGATCCTTTACGGCGACAACATCACGGATTCCATGAAACGCGCGATTGGCGAGACGGAACGCCGGCGCACGAAGCAGATCGCGCACAATCTCGCGATGGGCATTACGCCGCGCGGCGTGACGAAGCGGATCAAGGACATCATCGACGGCGTGTACAACGTCGACGACGCTCGCGCCGAGCTGAAGGAAGCGCAGACGCGTGCGAAGTTCGAGGACATGTCGGAAAAGCAGATTTCGAAGGAAATCAAGCGCCTCGAAAAGCAGATGATGGATCACGCGAAAAACCTCGAATTCGAGAAAGCGGCGCAGACGCGCGACCAACTGTCGCTGCTGCGTCAGCGTGTTTTCGGCGCGAACGTGAGCGACCATCCATAAGCTGATCTGGCAACGCAGTATCTGGCAGCGGGCCCCGAGCCCGCTGTTTTTATGTGGACAACCCATGCTGGAAAACACCGAAAACCCTTGTCGCCACGAGGCTTTGTTTCGCGGTGTCGAATTGTTAGCCATTTCGATCGGTGCTAAACTTCCCAATCATTGAGAATGGTTCGTATTAACTTTCGGATCGGGTTCTCATCCGGGATTTCTTATGCCAGCGCTGGGGCGTTGGCGAAACAACCGTGTCGGATCGGAAGCATCGATCAATAACAACAAGGAGTTACGGATGAAGGTTTCAACTTTGGTACGCGGCTCGGTGGCTGCGGTCGCTTTTGCGGCAATGGCGTCGGCATCGGCAGCGGAATATCCGATCGGCAAGCAGAACGTCCAGAACGGCATCGAAGTCGGCGCCGTTTATCTGCAGCCGATCACGATGGAACCGGAAGGCATGATGCGCAAGGCATCGGACTCGGACATTCACCTCGAAGCCGACATCCACGCGGTGAAGAACAACCCGACCGGCTTTGCGGAAGGCGACTGGATGCCTTACCTGCAAGTCACGTACGAACTGACCAAGGTTGGCACGACACAAAGCATCAAGGGCGACCTGATGGCCATGGTTGCGAACGACGGCCCGCACTACGGCGACAACGTGAAGCTCTTCGGCCCGGGCAAATATCACTTGAAACTCAACATTGCGCCGCCGATGCAAACCGGCCACATGGCGTTCGGCCGTCACGTCGACAAGGAAACCGGCGTGGGTCCGTGGTTCAAGCCGTACACGATCGAGTATGACTTCCCGTTCGCCGGTATCGGCAAGAAGGGTGGTTATTAAACATTCAAGCGGTCGTGAAGTTGGACTCAGGTGTCCGGCGCAACAGGTGCACTTGATCTGCACTTTGTGCCGGACGCCGCAGCCAGGATGGATGCATGAAACGTAAATACAGATTGATCGCGGCGTCGCTCGCGATCACTGCAGGCTGGTTTGGAAGCGCGGCTTCAGCGCAAGCGGCCGATCTCCCGACTTTCAAGCTGGAGCTGAATGACGGCAAGCTGAATCCCGCGCGTATCGAAGTACCCGCGGGCGTGCGCTTCAAGATCGAAGTCCACAACGTCGGCAAGGGCGCGGCAGAGTTCGAGAGTATCCAGTTGCGCAAGGAAAAAGTGCTCGCGCCGGGCGCCGACTCGTTTGTCGTGATCGCGCCGCTGGACAAGGGCGAATACAAGTTCTTCGATGATTTCCATCAGTCGGCGCAAGGCGTCATCGTTGCGAAGTAGTGGTTGCATCGGCTAGTTAAGCGGGAGAGAAGGTAATGGGTCAGGTTCTTTTCATCGTGTGGCGGGAGAGCGTCGAGGCGCTGCTGGTCGTGGGCATCCTGTACGCATGGCTGAAAAATGGCGACGCCGACGCGCGTCGCGGCATTCCCTATCTGTGGGCCGGCGTGGTTGTTGGCTTGCTGGCCGCCGTTGCGCTGGGCGCGGCGCTGGTGGGTTTCACGGAAGTGCTCTCCGGCGACGCGCAGGATTATTTCCAGACCGGCATGGTTCTCGTGGCGTGCGTGCTGATCGTGCAGATGGTGCTGTGGATGAAGCACCACGGGCGTTCAATGAAACGCGACATGGAAGCGTCGCTGCAGAAAAGCAAACAGGACGCGAACTGGTGGGGCGTGACGCTGCTGGTCGCGCTCGCGATTGCGCGCGAAGGCAGCGAGACGGTGATTTTTCTTTACGGCCTGGGTTTCGGGCAGTCGGGTCACGTCGATTCAATGCAATATCTTGCTGTCGTGATCGGTCTTGGACTGGCGTTCCTCACGTTCTATCTGCTGCAGCTTGGCGGCAAGATCTTCTCGTGGCGGCTCTTTTTCCGCGTGACTGAAATCATGCTGCTGTTTCTCGCGGCTGGCCTGTTCGAGACCGGCGTGGACAAGCTGATCGACAAGGAAATCCTGCCCGTCGTGGTGAACCAGGTCTGGAATTCGTCCTGGCTTCTCGATGACTCCAGCACCTTCGGCTCACTGGTCGCGACGCTCACGGGTTATCGCGCGCATCCGGCCGGCATGAATTTGATTGCGTACGCGGTCTACTGGGTCGTGATCTTCCTGCTGCTGCGCCGCTCGAAGAACCGTATGGCGCAAAAACCGGCGAGACGCCCAGCATGAGCGATGTCCTGAATCGGCCCGGCCGGCTTCAACAGGCCGGGCAATGGATGCAACAGCACGGCAGCATGATCCGCGCAATCCAGTGGGTTGTGGTGCTGTTCTATGCATTCCTGATTCTGGTTCCTGCGGTCATGCCGTTACCCGACAACACGGCGCACATCTGGAACAACCTGACGGTCGCGGCCCAGTTCGTGTTCTGGGGCATCTGGTGGCCGTTCGTGTTGTTGTCCATGGTGATGCTCGGCCGCGTCTGGTGCGGCGTTTTGTGTCCTGAAGGGGCGTTGACGGAGTTCGCGAGCAAGTTTGGACGAGGCTGGGCAATCCCGCGCTGGTTGCGCTGGGGCGGCTGGCCGTTCGTCGCGTTTGGCATCACGACCATCTACGGCCAGATGGTCAGCGTTTATCAATATCCGAAAGCCGTCCTGCTGGTGCTCGGCGGATCGACCCTCGGCGCGATGATCATCGGCGTGTTGTATGGGCGCGAGAAGCGCGTCTGGTGCAAGTACCTGTGCCCGGTGAACGGCGTGTTTTCGTTGCTGGCGCGGCTTGCGCCGTTCCACTTCAAGGTCAACGAGGACGCGTGGCGCAAGTCGTATAAAGAGGGTGAGCACGGGCATCGGGTGATTCCGGTGAACTGCGCGCCGCTCGTGCCGCTGCGCGCCATGAAGGGTGCGTCGGACTGCCATATGTGCGGGCGGTGCAGCGGTCATCGCGATGCAATTGCGCTGACGTGGCGCTCGCCGTCGTCGGAGATCGTCAAACTCGGCGATAAACAAGCAAACCCCTGGGACACGGCGCTGGTGCTGTACGGCTTGCTGGGCATCGCGATTGGCGCGTTCCACTGGAGCGTCAGCCCGTGGTTCATCCAGTTGAAGCAGATCTTCGCGGGCTGGCTGATCGATCACAACATTCTCTGGCCGCTCGATACCAACGCGCCCTGGTTCCTCTTCACGCATTACCCCGAGCAAAACGACGTATTCTCGTGGCTCGACGGCAGCATGGTGATTGGTTATATCGTGGTGACGGGTCTGGTTTATGGCACGGCGCTGCTCGGGCTGCTTGCAGCCGGCACGCGCATGCTCGGCCGGTTCGAGTTCACTCGATTGCATCATCTGACGCAGGCACTGATTCCCGTGGCCGGCGTGGGCGTGTTTCTCGGTTTGTCGGCGACGACGGTTTCGTTGTTGCGCGCCGAGCACGTGCCGCTCTGGTGGGTCGCGGACCTGCGCCTGGGATTGCTCGGCGTTGCGAATCTGTGGAGCGCGTGGCTGGCCTGGCGGGTTATCGGAAGGTACATTCCCGGCCGCGTGATGTCGCGTGGCGTTGCCGCGATGCTGTGGTTCGTCGCGGCGCTCGCCGTTGTCGATAGTGCGTGGTACCTGATGTTCTGGGGCTTCTCGCGGTAACCTTGCGGGTATTCACAACTACAACCCCGGAGGTGACTCAATGAGAACGAAACCTGTATTGACCGATGAAGACGTAAAGATCATCGCGGCCGCCGCTGAAGCGCATGCGCTTGCGAACAAGTGGAACGTGACGATTGCTGTGGTCGATGACGGCGGTCACCTGCTGCATCTTCACCGGCTTGAGGGCGCGGGTCCGAGCACGGCCGAAATGGCGACGGGCAAGGCGCGCACGGCGGCAGTCGGCCGGCGCGAAACGAAACTCTACGAAGACATGATCAAACAGGGTCGTGTAGCGTTCCTGAGCGCGCATATGACAGCGATGCTTGAGGGCGGCGTGCCGATCCTGGTCGGCGCGGACATCGTTGGTGCGGTTGGTGTTTCGGGCGTGAAGTCGGATCAGGATGCTGCGGTGGCGAAGGCGGGTATCGCGGCGCTGGGTCTCGAAAGCGTCTGATCGGAAGGTCTTGCGTTCATCGCGCTGAAGCTGACAAAAAAAGCACGTTTTCATTGCGAAAACGTGCTTTTTGCCTTGTTGACCGTGCTTTTGACAAGCACTCGCCGGGAACCAAAAAAAGCGGCTTCGCTGGCTATCGACGACTGGCTGGTGTTTGCACGAAGGGGTCTAAATTCTCGCGTGCAAGCCGTCGTGGCTGGCTAGTGCCAAACACCTCTCGAAGAGGTGGTCCCCACAATACTCGGTACTGAAATTCGGTTTTGCGTGTTACTTCGTGAGAATCAGCTTGCCCAGGCGCGTGGCGCGCAACTGATACGTCTCACCGTTATGCATGATGCTGATATGACTCTGTCCTTGCAGCAACGCGTCGCTGCGCAGCGTGCGTTCGCCGCTCTCGGTGGGAACAGCCGATGCCGGGCGCGCCGTTGTCACCGCCGCCGTGCGCGGCCGGGCGATGGTCGCAGCAGCGGAACGCTCGACTGGGCGACGCAGCCGAAGCGTGTTGGAGCGCAGGATGTCGGTCATGTCGAGGAGTCCGTTCGTTGAGTCGATGGAGTAATCTTAATGATAACCATTCTTATTTGCAACAACGATGTCTTCATCGATTTTACGTTTCGATAGTCATCGGTTTCCTATCGAAACGTCGTGCAGTTTTAATGCAGCGGCCCTGCGAGTTTGTTGCCGTGCGCGAACTGACGAATCAGCCTGACGGTATCGATATCCGCTTCCCTGTATGCCGACTTCACGATCTCCTGCGTCTGCAGCGCGTCAGGGCTGGCGTTGGGATCATCGGCGACGGGCAAGGTGGTGGCGTACGTGAAACGCAGGAATAGCTGAAGCTCGTCCGGCTGTTCAATCGCCATGGTCAGCGAGCCACCTACATGTTCCTCCGTCGGCAGAATGTCGTAGCGCACGCTGCTTTCGGGAATCAGCGTCACGCGATCGCGCACGCGCGCCTGGCCGTAATGCAGTTCACGTTCGATCACATCGCCTTCACGCGACAGGATTGCGCAGCGATCCAGGCCGATCACGAACAGTTGCGGCTGTTCTGCGCGCAGCACGAGCCCTTGCCACACCTGTTCGCGCGTCATTGCTTCCACGAACGGATTGAGCGGATCGTTGATCTGGATAAGGTGTTCGAAATTCAAAACGACGGTTTCCTTGAGATGATCGTTGAATGAATGGATCGCATGCTTTCAAAGAGGCGTGAGCCCGGAGTTGATCGCGATCGAACCGGAGAGGATCTTGTGCACGGGGCACGCATTCGCAATTTGCAAAAGGCGTTCCCGTTGAGTGCTGTCCAGCTCGCCCGTCAATTTGATCTGGCGGTCGATCACCGTGGCTTCCGGCGGCGTGGACTGATAGGTGAGGGTGACGTGAACGGCTTGCAGCGGCCAGCCCTTGTGCTTCGCGTACATCTTCAGCGTAATCGTCGTGCATGCACCCAGGCTCGAGAGCAAAAGACCGTGCGGAGTCGGACCGGTATCGGCGCCGCCGTGCGATGCCGGTTCGTCGCCGAGCCATTCATGCGTGCCGTCGCTCAATGCAACCTGAAAATCCTCGGCGCCGATACTGGCGCTGACAACCGGCGACACAAACTTCTCGGACATGCGGTACTCCGTTTGGGTTAGACAAAGCGCCGTCCGACAATTGGACACAAGAAAACGGCGCGGCACGAAGACTATTGTGACGCAAATAGTGTCCTTCGTGCCGCGCCGGTGAAACAGAGGCCTGGTCGGTCGATCAGTGGTTGATCGCGCCCATTCTTCCTGCCTGATAGTCCACAACGGCCTGACGGATCTCGTCTTCCGTGTTCATCACGAACGGACCATAGCGCACGACCGGCTCTTTCAGCGGCACACCACCAAGCAGCAGCAATTCGAGGGGCTCATCGCCGGCAGTGAAGCTGACCGTTTCGCCATCGTCGGCGAAGACGATCATCTGGCGCGCCTTGATCGGATGTTTATCGGCGCCGTAGAAGCCATCGCCCGATAACGCATAACCGAACACGCGGAAATCCTTCGGCACGGGCTGCACGACCGATGCTCCCGGTTGCAGCGAGAAATGCTGATAAAGAATGGGCGTCCGCGTTTCGATAGCCGCCTTCACGCCCAGCGCTTCGCCCGCGATCACCTTCACGCGTACACGCCCGTCCTCGCTCACGCCGACCGGAATGCTCGCCGATGAAATCTCCTGATAATGCGGCGGAATCATCTTGTCGCGCTTCGGCAGATTCACCCAGAGTTGCAGCCCGTGCACGCGGCCCCCGGTGCGCGTGAACTCCGGATCGGGCATTTCGCTATGAACGACGCCGGAGCCCGCGGTCATCCATTGCACATCGCCTTGACGCAGCGTGCCCGAATGGCCCGCCGAATCCTTGTGCCCGAACTGGCCTTCAAGCACGTATGTAACGGTCTCGAATCCGCGATGCGGATGGTCAGGCGCGCCTTTGGCCTCGCCCGGGGCGTAATCGACGGGGCCCATTTCATCCAGGAGCAGGAACGGATCGAAGTCCATCAACAGCCGCGTGGGAAACGGCCGATGCACGACAAAACCGCCGCCCTCCACCGTGCGAAGCGCGGGAATAGTGCGTTCAATACTGCGTGTGGTGTCCATTTTCGTCCTCACTTTGACCGGTCCGGATAGGGCGCCAGCCAGTGATTAGCGCCAAATTTAAAACATGGAGCTATTATATGGACCGTATTCCAGGGAAAAAGCCGTTCATCCGCAATGCATTGTCCCACCACTGAAACAACCAGAACATCGATCCCGCGCCCGCATGAAACCTGACTCGCACGACCTCAATGATCTGATGTACTTCTCGTACGTGGTCGAGCACGGCGGGTTTTCGGCGGCCGAACGCGTGCTGGGCATTTCGAAGTCACGGTTGTCACGGCGTGTATCGGAGCTGGAAACATCGCTTGGCGTGCGGCTGATGCAGCGGTCCACCCGCAAGCTCGCGCTGACTGAAGCCGGGCAACTGTTCTATCAGCATTGCAAGGGCATGCTCGCCGAGGCGCAAGCAGCCGTCGATATCGTTCATAGTCTTCGGGATTCTCCGCGCGGTAGCGTGCGCGTGAGCGTGCCGGTGACGATTGCGCAGACGTTTTTGTCGGCGGTGATTCCGGATTTTTTGCATCGATACCCCGAAGTTCGCGTCGTCATGAGCGTGACGAATCGCGTGATAGACCTGTTCGAAGATCCCGTCGATGTCGCCCTGCGCGTGCGCTCCGAGCCGCCGGTCAATTCGACCATAGTCGCGCGGCCGTTGTGGCGCACGGAGCAGATGCTGGTTGCTGCGCCGTCGCTGCTCAAGCCCAATGCGCCGCCGCTCGCGCCATCGGAACTGGCGCAATTCGATACCATCGATGTCCCGTCGAGCGACGGTCGGCATGTGTTTCGGATGATCGCGCCCGATGGCACGCGCCATGAGTTCGAACACGAGCCGCGCCTGGTCACGGCGGATCTGGGCATGATCCGTGAAGCCGTGCTGCGCGGTGTGGGTATCGCGGCGTTGCCGGAGATGTTGTACGGCGCGGCGCTGCGCACGGGCCAGATGTCGCCCGTCATGCCGGGCTGGACGTTCCCGACGCCGCAGTTGTACGCGGTGTTCTTGTCGCGCCAGGGAATGGTCCCGGCGATTCGCGCGTTCGTTGACTTTCTGGTGGAGTCAATCAACGACGGCGATCGCTTCCCGGGAGAATGTCCTCTCCCGGTTGAGGCCGCTCACGAAACAGTGTGACTAAACGCTGCGCCGCTGCAAGTTTCTGACATTGAAGCGTGCACTTGCGATGCAGAGATTCAATCGGCGCTTGCTTGAACGGGGCGTAGCGCGGCGCTATATTGAAATCTCTTCGCTAAGGAGCTGCTTATGCGAAAACTCACGGCCACTTTTATAGTGGGCCTGATAGGGCTAATCGCGCTGTCCGTGTCGAGCACGGCTGTCGCATGTGGCGATGCTGCGGGATCGGGCTACTCGACCCCAAAGTAACCGCTAGCCCGAATGTGCCGCGCGCACACAAAAAAAGGCCTTCATCGTCGCGATGAAGGCCTTTTACTTTGGGCTCTCAAGACTTACTTCGCGCCCGCTTTCGGCTCGGTCACAAAACCAATCTTCGATAACCCGCCGCCTTGGGCGGCCGACATCACATCGGCAACCCGCTCATACGGCACCTTGCGGTCCGCGCGCAAACGCAATTCCGGCTGCGGCGTCTGTTTCGATGCATTGGCGATTCGCGCTTGCAGGGCGTTATCGTCGACTTTTTCATCGTTCCACAGTACCGTGCCGTCCGCTTCCACGGCGACATCGACGTGTGCCGGCTTGGTGTCCTGCGGCTGGCTGCTCGCCTTGGGCAAATCGATTTTCACCGCGTGATTGATCGCGGGAATCGTAACGAGAAAGATGATCAGCAGAACCAGCATGACGTCGACGAGCGGCGTCATGTTGATCTCGCTCATCATGCCGTCGTCCTCGTCGCTGGAGAAAGGGCTCATGGCCATGACGACGTCCCCTTAGCTCACACGCGATGCAGGCTTGACGGCCGACGGCGTGCCTGCAGCGTTTTGCGTAGCGAGGCGCAAACCATCGCCGCGCTTGCTCGAAGCCAGCTTCGTACCCGTCACGAAGAACGCATGCAGGCCGTGCGCAAAGCGGTTCAGCTTCGTCACGATTGCCTTGTTCCAGCGCGTCAATGCGTTATAACCGAGCACCGCCGGAATCGCGACGAACAGGCCGAACGCCGTCATGATCAGCGATTCGCCAACCGGTCCCGCGACCTGGTCGATCGACGTCTGTCCTGTCGCGCCGATGGTCAGCAGCGCGTGATAGATACCCCACACCGTGCCGAACAATCCGACGAACGGTGCGGTACTGCCAATCGATGCCAGCACGGCAAGCCCTGCCTGCATGCGGCCGACGCCTTCGTCCATGGTGTCTTTCAGGCAGCGCGTGATCCAGTCTGATACATCCATGCGGTCGTGCAGATGCGGTTGCGTCTGGTGATGATGGTCGGCCGCGTCCTGGCCGGAGAGGGCGAGCGCGAGGAACGGGTTGTCCTGTGTCTTGGCCGAATGGTTGCTGAGCTTCTTGATGCCATCGGCGAAATCGTCGGAATGCCAGAAGGCCTGTTCCGCGTTCTTGGTCAGGCGCTTCAGGCGCAGCACGTTCAAACCCTTCACCACGATCACGGTCCACGACAGCACCGACATGATCGCCAGCGCAAGCGCGATACCCCGCGTGACGAAATCCCCTTGTTCCCAGACGTGGGCCAAACCGTAGCTTTGCATTGCAGTTCCTGTAGATATCTAAAAATTAGGTCGAATTCTTGTGTGCTTGCCGGCGCACGTGCGCTAGTCGTTCAGCCCGAAGACGAACGGCTGGGAATAGGCGGCGCGGATCGCCTCGCCATTTTCCTTGTATGGCTTGCAGGCGCTCGAGCGCATGGCGTCAAGGGCGGCGTCATCGAGCCGCGACGAACCGCTGCTCTTTTTCAGTTCGATGTTCTCGATCTTTCCCGTCAGCCCCACGACGAACTTCACCACCGCCGTACCCGATTCACCTCGACGCCGCGAAAGCGCCGGGTATTCCGGCATCGCGATATTGCATTCGAGATGGGCGACGTCCTTTGGCGCGTTGAGCGACATCGTCGGACGGCCGATTGCCGGCGCGGCCGCGGCTGGCGCTGCAGGAGCCGGCGGCGCGGGTGGCGACGGCGTCGCTTCGGGCGCTGCTGCGGCAATCGTCGAAGGCGCGGTGGTTTCCGGCAGCGGCGTCGGTGCAGCTTTTACGCGCGGCTGGACGGTGGGCTTCAATTTGGGCGTCGGCTTGGGTGGAACCGGTTTCGGAGGCGGAGGCACGGGCGTCGACTGGATGGCTGCGGGCGCGGCAACAGGCTGCGGCGGCGCGGCGCTGATCAGCTCGGCGGTAATCGTCTTCGACTCGACGGGGCGCGGCGGCGGCTCGTTGCGCATGGTCAGCGCGATCGCGAGCAGGCCGACGTGAATCCCGACGACAGCAACGCCCGCTGCGATGACGCGCGGGTTGATCGACGAGTTGTCCATGGTTGCGGAGCCGAAGGCGCTGCCCGGCGTGAGGGAGGAAGACGGCATATCAGCGTGGTTGCACGGCCGCGAAGCCGTACGAACAGCGAAAGCCCATGCAGCATGTAGAACTGGAGGACTTCATTTTCGGAAGATGAGCAGAGAAATAAACAGCGTGGCCACAAAACCGATCAGCAGTTCCATCGTTCCCTCCTTGAATGGGGGTTGGCGTGCTGGCTTGATGTGACCTGGCTTGCGAGCGGAAAACGGAGATTCCCGGGGTTGCACATGATCCACGCTTCACGGCCAGGGGCCGTGTTTCGTGGCGCTTCGTCTGAAGACCGCTAGTACGAGGGCTTGCGGCGCCCCTATGCGGCTTTGCGTTCGTAGAACGTCAGCGGCACGGCCTGATGCTGGTCGCCGCGAACGCCGCAATGCGACGCGCATCCGCTTTCCAGCATCACATCACGCACGCTTTCTTCACACTTGCCGCAACACATGGCGACGCCCAGTTCGAATTGCAGTTCGTCGAAGGTGGAAGCGCCGTCGGCGATGGAAGCGCGAATCTTTCTGTCAGAAACTGATTTGCATACACAGACGATCATGGTCAACCGCGATAGCTAACGTTAATGCGAATTATTATCATTCCTTATGCGAGGGTTGGCAATAGGGTGCGTTGGTTTTTTTGGACGCTTGGACGAGACGTATGAGGGACGGGACGGAGACCCTTGATGGACGGGGCTTGTGCTTGCTGACAGCGCGGTGAAACCGCATGCCCGAGAGGGTTTTATCGAGCTGGATAAGGTCAATTTCTGCGAATTCTGCTGCCGGCAGCGTCGTCGCGTCGCACTCGCGAGCGCTCAGGCCCTGCCGGATTCCAGCGCTCGGGTGCGGCGGGACGCAATGACGACCTGCTCGACATCGATATCGAGACCCAGCAGCGACGCCACCAGTTTCTGCTGCATCCGGCCGTCGTTGGTCGAGCAAAAGCGTGGCGCATGCGCATCGCGCGAGGGCGCCGCGCGCATGCCGTGCAGATCCAGCTGCCGTTCGAGTTGCCGCGCGATCGCAACGCTCGTGTCGATCAACGCAAGGCGGTCGCCCGCGATAGAGCGGATGGCCTGATCCAGGAAAGGGTAGTGCGTGCAGCCGAGCACGAGCGTGTCGGCGTTGGCATCGAGCATGGGCTGGATGTAGCTTCTCAGCAGCTCGATCAACTCAGGCGAGTCGATATCGCACCGTTCCACTGCCTGAACGAGCCCATGGCCCGGCTGAAGGATGAAACGGCAATCGGTTGAGTGACGCTCGGCCAGCGCCTGGAAGCGTGCGCTGCGCAAGGTGACGGCGGTTGCCAATACACCGGCCACGCGCGTCTGTGACATCAGCGCGGCGGGCTTGATGCCCGGTTCCACGCCGATCATGGGGATGGGCAGCCGTTCGCGCGCCTGGGCGATGGACTGCGCCGTCGCGGTATTGCATGCGACGACGAGCGCCTTCGCACCCTGCGCAATCAGCCATTCGCCTATAGCCAGCGTCCGGTCGGCTATGAAGTCTTCATCGCGTTCACCGTACGGGGCGTAAAGCGAATCGGCGACGTAGATCAACTGTTCGTCTGGCAGCGCTGCGCGCACGGCGCGCAACACGGACAAACCGCCGAGTCCCGAATCGAAAATGCCGACCGGTGCATTTACGCCAAGCGAGCTCACGTCCGACGCGCTGGCATCGATCGATTCTAAAGAAGAACGAATTGCGTCGAGAGGCATTGCAGCGGCTGTTTTACTCGTTTTCGCCCATCATGGTCTGCTGATAGTTCTGGATGCCAACCTTGGCTACCAGATCGATCTGTGTTTCCAGCCAGTCGATATGTTCTTCGGTGTCATCGAGGATCTTGACGAAGATTTCGCGCGAGATGAAATCGCGAACCGACTCGCAATACGCAATGGCTTCCTTGCACGTGCTTTGCGAAATCTGTTCCAGCTTCAAATCGCACTGCAGGATTTCGAGCGTCTCTTCGCCGATCAACAGCTTGTGCAGGTCTTGCAGGTTCGGCAGGCCATCGAGCATGAAAATGCGCTGGATCAGCCAGTCGGCATGCTTCATCTCGCCGATAGATTCATCGTACTCATGCTTGCCGAGCTTCTCCAGGCCCCAGTGCTTGTACATGCGGGCGTGGAGGAAGTACTGGTTGATCGCCGTCAGTTCGTTCTTCAACTGCAGGTTCAGGTATTCGATCGCTTTTACGTCGCCTTTCATCGTGTTTCCTCGTGGGGCGTTATAGCCTTTTAAACATAACCGCTCGAGTTTAAAAAGCCAATATGAAAAATGGTGTTTTTCCCGTTATTCGCCGGGTTTTGCGTTCATGCGCCAGTTGAATGAGAATGACAACAGTTCTCTTCACAGCGTCCTCAAAATGCAAGAGCCGGGCACGAGGCCCGGCTCTTATCGCTTCCGATTACTGGGGTAGGAGTTTAAACCCTCTACGCCGTTGCGACCGGAATTTTACCTATTTTTGCCTGCCATTCTTTGGGTCCCGTCTGATGCACGGACGTACCGGTTGAATCGACGGCGACCGTCACCGGCATGTCCTGTACATCGAACTCATAAATGGCTTCCATGCCGAGGTCTTCGAACGCGATGACCTTCGCGCCGCGAATCGCCTTCGACACCAGATACGCCGCGCCGCCCACGGCCATCATGTACGCGGCCTTGTGTTTCTTGATCGCCTCGATGGCCGTCGGGCCGCGCTCGGCCTTGCCGATCATCGAGATCAATCCGGTCTGCGACAACATCATGTCGGTGAACTTGTCCATGCGTGTAGCGGTGGTCGGACCCGCCGGGCCGACGACTTCTTCACGCACCGGATCGACCGGACCGACGTAATAGATCACGCGGTTCGTGAAGTCGACCGGCAACTTTTCGCCCTTGGCGAGCATGTCCGCAATGCGTTTGTGCGCGGCATCGCGGCCGGTCAGCATCTTGCCCGAGAGCAGCAGCGTCTGGCCCGGCTTCCATGCGGCGACTTGTTCCTTCGTCAGCGTGTTCAGGTCCACGCGCTGGCTCGTCTCCGTGTTCGCGACCCATTCGACTTTCGGCCATGCATCCAGTGACGGCGTTTCGAGCTTCGCGACGCCCGAACCATCGAGCGTGAAATGTGCGTGACGCGTCGCGGCGCAGTTCGGAATGATCGCGATGGGTTTCGATGCAGCGTGCGTTGGCGCAGCCATGATCTTCACGTCGAGCACGGTGGCGAGGCCGCCGAGACCCTGGGCGCCGATACCCAGCGCATTCACTTTCTCATGCAACTCGACGCGCAGTTCTTCGATCCAGTCCTTCGGGCCGCGTGCGATGACGTCCTGGATATCGATGGCGTCCATCAGCGATTCCTTCGCCATGACCATCGCCTTCTCGGCCGTGCCGCCGATGCCGATTCCCAGCATGCCGGGAGGGCACCAGCCGGCGCCCATCAGCGGCACGGTCTTCAGCACCCAGTCCACGATGGAATCCGACGGGTTCAGCATCGCGAACTTCGTTTTGTTCTCCGAGCCGCCGCCTTTGGCCGCGATCTGGACATCGACCTTGTCGCCGGGAACGATCTCGTAATGGATCACGGCCGGCGTGTTGTCTTTCGTGTTCTTGCGCGCGCCTTCGGGCGGGCTCACGATCGACGCGCGCAGCACGTTGTCCGGGTTCAGGTAACCGCGGCGCACCCCTTCGTTGATCATGTCGGTGACGCCCATGGTGGCCGAACCTGACTCACTCGCCCACCGCACGTCCATGCCGACCTTCACGAACACCGTGACGATGCCCGTGTCCTGGCAAATCGGACGATGGCCTTCGGCGCACATGCGGCTGTTCGTCAGGATCTGCGCGATGGCGTCCTTCGCGGCCGGACTCTCCTCGAGTTCGTACGCGCGGCCGAGCGCCTGGATGTAGTCGAGCGGATGGTAAAAGCTGATGTGCTGCAGCGAATCCGCAATGCTCTGGATCAGGTCTTCCTGCTTGATGATGGTCATGGCTTGAACGTTGTGGGGACGGGCTAGATTGGGACTTTTTTTAGAAACTTCATCGTGACGTTTTGGTGCTTTCAGCGGCGCTTTGATTGGCGCTCGACCGGTGCTGCTTCGACTTATTCGTGTGCCTTTGCAGGCGCTTCATGAAAGTGCTCAGGATGCGTGTGCGTGGTCAGGCGGTCGACCCACGCCATGATCAGCGCGGATGCGAGGAACGCGATGTGGATCAGCACTTGCCACATCACCGCGTGTTCCGAGTACTGGTCCGGATTGATGAACGTCTTCAGCAAGTGGATTGACGAAATGCTGATCAGCGCCATCGACAGTTTGACTTTCAGCACGCCGGCATTCACGTGATCGAGCCACTCGGGCTGGTCGGGATGACCTTCCACGCCGAGCCGTGAGACGAACGTCTCATAACCGCCGACAATCACCATGATCAGCAGGTTCGAGATCATCACTACATCGATCAGGCCGAGCACGACCAGCATGATGTTGGTTTCGTCGAGCGTCGTCATGTGGGTGACGAGGTGCCAGACTTCCTTCAGGAACAGCACCACGTAGACCGCTTGCGCCACGATCAGGCCCAGGTACAACGGGACCTGGAGCCAGCGGCTCATGAAAATGACGACGGGGAGCGGCTTCATCGGACGCCGGGGTAAAGGGGTGCCGGGGATGTTCGGGGATGCGGACATGATCGGTGCCGGGTCGGTGAATGAAATGATCGGATCAGTAATGGGGTCCGGTCGGAGGCGTTGGACGCGCGAAAAGCGGGCTCATGGTCAGAACCAGCGCTAAAAACCAGAAAAGTCCGACATTGTAGCGCGATGAAGCGACCGGCCTGCGTGTCATCCCCAGGCGGGAGCCGTCAGGAAGTCATCGGCGGCGTGGTCTTCGTTTTCAGGCTCGCAAGCACGATCCCCGCGACCACGCAGGCGAGCGCGATACCGTGCGCGGCCGTCGGACGTTCGCCCAGGAACACGATGCCGTAAAGCGCCGCTGCGATCGGCAGAAGTCCGGAGAAGACGCCGGCCAGACTGCCATCGACGTGACGGATGCCTTTCATCCACAGCCAGAACGAAAAGATGCTCGCCGACAACCCGTACCACAGCACGAGGGTCCAGACGCTCAGGGTGACGCTCGCGTAGTCGAAGCTGAGCAGCGCCGAAAAGCCCAGCGGCAGCATCAGCAGGAAACCAAAGAAATGCGTGTAGGCGCAGATATCGATGGCCGGAAGCGTCTGTGTCAGGCGCCGCGAGAGGATCACGTAGAACGATTCGCAGCAGACCGCGCCGAGCACCATCAGATTGCCGATGAGCGAGCCGTCCGAATGTGCGCGACCCGCTTCATGTGCGCCCCCCGCGCCGCTCGTGCTCTGTGCGACGTTGATCACGACCACGCCGGCGATTGCGAGCGCGATGGAAATCAGCGCGCGCCCGTTCGGACGTTCCTTGAGAAACAACCAGGAGAACACCGCGACGACCGCCGGAATGGTGCTCGTGATCACGCCCGCCGCGACGGCGCTCGTGCGCTGCACGCCATTGAGCATCAGGAGCGTGAACATGAAGGTGCCGAACAATGCTTGCAGGAACAGGTTCGCCCATTCGCCGCGCTGCACCTTTCGCATTTTCGACGGACGCAGCAGCGGCCAGAGCACTGCCATCGCGATCACGAAGCGCAGCAGCGCGAACAGCGGGACGGGGATGAAAGCGACGATCGACTTGCCGACGCCGACATTGCTGCCGACCAGCAGCATGGCCGCGATGAGATAGAGCGCGTAACGATTCAAGCTGGAATCCGGACGACGAGTTCAGTTAGCATGCTTATTGCCTTGGCTCTGGCAGCGCTCGCTTGCAAAGGGCATCATTGTATTGGCGCGCGGCGAGGGCGCATTGTAAAAGCGCCGGCAAGTACGTGTATACCCCGTGGCCTTTGATTGCAGTGCGTAAGTAGCGGGTAAGCCGCGGAGCTTATCTTCGCCGGTGAAGCATTCGCAAGGTAAGGATTGAACCGGAATGCGCGCATGCTGCGCTGCATCGTAAGTGACCGAACCGAAGAACCTGACGAACAGGCCGCAACCATGTTGCATGGGATTGGAGACACGGCATCACGCTTCGCACCGCGTCTGCCGCTCGCGCCTGCAAAAACATAGCGGCTTCTGAACCATGCTCGGAAGCCGCAGATTCCAGAATCACCATCAAAGAAGAGGTTGTCGATGTCCGCGATTGAATCCGTACTCCAGGAACGCCGTATTTTCCCGCCATCGGCCAAAGCGTCCGAAGGCGCCGCGATTTCCGGCATGGACGCATACAAGGCTTTGACGTCCGAGGCCGAACGCGATTACGAAGGTTTCTGGGCGCGTCTCGCGCGCGAAACGCTCAGTTGGCACAAGCCGTTCACAACGGTTCTCGATGAATCCAATCCGCCGTTCTACAAGTGGTTCGAGGATGGCGAGATCAATGCGTCGTACAACTGCATCGACCGGCATGTGGAAGCGGGCAACGGCGAGAAGCGCGCGATCATTTTCGAAGCCGATGACGGCACTGTCACCAACGTCACGTATCAGGACCTGCTGCAGCGCGTGAGCCGCTTTGCCAACGCGCTGAAAAAGCGCGGCGTGAAGAAGGGCGACCGCGTGGTGATCTACATGCCGATGTCCATTGAAGGCGTTGTCGCGATGCAGGCCTGCGCGCGTATCGGTGCGACGCATTCGGTGGTGTTCGGCGGGTTTTCATCGAAGTCGCTTAACGAACGACTCGTTGACGTGGGCGCCGTTGCGCTCATCACCGCCGACGAACAGATGCGCGGCGGCAAGGCGCTGCCACTGAAGAGCATCGCCGACGAAGCCATCGCCGCCGGCGGCTGCGATGCGGTCAAGAGCGTGATCGTGTACAAGCGCACCGGCGGCAAGACGCAATGGCACGAAGGCCGCGACGTGTGGATGCACGAACTCGTCGAGAATGAGTCGGACAAGTGTGAACCGGAATGGGTCAGCGCCGAACACCCGCTGTTCATCTTGTACACGTCCGGTTCCACGGGCAAACCGAAGGGCGTGCAGCACAGCACCGGCGGTTTCCTGCTGTGGGCTGCGCAAACCATGAAGTGGACCTTCGACGCCAAGCCCGACGACATCTTCTGGTGTACGGCGGATATCGGCTGGATCACCGGGCATAGCTATATTGCCTACGGACCGACGGCGATCGGTGCAACCCAGGTCGTGTTCGAAGGCGTGCCCACGTATCCGCATGCCGGGCGCTTCTGGGACATGATCGCGAAGCACAAGGTCACGATCTTCTACACCGCGCCGACCGCCATCCGTTCGCTGATCAAGGCCGCGGAAGCCGACTCCAAGATCCATCCGAAAAGCTTCGATCTGTCGACGCTGCGCATTCTCGGCACCGTCGGCGAGCCGATCAATCCGGAAGCGTGGATGTGGTATCACGAAAACGTGGGCGGCGGGAAATGTCCTGTCGTCGATACCTGGTGGCAGACCGAAACCGGCGGCCACATGATCACGCCGTTGCCGGGCGCGACGCCGCTCGTGCCGGGTTCGTGCACGCTGCCGTTGCCGGGCATCATGGCCGCTGTCGTCGATGAAACCGGTCAGGACGTGCCGAACGGGCAGGGCGGGATTCTGGTGATCAAGCGGCCCTGGCCGTCGGCATTGCGCACGGTCTGGGGCGATCCGGAACGCTTCAAGAAGAGCTACTTCCCCGAAGAACTCGGCGGCGCGTTGTATCTCGCAGGCGATGGCGCCGTGCGCGACAAGGACACCGGCTACTTCACCATCATGGGCCGTATCGATGACGTGCTGAACGTGTCTGGGCATCGGCTTGGGACCATGGAGATCGAGTCGGCGCTGGTATCGAATCCTATCGTGGCGGAAGCGGCCGTCGTGGGTCGTCCCGACGATACAACCGGCGAAGCCGTCTGCGCGTTTGTCGTGTTGAAACGCTCGCGTCCGGAAGGCGATGAAGCGAAGCAGATCGCCAATGAACTGCGCGCGTGGGTGGCGAAGGAAATTGGTCCGATCGCAAAACCGAAGGACATCCGGTTCGGCGAAAACCTTCCGAAGACGCGTTCGGGCAAGATCATGCGACGCCTGCTGCGCTCCTTGGCGAAAGGCGAGGAAATCACGCAGGATGTCTCGACGCTGGAAAATCCCGCGATCCTCGATCAACTCGGCGAAGCGCGTTAATTTATTCGAGTAGTATCTGGCTTGTGCGAACGGCTCCCTGCTTTCAGGGAGCCGTTTTTGTATTTGCTGATTTCTGTTCACGCGCCCCGAACAATGTCGATCCCGATTGCCGCTACCCGACGCATTTGGTAGATAAGCACATGGCTTGCGTCCCACCATCTCCAAACCCTGCAGAGCCGCCGCCCGTGACGGCGGAGATGGCGCGCGCGCATCAGTTGTACTGGCGCACAAACGTCGCGCTGATATCGGTGCTGATGGCTATTGGGTTCGTAGTCTCCTTCGGCATTCCGCTCTTTGCGACGCGCCTCGCCAACGTGCGCTTCGCCGGTTTTCCGCTGCCGTTCTACTTCGGCGCGCAAGGCGCGATTCTTGTGTATGTGGCGTTGATCGTCGTGTATATCGTGCTGATGCAACTCGCCGATGCACGCCTTCAGCGCACGCTTGCGGCCATGACCCTTCGATGAAGCTCAACCATCGCCTGATCCGCGCCTACGCGCTTTATACGCTCGGCTTCCTTGCATTCATCTATGTGATGACACGCATCGAACGCGTGACCGGGCCGGGCACGTGGATTGGCTACGTGTTCCTGTTCGTGCCGATCGCCGTGTATGCCGTGATCGGCTTGTTGTCGCGCACGTCCGACCTCGTGGAATATTACGTGGCCGGGCGGCGCGTACCGTCCGCGTTCAACGGCATGGCGACGGCGGCGGACTGGTTGTCGGCGGCGTCGTTCATTGGACTGGCCGGGTCCATCTACGCAACCGGTTACGACGGCCTTGCCTACATGATGGGCTGGACCGGAGGGTATTGCCTCGTTGCGTTCCTGCTCGCGCCGTACGTACGCAAACTGGCCCGCTACACCATTCCCGATTTTCTCGGCACACGCTTTTCAAGCAACCTCGTGCGCGGCATTGCGGCGTTTGCGGCCATCCTGTGTTCGTTCGTTTATCTCGTTGCGCAGATCCAGGGCATCGGGTTGATTGCATCGCGGTTCATCGGTATCGACTTTGCGATCGGGATCTTTTGTGGACTTGCCGGCATTCTCGTGTGCTCGTTTCTTGGCGGCATGCGCGCTGTCACATGGACCCAGGTCGCGCAGTACATCATCCTGATCAGCGCCATGTTGATTCCCGTCTCGATGATCGCGCATCGCGAAGGGCTTGGATGGCTGCCGCAACTTTCTTATGGGCACTTGCTCGAGCGCGTGGAATCGCTTGAACGTCAGGTCGCAGGTTCGCCCGAGGAGGCGAACGTTCGCGATGCTTATCGGCGCCAGGCGCAGCAGATCCAGGCGCAGATCGATCAGTTGCCGGCATCGTTTCGCACGGAACAGGCGCGCCTTACCGATGAAATCGCCGACCTGCGCCGGCACAACGGTCCTTTGCGCGATATCGGCGAACGTGAGCGCGAGCTGGCGTCTTTTCCGAAGGACGCTGCTGATGCTGCGATCCAATGGACACGCGATCGCGATGCCATGCTGGAACGCGCCGCGCCGCCAGTTCCGATGGCCCAGGCCTTCCCTCCATCCGACGATGAAAACGCCCGGTTTCACAGGCGCAATTTCCTGTCGTTATTGCTGTGCTTGTCGCTGGGAACGGCGAGTTTGCCGCACATCCTGACGCGCTATAACACGACGACATCGGTTGCATCGGCGCGGCGTTCGGTCGGCTGGACGCTGTTTTTTGTTGCGCTGTTTTATGTCACCGTGCCCGTGCTCGCCGTGCTGATCAAGTACGAAATGCTGACTGGCATTGTCGGGCACAAGTTCGCCGATCTGCCGACGTGGGTCATGCAGTGGCGCAAGGTCGAGCCGTATCTGATTCGTATCAGCGACGTGAACGGCGATGGCATCGTGCGCTGGGCCGGCATTCAGATGCAGCCCGATATGGTCGTGCTTGCTGCGCCGGAGATTGCGGGTTTGCCATATGTGACGTCTGGGTTGATTGCGGCGGGTGCGCTGGCCGCGGCGCTTTCCACCGCCGATGGTTTGTTGCTGACGATCGCGAACGCGCTTTCGCACGACGTCTACTACTGCATGGTCGACAAGAACGCGAGCAGCCAGAGGAGGGTGACGATATCGAAGATATTGTTGCTGGGGGTCGCGTTGTTTGCTTCTTATGTGGCGTCGCTCAATACGGGGAATATCTTGTTTCTGGTCGGCGCGGCGTTTTCGCTGGCGGCGTCAAGCCTGTTTCCGGTGCTGGTGCTCGGTGTGTTCTGGAAGCGGACGACGAAGCTCGGTGCGGTTTGCGGGATGCTGGCCGGGTTGGGCGTTTGCGTTTATTACATCGTTTCGACTTATCCGTATTTCACGCAGATCACGGGGTTTGCGGGCGCGAGGTGGTTTGGGATCGAGTCGATCAGTTCGGGGGTGTTCGGGGTGCCGGCGGGGTTTCTGGTGGCGGTGGTCGTGAGTCTGTGCGACCGGAAGCCGGATGCCTATACGCGGGCGCTGGTCGATTACATCCGGCATCCGTGAGGGCGGGGGAACGTAAAAAACCCGCGTCGGCACGAGGCTCGATGCGGGTTTTGGCGCTGCTCAACTATGCGAAACGTATTCTGGCGGAGAGACGGGGATTCGAACCCCGGTTAGGTTTGACCCTAAACACGCTTTCCAGGCGTGCGACTTAAACCGCTCATCCATCTCTCCAGCAAGTCGCGGATTATAGCAA
>Ga0153932_1000150_pt1 | contig 31204 bp, 22 predicted proteins | sample TSNJ016MetaG_FD_102273 | JGI IMG/M metagenome (GOLD analysis project Ga0153932, IMG submission 102273) | Attine ant fungus gardens microbial communities from New Jersey, USA - TSNJ016 MetaG | ecosystem: Host-associated > Fungi > Mycelium > Unclassified | place: USA: New Jersey, Wharton State...
AAACAACGCATCGCGGATCTGCGCGGCGTTCTGAAACTGTGCAAGGACGTCATCGGGAATACCGAGCGAGCGCGCTTCCGGACGCCAGCGCCACACCGCGCCCGACGTATCCACGCGATTCTGCAAGTTCTTCTGGAAGAAGTCATCGATCAGGCCGCCGGGCGCGAGGATACGGCCGAAGTCATCGGGCGCGGCATCACGCGTGGAGGTGCGCACGAGCGGATAGCGGCCATCGAGCGCTTGCCGGCAAGCCGGCGCGACCGTCGATGCCCACAGTGCCCGAAGCTGGGCCCGCTGGCTTTGAACCTGCACGGTATCGGCGTTATCGGCCACGCCTTGCAGCACCGCGCCCAGCGGCGCGGGTGCGCCTTGCGCGAGCAGTTTCAAGCGGTCAAGCGAACTCGTGGGCGGCAGGGGTAGCGATTGTTTGCGCGCAGAGTCGACCGCTTGCAGCGTGGCGGCGGCTTCCTTTAATGCACCGATAGAGTCATCGATCGGCGCACCCGATGTGGCCCCCGGCTTGCCCGCCAGATCATGCAGCGCCTGGAAATGCGTGTTGACGAGCGCAGCGTTGTCGGTGCTTGCAACGGGTTGCGTTCGCTCTCCTGCGCCACTCAGGCTCTTGCGCAAGGCATCGAACTTGCCGGCGCCGGCGTCCGTGCCTGCGACAGGCGCGACGAACGTGGTCTCGCTCGACGCCGCTTCAATCAGCACACGCAACGGCGAATTCTGCGAGCCCATCAGGTTCGCCACGCGCGCGCCCTGATCGGGTGCGGAGAACGAGACGACACCGACATCGCCGAGCAGCCCGTCCCACTGCCGGATGCTTTCCTCGCAGTACAAACGCGTGAGCGCCGTGCGCAGTTCATCGACACCCGCAGCATCCGGTTTCGTTTCAGCGCGTCCCAGGATCCAGTCGTCTTTCGCGATACTGGCGAGCGTCATCTCCCGCAAGCGCAGGAACTGGGTGAAGCCGGCTTGCGTATAAGCGCCATCGATACCCTGCGTCAACGGCGTCCCGCTCTTGCGCACGAACACCAGCAGACCGCTCGGCCCCGCGGCCTTGGCGATGGAAAAATCCGCCAGATGCAATTGCGTAAGCTGCTGCTGGATGCGGCTGTTCAAGCGCTGCGCAAGCGGCACGCGGCTCAACGTTGCGCGCGCCTGGGCGATGAGGTTTTGATCCAGCGGCAGGTTTGAATCGAACTGTCCCCGGCGGAAGAGCGCCTCGAGATGCTGGTCGATACTCGCGCGTTGCGCGTCGCTTGCGGTTTTCAACGGACCGCGTTGCCAGTCGCGCATGGCCCAGCTTCTCAATGCGTCGGGATCGTAGTGCGCCGGGTCGCCAAGCATCAGGTACGCACGCAGCACTTCATATTGCAGCGCGGCGTTGTTCGCATCGCCTCGACGCAACTCTTCTTCCATGCGCTGCACGACAATCGGCAACAGGGTCTGGCGCAACAAGCGCTGATAGACACGCTGCGCTTCGGCGCCGAGTTTCTCGCGTTGATCGAGACCGAGTTTCGCCCACCAGACGTCGCCGCGGGTCTCGCGTTCGGCTTCGCCGCCGGGCAGGTCACGGGCGGCATCGATTACGGGGAGGACCGCGAGCGGATCGTCGCCGAGCGTGGTCTGTTGCACTCGCTGCTGAAGCTCTGCGATCTGCTGACGGCTCGCTTCAACGAAACGGCGATTCGCACGATCGCTGACAAACAGTCCGATCAACCCGGCAATCAACACAGCGCCCACCACGCCAATGGCAATCCGCTGGAACCGTGCACGCCTGCGTTCGACACGCGCGTTGCCGCCCGCAAGACCCGCTTCCTCGAAGATCACGTCGCGCAGCAAGCGCTTCACAAAATACGCGCGTCCACTCGATGTATCGGCGAGCAGCACTTCACGTTGCAACCCGAGCGCCGCGGCCATCGAACTCATCATGCGATCAAGCGGACGGCCGCTCTGCGTGCCGCTTGTGAAGTACACGCCGCGCAGCAACGCGGCGCGATCAAAGCGCGATTCACTGAAGGCATCGTCGAGAAAACGCTGCAACGGCCCTTCGATACCCGCGAACTGCTGCGGGAACGAATAGATCAACGCGCGACGGCGCACATCGGTTTCCTGCTGCATGCGTTGCAGCACGCGATCCTGAAGCTGCCGATGCAGCAGACAGAATTCGCCGGGGAAACGCTGGAGCGGTTGCTCTCTGTTTTCCGCAGTTTCCATCTCGCCTTCGGGCGAATGCGGGAAGGTCACGCCCCAGACCTGCTCGCGCTCGTCGCGGCCGAGGTCATCGAAGAATTCGGAGAAACCAGAGAGCATGTCGCTCTTCGTGACCACCACGTACACCGGAAAACGCATGCCAAGCTGCTTGTTCAACTCGCTCAGGCGTTCACGTACCGATGCCGCATGCGCGGCACGCTGAGCGTCGGTCTGCTGCAGCAAGTCTGCCGCCGATACCACCACCATGACGCCATTGAGCGGCCGGCGCGGACGGTACTTTCGCAGCATCGCAAGAAAGCCGAGCCATGCGCCGCGATCCGCTTCGGCGTGACTGTCTTGCGTGGTGAAGCGGCCCGCCGTGTCCAGAAGCACCGCGTCGTCAGTGAACCACCAGTCGCAATGCCGCGTGCCGCCGACGCCGCCAATCACCTGTGCGCCGAGCCGGTCAGCCAGCGGAAAACGCAGGCCGGAGTGAACCAGCGCAGTCGTTTTTCCCGCACCCGGTGCACCCACGAACATGTACCACGGCAAGTCGTAAATGGTCTGGCCGCGCGCGCCGAGCCAGGATTTCCAGCCTTTGTTGCCCTTGCCCGTTGCGCTGGTCCGAAGCGTCTTCAACGCTTCCTCGAAGCGCGTGCGCAGGATTGCGAGATCGGCGTCTGCCGCTTTGCGCGCTTCGCTCGGCTCGCGGTTGGCCGGATTGACCGAATCCGCAATCAGACTACGCACGAAGTTCGAGCTCGCGAGGCGCGCCTTCAAGGCGCGCGCGCCGAAGTACGCGGCCCAGCATGCGAACATGAGCGCAATCAGGATCCATCGGCTGGTTGCACTTCCTAGCGGCTCGCTGCCGTTGAATGCAAGCAACGGTCCTTCGAACCACACAATAAATGCCAGCGCCATCACGCCAAGGAACGACGTGACCACCGGCTTTCTGAATCCGCTTGACCACTTCATGACGCGGCTCCTGGCGAAAGAATCACAATGGCGACGCGACGATTTTTCGCGCGCCCCGCGGGGGTATTGTTTGATGCGATCGGCTCGGTGTCGCCCCGCCCTTCCGCACTCAGGCGCGATGGCGAATTGATACGCGCGGCGATGATCGCGCGCACGGTATCGGCGCGCGCCTGGGAGAGCGCCACGTTCGATGGAAACCGCGCCGAGATGATGCGCTGGTTGTCCGTGTGCCCGATCACGACCACGTTGCCCGGCTTGTCCTGCAATGCGTCCGCGATGCGCTGCATCAGCGGGGCAAAATGAGGATCGAGATCGGCGCTGCCCGATGCAAACAATTGCGTGCCCGTCGCGGTGTTGTTGAGGGTGACCGTCGTGCGGTCCGCCGAATCGCCGACCGTCACCAGCCCTTGCGCAATTTCAGGCGCGAGGAAACCGGCGAGCGTGGCGGCAAGCTTGGGCGCTGCATCGACTTTCGCTGCGAGCACGGGTGCCGGCGCCACGCGTATCGAACGCATGGAGGCAAACACCGGGTCCGAAAAGTCGTTGATGCGAATGCTCAATACAAGGCTTGCGGTGACGAGCACGAACGCAGCAAGCGCAAGCGCGACCCACAACGGCACGAACTGCAGCAAGCGCTTGCGTTCGCGCGGCGCGGGTTGCCAGTGCGGCGACAACGCGCGTTCAACCGGCGTGCGCTGCGCGCGGATCATCTGTTCGAGCCGTTCGCGGATCACGTCGAGTTGCGTCTTGCCGCCTTCCATCAGGCGGTATCGTCCGTCGAAACCTAGTGCGAGCATCACGTAGATCAGCTCGAGCAGATCGATATCGACAGCCGGGGATTGCGCAAGACGCTGCAGGATCACGAACAGGCGCTCGCCGCCCGATGCTTCGTTATGAAACGTCACCAGCAGGCTGCGCCGGCCCCACACGCCCGCGCCCCATGGCGTGGCGGCAATCGATTCATCGATAAACGTGCACAGGCAATAGCGCGCCGGGCCAAGCTGCGCATCGGGCACGCCGAACGCACGGCCGTTGGTTTCGAATGTGCGCACCATCTGGATCAATTGCGTGCGCAGCGCTTCCAGGTCCGGATGGCTCGTGAGGCGTCGCAGCGGCAACGCCAGTTCAAGCAGCGGGTTCGCGGCGCGCAGGAGCGGATTGCGGCCATCGAGCGTGGCGTCGAGCTGCGCCAGCGCCGGCGTTGCAGCGGCGGCCTTCGCCGCGGCCGGGCGCTCGCGCCTGAGGCCGGGTGTCGGCATCATGATCGTGCGCGCGGCGTCGAGGAAATCCGAGTCGTCGAGTGTCGGGTCCGTGTCGTTAGTCATTGCAGTGTCCTTGTTTCATCGACGGATGGCCCAGCATTCCATGGTCAGGCCCGGGAACTCGCCGGCAACGTGCAGCGCCATTCCCGCCGATGCATTGAGCGCTTGCCAGCCGTCGTTTTTGTCGTCGAGTTCGAAGTAAGTGAAGCCCGCATGGAACGGCAACTGGCGCGGCGCGACCGGCAGCGCGCGCAAACCGATGCCCGGCAATTGCAGGTTGACGAGGTCGCGAATCTTTTCGACCGCGCCGATCTTCACCTGACTGCCGAACGCGGACAGCAGCGTTTCGATAGAGACCCGCGCGCGCACCGCAAGCACGAAGGTCGCGTTCGCGAAGAGCGAGCGATCGGCGACCAGGGCAACGCGCAGGCCGTACTTGCGCTCCTCCAGCGGTATCGAAACAACACCCGGATCCGCAACGCGGCTCAATGCAAGACGCAACGCTTCGATCACCGGCGTGAACGTTTCCTTCAACCTGTCGTGTCTGTATACGGGGAAAATCGGCGGCCGGCGATTAGCCTGACTGAAGGTCGCAAGCTCTCCCGCGAGTTGCACAGTGGCCTGGAAAAGGGCCTCGGGATGCAGTCCGGTCATCGATCCAAAATGCGCGACCAAAGGCTGCGCACGATTGACGATCTGCAGCAGCAGGAAGTCGGATATCTCGGCCATGCCTGCGGCTTCCGGTTGCGATAAGCGGCCCGCCAGCGCTTCGCCGCGTTGCTGGAGCAAACCGTTGACCTCGGTCGAAAATCGCGCGAGCTTGCCTGCAACAGTGAAGTCCAGGCACGGCGCGCAATACTCTTCGTCCAGCACTACACGCGAATCGCTCAGGCGTTCGATCACGCGCGCCACGCCCACATATGCATGCGCATGCGCGACGTCCGGTTCGAGCGCGAGTTTCAATCGCAGCTTGCCGACTTGCAGCAGCGTGGTGACGGCGTCGGGATCGTTACTGTCGTGGACGTCGAATTCTTCTGCCCGATACCGCGCGAGGTTATCCGCACGCTCGGGTCCGCCCGACTCGGTTGCGCCCGGCCGACGCACCGGTACCGCGAGCACGACGAGCAGGTTCGCCGTGCCTTCGGGGATATCGAGCGGCTCGGGGAGGTCGTCGTCGGCGGGAAGATTGAACGGCGTGCCGTCGGGTAAAACGCCCGCAGCAAAACGCAGCGCGAGCTTGCCGAGCTTGAGCAGCGCTTCATCGATTTCCACCGATGTGAATCCCCATCCGTAAGCACGCAAGCTTGCAACGCGTGCTTCGAGTTGCGTCTGCACGTGGCGATCGTGTTGCTGCAGATGCTGGGGCTGCAGGAACATGCCTTCGGACCATATGACTTTGTTATTCCAGTACATGGCGTTATTCGCTTGGGGTTGGACGGGTGAATGCGGAGCCTGTGAGCGCATCGAGTTGCGCCTGATACGCGCGGCTGAATGGCTCGCCGAAAGTGCGCTGGAAATCGTCGCCAGCGTCACGCGCCACGTGTTCCCATGTGTCGACAAAACGCTGCCAGAGACGCGCGCGGCGATTGCCGAGCAGCGCATCGATACCCTTGGCCTGGTCGACCGATTTGTCGATGGTCACCGGATCGATGCGCGACATCGCGTGTTCAAGCGCCGCGCGCATGCCCGCGACCACGGCGAGTTCATGCGCCTGGATATCGTGAAATGCTTCACGCAACGCGTCCTCGGGCGCGAGATAACCTGCGCCGCGCGCGCCGAGCATTTGCGTGAGCGCCATGTCGACATCGGGGAAGAACTTGAGCGGGTTGTTATCGCGTTCTTCGATCAGCGTCATGGCAATACGCGTCTCGCGTTTTGCCATCGAGCGTGAGCGCAGCGCGGTCATCGTGCCTTGTACTGACACACGCAGCATGCCGCCGACCAGACGCGCGAGGTCATCTGCGGGAATGTGGCGGACGGTGCTTGCGTCGATGCCGAGGCCTTCGAGTAGCGCCGTCAGGGTGGCGTTTTCGCCGGCTGGTTCGATGGGCTTTGGCCGAGGCGCTGGCTTCGTTAGAAACTCCGTCTCCGGGATCAACGGGGCTGTCTCGTCCAATAGTTCGTCATCCTTCATTTCAACCGGTGCAATGAACGAGTCGAAGTCCTCGGGCATGAGCGGCGTCGAAGGTTCGTTCGCAACCGGCAACGTAGGCACCGAAGACATCGCGCGTTCCGGCGATACATGCTCGAAACCCTTGCTCGATCCCGACACCGCAAACGGCGATACCGCGTGTCTGGCAGGACCGATTCCAAGCGGACTGTCGCCCGCACCGAGTGCATCGATCAGTTCCTGATTCGCGTTCACGCCGAAACGCGCGGGTTCACGCAAAAGCGGCGTGGCCGCAAGTGGATCGGGCGTGAAAGGGGTATCGGCGCGGCTCTCCTTCGATGCCTCGTGCGGCGCATTCCAGTCATCCGGAATCAATGCTGCGGCGGGCTTCACGTCCCAGTCCGGTTTCTCCGGCAACGGCACGGATGGCGCGGCCATGTCGGGGCGCGTCATCATGGTCATGTCCTGCAGATCGTGTTCGATCGACACGTCAAGCGTGTACGGGCCGATTCGCAAACGATCGCCCTCATGAAGCTGCGTCTCTCGCGAGCCATCGAGGATCTGGTCATTGAGCAACGTGGGATTGCTGCCGGCATCGATCAGGATAAAAGCGCCATCTCGCCAATCGATGCGCGCTTGTACGCGCGAGATCGCGCGTTGCGTGTCAGGGAGGACGACGGTGCATTCAGGCGCACGGCCGAGCGTGCCGCCGGCGGTATCGAATTCGATAACCTGCTTCGTGGCCGTCTCGCCACCGCTCAGCGTCAGCTTCAGTTTCGCTGCGTTGGGATCATTCAATAACATGCGATCTCCTTATTTGGCGACCTTGCGCGAGCCGTCGTCGGCATCGCGGGGCGGGGTCGGCGGCGGTGGCGGCACGCTCACCGGAACGGGCGGAATGCCGGGGCCGATGGGTATCGGGAAGCTCGACATCGCGATGGTGTCGGGACCGATCAGGATGTACGACGCTCCTGCGCGCAACGCGATGGAGGCGGTCGCCTCGATCTCCACGGCCATGCCCGCCTTGATCTGCACGGCCATGCCCGCATTCAGCGAATACGCCTCGCCCACGAACTGGTTATGCGTCGTCATGGTCGCGGCCGTCACGCCGCCCAGCACGTTCGACTTGCTGCTGCCCATCACCGTGTCGTTACGCGTGCCGGTCGTCTTGATGAACTCGCTGCCGCTCACGCTCAAATGCCGGTCGTTCCTGACGTTCATCAATGCGTCGTGCTTGACCCAGGTTTCGTGATCGCGTTCGGCATGGAAGAACAATTGTTCGTCCCCTTTGCGGTCATCGAGCCGCACCTCGTTGTAACCGCTGCCGCCTTTGGTCGAGTTGCTCTTGAGCGTGGAGATGGCCGCGTTCGCAGGCAGTTCGTACGGCGGCATGTTAGTCGAGTTGTAGACCGCGCCCGTGATCACCGGACGATCCGGATCGCCTTCGATGAACTCGACCAGCACCTCTTGCCCGATGCGCGGCAGCTGCATCGATCCCCAGCGTTTGTTCGCCCAGCTCTGCGATACACGCACCCAACATCGATCAAGCTTTTGCGCGCCCGATGAAGCGCCAAGTTGTTCCCAATGAAACTGGACCTTCACGCGGCCGTATTGGTCGGTGAGGATCTCGTCGCCATCGGGACCGACGACCACGGCTGTTTGCGGACCACCCACGCGCGGTTGCGGCGTGGTGCGTGCGGTGCGAAATGTGTTGTCGGCACGGATCGCAGTGAAGCTGCAGTCGAAGAGCGGCAACGTGCCGTCGCTCGTCGATACATACGCGTCAGAGACAATCTCCGCGCGGGTCTGCGTGATCAGGTACTGACGATCCTGCGCGGTCGCGGGGGAAACGCGCAAACGGATCAGGCCGCCCGGAATGAGCCCGCGCGATGTGCTGCGTGCATCGATGGAATCGTTTTGCGTCTGATGGATTTCGACGTTCACCCGTGCAAGGCGATCGCCATCCGCGGCCTTGACGTGGCCCGTCAGATGTTCCTGCATCACGTAACGCGCGGGATCGAAGGGCGCGGCGCGCGTCGCACGTGCCACGAGACCGTGGTTATTGCTCACCGATGCCTTCTCGAAGTCGTACTCGTTGACTTCATACCGGCCGGTCTGCAAGGTCGCGCCCGATACCCAGCGGTACACGCATTCTTCATCCTGCTGCGGCGTGTCCCATGCCTGATACGGAATGGTCTCGTACTGCGCAATGGGCCGGTGTTCGCTATTCGAATCAGTCAGCACGAGCGTATGTTTGCGGCCCGCGTACTCGAAAAAATAGTGAATGCCTTCACGCTCGAGCAAGCGGCTCACGAAGTCGAAATCAGTTTCCCGATACTGCACGCAATGGTCGAGCGCCGGATAACTCGCGCTGCACGCATTGCGAAAATCGATATCGAAGGGTTCGAACACAGCGCTCACGATCTGCGGCACGGTCTTCTGATAGAAGAACCGCCGATGTGACGACTGCGTCAGCAACCACAAGCGCGGGTGCACGACGGCCTCATACCGTGCCATGCGGTTATGGGTGGTATCGCCGGGAACGATCAGCCGCAATGTCGTGACGATGCCATTGAACTGGCGTTCGCCGCCAGCCGGATAATCGAGCGTGACCGAGAGGGTCTGGCCGAGCACATCGGCTGGATCGATGTCGTTGCTCGGGCTCAGAAACGCAAGCTGAAATTCACTCATCCGGCCGAGCTCTTCCGTTGTCGACATGCGCATGAACACGGCTGTATCGCCGAGCGCGGCGCATTCCATGCGGACGTGGCGAGTGCTAGTCGAAGGCATAGGTGAACTCCTCCGCTTCAACGCCAACGTGCACCCGTGCAAGCGCTTTTCCATCGATCACGCGCGTCAGGAATTCGGTGCTGATGCGTGGAAGAAGACTGTTCGTCAGGATGGCGTCGATCATGCGTCCGCCGCTTTCAAGCCGCGTGCAGCGCACGGCGATCTGGCCGACCACGTCTTCATCAAAAGTGAACGGCACTTGATGCGTACGCGTGACACGCTGCGCCACACGTCCCAGTTGCAGGCGAATGATCGCGCGCAGCATCTCGTTGCTGAGCGGGTAATACGGGATCGTCACCATCCGGCCCAGCAATGCCGGCGGGAACGTATGCAACAGTTCCGCATGCAATTGCTCCTCGATAATTTCCATCGCAGGCATGTTCTCCGGATCGCGGCACAGATGCGCAATGCATTCCGTTCCCGCGTTCGTGGTGAGCAGGATCAGCGTGTTGCGGAAATCGACGGAGCGCCCTTCGCTATCTTCCATCCAGCCTTTATCGAAGACTTGAAAGAAGAGTTCGTGCACATCGGGATGCGCCTTTTCCACTTCATCGAGCAGCACGACGCTATGCGGTCTCCGACGCACCGCTTCGGTCAACACGCCGCCTTCGCCAAAGCCGACATAACCGGGAGGCGCACCTTTGAGCAGCGAGACCGTATGCGCTTCCTGGTACTCGCTCATGTTGATCGTGATGAGGTTCTGTTCGCCGCCATAAAGCAGTTCGGCAAGCGCGAGCGCGGTCTCGGTCTTGCCCACGCCCGACGTTCCCGCGAGCATGAAGACGCCAAGCGGCTTGTCCGGGTTGTCGAGCCCCGCACGCGATGTGCGAATGCGCCGCGCGATCATCTCGGTCGCATGGCCCTGACCGATGATGCGACGGTCCAACAGTTCGCCAAGGCGCAGCACGGTGTCGATATCGTTCTTCACCATCTTGAGCACGGGCACGCCGGTCCAGTCCTGAACCACCGCTGCCACCGCCTGACGATCCACGCCCGGCAGGATCAACGGCGCATCGCCCTGATGCCCGGCGAGCACTGCCTGTTGGGTCCTGAGGGCGGCGAGGTCTGCGCCCGGTGCGCCATCACGTAGTTGCGCACGGCGCGCAAGGATGTCCTTCACCAGTTCGCTTTCAATGTTCCAGCGGGCCGTGAGGTCCGTCAGCCTCGTGGTCTCTTCTTCAAGCGCCTTTGATGCCACCTCGTGACGTGTGGTTGTATCGATACCGATCAGGCTTTCACGCGCGATCACTTCCAGTTCCGTCTTCAACGCGGCAATGCGCTTCTGCGCGTCGTCCACCGCTGGCGGCGTCGCGTGCTGACTCACTGCGACGCGGGCGCATGCGGTATCGAGCAGGCTGACGGATTTGTCGGGCAACTGACGCGCCGGGATGTATCGATGCGACAAGCGCACGGCCGCTTCTATGGCTTCGTCAAGCACCTGCACGCCGTGATGCTGCTCCAGCGCGCCAGCGATGCCGCGCATCATGGTAATGGCGCGCGCCTCGTCGGGCTCGCGCACTTGCACGACCTGGAAGCGCCTCGTCAGCGCAGGATCTTTTTCGATGTGCCGGCGGTACTCCGACCATGTGGTTGCTGCGATTGTGCGCACCGTGCCGCGCGCCAGCGCGGGTTTCAGCAGGTTCGCGGCGTCGCCGGTTCCGGCCGCGCCGCCCGCACCTACAAGCGTATGCGCTTCATCGATGAAAAGAATCACCGGGTGTTCCGCCGACTGCACTTCTTCAAGCACCTGGCGCAGCCGGGTTTCGAACTCGCCCTTTACGCCGGCGCCTGCCTGGAGCAATGCAACATCGAGCGTGCGCAGCGTGACGCCGCGCAGCATGGGCGGAACGTCGCCGGCCACGATGCGCTGCGCGAGGCCCTCAACAACGGCTGTCTTTCCCACGCCCGCTTCACCCGTCAACAGCGGATTGTTCTGGCGGCGGCGCATCAGAATATCGATCACCTGGCGAATCTCTTCGTCGCGGCCGACGATTGCATCGAGCTTGCCCGAGCGCGCTTGTTCCGTGAGGTCGACGGTGAAGCGTTGCAACGCATCCTGATTGGCCGCAGGCGTAACGACTGCGGTTGACGGTGCATTAGAGACGTCACTATTCTCCGGCGACTCCGCAAGCACAACGTCGAAGTCATCCACGAGGTCATCGAGTTTCACGCGATCGAACTCGCGCGAAATCCCGCGCAGCGCGTTGCGCAATGCTGGCGTCTTCAACGCGCCGACAATCAAATGCGCGCTGCGCACTTTGGGTGCATCGAACAGCAATGAGCCGTACACCCAGCCACGCTCGACGGCTTCTTCCAGTTGCGACGAGATATCCGTGATCGAGGTTGACCCGCGCGGCAAACGATCCAGCGCTTCTGTCAGATCACGCGCAAGCGCGGAAGGCTCCACGCCAAAATGCTTGATGATCCGATGCAGATCCGAGTCGGGTAGATTGAGCAGCTGATGCAGCCAGTGCGTGAGTTCCACATACGGATTGCCCCGCAGACGACAGAACGTCGTGGCACTTTCCATCGCGCGGTAACTGAGTGTGTCGAGTTTGCCGAACATCACGGCGCGGCTGATTTCTGCCATGGTTAATCCTGTGCGAGAGTCTTGACGCGGCCGTTCTGGCCGAGCGGTTTGAGTAGGAGTTGCCTGGCGTCCGATGCAGCGGGACGCGATAACAACCAGGTCGTGTAACCAAGACGCTGCTCGCGTCCGAGAGCGAGACGAGGAACTTCTGCACGTCGTAGTTGGAGGTTCAGATCCCATTCGAGCGGATCGCGCACGTAGTTTCGGATCCAGTCGGCGAGGCGCACGAGGCTCGTGCCGCCGGGCAGGAATCGCTGATAGTCGGCCATCGAAAGCGGACCCAGCGCGACGCGAAACTTGTGCTGCCGGTCCCACGCGCGCGCGCCGAGCATCGTGCCAATTCCCAGACGGCCACTTTCATCAGCGGCGCCAAGACGGCTCAGCGATCGTGCCGGCAAGCCGATCCAATGACCGACGTTCTCCTCCACGTCGACTGGAACGTTGAAAAAGCGCATCAGCACCAGACGCAAGCCGGCCGCGTGACGTGTGGGACCGCTGAGCACGCCGGCAAAGTGAAGCTTCGCGAAATCAGGAATGCTGTCGCGATTGCGCAGCGCCGGTTCGCCAAGGCCGAACGTGCTGCCTACGTACGCTGAAAAACGGTCGCCGTTATTGCGGTCCAGGCTGACCGCCGGTTGCGCCACCGCCCATGATCGATAAAACAGCGACGTCATGCGGTGATGGAACACATCCAGGAAACGCGCGAAGGTCGGGTCGTTTGCGTGACGCATGCGGTCGCGGATATATTCGGTGAGATGTGTCGGCATCGGACCATTCGGGCCCAGCAGTCCGAAGAAATTCACGACCAGCTTCGGCGCTTTCCCACCCTCTGCGTTCAAGCTGAAATTGCGCAGCGTTGTCGGAAAAAAGATGAGGTCGGGATCCTGGCCAAAACGCACGGCATCGTCCCGCGCGCGCAACGACGAACCCACACGCGGCAGTCCCGGATACGCACATTCGAGCAGGCGCACGGCCTGAAAAAAGTCGAAGCTTTTTGCATCGGCCGCGAGCCGGTCGAGAATGGTCACAGCGTTTTGCATAACCCGCTCCCCGGCGCCCAGCGCATGATTTCGCCACGCGTGGCGCTCGTGACCACCGTCTCCGTGAACGAATTAAGCGACACGTATTGCGTGAAAAAGCGCGCGAGCACAGCGCCGAACAGAAACGCGCTTGCACCTTCAAAGCCGGTTTCATCGATCAGCAGGTTGATCTCCAGACCCCGGCCGAACACGATCGGACCGCGTGACGGCAAACGACGCGTCACGGGCTGTGTACTGATCGAACGAAGACCGTCGACTTGCCGCGCCGCGGCAACGTCGCCGGCTGGTGCATAAAGGCCGAGCAGGTCACGCATGGCGCGCGCGCCCTGACCGTCGTCACTGTCCACGAGCGACGCATAGTTCAACGACAAATGACTCAGCAAGCGCCACGCAACCGGACCCTCCGCATACGATGGCAACGGCCGGCTCGGACCGCCGATACACCGCGCGCTGAGCACGGGCACTTCGAGATCGACGGTGAAGTCGGTTGCCGAATTACCTAGCGGCATAGTCAGCGTCAAGTCGCGGTTGGTGCACAACACGCTTAATCCGAGTTGATGCAATTCGCCGGGATACGGCGCGTCCGTTGTATCGACGAGCGCGATGAAGGTCTCGCTGCCAAGGTAGTTGGAGCGCACGCCGCGTTCGCTTTGCCGCGATGACGGCAGACGTTTCTCGCGGCGAACCTGATAGAACGCTCCGTCGACGGCATCGGGAAGACCCATGTCGCGCGCGCGATAAAACGGCTGGAACGGCAACTCGGCACCGCCGCCCGCGCGATATCCGGTCACGCCTTGAATCTGGTAGACCTCGAAGTCCATCGGCCGCGTGCGGTCCACCACGACGTGATGCTCGAACTGTTCGCCGGTCACCGTGATGCGATCCGTCCGGCGCGGAAACAAATTGATGCACGGCGTGCAATGAAGCGCGAAGTGCGATGCATCGACGAGTTGTTCAAGCGTCTGGTCCGCTCGCGAGAGCAACAGGATCAACTCGATTTCATCGCTTGCACAACGGGCCATGTGCGGCTTGAGTCCATCGATTGACACAAACATGAAGCGTTGTGCGAACGCGAAATACTCTTGCAGCAAGCGATATCCGGGAAACGACTGACTGCTGACCGGGAGCAAGGCCTCGTTGTCGGAAAAGCCGAGTGGCCGGATTGAGGAAGCCGGCATCAGCCTGCCTCCTGCAACCACGCCAAGCGTTGAGCCAAGCAAGAGCTCATATAAACGCGCCGGCAATCCTTCACCGCCGCGCAGATGAAGCGCGAGGTTATCGAGCGAAATGTCGCTGATCTTCTGGTTGTTCAGCGCGCGCAAACGCAGACGCAGGCCCGCTTTCACGCCGCGTGGCAAGGACACGTCCACGCCTGCCAGCGTGCCCGTGTGGGTGAACAAGCGCGCTTCCATCAGCTCGATCGGCCACATCGTCATGGCGTGCGCGGTGCGGAATTCACAACGCGTGGAACTGTCGCCATCCAGACGTCCATGCAGGGCCGTGCCGCGCGGAACCTGCACGCCCTCTGCAAGTGACGGATGGGTCATATCCGGCTGCACTTCCACGATCGCCATGGCCGGCGTCGGCGCAAGATAATGCGGATAAACAAGCTCTGCAAGATGCTGCGTGAAGCGCGGAAATTCCGCATCGATCTTCATCTGCACGCGCGCCGAGAGGAAGCTGAAGCCTTCCAGCAAGCGTTCGACATAAGGGTCGGCGCATTCGAAACTTTCAAGCCCGAGCCGTCCCGCGACCTTCGGGAATTCCTTCGCGAATTCCCCGCCCATCTCGCGGACGTGCTGAAGCTCCTGGCTGTAGTACTCGATCAGTGTTGGATTCATGGTTGGGGTCTTGTAGAAAACGTCGCGGATGTTGGGTCAGTCCTCGAGTCAGCCTTCAGCTCGCCCTCGCTTGTTCACTCGCTTGCTCAGATACGTTGACGGTTCCTGCTTCGAGATCGAGTTCGGTCCGCAGATAAAGGCGTTCCGGGACGGGATGCGCATGCAGATCCCCTTCCACAATGAACGCAATGGCGTTGTGCTGACCCGTTGTTTCTCCAGACTGCACGGCACGTACGCGCAATGTTCCGGGAAGAATTCGCGGCTCGAACGCGCGAATGGTGTCGACCATCAGGCGTTCGATCTGCACCACATCCACGTTCGATGCGCTCTTGCCCGCAAGATCGGAGAAGCCCAGATTCAGCACTGAGTCCGCAACATGCGGGTATCGGCGGACGTCTTGCGACGATGAGATACCTCGCGCATTCAGGAGCCAGCCGAGATCGCGCATCACGCTCTGCCGCAACGCACGCGCAGAACTCGTGCGTTGCTCCCGCACCTCGCGGGTGGCCTCGCGGTCGTGATCGGTCAGCCGTTCGAGCAGCGAGGGCTGGATGCGCCCTGCGTTGCGCGCGATCGTCGGCGGCTTCGTCACGATCAGGCCTCCGCGTTAGCGGGGATGTTCCATTTGCTCTCGACCACGCCGCCGAGTGCCGAACCGGAGGTCGGATCTTGCTGCTGATAGCTAACGTGAAATTTTTCGAAGTTGAGCGTCACGGTTTCCGTGAAACGGTCTTCGCCATCCGAACCACCGGTCGAATAATTCGTGACGAGTACCTTTTCCATTTCGATGATGTAGTACTCGAGCGGCTTCGTTCCGCCGGCCTTGCGTACGGTGAGCTTGCCTGTCGGATAGTGCTTGCCGGTCGTGCATGCCGTGACAATGGAAGGTGTCGCGCGGTCGGTGTATTTGGTGACCGACAGGTCATGAACCGCGACTTTGCCGCCGCCACCGCCCGTGCCGAGGTGCATGGTGCCGGACTGGCTCAAGCCCCAGCTCCACGAGAGAATATCGATTTCGTCCTTATGCACCGAGTCCAGCGATTCGCCTTTGACTGTACCGAGATCCAAGAAAATATCGACTGCCATGATTTGGGTTCCTAAATAGATTATTGCGATTGACAAACGTTCGGGTTGAGTCCGGGAACTAAAGAAACTTACGCGGCTTTTGCTGAAGGCAGCTTCGAGACAAGACGCAACGAAACCGTGAGGCCTTCGAGTTGATAGTGCGGACGCAGGAAGAACTTCGATGTGTAGTAACCCGGGTTGCCTTCAACCTCTTCGACCACCACTTCAGCAGCGGCAAGCGGCCTGCGTGCCTTCGTCAACTCCGACGAATTCTCGGGGTCCCCATCCACGTATTGAAGAATCCAGTCCTGCAGCCAGCGCTGCATGTCGTCCTTCCCCTTGAAGCTGCCAACCTTGTCGCGCGCAATGCACTTCAGGTAATGCGCGAAACGGCTGCAAGCGAAGAGGTACGGCAAGCGCGCTGCGAGATTCGCGTTGGCCGTTGCATCCGGATCTTCATATTCGACCGGCTTGTTCAGCGACTGCGCACCAATGAACGCGGCAAAGTCGGAGTTCTTCTTGTGCACGAGCGGCATGAAACCATTCTTCGCGAGTTCGGCTTCGCGACGATCGCTGATCGCAATTTCTGTCGGGCACTTCATGTCGACGCCGCCGTCATCGGTTGGAAAGGCGTGAACCGGCAGGTTCTCCACCGCACCGCCTGACTCAATGCCGCGAATCCGCGAGCACCATCCATAGGTCTTGAACGAACGATTGATGTTCACCGCCATGGCGTAGGCCGCGTTCGCCCATGCATATTTCGATGCATCCGCGCCGGCTGTATCTTCTTCGAAATCGAACTCTTCGACCGGGCTGGTCTTTGCGCCATAGGGCGTGCGCGCAAGGAAACGCGGCATTGCAAGACCGATATAACGCGAGTCGTCCGAGTCACGCAGCGAACGCCATGCAGCATGTTCCGGGGTCTGGAAAATCTTCGTCAGGTCACGCGGGTTGGCAAGCTCTTGCCACGAGTCCATCAGCATCACGGCGGGGTCGGCGCCGGCGATAAACGGTGCATGCGCCGCTGCCGAAATCTTGCCTATCTGCGTGAGGAAATCGACGTCCGGTCCGCTGTTATCGAAGTAATAATCGGCTACCAGTGCGCCATACGGCTCGCCGCCGAACTGGCCATATTCCTCTTCGTAGAGCTTCTTGAAGAGCGGGCTTTGATCCCACGCTACGCCCCTGTATTTACGCAATGAACGATGCAGGTCGTTCTTCGAGATATTGAGTACGCGCAGCTTGAGCGTCTCGTCGCTTTCCGTGTTCGTCACGAGATAATGCAGACCGCGCCATGCGCTTTCGAGCTGCTGGAACTGCTCGGTATGCAGGATCACGTTCACTTGCGCGCTGAGCTTTTCATCGATCTTCGCAATCAGCGATTCGATGGTCGCGAGGGCGTCATCGGACACGAGATGCGTGTCTTGCAACACTTGTTCCGCGAGCGTGCGCACCGCGCTTTCCACGGCTTCCTTGGCTTTGTCGGTGCGCGGCTTGAATGCTTTCTGCAGGAGCCGGCCGAACTCGCCTGGCGCGTCTACTTCAGTTGTTTCCGCTTCTTCCGGGTGGGTCGTTTGCTGCTGTATGTTGTCGCTGGCATCTGCCATGATCGTTCCTCTTGGCTTGCGGGTTGATAGGGAATAGGCGGGCTTCAGGCGTGCAGGATCACGCTTGCGGCTTGGGCGCAGACGCCAGCGCGCTGAGAAGAGCCGGATCTTCCAGCAGCTTGCTGACCAGCTTCTCCGCGTCGGTCTTGCCGTCCATATAGGTCAGCAGGTTCTGCAACTGGCCGCGTGCTTCCAGCAACTTTGCAAGCGGCTCGACCTTGCGGGCGATCGCCGCCGGCGAGAAGTCGTCCATGCTTTCGAACGTCATGTCCACGCCCATCTTGCCGTTGCCCGTCAGCGTGTTCTCGACCTGCATGGCAACACGCGGTTTCATGGAACGCAGGCGTTCGTCAAAATTGTCGATGTCGATTTCGAGGAACTTGCGATCCGCCACCGGCTGCAGCGACTCTTCGGGCGTTCCCGAGAGATCGGATAAAACGCCCATCACGAAGGGCAGATTGACCTTCTTCTCCGAGCCGTAAACTTCGACGTCATATTCAATCTGTACGCGCGGTGCACGATTGCGTGCGATGAATTTCTGACTGCTTTCCTTGGCCATCTTCCTCTTCTCCAGTGAATGAATCGAACGAGCTATTCGGGTGCCGACATGCCGGCCGTTCCAACTACGCTGGTCAGTTGAGCCAGCCCTTCGGGCGCAAGGTCCTTCAGCAAATCGACGAACGACTTGTCGACAAGACCACGCGCGCGATGCAACAACAGCGGCACTGGACTCGATGGTTCGTGGCGCGCGTAGTAGTCGCACAGCCGGTCGAGCGTCGCGATCACGTCGGCCCGCGTGGCAAGTTGGTTCGTTGCCGGCGCAGGGGTGTCGGTCACGAACGATGCTTGCGTGATCGCGAGCGCATCGGGTTCCAGCGTTTTACCAATGCCCAATTTTTCCAGGCAATCGCCAATGAGCGTTTCCCCTCTTCGCAACGGCGCCTTCAACGCAGCGAGGTCCAGCGCCCGCGCCATGCCAACGCGCTCCGCCAGCACGACTTCAATCCGTTCCGCATGCGCCAACGCCGCACTAAATGCAGCCTTCAGCGATACCGCGCGATCAACCGAGGCTGCAATCGCCGCTTCGATTTCCGCAAGGCTCATGACGGCGCGTGCGGCGAGCGGCGGCGTATCGCCGTTGGCGTAGAACCATTCGCGCAACGTGAGCGCCAACGTTTGCGATGGAAGCTGCGGTAACAATGGGGTGTCGAGCAATTCCGCCAGCACGCCCGATGTATCCACGAACGCCGCGAGCGCATTGATACGTGCCGTAGGATCGTTGCCATCGTTGGCATCGAGTTGCGGATGCACGTGACTCCAATGACGTTCAAGCAGGCTATCGGCAAGCGCGAGTGCGTCGGCAAATCCAGCGACGCCTTCAATGGCAAGACGCGCCCGCGACAGGTAGGCAACCACTCTCAAGTCGCGGCTGCACGACATCAACTCGACGCACAACGTATTCGCCGCGATCCAGTCGGGCGGCACGGCAGCGACTACAGTCTTGCCGTATTCCGCTTCGGGCTTCCCGTCGACCGCTTCTTCCAACAGCCGGAAAGAGGCGTCGTATTCGAGATCCGCGCCGCAAACAAGCTCTGGGGAGATGTCCTCGAACCAGGCGGCCCATTCTGTGTGGGTGATGAATTCACTTGTCATTTTGGAACTTCAAAACGGCTCGGTTAGATAACGGGTTCAGACGCATTCGGACATTGATTAACGCGTCTCTTACCCAACACAACATCCTGAAAGCGGGTTTATTCCGTTTTGTTTTCACTGGTTTTCACGCGCCGCACACTAAAGATGTTTCTGAATGAAACAAGCGTCCCATGTTTATCTGGATTCAGCGAACGCCGCTCGATAACTGGAAACGCCATCGGTCGAGATTCTGCGGATGGTCCACCGTCGCCTTCTGTATGTCGCCTCGAATCAGGTGGCAAATGGTGAGTTGCCCCTTGAACGTCTCCAGGATCTGCACAAGCTTGACGCGCTCCGCGTGGCCTGAAAATCCTAAATCGAAATAGATGACGCGACGCCGCGTGTCCCCGGTCACGAGACTGTCGCCACCGCCGCCGCCCGAGCCGCCGGCGATTCCCATTGCGGGCACGTCGCGAATGGCCAGGTTCCATGAGAAGCCGTTCTCCGCAATCCACTTCTTCGCCTCTTCATCGCTTTTCATCGCTTTGAGCGCGGCGGGCGGACGGTTGGTATCGTCCGTCGCCATCAGATGCCGGTAGGAATGCCAGATCCTGAAGGTGTTCGAGGCAGGCTTGAACGCATACATGTCCTTCTCGACTTCACCGACAAACTCCCACTGCCGGGTTTCATCGTCGTAGCGGAACCATTCAATGCGCTCGTTCCATTGCAGCACCGGGCTCTCGATGTCCGTGCCCGACAACTTGCCTAACTTGCGCGGCGTCACGTTCACGCGAAAGCTCAGGTCGAAGTGATGACCTGCAGGATCGCTCGATAGGCGCCCTCCTACCGTCGTAATTCTCTCGTAGGGAATCGACAAGTTGTCGATGGTCATTCTTGCTTTCATCGCATCTCCGGGTAGCGGCTGTTCATGCGCCAAGGAACAGCCGGGCGATGCGTCTTATTCCATCGGTAGCCGCGAGGGGATTTCATTGCGACGTGGAATAGATCGCAACGGTGAACTGTTGAATCAGCAGGGCTTTAATAGCCGGGAAGGAAAAATGCAACAACGCGCAATACACATTCAACCGAAAGGACGAACCTATGCTTGCAAGTCGTATATCAGTCGGAACCAAGCTCGTTGGTCTTGCAGACCTGCTTGACGGTGGGGGTATTGTCGGAGGTGACGCGGCCGAGCTGGACAGAGGCATTCGCGGCACTTACAGGATGTCCGGGACACAGATCATCTTTTTCAGCGATGAGACCGGGGACGAACGGGTGAACATTTTGCCCTACGTTGCGGGCGCTATCAGCTACGCGGTCATGCAGGGACGCCAGACGATCAGCGGGCCATTCACCGGATGCACCATGGCTGTCTACAACAACCAGGGTACTACGCGGGTTTGCCATGTGGATACCGCTCAGACCAGTACGGGCGACGCGCCGAGCAAAACGCGATGGAACGAAATGAAGGATGCACCCGGGTTCCAACTTGCCGACGAATTAGTCACAAAAGGGATGATCGGCAATTTCCTTGATCACGCGTCCGGAAACCTCTCTCAGTACAGCACGCTGTGCGTTCTCGCTGTCGCAACGCCCGTACAAGGAATCACACATTATTACGCTATCCGAAGTAATAGGGATTATGTGATCGTGCCATCGCCTTGAACGCCTGGCGAATTCATTCTTGTAGCGAGTTATCTTAACCCTGCATAGGGCGGCACGCGATTGTACGAGGCGCAACATCATGCTTAAGCGAAGAGCGGATATATGTTCACGAACCAAAGCGAAGAAGAAGGCGCCGTCAATGCCTGGCGGGTTTTTCAATCCGCGCCGGCCGGCGCCCTGACAAATAGATCGCTGATCTTCAGGCAATTGGGTGCGTCGAACCTCGGCGGCCCTTGTATTGTGGGAGGCGGACGTCACTACGATGCGCTAGGGCTCACGGGTGAACGTAACATTACAACGAAGCTTGACTATGAGCACTCTACTGCGGTCTCGGCTCTGACAGTGACACCGGGTGGTAATGGCAACACATACTGGTACCCTTACATTCCGGGAGCTGTCGGCGAATGCGACGTTGACTATGACGTACCTGTGGGAACCATAGCGCTGACCGCCGGCATGAATGGATGCTCCCTGCGGATCTACGCCAATCCTCCTGCAAAAACAATCAAGTTCTGTCACGACGCCAATGGAATGTATGCCAATGACGCGGCCTACGCGAGAACAGGATTTCAGCATCTCCAGAGCATCAACGCCGATAAGAGAACGCGCGGGGAACCGGAGCAAAATATCAATGATTACTGGGACCCCGCGCTTTTTACACACCCGGCGTCGGGCCTCTATTTTATCTGCCGAAAAACTGCAGCCATGGAGTGGACTATCTTTAAGTCTGTCGTCGTTAACGATGGAATCGATAAAGTGTTCAATAAGCGTTGGGATGGCCGGTCGGCGGATGTATGGACATACAAATTTTCCGGCCAGCAGCGAACTAACGGTGAAGTGGCGAGAGTCAAAATCCCGTCATTGGCAGTACTGCGGCCACGTGCAGCAACGATCTAAGGTGTGCCTGATAACGCCAACGTAAAGCCAACGCCGACGCTGGCGGGCACGCTCCGCATGCGTTCGGCAACGGTCAACGATCTTCCGCCTGGCACCGATCTGAAAGGGACTCCGTCGCCGAAGTAACGCTAACGCGCCTTGGTTCCGGGCGTGGCAACTCACTCCACGCGCCCCTCAACTCAAGGTTAGCGTTTGCCGCTGCCACCAGCGGGTTTGCCAGCCGGCTTACGTGAATCCGCAACTGGCTTGCTAGTCGGTTTGCTGCGTGGCTTCTGCACGTTGAATGGGCTACCGCTGGCGAAGCTCGAGCCTTTATCCTCAGCCGCAGCGCGTTGAACCGCAGGCTTGCGTTTGTTTTCGCCACTTTGCGGGCGTGGTTTATCGCTGGGCACCTGCACGGCGCCCGGCACTTTCGGCTTCTTTGGCTTTTTGGGTTTCTTGATAATCTGGCCTGTCGCACTGGTTTGCGGCACGCGGTGTACCGCTTCGAAACCCGGCTCTTCTTCACGGGGCAGCGTTTGCCGGATCAGCGCTTCGATCGCGGCCAGTTGCGGCGCTTCATCGGCACACACAAGGGACACCGCTACACCGCTCGCGCCCGCGCGACCGGTACGGCCAATACGATGCACATAGTCTTGCGCCACGATCGGCAGATCAACGTTGATCACCAGCGGCAAGTCGTCGATATCCAGCCCGCGCGAAGCGACATCGGTGGCTACCAGCATATGTACCTCACCCCTCTTGAAGCGTTCCAGCGCACGCAGGCGCGCGGGCTGCGGTTTGTCGCCGTGGATGGTGTCAACCGAATAACCCGCTTCATCCAGCATGGCCGCCAGGTAATCCACGCCAATGCGGGTTTTGACGAACACCAGCGCATGCTCCCAGTTGTTCTGAGCCACCAGGTGCATAAAGAGGTCAGGCTTGTTTTTTTTATCGACCGTCACTACCCATTGCTTGATCTTGCTGGCCGTGGCATTGGGCGAGCCGACGCTGATGTTGACCGGGCTGCGCAGAATGGCCGCCGCCATGGCGCGGATATCGTCGGTAAAGGTAGCGGAGAACAGCAGGGTCTGGCGCTGAGTGGGCAACGCGGCAAAGACGGCGTTGAGTTCGCGCGAAAAGCCGAGATCCAGCATGCGGTCGGCTTCATCCAGCACCAGCGTTTGTACTTGATCCAACTGCACTGCATTCTGGCGATTGAGATCCAGCAAACGGCCCGGCGTGGCAACGAGCACATCCACGCCTTTGCGCAACGTCATCATCTGCGGGTTGATACTCACACCGCCATAGGCGGCCAGAAATCGTAAGCCGAGGCCTTTGCCGTAGTCGATAAAACTTTGCAGCACTTGTTCGGCCAGTTCACGCGTAGGCACCAGCACCAGGACGCGCGCACGGTTGCTGGACACCGCCGGGCCGTGTTGCACCAGCCGTTGCAATAGCGGCAACGCAAAGCCCGCCGTTTTGCCCGTGCCGGTCTGTGCCGCGGCCATGACGTCGCGGCCACTGAGCACGGCAGGAATCGCCTCAGCCTGCACCAGCGTAGGTGTCTGATAATTAAGGTCCTGCAGAGTACGCAGCAAGGGAACAATCAGGCCGAGCGAGGCAAAAGACATTGGCGTATTCCGGGCTAAAGCCGCAATTTTAGCGTTACCGCCTGGAGCGAAGGACTGAAATACCATTGCCATCTTTCGACGCCGCACTTCACGCAATTCGGGGTCGACATCGGGGCGATATCGCGACCTTCAAGGACCACCTTGCCCGAAGTCGGCTCGATCAGGCGGTTAAGGAGACGCACGCGTGTCGATTTTCCGGAGCCGGAAAGTCCCATGATCACGAAGATTTCGCCCGCCCGAACGCCGAGACTAACGTTATCGACCGCGACCATGCTGCCCGTCTGCTCGAAAATCTCATTCCTTCCACGACCTTGCCGAAGCATCTCGGCTGCCCGCTCAATCTTTTGCCCGAAAATCCTGGACAGATTTTGAGCGGTGAGAATTTCGTCTATGGCGCCTGGATTCAGCGCAGCCGGAAAGTTGCGCCGATAGCTATCCGCAAGCGAAATAGAATCACGGATGGACGAATAAAAATCGAATTGTTGGGCTAACTGCGAAATCAGTCACCGTCGGTTTCGGATTCGTCATTCTTTGTGCGTTGAAAATAGAGTAACCCGCCAATTAGAGTCAACCAGCCACATTTTCTGTACCCTTTGCCCTGCTTTTGGTAATGGATAGCGACGACGGACGAACCGGGTAATGACCTCGGACCAAGGCGATCGCAAGCGTAGTAACGTCTCGCGCCGCCTGACCAGTTATTGGCCGGTGCGTCAGTAAAGTACTTTGGTAGGGAAAGTTCCAAGCAGGGATGCGAAATCGAAGTTGGCTGTACCGGACAAAATTCCGGCAAGCCGCAAAGTGGTCTTCGGATGACAAGCAGGAGACTTCTGTTCAGCCTCTGCACAACGCCGATAGAATGGAAGCTGTCTCACACTAATCCGCGGCCGCACTCTTTTCTTTATAAGGATGTTTGGCCGGCGCCTGCAGAGAAATTCTGCGTAGCGATGCGAGCGGTGATTTCGACAAAGCTGCGGCGCGACCTAGGCCCACCGTCGAGGAGTGCACTGACGAGAACAGCGTTGAATCCCGTGACTAGCGCCTACAAACACGCGCGTCCTTGCAACGGTCGTTTAGGGGAAAGAATCGATGACTACTGCGCCTGACTTGGCCAGCGGTGCGCACGACGACTCGCCAGAGTCGCTGCTGACGTTCGCTAAATACTTCGAACGCTCGCTCGACGAGGGAATGAGCATCGTCATGCGGCGAGAGAGCGGCATCGTTTCAATTCTCATGGGCGAGGCCGCGGGTGAGTGGAACGACTTGAAGAACTGCGGAACTATCACGACCGCCTTGGCTGATGAGATTCTTGCCTTGACGAAGTCCGGTGCGAATCAGATAACAGTCGGCGAATTTCAGTACCGGTTCTTTCGAAGCTTCACGCATATCGAGGGTGCGGGGGCTGTGGTGTTCGCACCCGCTTGAGTGAACGCGTCACTTCCTTTTTTGAAGACAACAAGCGCGTTAAACGCTTCGCGGGCGTCCTTTGGCGCTTACATCGCGGCCAAGAAACGAGCTAGCTGCAGCAATGATGCCGGCTGTGTGTCGTGTGGGAAATAGTCAAGGCCTCGCCCGAAGGTCGGAGCTTCCGGTGAGTGTCGGCCTTCACCCTTCAAGTCTTCAACCTTCCCACGAGGCCATCGCATTTTGCAGTATGTGTTCACGGGGACGTGAGGTTATCACTGCCGGTTTCGGCTTCGCCAGTAATAACGTAAATGGTATGACGTTCACCGCACCCAAGCACGACCTCACGGACGTCGTTGGGTGGATGGACCAATGGAGAAAGCCTAGCGAGCGATCAGGGATTTTACTTGCCGCAGGCCTTTCATCGCGGCGAGCTTGGAGCGGTCAGCGAGTTGCGAAGTCCCCGGCGGCCGAGGCTTCAGCCCAAGCTTGCGAAGATGATGGTTGGCACGGTAAGTATCCCCATAGTGATGCGGGAATTCCATGTTGAGGCTGAGCGAGATAGATACGTTGTCGTGGTTTTGCACCCAATGCGCAGCGTGGGTCGGGATATGCACTGCGTCGCCGGGATGAAGCGTGAATTGCCGGGCGACCGTCTCGGCGTGCGGTTTGTAAGTACCCGCAGTAATCGAGACCGAATAATATTGCTCTATCTCTTCTTCAGTGGTCACACTGCGGTCCATCGGATCGCACACCCAAAGGTCCTTGGACCCCTGTAGCTGCACCAGGAAATTGACCTCGGAATCGAAATGATAAGGCGTCTTGCGCCGCGGCGATGTGATGAACACCAGCATTTCGGCGTTGCTCAGGAGTCTTGAGCCTTCCGGTCCGGCAATCTCGCGCACGAAGGCCTCGTATTCTTCGAGCAGCGCTTTATAGGCCGGATTGGCCTCGACATGTTTCATCACGAGCCATGCGCCCGCGGTGTCGATGCGGTCGATGATCTCGGGGATCGTCATGTTGGGACTGGGCGTTGTTCCCCATTTGTCAGCAAGCGAGAGATCGCCGGCATCGACATAGATGTCGTCCCTGCGCTTGGCCGCCTCTTCAGCCACTTTTGTCAGCGACTCAATGGAAAATAGCGGATGGCCGGCGAGCGGATGACGCGCTGCGAACGCCTCTTTATGAAGCGCACGTCGACATTCCGCGAGGGGATCGACGGTACTCCATTGCTTCGTAGCCTGAACAGAGGAGGAACCGGTCAACATGGATTTGCTCCGCACACTTGAGATTAGCGCAGGAAAACACAAGCGGTGTAAAACGGACCCGTTGAACTCCGAGGACCATAGCTTCGCGCCGCCCGGCCCGAAAAACCATCCGAATACTACTTGATGAGAAACGGGGCAACTGTGCGCAATACCACCAACGGTTTGCGACTGTGTCTTCCGAAAAATGCTTTCTGAAGTAAGCGGGCGGTGAACGCGTCTGAATCGACACAGCATCCTTGGGATGCATCGTGTCCACTGGACGTTATATACATTTCGCTTTCAGCAGCACCGTTTCGCTAGTAGCCGACTTGAATTTTCGACCGGGTGTGCCTTATTTGCAGCCGCTCACCATCGTCAGGAAAGCGCCGCGCGTGAGGCGGCTTGCGCTAATACGACCCGATTGCCGCCGAGCGACTTCGCGTTGTATAACGCCGCATCGGCCGCTGCCAGCAGGTCGGCAAGCGTGGGAGCTTCGGCACCGAGTTGTGCGAGCCCAATGCTGACCGTTGCTTGTATCGCGACGCCGTCAATCCTGTGCGGGATCGTCTCAGCGAATCGTTTAACGACAGTCTCGCCCACGTCTTTGGCGCGAAGGCTGTCATGGCGAGGAAGCAGCGCAGCGAACTCTTCTCCGCCGATGCGCGCAAGAATGGCATCCGGACCCACCACGCTCCGGGCAACGTCGCCAAATACTTTCAGTACCTCATCACCCGTCTTATGACCGTATCGATCATTAATGGTCTTGAAAAGATCGAGATCGAATGCGAGGAGAGAGATCGGCCGACGTGGTTCTGCATCGCGGATCACGCGCGCGCCCTCTTCGAAAAACCATCGGCGATTGCCAAGACGGGTCAGGTAGTCCGTTTGAGAGTCTCGCAGAAGCTCGCCATGAGTCTCCTCGCGGATCAACTTCAGCAGGGTCATCGGCAGAACAACCGAATACAGGACGCCCTCGTACATCGTAACGTTGCTGGCGACCGACACCACGTCTCGCCCGTACCGTGTCGCCAGCAACGGCAAGATGAACGCTCTGGCAGCATAAAGGAGCGTATGGATGCCCGTCACCAACACCGCGATGTGCCGCGATGGCATCAATTTCATGCCCTCGCATCGCAGCAGCTCGAAAGACGTCACGCCGCTGGCCAACGCGATCGGTATCGCGCTTGCGTAGTACCACACTGAGCCCGCCCAGCGCGCGCCGGCCACGGCCCATGTGAGCGCCAGCAAGATGAGCAAAGCGATGGAGCTGTTACGGTATTGCCGGCCGCTTAAGGATGCAACGCCTTGCAGGACCAATAGATAGCCGGTGACGATAACGAGGTTGCTCAAGGCGGAGCCCGTCGCACCGGGCAACTTGGTGCGAACCGTTACCGCCGCACATCCGACGGCAAGCGTGGCGTAGCCTGCTGCGAGTATTTTCAATTCCTTGCTGCGTCTGGGATGCGTTCGATGCTCCCAGAGCGTCATCCCGGAACTGGCGAAAAGTGTCCCGATGATGAGGAAATAGAGGGTCAGAAGGTCAAAGTGCATTGCTGTGGAGAAAGGCCTGCGCCGGTGCATCGCGGCGGCGATTCTACGCAAAAAATTTGGTAATGGTTAATAGAACGGTTAACCGTCGAGGCAGGCCCTGGATGCACAAAGCGTAACGCCGAGAGGGTTTCGATTACCGCTGGACATCGGCTCATTCGGCCGAGCACGGTTCGACAGCTTGCCGAAAAATGCCTGCTTGTTGACGAATCGCCCGTGACCTAAACGAAGCGCGTCGAATCGCAGGCTTTGAATCAAGCGCTGGATTTTCGGCAACCACTGTAGTTATCGGCCAATTGCGGAAATACTGAAGGCTTGCTGCGAAAAACATCGCTAAGGCGTAGCGGCCGAGTAATCGGTTACGACGTCAACAGCTCTTCAAGGCGGTCGAATTCAAGGGGCTTCAATACGTAACCATTGAAGTCGCCGAGACTGACGCCTTGCTCCAATCCAACATGCCCAGTCATCGCGACAATTTGAGAATCCCTTGAAGAGCCTTCGCGCCGTATGTCTGCGCAAACGTCTCGCCCATCTGCCTCTCCAAGCTGGATGTCCAGGAGGATCAAATCGAAAGTCGTGCTGCGCGCAAGGGCAATGGCTGCCTGACTATCGTACGCAACGGATGCTTCGTGTCCCAACGCCGCCGCGAGCGTGGCCAGCGCATCGGCCGAAGCAGGATTGTCGTCAACAAACAAGACGTTCAAGGCTTTACTCCCAGGTCTCAGTTTGGATTGTTCTCAGCCATATACGTTTGTGATTTCGTTTATTGGAGTGGCTGGAACGCGTGACTGACTACACCTGCTGCCGGCGAGCGACGCAGGTGCGATCGCCGTCAATTCTACCCGGCAACTCGAATCCTGCCACGGGAGCGAACGATGGTTCACGATGCGATACGCCCAACATGCCGAATTTCGACTGGAGCCAGTACCCGATCTTGCATTTTTCGGCGCCGAAATTGCTTGATATCCGCACTTGGGATAACGGGTAGCGGCATTCCAGAAGATGCGCTACGCGCCTGACACGGAAGGTTTCTCCCGCATGAAGTGGCTCTCATAGCCGCGGAGACAGCCCGTTTTGCGTTTGAACAGCGCGCGGAAATGTAGGCGTGACGATTTTCAACGATCGGGCTTAAAGGGTCGAATAATCTATTGAGCCGCTATGCGGCGGACCCCGTGCTTCTTATAGCTTACGCCGTTCACGAATGAGCTGACGCTGAACGCTGAGCGGCCGGTCCGTCGAACCGGCCATCTGCAAAAAACGCGTTTATTCTTAATTAAGGCGCTTCAACTGACCATCGTCGGCATACCAGTCGACCGTGACGCCGCTCGTGTTGACGGTCACGGCGCGCGGCTCGCTGAACTGATCGAACGACTCGATTCCGGTTTCACGTCCCACGCCGCTATTCTTGAAGCCGCCCCAGGGCGAAGCCGGATCCAGCCGATGATGATCGTTGATCCACACCATGCCGAACACCAGTTTGCTCGCCACGCGATGTGCACGCGCTACGTCGAGCGTCCACACGGACGCCGCGAGACCGAACTGGGTATCGTTGGCAATGCGAAGCGCATCCGCTTCGTCCTTGAACGGCATGATCACCGTGACAGGACCAAACACCTCGCCCTGGCCGAGTTCCGATTTCGGATCGACATCGTAAAACGCGGTGGGTTGCAGGTAGAAACCTTCGCTCAAATGCGGGGGAATGCCGCCGCCCGCGAGCAATTTCGCGCCGTCCGCAATGCCGCGTTCCAGCATGCCGAGAATGCGCGTACGCGAACGCGCGGAAATAACCGGCCCCAATTGCGTGTTCAGATCGGCGGGATTCCCGACGCGAATCGCCTCGACCTTCGCGCGGAATTTCTCCAGGAATTTTTCGTAGATGGTCTCCTGCACCAGCAACCGCGCGCCGCATACGCAAGTCTGCCCTGCCCCGATAAACGCCGCGAACGCCGCGCCGTTCACCGCTCGATCGATATCCATGTCATCGAACAGGATCACCGCCCCCTTGCCGCCCAGTTCGAGCGTCGTCAGCGCGAAGGTCTGCGCGGCCGCTTCGCCAATTGAGCGGCCGACTTCGGTGCCGCCGGTAAACACAACCTTCGCGATCAGCGGATGGCGCGCGAGCGCCGCGCCCGCCTCCTTGCCCTCACCGTTGATCACATTCACCACGCCGTCAGGAACGCCCGCCTGCTGCAACAATGCCACGAGACGCACGGTCGTGAGAGGCGTTTGTTCCGATGCCTTGATCACGACGCTATTGCCCGTCGCGAGCGCGGGGGCGAGGCTCTTCGACAAGATCATCAACGGATGATTGAACGATGTCATCAACGCACACACGCCGAGCGGCACGCGCTGCGTATAACAAAGATACGGGCCTTCGATAGGAATCACATCGCTGCGTCGCGTGAGCGCAAGCGCGGCGAAGTATCGGTAAAACTGCGGCAAGCGCGAAATCTGCGCGCGCGTTTCAACGATTGGGCGGCCGTTGTTGAGCGTCTCGAGCTTGTAGAAGTTCTCGAGGTCGGCTTCGAACAGATCGGCGAAACGGTTCAGCACGCGCGCGCGTTGCTGGAACGGCATGTCGCGCCAGACGCCGCTTTCAAACGCGTTGTGCGCGCATTGCACCGCGCGGTCGACGTCTTGCGCCGACGCCTTCGACAACGTGCCGATCGCGGCGCCATCGGCGGGATTGATAATGTCCATGATCTCGCCTGACGCGGCATCGATGAACTTTCCGTCGATGAACAATTGCGCGCTCAGGAACTGCTTATTCACTGCATCCATCTTGCTTTCTCCATTTACTTGAGCGGGGATACCCGCGTATCGGCGCCGACATTGAGGCGCGCGGGCGCGTCCGTCGGCTGAATATCTTCCAGGCGCTGGCCGGTCGGTTCCACACCGAGCCACGCCACCACCACGATCTGAATGGTAAGCAGGCCGATCATCAACGCAAGCACGCCGACCACGCCGTAATGCCCGAAGAGCGCGACGACAATGAACGGCGTGACGATGGTCGCACCTCGGCCGAGCGTGTTGCAGATACCCGATGCACGCAGGCGCACTTCAGTCGGAAACAACTCGGGCACATAGATCGCGAACAGCAACGCCACGAGCACATAAATAGGGATCACGAGCAGCAAGCCGACAACCGGCAACATGATCGGGTTGCTCACGAACGGATAGATCGCGCCGAAGATGATCGCCAGAACCGACGCGCCGATTATCGTCGGCTTGCGCCCCAATCTGTCAGCGGTCAATGCACCGATGCCCGAACCAATAGGCGCGCCGATAGACATCACCAGCGCATATCCAAACGACTTGGCAATGCTGAACCCCTGATGCACGAAGAACGTCGGCAGCCACGTAACAAATCCGTACAGCAAGGTGTTGATCACCACCAGCGTCACGCATCCAACGATCATGCGCGGCAGCATCGCGCCGGTAAACAGCGAGCCGAGCGCACGCGATGGCGCAACGGAAGGCTTGGGCGATGGCGCCGGCAACGTGCCGCCATGTTCGGCCATCACCTCGGTTTCGATCTTCGAAAGGATTGCTTCGGCATCCTGATTTCGCCCGACCGACTCCAGCCAACGCGGCGATTCAGGCAACGATTTACGCGCATACCACACGCCGATTGCGCCGATTCCGCCCAGCACGAACATCGCCCGCCACCCCATTGCGGGGATCAGGAAGAGTCCGATCAAGCCCGCCACCGGCAATCCGGA
>Ga0153932_1000151_pt1 | contig 30744 bp, 32 predicted proteins | sample TSNJ016MetaG_FD_102273 | JGI IMG/M metagenome (GOLD analysis project Ga0153932, IMG submission 102273) | Attine ant fungus gardens microbial communities from New Jersey, USA - TSNJ016 MetaG | ecosystem: Host-associated > Fungi > Mycelium > Unclassified | place: USA: New Jersey, Wharton State...
CCATCGTCATAACAGGGTCCATCGCGTCGATACAGGGCATTCCCGCGTTCGGCGTCTACGCTGCGACGAAGGCTGCCTTGCGGTCATTCGCCCGTAGCTGGGCAGCCGATCTCAAGGGACGCGATATCCGCGTCAACGTGGTGTCGCCGGGCGTCATCGTCACGCCAGCCTACAAAACGGAACTCAAGATGAGTGACGAGCAGATTGAGGCCTACAGCAAGGAGGTCGCCGAAACAACTCCGCTTGGCCGGGTCGGTGAGGCGGACGAGATTGCCAAAGCGGTCTCCTTCCTCGCGGGGAACGACGCCAGCTACATCACCGGCATAGAGTTGTTTGTCGATGGCGGCCGCGCGCAGATCTGATTTCTTTTCTCCTGCGCTTTTCGCAAGACCTCAATCGCGCGGACAATTCGACCCCGCTCAATTTCATGGACACACAGAGAGATCTCCTTACCATGTCTCAACTCAGGACACTTCCACTTCGTTTGCATCATCATGCGTATACCACGGACGATCATGAGGAAAACCGCAAGTTCTACGAGGATGTTCTCGGCTTGCCGCTAAAAGCGATGTGGATAGAGCGAGAGCAGATTGACGGTGAAGACGTTGAGCTGGGTCACGCATTTTACGCATTGGGAGATGGTAGCTTTCTGGCATTCTTCAACTTCTCAAATCCGGAAAAGCAGCGAGCATGGAAAGCGAAGGAGCAGTCACTCTTCGTGCATATTTCGCTGTTAGTGGAGCCGTCGACTCAGAAAGAAATCAAGAACCGTCTGCTAGCGGCTGGCCTGAAGCCTTTTTTGATGGAACACGGATTTTGTCATTCGCTTTATATCAAAGATCCGAACGGTCTGATCCTCGAGTTCGCCGTGGACCACGAAGATTCCCCAAGCATCTTTGCTGAACGCGCTTCGTCAGCTCACCGTGACCTCGAAAGATGGATCGGCGGTGATCGGAATACAAACAACCCATGACGTCCTTCCTGATGCGAAGTTATGGGGGGCGTGGACAGTGTGGAAATTTCTCTCACGTCGTTAAAACTGAGGCGCCTTGCCAGCCGCTCGCGGGACTCGGCTCAAGCTTGGCGCCTGACGGGTTCGTAACGATCCGCAATGGGCGTCGACGACGCTATAGAGGCATTTCAATGCGAAAACACGTGCTTCCTGCATTCGTCAATTAGCATTCCTGTGGAATATAGAAGAAACATGAAAAGTCGTTAAACGTACAGTTCGAAGTTCCCAATTTTGAGGCTTAAATCATGACTGCACCCGATGTCGAAAGTCCGCGCCGTCGCCACCTGATCGCTGGTGGCTTTGCAGTTTCGGCAGCGCTGGGGCTCAGCCTCGCCGAGACGGCAACGAGCGCGAGCGCATCCAACCTGAGCGCATAGACCGGCCAACTGAGCGCAGCCGCGCAGCACGCCAACGCCGCTTTTTTTCCGGGGTTCACGCAGCAATTTATCAAGACGAGCGGCGCATTGATCAATACGCTCGTTGGCGGTGAAGGACCGCCGCTGCTATCGCTACATGGTCACCCGGCAACCCACGTCGAGTGGCATAGGGTCGCGGGGCAACTGGCGAAGAAATTCACGGTCGTCATGACCGATTTGCGCGGTTATGGAGACTCCAGCAAACCTGATAGCGGTGAAAACCACATCAACTACGCCAAGCGCGTGATGGGCCTGGACCAGATTGAGGTGATGACGGCACTGGGTTTTCAGCGCTTTCAGGCCGTAGGTCATGATCGCGGCGCGCGCGTGTTGCATGCGATGATGCTGCACTATCCCGCCGCTATCGAGCGTGCCGTCGCGCTCGACATTGCTCCCGCCGACAGGATGTATGCTCATACCGATGAGGCATTTGCAACACTTTACTTCTGGTGGTTCTTTCATATCCAGAATGCACCGCTACCGGAAGTGATGATAGGGGCGGTTCCGGAACAGTATCTGCGCGCACATCTTGATGTGCAAAGCAAGACCCCCGGTGCAGTGACGCCTGAAGCATTCGCAGAATATCTCCGCTGCTATAACGACCCTGCGTGTATCCACGCTGTTTGCGAGGATTATCGCGCAACGGTTACGGTAGACCGTGAGGACATTCAAAGCAGTAAGCACAAGGCAACACCACCACTCCTTGCACTATGGGGCGGGAAGGGTACGGTCGGTAAGACGTTCAATGTGCTCGATCTCTGGCGGGAAGAGGTCGAAAACGTAACTGGCTATGCCCTTCCGAGCGGTCACCTGATTCCGGAAGAGGTGCCAGGTCCGCTGCTTCAGGCACTCGACAAGTATCTGGTTGCATAAGTTTCGTCTCAGTTGATTCAACCTTCTCTCTTATTACATTTAGGATGCCGTATTGATAAGGCGTAAGTCATGCGTTGGACGATCAGCATGTGACCAAGCAGTCCGTCGGCAGTGTCGCGCAGAGCGGTAGCGCTGAATCGGGTGCGGGATCGACATCCCGTAGGGCGATGCGCCCAATTGCGTTGGACCGGTCAGCGTCTGCAATGCGTTTTTGGGTAGCCGAGTTCCCCTCTTTTATTGATGGAGTTTCGCCGTGAAGATCTTGCCTATCGCCGCATCGGTTCTTTCCTTGTCTGCTTGCCTGTTTGCCTCGACGGTCGCCATGGCGCAGGACGCCCAGCCCGCCACCACCCCTATCAGGAGCATTGTTCTCGTCCATGGTGCGTGGGTGGACGGTTCGGGCTGGAAACCGGTCTACGACATTCTCACCAAAGATGGTTACCACGTCACCATGGTGCAAGAACCTCTGACGTCGCTGGATGACGATGTCGCCGCCACCAAACGCGTGATCGATCTGCAGGACGGTCCGACCATTCTCGTCGCGCACAGCTACGGCGGCTCGATCATCACCGAAGCCGGTGTCGATCCGAAGGTGGCCGGCCTCGTGTACGTGGCCGCCCATGCGCCGGCTGTCGGCGAAGACGAGTCGGATCTGGGAAAGCGATACCCCAGCTACACCTCGAAGCAGCCGGGCGCGATCAAGAAGACCGACGACGCCTATACGTACCTGACTCCGGCAGACTTTCCAAAAGACTTTGCTGCTGATTTGCCGATCAGGCAAGCCCAGTTCGAAGCGCAGTCGCAGATCCTGACTGCAGCGAAGGTCTTCTCGCAGCCGATGACGGTCGCCGCATGGACCGCCAAGCCGAGCTGGGGCATCGTGGCCGCTGACGACAAGATCATCAATCCGGATCTCGAACGCTTCTACTATCAGCGCGCCCATAGCCACACCACGGTGCTGGCCGGTGCGAGCCACTCCGTCTACGAATCGCGTCCGAAGGAAGTGGCCTCGGTGATCGAAGACGCAGCGAAGCACGCACAGCAGTAGTGTGGCGAAGGGCAGTCCGACGTGCGGCCGTATCGCAAGGAGCGAGCGCACTGTGCGTTCATATGATTGCCCGCGACTGGCGGCTCAAGCGATTACCCTATGATGTGATCGCTGTCGACCCCGTTATAGACGCTTGAAAATCGAAAGCCGGATGCGGTAGAGCAGCCCTTGGCGCCTGCTTGCAAATATTGGCACTGTCGTTGGCCCAACGCGGTCGTCTCCATACATGTGTATCTACAACGCTTTATTAAAACTCAGAATTACTCGCGTAGTGTTCAACCCGTTTCCCTGAGCGACCGGCAAGGTCACCTTAAGCTTCACCGAAGCGTGCCATTTTGGAATATCGTACGACACCACTGGGCCCAGAGCGAGAGTGAACAGTTTCTTTCCATTTGGCGCGACGGGCATTCCATTCTGGATATCTTGCTGCCACTGCTTTGCGTAGTAGCCCGCAAGCCCCGCCTGCCACTTTCCCATTCTCTCTGTTACCGCGAAATCTATGTCTCCAACCAAGCCGGTGGAGTAATTCGTATGATTATTTTTTGATGCGAAATCAAAAAACATCGCACTACTGAATTCAAGACCGTCGCCTAGAAAATTTGGTCTCGTTAAATATGTAAATGCGATATTTGGAATGAAGAAGTAAACGTTATGCCCGATGGTGATATCTTTGTTTGGCGTATAGTTCCCAATAGGAAATATCATTGAATAAGCCGCCTTTACCGTCAGGCCATACGGAAGTGACGACGCCGTCGATGGCTTTTCGCCACCAATCGGGCCAATGTACTTGCTCCACCCCAAGAGTTGAACATAGGAATCGCCGAGATCCCGGAAACTGTCGAAGGTGCCATTAATCTTGAACCGGCCAGCATAATAACCAAGCTGAGCAGCCGACGAAACAGAGCCACCAAAAATCTTGAAGGGATATACGTACGACAAGCCGAGCGCTCCGACCCAGCTATAGCCTTGAGCGGTCACACCCGGGATCGGCTTCTCGTTGTCTCCGTAATCCCGGTTGGCGAATCCCCCCGCTACAACGGCACCCATGTACCATCCGCTGTTCCATGGTATGTAGGCCGAACGCATATCGGTACCTCCGATGGGACCGCCGAAAGTTTCCCCCTCCGAGGCGACTGCAGTTCCTGGTGCCACGGCGCCCAATGCAACTGCGCACGTTGCTGCGACCAATGAAAATTGGAAATTGATTCTCACGTCCGTCTCCGTATATTTTTAATAGAACTAATTTAACCCCACAAAAAATTCGCACCGCACCCGTGGGGATATCTCGCCAAACACCCTTTAGCACTGCAACAAATTCATCCGACGTTCAAAACGACGTACGCCCGCGCCTCCCTTCGGAGTCAATTTATTTGGGCGGAAAACACAGGCGTGGTTGTGGAAAGCATGCGTTCAATCCGAACCGCAGTTCACCCAAAACCAGGTCAGATACGGATTTACGGATTTATATGGGACTATAGTTCCATAAAGATACAATATAACCGATTTATATGCGGGTCAAGCCTATTTCGTGCGTCGATGCCCGTGGTCTTGAACGGTTTGTGGACTGCTCGGAAGGTCGACGTCTTTTACAATGCTCAGACTATCAGGAGTGCATCGCATCCCAGGAAGGGCGCGTATCGACCACCCTTACTCAATCACGTTTGAGGGTTCTGATAGTCGTATAGCCAGTATCGTGACGTTACGATTTCGTTCCTAATACCGCGACGCTAGGCGCCGCGACGTCTACCGCCTCCACTTCATCAATCGAGTCTTCGGCAGCGGTAATCAACTTCGCATACTGACGCCATGCGAGGCCAAGAATGATTCCGCCAGTCAACGCGGCTGTGGGTATCACAATAGCCATCGCAATCCCGACTTTGGCGCGGTCATGAAACAGATGCTGTGTCAGCATTGCGACGATCAGCGGACCAAGGCCGGCCCCGAACATGTTAGTGCAGAAAAGATACAGACCGGACAAACGGCCCCTCAAGGCAGGCGGCGTAAGCAACTGTAGTGAGGTGGCGCCCATGTTGAGTCCGACCGCTGCCGCAAAATACACCACGAATATTCCGGCAAGGAAAATCCAGGGACTGGGTGAGAGAAAGGCCACGACGCCGAATGGAGAGGAGACCGCTAAAGCGGATGCGGCGACCATGTAATGGCTGCCCTGTATGCCGCGTGCCCACATGCGATCGGCCAGGTATCCACTGCCGAGAGTGGCGATAGCGCCACTTAGGCCGAGAGCGAGCGCAAGTGCTGGACCGATCTCACCCAGTCTCCAACCGTACGTTCGGCCCATGAATGCTGGTGCCCACGCCATTAGGGTGTAGCCCATCAATGCATTCATGGAGAATCCCGCGAACTGGGCGGCCATGATGCCTCGACGCCGACGAAGCACGGCGAATAACGGAGTGGCAGCAGGCGGATGCCCGAAGGCCCGTTTCTTCCGAGTGGGCTCAGGCAATGTCAGCGCGAGCAGGCCAAAGACAAGTGGAGGACACCCCGATATAACAAACGCTGCTTGCCACGGGTCAAGGTGGCCCAAGGGCGTTTCTATCCCACGAGAGCGAGCAAACAGCGCCAGTAGATAGCCACCGAGACCGAGAGAAATTGCGATACCAAACGTAGCGCCAAACGAAAAAATTCCCAGTGCAGTGGCTAGACGCCGCCGTGGGAATGTGTCGCTCAGGAGAGCATAGGCCGCCGGCATCAACGTTGCTTCGCCAATGCCAACACCCATGCGAGCGACGAAGAGCCATCCGAACGACGTGGTGAGGCCACAGCCGATGCAACTCAAGGCCCAGACAATTGTGCCGACGAAGATAATCAGCTTTCGTGGAAAAGTGTCGACGACCCAGCCAAACGCTATTCCGCCAATGGCGTAAACCAGCGTGAACGAGAAGCCAATCAGGAGCCCGATCTGGACCTCGGTCAAGCCCAAGCTCTTCTCGAGGGGTTCCACTAAGAGCGAAATGATTTGTCGACCGAAAAAAGACAGGATGTATAGACATAGCAGCAAACCGACGGCATACCACGCACGTGCGCCAGCACGTGGCTCAGCGGATTGCTGTGTGTCGTTCAAGAAAGGATGATGGGCCAAGATAATGGACCTCGGTTAGTTTGCAGGTTTGTGTTCTCATCTCGCGGCACCGGGATCGGCCGGTCGAGACTGTCTCCTATCCCGTGGGGCGCTCTGGATTCAATAAGGAAATTAAGTTCCGAAATGGGATTGAAGTACAATAAGCGTCGACTTCGATGTCGTCAAGGTAAAAGTGAGAACGCTCCGCACTTCGCTCCTTGGTGGCCATCGATTGAGATCGGGGAAACGCATGGACGACCATGCAGCGCTAAAAAAATGGCTGATTCCCAGCGAATGAAATGAATATTTAGCGATTAAAACCGAGAGACGTTGAGCAAGTAATCGTCAGATGTAAGTGTGCCGCGTGTGAACAACATGGGCGAATCCCTGCCCCTAATCGACGAGACGTTACGGGCAGTTCAGAGAAGGGCGGCCTGGACATGAGTCGGACGTCCTCTTTTCATGCAACCGCACATCCCCGACACGGTCTTCGCCGTACGGCGCCTACACATGGTCCTGCCTCCAATCGCGTTGAGTGTTCGATTATTTTATGGTACTGTAGTTCAACAACGGATATTGATGCCCAAAATGGGGCTTGAATTGAGGGATGCGATCAGCACGCCTGAAGTCGCCTTTGATGTTGTGACATGAGGAGATGAGCATGGAGATAGCTGGACTCGCCGTGGTTGTCACGGGCGGGGCTTCTGGTCTGGGTGGGGCAACCGCACATCACTTGGCCGCGCCGGGGGCCAGGGTAACGATCTTCGACTCGATGGATGGTGTGATCAGGGTGACGCCGCGATGAACGATTTTTCTACTACTCCAAATCTTGACCGAGGCCGTCGGCTAGCTGAGCGCGTCGAGATTTTCGTCCGCGAACACGTCGTGCCTTTTGAGCGTGATCCTCGCCAGGGCCTGCACGGTCCTGGTGACGACCTCGTCCAGCAAATGAGGGACATGGCGCGCGCCGAAGGGCTGCTGACGCCCAATGTACTTCCCGACGGCAGTCATCTAACCCATGGAGAAACCGCTTTGGTTTTGCGTGCGGCGGGTTTATCACCCCTTGGACCGCTCGCGCTCAATGTCGCCGCACCCGACGAAGGGAACATGTACCTCTTGGGAAGCGTGGCGTCACCCGCGCAAAAGGATCGGTTTCTAACGCCGCTCATCGAAGGTCGGGTTCGCTCCGCCTTTTTCATGACCGAGCCGGCCGAAGACAACGGTGCCGGCTCCGATCCGTCAATGATGCTGACTACCGCTCGACGGGACGGCGATTTTTGGGTGATCGACGGTCGCAAAGCATTGATCACGGGAGCTGACGGCGCCGGCATGGGCATCGTCATGGCTCGCTCCGAGCAGGGCGCGACGATGTTCCTGGTTGCATTGCCGGATCCGGCGATTCGCATCGAGCGTGTGCTCGACACGCTTGACGATTCGATGCCTGGAGGTCACGCGATTGTGCGGATTGATGGTCTTCGTGTCCCGGAGAGCCAGATACTCGGGGCGAGTGGAGAAGGTTTCAAGTATGCGCAGATTCGTCTGGCACCTGCTCGACTCACTCACTGCATGCGTTGGCTTGGTGCGTGCATCCGGGCTCAAGAGATTGCAACTGCGTACGCAGTAAAGCGTCGTGCGTTTGGTCAACTACTCATTGAGCACGAGGGCGTAGGCTTCATGCTCGCGGAGAATCAAATTGACCTGAAGCAGGCCGAGTTGATGATTGACTGGTGCGCAGGGGTGCTGGACAGCGGCGCGAAGGGTATTGGCGAATCTTCCATGACGAAGGTTGCTGTATCCGAAGCACTATTCCATGTCGCAGACCGTTGCGTTCAGGTAATGGGCGGAGCAGGCTTGACGGGCGACACGATCGTCGAAAAAGTTTTCCGGGAGATACGCGCATTTCGAGTGTACGACGGGCCCACTGAAGTGCACAAATGGTCGCTCGCCAACAGGATCAAAAAGGATGCTCTGGATAGGATGGCTCGATGAAAGAAGCTATTTCATTCAATGGGACTTCGGAGGTCCGAAGCGAACACCGCTTCAACATCGCCAACCTGACGCAATGGATGACTGAGAACGTTCGAGAATTTCGAGGACCGGTCACGGTCGAGCAATTCAGGGGCGGACAGTCGAATCCCACCTACAAGGTGAACACGCCCGACAAGGCATACGTCGTGCGGCGCAAGCCACCGGGCGATCTCTTGCGAGGTGCGCACGCTGTGGAGCGCGAGGCACGAATGCTGCAGGCGCTTGCAAGCGTTGATTTCCCTGTTCCTCATCTGCACGGCATGTGCATGGACGATGCCGTGATTGGCACGTGGTTTTACGTGATGGACTTCGTACAGGGGCGAGTCCTCTGGGACGCGACATTCCCGGATGTTACGCGTGACGAGCGACCGCGCTACTTCTACTCGATCAACGAAACGCTCGCGAAGTTGCACAGCATCGACTACCGGTCGGTGGGCTTGACCGATTTCGGGCGCCCCGGCAACTACTTCGAGCGGCAGATTGCGCGTTGGTCCAAACAATACACAGGTGATGTTGAGGCCGGTCGGGATCCGCATTTCGAGAAGTTGATGGAATGGCTACCCGCACACATTCCGGCTGGCGATGAAACTACCATCGTGCATGGTGACTTCCGCGTCGACAACATGATATTCCACCCTACGGAGCCCCGCGTTTTGGCCGTCTTGGACTGGGAATTGTCGACGTTAGGCCATCCACTTGCCGATTTTGCGTACAACGTGATGATGTACCGTATGCCACCGTTGATCATCGCAGGCCTTGAAGGCGCAAATCTAGGTGACCTGAACATCCCAAGCCAAGATGAATATGTGGCTGCCTACTGTGCTCATACGGGACGTGACGGTATCGCGAACCTGAACTTCTACGTTGCCTTCAATATGTTTCGACTCGCAGCGATCTTTCATGGCATCAAAGCACGTTGGAAACGTGGCTCGGCGGCTTCGCCCCATGCTAAGGAGTTGGTCGCCGCGTTGCCATTTGTGGCACAGCGAGCCTGGGAACAGTCGCAAGGAGCACTCTCATGAACTCATCAGCTACTTTGCTCGTTGAGCGCGATGGGTCCATTGCGAAGCTGACACTGAATCGGCCCGACGTAGGCAATGCAATCGACCTCTCATTGGCGAAGGGGTTGATGAAGGCTGCTATCGATTGCGACGAAGACGATTCGATAGGTTGCGTCGTGCTCACGGGTGCAGGACGCTTCTTTTGTACAGGAGGCGATGTGGGGGGATTCGTGTCTGCCGGCGATGCGGTGCCTTCCTTGTTGAAAGAACTGACGGCGTACTTGCATATGGCCATAGCGCGGCTCGCAAGGATGCAGAAGCCGTTGATTACCGCTATCAACGGTCCGGCGGCTGGCGCTGGGCTCAGCCTGGCGGTTCTCGGAGACATCGCTTTGTCCGCTCGTTCGGCGCACTTTACCCCGGCCTATACGGGCATTGGCCTTTCCCCGGATGGTGGTTCAACGTGGCTCCTTCCTCGTCTTGTCGGCCTGCGCCGGGCTCAAGAAATTATCTTGACGAACAAGCGGCTAGGTGCAGACGATGCGGCCGAGCTAGGTCTGGTTACACGCGTGGTGGATGACAAACTTCTGGCTGATGAGGCCAGGGGGATAGTTGCACAACTCGGGAAATCGACCACAGCCGCAATCGGACGAACACGGAATCTGCTGCTTTCAAGTCTGGAGTCGAGCTTCGAGACACAGATGGAAGACGAAGCGAGGGCGATCGCTGAACTCAGCCGAACGTCGCAAACGCGTGACCGTATCCAGGCATTTGTTTCCAGGCGCAACGCAAGTCCAAGTCATCGGGAAAGCACGGTCTGAACGCATGTGTGAAAAGCGGTATGGCTTGCAGACAATGTGCGAAGGCGGTGGCATTGCGAAGGTCACCATCATCGAAACCCTCTGATGCGCGCTCAAAACCTTGCACCTCATCGCTAGTTGTTCTATTATGGGATTAAAAGCCCATAAAGAAACACGGCGCCTATCTCCAGGCCGTATGTTGAGGTAGGCAACCAGGCGATCCCTACCAGGTAGCGGACTTCCATTCAAAGGACGTCTCATGCCGTCTGTCACCGATCAGGGCGTTACGCGAAGCGCATGGGGGGGGTACGCACTTTTCCTACCGCTGTTTTTGTATGCCTTGTTCCTCATGGAACGGCAGATCATCGCGTTGATGGTCACCCCACTGCAACGTGACTTGGGATTAAGCGATGTTCAAGTGGGATTACTCGAGGGTCTTGAACTAAGGGACAAACTCTTTAGCCCGTTGGTGAACTTATGCACTCTATGGGCACATTTGGTTAAGGCGTAGTTAAGCAGAAGGCTGAGGCGACCGGTTCGCTGCAGCCTGGAAGGAGACGTCGATGAAAAGCTCAGAAATCTGTTTGCGGTCAGTTGTTGAGAAGTGGTTTGCAGCTGCACCCGTCCGGGTAACCCGATTCAAATGGAGCGGCATGGGTCACAGCCGCACTGTTCGAGTTGAGGCTTGCTCCTCAAGTAAGGCTCTTTCCATCGTATTTTTTAAACACGAGGATGGTGCATGGCGAGTCTTTCCGCCAGACGGACGGCGTGCTGCCATGCGCTTCTATATGAATGTTGATTGCCAGGGGAACCACTCGCATGTTTGCAGTTGATGAGGCGACCACGCTACGTGTCGCTAACACAGCATAAGGGTTCGAACTGCATCGCTGCGATCCCTCTAGCGCAATACATCTTACTTAACTGCGGCCTCGAATCCTTGGCGAGATCGAACCATGACAGACGATAGCAGTAGATTGCCCCTTGCGGTCATCACCGGTGGTGCCGGTCATATTGGACTCTCTTGCGCGCGGCGGTTTCGCGACCACCGAATTCTAATTTCGGATCTTCGGCCAGATGCGGTCAATTCGACAGTGAGTACGCTCCAAGCCGAGGGAGTAAATGCGGTTGCGATGCCCGCGGACATCACGCGTCAGGCGGATGCTAGTGCCCTGGCGGAGGCCGCAAACGGCATGGGCGGATTTGCGGTACTGATTCATGCCGCTGGCGTTGCGCCACCTACGCCTCCTGAGATCATTTATGCAGTGAATCTATATGGAACTATCAACATACTGGACGCCTTCGAACCCCTGGTGAAACCCGGGGTGGTCGGCGTGTGTGTGGCCTCAGTGGCAGGGCATAGAACGCTTGGGCATCGGTTTGATTCCTTATTGTTGGAGCCCGCACAGGGGCCGGCCGACTTGGCACGAGTTATCGAAGCCGAGGCTCCCACAACGCCGAAACATCGCTTGGCCTATGCAACTTCCAAGCGTGGAACCATTTTGCAGGTGCAGCGTCGAGCTTATGCGTGGGGCCAGCAGCAGGGGCGATTGCTTTCAGTGTCTCCGGGTGTACTCGGTGACACAGCGATGGGGGCGCAAAGGCAGGCCAGTCTTGATCATCGCGGGAACGATTCGCCACTTGGACGGCTCGGATCGGCGTCAGAGATTGCCGAGGTTATTCGATTCGTAACTTCCCCGGCCGCTAGTTTGATGACGGGTGTCGATCTATTGGTGGACGGTGGTTACCTTGCCACTGCAGATCACCAGTTCTCGGCCGATCGTCGTGAGCAGTGGCACGCCCTCGAATTTTAGAGGGGGGAGTGCCGTCGGCGGCCTCGCACGTCGTAGCGAGTGACGGGATGGAGCACCAAGGCTTTGCAGCGCGATGTTGCGATGGAGAGCCTTGGTGGAGAACATACGACGCTACGACTCGTGTCACTGCGGCAGGCGGACCAGCTCAGTCGGCAAACTGTCGAGGATCTGGTCGCTAACAAAGTAGTCTGCGGTCAATGGTGCGAGTGGATGCCGTGCGTAAGATGAGAAATCTGTCACTCCCTCCTCGCGGAGTACTTGTTCATCCAAAAAGAAGTTGCCTGTCACTTCTGTTGCCTGCTTTGTCAGAATTGCGTATGCCGCATCCGCCATGATCTCGGGATTCCGACTGGAGTTGGCCATATCGCCGAGTTTGTTTCGGACTGCAGCTGTGTCGATAGTGGTAACGGGCCAGAGCGAGTTGACGGCAATGCCTAGTGACTTGAATTCACGTGCCTGACCTAATGTGCAAAGACTCATGCCGAATTTCGCAATGCTGTAGGCAACATGCGGACCGAACCACTTCGGATCGAGGTCGAGCGGAGGAGAGAGGTTCAATACATGTGGATTCGCTGCGCGGGTTAAATAAGGGAGTGCCGTTCGAGTGCAGAGATAAGTGCCTCGGGCGTTGATCTGCTGCATCAGGTCATACCGCTTCATATCCGTTGACGGCGTGTCGGTGAGCGAAATGGCGCTTGCATTGTTCACCAATATATCGATACCACCAAAACGCTGTACAGCCTCGTCAAATGCGCGGACAACGCTCTCTTCATCACGGACATCCACGACAAGAGGAAGAGCCGTACCGCCGGCGCGTTCGATTTCTTCCGCGGCGGTATAGATCGTCCCTGGCAGGTTTGGATGTGACTCGACTGTTTTGGCGGCGACAACGATGTTGGCGCCGTCTCGCGCCGCTCGGAGGGCGATTGCGAGACCAATACCGCGACTTGCACCAGTGATAAACAGAGTTTTCGATTGTAGGGTCATTGCCATGGCCAAGAAAAGAATGTTGGGTGTGAGGCAGTCAGATGTGGCTGGAACGTGACTCCGTTGTCCGGCGTTCAACATCAAGCCTGGTCATCTCCATCATGGTGCGAATTTCCTTTGTGGGATTAAAGTACCATAAAAATGTCTAGGTGTCGATTTCATGACGAGTAGAAACAAATAGCTCGTCGGAGTGCAATGCCTCAAACTCCCGGGGGTGGGCGGCTGTCGCCGTCCAGGCGCGAACACATGGACGATGACCACCAAGAAGCCTCGTTCCGTGCTTGACACGCGCTTTTTCTAAATGGTACAACAGTCCCATTATGAAAAATTATCCCAAGGAAGGGGTTGAGTCCTGGGGCGCGATCAACAGGAGCGAAAATGGGTTGTCCAGTGCATGGAAGGTTGAATGATGTTCCGGCGGACCGCGTTGTGTCCTTTAACTATCGGACTGGCGAAGCGATGGTCGCCGATCCGTGGACCGTGTTACACGACTTGGGAACCGGTCCGGGATTTTTCTACTCGCCGGAGCTCGGCGGCCATTGGTGTGCCGCGAAGCGCGAGACTGTCATCGACATCCTGCGCAATTGCGAACTTTTCTCCAGCCGAAATATTCGGGTACCTCGTTTGGAACGTACGGTTGCGTCGATACCGCACCACATGGACCCTCCTGAGCACGGCAAGTATCGAATCAGTGTCGTGGAACTTTTCGGCCATCGGATACTGGACGAACTCGCTCCAGCAATTCGCGCCACTGCACGCGGGTTGGCGAACGAGCTGGCCACACGCAACGACGCCGAGTTTGTACGCGACTTCGCCATGCGTATGCCGGTTGAGATTTTCATGCGCATGTGCGGTCTGCCGCTTGAACGACGCGACGAAATGATCGGCTGGGTGCAGAACTATTTCCATGGCGCCTCGCAACAGGAATCTAACGACGCGCATGAGAAGTCGATTACCTATCTCAGTGGTTGGCTCGATGAACAATTGGTCGATCCGGACAAAAGCGGTGGTCATATCATGCCTTCGTTGCTGAAGACGCGAGTTGACGGAAGACCGCTTAGTCGCGAGGAGATGCTGTCGATCATCATTACGCTTTTCAATGGAGGACTAGACACGGTGGCTGCTCAGATGACGCACATCATGCGTTATCTGGCCGAGCATGAGGATCAGCGTCAGAAGCTACTGAATAACCCCGACAAAATCCCTGACGCCGTCGAGGAATTGCTCCGCCGTTTCAGCATCATCAGCATCGGTCGCGAGGTCACGCGTGACACAACGTACGCAGGCGTGGAGCTTCATAAAGGCGACATGGTGCTTTGCCTTATCTCTGCCGCAGGCCTGGACGAAGAGATATTCCCTCAGGCGCTTGAAGTTGATTTTGATCGCTCAAACCGACGGCAGCATTGCGCGTTTGGTTCCGGACCGCACATGTGCGTTGGCGCTCCTCTTGCCCGGTTGGAGCTGCGCGTCATGCTTGAAGAACTGCTCCCCAGATTACCAAAGCTGCGAGTAAGGCCTGGAGCATCGCTCTGCTACCACACGGGCGTAACGCTCGGTCTGGTTGAGTTGCCGTTGCAATGGGGTGAGTCAGTCAACGTCTCTTGAAGAGAGGACGACATGTTGGAGACAAGTATTAACGCATTGCCGTCACCTCGCACAGTAATTATTGGCGCAGGCCATGCCGGGGGATCGGTCGCAGCGTTCCTGCGCCAGAATGGTTTTGCCGGATCAATCACCTTGATTGGGGAGGAGTCGCCGGAGCCGTATCAGCGACCACCTCTCTCCAAGGCGTGGCTCAAAGGTGAAGCAAACGAAGAAGCTCTTCGGTTGAGACCCGTACAATTCTATATCGAGAACCGCATACAGCTATACCTCAACACGCGTGTCGACGCCATTGACCGCTCGGCTCGGCAGGTACGTATGAGGGATGGCAAAACGGTGAACTATGACAGTCTCATCGTGGCCACCGGAGCCCGAGCGCGTACTGCGCCTTTCGAAGGAACATCGTTGCCTGTTGTGCTTGAACTTCGCACTGCGGCCGACGCGGAAAAACTGAAGCTCGCACTTAAACCCGGCGCGCGAGCGGTGATTGTTGGCGGCGGGTATGTGGGTTTGGAGGTCGCTGCGTCGGCGCGTGCTCTCGGCGCCGAAGTCGTAGTCGTTGAGAGAGAGGCGCGTCCTTTGGCTCGGGTCGCCTGCCCGCAACTCTCGAGTTTTTTTCTTCGCTATCACAGTCAACGCGGCGTTACTTTTCGCCTGGGCCGGTCGGTGATATCCGTGCAGATGCTGGATGGAGCGGCAAGCGTGTGCCTGGACGACGGCGAGCAATTGCCGGCCGATCTGGTCCTCGTAGGAGTGGGTGCGGTTCCAAATGAGGAATTGGCGCGTCATGCTGGATTGCGATGCGATGACGGCGTGCTGGTCGATCTCTCGGCGCGCACAGACGATCCGAACATCTACGCAATTGGAGATTGCACGCGTAGACCGCTCCCTCTGTACAACCGAAAGGTGCGTCTAGAAAGTGTGCCAAACGCGCTTGAACAGGCGAAGCAGGCGGCGGCGTCCATCTGCAACTTGCCGGCGCCAAAATCCGAGACTCCCTGGTTCTGGTCCGATCAGTTCGATGTGAAGTTGCAGATTGCCGGTTTGCCCATGGATGTTGCCGAGACAGTCATTCGGGGCGACCCGGAAGAAGACAGGTTTGCGGTCTTTCACGTCAGCGCCGATCAACGCATCCAGGCGGTTGAAGCCGTCAACGCGGTGCCTGAGTTCATGATGGGTCGTCAACTCATTGGTGCCAGGGCCGAAATCAGCATCGAGCGTCTGCGCGATCCAAATATTTCAATGAAGGAGGTCGCGATCTGATCGCGAAGAGTTTATGCCCCAGATCACTTTTATTACGGCTGATGGTACGCATCGAACCGTGGATGCTCGAAATGGCGACAGCGTGATGCAGACCGCCATCAAGAACGGGATACCTGGAATCGATGCGGATTGCGGTGGTGCATGTGCATGCGCAACGTGTCATGTCTATGTTGAGGATTCCTGGAAAAATAGGGTAAACAAAGTAGGCGATATGGAAGCCAGCATGCTGGATTTCGCACAGGTTGTTCTCCCGAATTCGCGGCTTTCTTGCCAATTGCAGGTGGTTGAGGCGCTAGACGGTCTGGTCGTGGCCATTCCTGAGAGCCAACATTGACCAATGGACACAGATAACCCGGTTGAGTTAAATGATCCGGCGGGAACGGTCACGCAAAAGCAGGGCGTCGCAGGGGAGGATTTCCGGTACGAAGGTCTTCCAGCCCCGCGGCGCTATCTTGCGCTAGCCGGGGTTTGGTTAGCCTTGATTGTCTGCGTACTTGACAGCTCAATTGCTAACGTTGCGCTCCCGACGATTGCGCGAGATCTAGGGGCTTCGCCTGCTGATTCGATTGCGATCGTAAGCGCATTTCAACTAGGTGTCGTGATTTCGCTGTTGCCCATGTCAGCGCTCGGGGAAATCATGACCTATCGTCGAGTCTTTATCGGCGGTCTGTGTATTTTTACGCTAGCCTCCGTGGGTTGCGTAACGTCGCACGATCTCACTGAACTGGTCGTCGCGCGGACGATTCAGGGTATTGGCGGCGCGGGCATTATGAGTGTGAATGGTGCGCTCGCTCGTTTTATGCATCCACCGCGGCTCCTCGGTGCGGCGCTCGGTGCGAACGCTTTAATCATTGCCGTGTTTGGCGCATTAGGACCTACGATTGCCTCGGTCATGCTTGCGCTAGGTCCCTGGCAATGGCTGTTCGCTATCAATCTTCCAGTTTGCGCATTGGCTTTAGCCTTGGCTTGGCGAACATTGCCAGAGAGCCCGAAGGCAGACAGGCAGCTCGATGGATTGAGCATCGTTTTGAACATCATCGCTTTTGCAATGCTGTTGAGTGGGGTCGATCTGGTCACGCGAAATTCTTTCAAGCTACGGGGCGGCGCGGTCTTGACCGGTGGCGTCATTGTGGCGGTGGTGCTGGTGAATCGTTGTTTGTCCCAGAGTCGACCGCTTGTACCGATCGACCTTCTCAGAATACGCCTGGTACGTTTGGCTGCGCTAACGTCAGTGTCCACATTTACCGCACAGACGCTGACTCAGGTTGCGCTTCCTTTCTACCTTCAGGACGGTTTGCATTTCAATCTCATGCAAATCGGTTTGCTGATGACGCCATGGCCTGCCGGCGTGGCGCTTGCCGCGCCCCTCGCTGGCAGGCTCGCGGATCGCGTGTCGGTCGAGGTGCTGATTGGATGCGGCCTTATCGTGATGGCCGCTGGGTTGACCTCACTTCTGTGGCTGTCACCTGGAATGGAGTTGACCGCTATTGCTATTCGCATGGGCGTCTGCGGGATAGGCTTCGGTTTTTTCCAAGCGCCGAACAATCGTGCGCTATTGTCTTCCGCTCCAATGCACAGGAGTGGTGCGGCGGCTGGACTCATTGCGATTTCGCGTACCACGGGTCAGATTCTTGGCGCGATGCTGGTTGCAATATTTTTCCGAGTGTTTGGTCATGTAGGCCAAGCCGCCGTAGGTGTCTCGGCCATCATGGCAGTGCTAGCTGCTCTACTGGGTTTTGCACGCAAATCTTCGGGGTCACATACAGTCAACTGAATTCACTGAGCGCAAACCACTGAGGAGGTTGCAAGCAATCAGACAGTGCTGTCACATCGACGTTCGGCCCCAGCGAGGCGCAACTCTGTTGTTCTGTCCCGCCATGGGAATGGTGTACCATTGCGCAGATATACATTGAGGACGTCCTTGTCTGCGGGCCGCGCCCGATTGGAGAATCATGTCGAACCTTGTTGGTGGGCGAAGTAATCAGAAAATGCGCACGCATATGGCACTAGTCGAATGCGCCGCACAATTTGTACGTGAGGGGAAATCGTTCACGGTTGCCGAGGTGGCGGATAGCGCCAGAGTGGGTCGCACGACGGCGTATCGCTACTTTCCGACCGTCGAGACCCTGGTGGTGCACGCCTCGCTCTACGCGTCAACCGAGGTTGAGAAGCGAAGTATTGACGCAGCGCTAGAGAGCAAGCAAGCGGTCGAAGATCGTCTCCGCTCGGTGGTTGAGGCCAGTGACGTCACGATCACCGAGCACGATTACCTCTATCGCACGATGCTGAAGCTCTCATTGAACAATGAGGGCTCAGATGATGAGTTGCTCCCGCATCGTAGAGGGGCACGGAAGGAAGTGCTTGAGTCGGCAGTCGGTATGCTGCGTACTCAGCTTGGTGCGAAGCGTTACGAGAAGTTAATCGGGGCGCTCAGCCTGTTTATTGGTATTGAGTCGGTCGTTGTGTTGCGTGACGTCTGCTTCCTCTCCACAGAAAAGGCTCGCGAGATCAAGATTTGGGGGGCTCTCGCCATTCTTAAGGCTGCGTTGGCTGAAGTGGACCAAGCCGGTGGATCCAAATCTGCCAAAAGCGAAGATAAACCCCTCGCCGTCAAGCGAATCGTTCGGAAGACGGTGGCTCGGAAGTCGGCCCAACGTTGATGAAATGCCGCATAAACGTCGTCAGTAATACGACACTACACTGCTTCCAAGCGGGACTACGAAACGCGCTGTCGGGAAATCCTGAACAGGACCGAGGACAGACGCCCACGAATGCGGTCGTATCCGCGTTCATTTAGTCCGTGCGCGTGTTATCAAAATACGCGCTGCGGCTCGTGCTGACGTGCTGATCGTCGGAGTGTCGTACCCGGCGATCATTTCGTAGATCGGATACACGTAACGATCGGACAGCGAACGCTCCTCCAGCGGCTGTCCGATGCCGTCGGCTTCGCCGCGCTGGCCTGAAAACGGACACCACCGTCCGCGTCCCTCCATCCCCCTCTGTCAGTGCCAAGTTGAGTTTGGTAGACCGCTGCACGAGCGCCTCGGGCGCTCGGCTGTGGCAAGCATAGGCGCGTTCCCGCTGAATCCAGCAATTCCCGACAAAAGTCGCTTGACGTCTCACGGACAAGGTTATATTGTTCCTAAATGAAACTTAAATCCCATAAAGGTTATCGGATTCCGGGTGATTTCCTAGTCCAATGAACGAACCGCAGCTTCGGAGCTATCGCATGATCATCGACAGTCACGCCCATGTTGTTATGACCGACGAACTGTATAGGTACATGAGCGAGCTGGTCGCCAGCCGTGCCAACCCGGCCGTGCCATTCTCTGGAATCAAGGAGGAGGCGCTGCATGCTGTTTCGAATCGGCTGATCGCAATCATGGATGGCGTGGGAACTGACGTGCAGTTTCTCTCTCCGCGCCCGTACATGATGCTGCACTCGATCAAGCCGGCCAGAGTAACCGCGTTGTGGACTCGTGCAGTCAATGATGCCATCCATGCCCAATGCCAGTTGCACCCGGACCGTTTCCGGGGAGTCGCCGGCCTTCCGCAGTTTCGCGCCGAGAGCCCCGCAAACTGCCTGGCCGAGTTGGAGCGATGTGTGAAGGAGTTGGGCTTCGTCGGCTGCCTGTTGAATCCGGATCCCACCGAGGGTGAAGAAGCCGCGCCGCCCGGGCTTGGCGATCGCTTCTGGTATCCGCTGTACGAAAAACTTGTCGAGCTCGATGTGCCGGCGCTCATTCACTCAGCGAGTTGCTGCAATCCGCGGGAATCCTACACGCTGAAATTCATCAATGAAGAGAGTATCTCGATCATCTCCTTGCTGGAGAGCTCCGTGTTCGAAGACTTCCCGACATTGAAGATTGTCGTCGCGCACGGCGGTGGGGCTATTCCCTACCAAATGGGGCGCTTTCGCGCATGGGCCGAGCGACGGGGTGGTGAAACGTTCGACGAGAAGGTCCGCAAACTCTACTACGACACCTGCAACTATTCGCCCGAGGCGCTGGAATTTCAATTCCGGGTGCTTGGCGTAGACAACTGCCTCTTTGGTACGGAACGACCAGGGACGGGCTCGATCGCGTGCAGGCACACCGGGCGCGACTTCGACGACCTGACGCCTGCGATTGAGGCCATCCCCTGGCTGACGGCTGAGGATAAGCACAAGATTTTCGAAGGGAACTGCCGAAAGGTTTACTCGCGCGCGTTCAAAGACTAGCGAGCGAACGATCTCGCTAACGATCTCGCAACCCGTCCCGCAGATCGGGCGGGGCGGCTCGACTAACAATGGAGATACCCCATGCTGTCAAAGGCTGACAATGAATTGATGTGCCGTGTAGAGGGAGACCAGCCCATGGGCATCTTCCTGCGGCGGTTCTGGATGCCGGCATGTTTGCTGGATGAAATTCCGTCACCCGGCGAAGGCCCGGTTCGCGTCAATCTGGTGGGCGAGCGACTGGTGGCCTGGCGAAATGCCGAAGGCCGGGTAGGTTTGATGTCCGAGGCCTGTCCCCATCGCGGTGTATCGCTCATGCTCGCGCGCGATGAAGGTGACGGACTGCGCTGCATTTATCACGGCTGGAAGATTGATGTCGCCGGACATGTATGTGAAATGCCCGGCGAGCCGAAAGATAGCCGGATGTGCGGACGGGTGAATAACACGACCTTCCCGTGCGTCGAAGCGGGTGGACTGTTGTGGGCTTACCTGGGACCCGGAGAGCCACCTCCACTTCCACGCTTTCCGTGGATGGACTTGCCGTCGACTCATTACGTTGTGAGAAAAACGCTCTACAACGTCAACTTTGTGCAGTCGCTTGAGGGCTCACTTGATTCGGCACACAGTGATTTTCTGCATAGCGCAGAGACAAGTGCGTCGGGCGATTACGATCAGGATCAAGTTCACAGCGATGGCCGACGTTCGCGGCCTTCAATCGATACTTCACCCGAGATCGACGTAAGAGAGACCGGGTTCGGATTCATCTATGGCGCAATCCGTAAGGCAATGGCTGATCCGGAGAAACTCGCCTACGTGAGGGCGACGGCTTATGCGTTGCCGTTCTACAGCATGATCCCTCCCGTGTACATGCAAGCGTCAGTGCCGCTAGATAGCGAAAACACGGCAATGTACCTTGTCTGGTACGACAACGAACATCCACTCTCGCCGGTCGAAGTGAAGGCGCATGAAACTTTCCTCGGCTTGCGGATGGGTGAGGATCTGCTGCCCGACTATCGCCGTCCGGGACGTGCCGGCAACCGATGGTTCCAGGATCGCGAAGGCATCAAGGCGGGTAAGACCTACACCGGACTGTATGGCACGACCATGCAGGACATTGCTGTGCAGGAGTCGATGGGGTCCATCCAGGATCGCACCATCGAGCACCTGGGGATGACCGACAAGGCAATTGTTCACATGCGACGCATGCTCCTCGCAACAGCGCGTCAGATTCGAGACGGCAAGGAACCTGACATCCCCGCACTTAATAGCGATTACAGCCAGGTACGAAGCGCTGCGGCGACGATCAATCGCGGCGACGATTGGTGGGAAACGCTTTACGGCGCGGCGTCAACGGCGTCACTGGGAAAGGCTGTTTGATGCGAGGCCTCGTTCACGTCGGAGACGGCAAGCTGGAGTTGCGCGATCTCCCAGCGGTATCAGCGGGTGAGAGCGGAGCGGTTCTCCGGGTGGAAGGGAGCGCTGTTTGTATCGGAGATGCCGAAACACTCCATGGATATGGTCCGGTGATGACTACGCCTTTGGTACTCGGGCACGAGATCGTGGGACGCGTCGAGGATGTTGGACCCACCGCCCCGCGTGCGCTACAGGAATTGCGCGGTGCAAGGGTCATGATCGATGACGCGCGGCCTTGCGGAAAGTGCGATTGGTGTCTGCGCGATCAAAAGCGATTCTGCAAATCACCGCGATATGGACACATTGTTCAAGACTCATCTTCCAGTAACTGGGGAGGATATGCAGAGACTGTGACGCTCGACGAACAATCAGTATTGCTACCGATACCTGAAGATTTGCCTATCGATCTCGCAACCTTCGCGTTTCCCGTAGCGTCGGGCGTTGAATGGCTGCACCTTGGCGCAGAGATCAAGGCAGGGGAGTCAGTGGCGATCCTCGGCACGAGTCGGATGGGCGCGGCAACAGCTTTGGTGGCCCTGCACGCGGGAGCGTCGAAAGTCGTCGTGTACGGCGATCCACGTGGTGTAGACGCGATCAAAACCTGTTGGGCAATGGGAGCTGACGTGCGCAGCTTTCCCGCTGCACCGAAACTCGAAGGACCCTACAACGTGGTCGTGGTCGTGACAGAGGCTCCCGTGGAGTACGTTGCGGCTTCGGTGGAAATGGCGGGTCCACTTGGACGAGTGATATTGGCATGCACTTCAACCAAATCGTCCGGGATGGAGCCGGAGACGATTCGTCGCAAGGGACTCACCCTCAAAGGCGGACGTGGTGCATCGGCTCAGTCTCTGAAAAAGGCGGTAGAGATTGTCTCGGCCGAGCGAAACAGGCTTCGAGGGTTTGCAGGGGAGGTCCACGGATTTGAGGCTGCGGAAGCGGTTCTCAAAGGATTGCTTGATGGTGGGGTAGTTCGTGGAGTTCATGTGGTCATTCAGGATGCAGCCTAGTCAAGGAGCAACGTCGATGCGTAAGCGCCGTTTAGGACGTACCGGGTTTGAAGTGTCCGAGATTTCATTCGGCTGTGGCGGGACCGCGGGGCTCATGGTCCGCGGCAGCGAGCACGAACAGTGCGCTGTCATCGGCAACGCGCTGGAGCGAGGGATCAATATCTTCGACACGTCTCCGACCTACGGCGGCGGCCACTCGGAAGTCAATCTGGGAAAAACGCTCAAGACCCTTGGAGCATCGCCGATAATCAGTACCAAGATAGACTTTGCCCCGGGCGACCTTGATGATCTGGAAGGTGCAATCGTCCGTTCGGTCCAGCGCAGCCAGGAACGGCTGAACCGGGAACGCCTGGACATCCTGTACCTGCATAGTCGTGTGGGACGTCAACGGGATCTGGCTGGTCGTGTTCTCTCCGTAGACGACGTATTGCAGCCCGGCGGGGTAGCTGACGTCATGGAAGGATTGAAACGCAAAGGCATCGTCGGTGCCGTTGGTTTCACAGGCCTAGGTCATACCGACTCGATTCTTGAGGTCATCGAAGCCGATCGCTTCGACCTTTTTCAAGCCTACTACAACCTCATCAACCCGAGCGCGGTCGCCCCGACGGTTGCAGCGTGGCGGGCTCAGGACTACGAAGAGATGATCTCGAAGGCGTCGAGGCGCGATGTTGGCGTGGTCGGTATTCGCGTTCTCGCGGCGGGTGCGCTTAGCGAAAGCGGTGAGCTTCATCGCTTTGCGAAGTCCTATTCATCACTGTCACGAGCCGAAGTGGATGCAGACCGCGTGAAGGCGGATGCATTTCGCGCCTTCGTGCCAGAAGGTGCGTCAATGGCCAGTCTCGCGCTGCGTTTCGCCTTGAGTGAACCCTTGATCGACACAGTTTTAGTGGGTATCTCCGAGCGTTCCCATCTCGACGAAGCCATCGCTGCCGCACAAGCGGGACCCCTGGAGCCCGAACGGCTTCAGCAGATCGCCGCCCGCTTCCGTGAACTATACGAAATGGCATGACTATGTCCGAGATCCGCCCCTCCGATGGCGTCCCGAGTGATGAACGGTCTACCGACGATCGCCGATGGGTCCGCCTCTACGCTCCCGGTATCGGCCCGGACGTCGCGATTGAGCCAGCCTTGCCGCTTCACGCTTTCGAGGCCAACGTGTCGACGCGCCCCGATGCGATTGCGCTCTGGTATTTCGATACCGCGCTTAGCTTCCGTCAGCTCGGCCACAAGGTCGATGCCCTGGTTACAGCGTGGGCCGACCGGGTAAAGAAAGGCGACCGGGTCGTCATCTTGAATCAGAACACGCCGGCAACGGTAATCGGCGTGCTGGCGGCCTGGCGTCTGGGTGCGATCGTTGTGCCGCTCAATCCCATGCTCAAACGGCGAGAGCTGGTTCACTATCTGCACGACGCCGAGCCGGGTGCTGCGATTGTCGGGGCAGAGCAGGCCATGGCACTTCATGGTGCGATTCTGGACTGGGGAGGGCGCCTTTCCGTCGCAGTCTCGTTTGCCAATGAGTTTCTAGGTGAGGGTGACACGCCCGCCCTTCTCGGGAAAGTCAGTGAAGACATTGAGATGCCCGACGGATGGAGCCATCTGTCGACGCTTCTCGACGAGCCAGGCACATCGTCTGGAGGCTCGATTGATCGGAGTGATCTCGCCTTCCTGACCTACACGTCAGGAACCACGGGCGAGCCCAAGGCTGCACTCATCACTCACGCAAATGTGGCGTCCAGCGCGGAGGTCTATCGTCAATGGCTGGAACTGACTTCCGATGATGTCCTCTTTGCGGCCGCGCCTTTTTCGCACGTAACAGGGTTGGTCGCCCATATCGCGGCAGGGTTGGTCGCGGGAGCTGCCGTGGTCATGTGCTATCGGTTTGAAGCCGCCACCGTACTCGATTTGTTAGCGCGTCATCGCTGCACGACAACGGTGGGGGCCATCACTGCTTACATCGCGCTTCTTGAGCAGCCGGCGTTCGACCCCTCGCGCCTGTCCCATTTTCGCAAGTTGTTTAGCGGGGGCGCACCCGTGGCGCCGGCGATCGTCGAGCGATGGGAGGCAGCGACGGGCGTGTATATCCACAACGCCTATGGTCTGACGGAGACGACGTCGCCCTCGCACCTGGTGCCTTTGGGACGCCGGGCTCCGGTGGATGAATTGACTGGCTCGCTGTCGATAGGTGTACCTGTCCCCGGAACACGTTGCCGGATAGTCGATTTGCAGTCGCGTGCGACGGTGCCCTTCGGCGGAGATGTTGGCGAGTTGATGACCTCGGGTCCGCAGGTCGTCGCGGGGTATTGGCGGAAACCGGACGCATCGTCGGCTGCATTTGAAGACGGCTGGTTACGCACGGGGGACATCGGGCGTACCGACACAGAAGGCTGGTTTTATGTCGTAGACCGGTCAAAGGACATGATCGTCGCATCCGGTTTCAAGGTCTGGCCGCGCGAGGTCGAGGACGTGTTGCTTGAGCATCCGGCGATTAGCGAGGCCGCGGTGATTGGAGTGCCTGATAGCTACCGTGGCGAAGCGCCGAAAGCGTTCGTTGTCTTGCGTCCATCGGCGACGATCACGCAAGAGGAGTTGACGCTGTTTTGCCGGGAGCGACTGGCGTCGTACAAGGTGCCGCGCCTGATCGAGGTCCTCGACGAGTTGCCTAAGACCCATTCGGGCAAGGTACTACGGCGTGTTCTGCGGGAGAAATCCCTATGAGCAATAGCGCAGGCGTGCCATTTGATTTAACCGGACGGGTCGCCGTTGTGACCGGCGGATCGAGAGGACTGGGTGCAGCGGCAGCTGCCGCCTTGGCCGATGCAGGAGCCCATGTTGTGTTGGTAGCACGTAATCAACAATCGCTTGATGAACGGGCCGAGATACTGGCAGGCGCTGGTGCGAAGGTTTCTTGCGTCGCTGGAGATTTGTCGCAACCGGGAACCGCGGAAGAGGTGGTGGAAGCGACGATCAGACACGCCGGCAGCGTCGACATTCTCGTGAATTCTGCTGGCGCGATTGCTCGTGGAACGTTGCAGGCCACGTCGGATGCCGACTTCGAGCGCGTCATGCGTGCGAACGCATACGGCGTATGGTCGATTTGCCGTGCCGCGGTGGCGCACATGAAACCCGGCAGTGCGATCGTCAATGTTGCATCCACTGCAGGGCTGATCGGAATGAGCGAGCGCTCGGCCTATGCCGCCTCCAAGGGCGCGGTGGTGCAGATGACCAAAGCGCTTGCTGTCGAACTTGCGCCACGTGGTATTCGCGTCAACGCGGTTGCACCCGGTCCATTTGCTACCGACATGTCGCAACAGAGCCAGGCAAGCGAGCGCTGGCGCACGCTTATTCAGCACAGGGTGCCGCTAGGTCGTGCCGCCCATCCAGACGAGATAGGCCCACCGATTCTATTTCTGGCGTCTCCGGGCGCGAGCTTCATAACCGGCGTGATTCTCCCGGTGGATGGCGGATGGACCGCGAGTTGACGTCTAAGAGTACGCATACACATCGATGCGCACAGCGCGCATCTTCAAACGAAGAATGAGGAGTTTTATGGCCGAGATCGTGCTGGGACTGGCTATGTCGCACAGTCCTCAAGTTAGCCAGGAGCCGAAGTGGTGGAGCGAGCAGGCGCGGATTGACCAGAATCGCACACCCTATGAAGCGCTCCTGAAGCGCAAGCCTGACTGGATTGACCAGGAACTCAGTCCAGAGGTTTGGGAAAGAAAGCATAGCGCAGTCCAGAGCGCCATTGCCGATCTCGCTCAGACGCTCAACGATGTCGCCCCCGACGTAGTCGTGTTGATCGGTGATGACCAGGAGGAACTATTTCTCGACGACTGCATGCCGACGTTCTCAGTCTTCTGGGGGGACACGAGCTGGGACAGACCCGAATTTATCCATGGCGATATGAGCGTTCCTTCCAGAGCGTCCGTGCTGTGGGCATTTCATGGTGAGAAGCAGGAAGGCTATCCGGGTCATCCGGAGTTCGGTCGCCACATAATCGAAAATCTGATGGAGCAAAACTTTGATGTGGCTCAATACTCACGCCAGCACGAACAACGCTCTCTGGGACATGCCTTTACGTTCGTGCGTCGCCGCATCATGCGCGAGGACAGGATCATCCCGATGATCCCCGTGCTTATCAACACCTACGTTCCTCCGAACCAACCCACTGCGGCGCGTTGCTATGCGTTTGGACAGGCAATCCGCAAGGCAATCGAATCGTGGCCTGGCGCAGAACGCGTCGCGGTGATTGCCTCTGGTGGGCTCAGTCACTTCGTTATCGACAGCGAGTTTGATCGCCAGATACTGGAGGGACTCGCCAAGGGCGACGGCGCGGCGCTTTCCTCAGTACCGCGAAGTAAATTGCAGTCCGGATCGTCGGAGGTTCTGAACTGGATTGCGGCGGGCGGGGCGCTCGAGGGATTGCGCATGAAGCTCGTTGACTACATCCCCGGATATCGTTCGGAAGGTGGGACGGGGGTAGGCATGGCGTTCGCAAAATGGCTATGAACCCAGACCGACCACACCGCGAGGCGTTTGATCTGGAAGGAATTTCGCATACCGTGCCGATTCCTTTTGGCACCCGGGTCGGAGATATGTTGTTCTCCTCCGGAATCATGGGAGTAAACCCGTCAACTGGGAGTCTGGCCGAGGGTCTCGCGGCGCAGGTCCGATTCGCTTTCGCAAACATGGAAAGGCTGTTGAAAAAGGCCGGAGGCGATTTGGGCGATGTCGGCCATGTCCGGGTGCTGGTTAGCGAGGAGGGGCATCGCGCTGCTGTTAACGAAGAATGGCTGCGCGCTTTCCCTGACGCGCATGACCGTCCCGCTCGCCATACAGTCGTGTCCGCGCTCCGGGGCGGCATGCTTGTTCAATTCGAAATCATGGCCGTACTGAAACGACCAACGTGAACCATTCAACGATCCTGGAGCGGCTGGGGCGGCTTGGGCGGTTTGACACCCGTGCCGTCTCCGACAGCCTGGACAAGCTCTCTCAAAGGGCACAGTTTATGACGCGTGAAGAGCGGTGCCCGGAGTCGAAGTAGCGGCAATTTGTACTTCGCGCCGGGACACTGCAGAAGCGGTGGCGCGCGAAGGGAGAGCCCGCCCGCGGCCACGGCTCTTCGACATGGCTTCACGACATCCCAAGCAACGTCTTTGCCTCCAGGTACGACTCCAGACCAAGCACGCCGTACTCGCGCCCGACGCCCGACTGCTTGAATCCGCCGAACGGCGCCAATGGATCGTGCTGTAGCGTGTTGATCATCACTCGACCGGCCTGCAGCCTTGTCGCCACAGCCTTTGCCCGTGCCGGATCGGACGACATGACGTAGGCGTGCAGACCAAACACCGTATCGTTGGCCATGTCGATCGCTTCGTCGTCGCTGCCATAGGTCAGGATGGACAGAACGGGACCAAAGATTTCCTCACGTGCGATGGTCATCTCGCTGCGCACATCGGCAAATATCGTCGGCTTGACGAAATAGCCTTGCTCCAGCCCCGCCGGACGCCCCTCGCCACCCGTGACAAGCGTAGCGCCCTCGGCGAGACCGAGCCTGATGTACTTCTGAATGCGTTCGTACTGGTTGCGATTGGCCAGGGGGCCAATGACGGTCGTTGGGTCGGCCGGGTCGCCCACCTTCATTTGCGCCACCGTCTCTTTCATCACCGCGATGACTTCGGCCAGGCGCCGCTCAGGTACCAGCAGTCGGCTCCCCGAGATGCATGCCTGCCCGTTGTTCATGAACGCCGCATTGAGCGCGAGCGGAACTGCCTTCGTCAGGTCCGCATCGTCAAGGATGATGGACGGGGACTTACCGCCCAGGGCGAGATGGACACGCTTCATGGTGTCGGTCGCCGCGCGCTGGATGATCTTGCCCACCGCCGTGGAGCCAGTGAAGGAAATCTTGGCGACATCCGGGTGCGTGCTCAATTCTGCGCCCACGACGTCGCCGCGTCCGGTGACGATATTGACAACACCTGCCGGCAACCCTGCCGCATGAATCGCTTCCGTCACGATCCTGTTTTGTATCGGGCTCAACTCGCTTGGCTTGATCACGGACGTGCAACCTGCGGCAATGGCCATCGCCAACTTGCTACAGATCGAACCGGCAGTGCTGTTCCACGGAGTGATGAGGGCGGCAACGCCCACAGGTTCCATCACTACCGTTGAGGTGCCCATCACGCGGGTGAAGCCGTAGGCCTCCAGCGTCACAGCGGCGTCAAGAAATGATTGCGCGGCGAAGTGGGAGATCCAGGTGGCCCGTGAAACTGGCGCGCCATATTCTTCGATCGTCGCATCGCGTAGTGCGTCGCTGCGTTCCAGGACGGCAGCGTGCAACCGCTTCAGCATGGCGACGCGCTCGCCGACTGTGGTTTGCGCAAATGCCGGCAACGCCCTTTTTGCCGCAGCGATGGCGCGACGCGTGTCCTCGGCATCGGCGAGGGTCGCGCGAGCGAGAGGCCTTTCGGTGGTCGGGTTGATGATTTCAACGGTCTCGGTGCCGTGCGGTGTCACGAAGGCGCCGTCGATGTAGGTCTGCTGAATGGTGCGCATGATCGCTCCTGTGCTTCCCCGGACTATCCGGAGGCGGTGCGCCCAGCATACGTCGCCCCCATTGTTCTGATAAGCTAGATAAACATTGATACGTTGATTCGATAATCGGGATAATGCAAAAATCTGGCTTAGTCGGCCTGGAGGCCGCACTTGCTGTTGCCCGCTGCCAGAGCTTTCGCCGCGCAGCGAATGAACTCGGCATCTCGACCACGGCCTTGAGCAACGCTGTTGCGGGACTGGAAACGCGACTCGGCGTCCGCCTGTTTCATCGGACCACGCGTAGTGTCTCGCTGACCGAGGCTGGCGAGCGCTTCGTGGCCCGGATCGGGCCGGCTTTGTCGGAGATTCGCGGCGCCATGGATGAAACGACCCTCCATCGCCTTTCGCCTATTGGCACGCTCCGCATCAACGCCTCGCTGGGTGCAGTCCGCATGGTGTTTGCGCCTATCGTTCTGGTGTACCTGAGCCGTTACCCCGATATGAAGGTGGAGATCGTGACCGAGGGGCAAATGGTCGACATCGTGGCCGAGGGCTTCGATGCCGGGATTCGCCTGAGCGAGACGGTGCCACAAGACATGGTGCGCATACCGATTGGCGGCGATCTCCGGATGGCGGTGGTGGGTTCTCCTGAACACTTTTCACGCTTCCCGATCCCGGCTTCACCAGCCGACCTTGCCGGGCACCCCTGTGTACGGGCCAGGTTTCCCAGTGGTGCGCCGTCGCGCTGGGAGTTCTCCCGTCATGGCGAACCAATGAATATCGAGGTAAGCGGGCCACTCACGCTCGACGACCCGGGCCTCATGCGTGAAGCCGCCTTGGCGGGTGCGGGTCTGGCTTATCTCGCCGATTGGTATGTGCGTGACGACCTGGCGGCTGGACGGCTTGTGCGCGTGCTGCAGGACTGGACGCCCAGCTACCGTGGTCTGGCGCTCTACTATCCGCCGGGGCGGCAGCTGCCAGCGGGACTTCGCGCTTTCGTTGATCTCATTCATGAACTTGGCCAACGATAATGCGCCTGGCATTGTTCGCATTCTTCTCGCCAACCGGCATGGAATGAGCTACGGAAGTACGGTGGCGCGCGGCCGGTCGCGGCAGGGGCGGGGGAGTGCTCCCCGCTCCCCGCAGAGATCCGTACGTGCGTATAACAACGATTCGTCGGCCTGGCGCACGCTCAAGCCAACCGTTCTGCGGCATGCCACGGCTTGAGTAGCCCGTCGACGACCGACTGATTTGTCGATCTGTTCGAACCTTACGGACTGAGCCCGAAAGCACGGTTCAGTTTCCCATCGCTGGAACTGGTTCGTGGCATGGTCGGTCAAGGATTCGGATATTCGCTTCTGGTCACGCGCCCGCACGCGCCAAGACCTGGCACGAAGTCGTCGAAGTCGAGATCGCGGAACCGGTTGTCTGTTCAAGCCCGATGGCTGCTTGGCTGAGACGAGATCAATTGACGCTGCTCGCTCGGTTGTTCATGGAATACGCCGAGACGCGCTTCCGATCGACTTCCGATGCCTGAGCGAGCGCGCATGCCTTCGGTTGAATCAGACCAGCGCCTGACTCGCCGCCGCCGCGCGGCTACGCAGCCAATTGATGCTCGCGAAAAGCAGCACAGCGAACACGATCAGCATGGTCG
>Ga0153932_1000153_pt1 | contig 30597 bp, 27 predicted proteins | sample TSNJ016MetaG_FD_102273 | JGI IMG/M metagenome (GOLD analysis project Ga0153932, IMG submission 102273) | Attine ant fungus gardens microbial communities from New Jersey, USA - TSNJ016 MetaG | ecosystem: Host-associated > Fungi > Mycelium > Unclassified | place: USA: New Jersey, Wharton State...
CCCGGCCATCACGCCAAGCTGCGTGCTTTTCTGCGCGAGGCTGACCGCATTGACCCCTTGCAACTGCGAGCCGATCAGATCGGCTCTATAGAGCGAATAGTCGGTTTCCAGGTACACGTCCGTGCACTTGGACAGGTCGTAGTCGGCGACCAGTTGAAATTGCCAAGCCGAGCCGTCCTGTGGTTGCGTCTTGCCGGCTTGCAGCGTGCGCCACACGTTCCCGGCGAAGTGCCACGCGCCGGCTTGCTGTGTAACGCCGCCGAGAATCCCTGCGCTTCTTGAAGTCGGACCATTTCAGCGCGGCGAGTCCTGGCGCGGCGAACGGTCCGTTGGCGAAGGTGGAGAATCCCTTGTCGTTCTGGTTGACGATATAACCGACCGCGAAACGCGTCTTGTCCCACGTGTACGAACCGCCGATGGTCCACGCCTTTGCCCCGCTACCGTTGATCGAGTCCTTTGTCTGTTTAAACGCGCCGCCGATCGCGACTGGACCGTTCGCGGGCGCGTAGGCTGCGGCCACGCCGTACTGGCTGCCGTAGGCCATATGGCCGGCGTTGCCGCTGAACGAATACGCGGTCGAAATGCGGAAGTCCTTGTACTTGCCGTGATACTGGATCTGGTTACTGCTCCAGATGCCCCCGGTCATGGTGATTTCGGGCTGGAAGTTGAAGTCGTAGGGAATCCAGGGATTGCTGGAGTACCCGCCCATGGTGATGCCTTCGATCATCACGTTGTACTGACGGCCTAACACAACCTCTCCATACGTCGATGACCGCAGCCCGATTTGCGCTTCGTTGAAAAACGGCATGGTGGGATCGCTCTGGCCGGTGTTCAGGAAAAAGCGGTTTTCAAGCTTGAAGGTAGTGGACCAACCGCCGCCCAGGTCTTCAACGCCCTTGACGCCCCAGCGGCTCTCGCTCATGCCGCCGGGCCCCATCAGGAAGCGGCCGTTACCTTGCGTGTCCGCATTGGACAGATAACGCAAGCTTGTGTCGGCAACACCGTAAAGCGTCACGCTGGATTGCGCGTAGCTCATTTCGCTAGCGAACGCGGCGGGCAGCAATGCGTAACTCACCTTGCACCATTTTTGTAAACTGCCAATTTTTCTAAGTTGTCCCGACCTGTTCATACGTCTCCTCGTGATCTCGTAATGCGACGATCAGGCCCTGCCTGCATTTGCCTGTATCGCCACGAATCAAAGAAGCCGTTGTCCGTCTCCGATGCACCCGCGTCATGCCGCTGAAGCGAACGCCCCCTTATGAGAGTCTGCTGCGCGGTTGCGCTGCCAATTTGAGACTAACGAAGGAATTAACTCCAGTGCATTCTTCGCATCGAAAGAATGCAGGAACCGCATGGAGGCAACGAGGAAAGAGACGTGGAAGAGATGTCGCGTGATTCGCCGAAGCGAACCCGGAATAGTGAGATAGAAAAGATGAGATCAACGGAAGCAGGTGCGATCGCGGCCTGATAGAACCGCCCTGGCGCGGTCGGTGCGGCACGCCTCGCTGACTGAGACGCGCGCCATCCAAACCCGCCAGCGGCCTTAAAATCGGCTACTGTGCCGCCTTGACCACCTGAGCCAATTTCACGAACTCGGCCACGGGTACTTCTTCCGCACGCCGGGAAAGGTCAAACCCAAGTGCGTCGAAATCCACCCGATCGCGATACACACCCAACGTATTGCGCATCATCTTGCGCCGTTGCGAGAACGCCGCGAGCACCACTTCGCCGAGCACCTTTTCATCCACATCGGGCAATTCGCTTGGCCCAAAGGGAATCATCCGCACGATCGCCGAATTCACCTTCGGCGGCGGGTTGAACGATTCAGGCGGAACATCGATGAGTTTATCGATGGCATACCGATACTGCAGCATCACCGTCAGGCGGCCAAAGTCCTTGTTGCCCGGCTCGGCGATCATCCGGTCGACCACTTCATCCTGCAACATGAAATGCTGATCGATGACCTTCGGCGCGAACGCGGTCAAGTGAAACAGCAGTGGACTGGAAATGTTGTATGGCAGGTTCCCGACAATCCGCAGCGACGGCTTGTCACCTTCCAGCGCGAGCGAACCGAAGTCGAACGCGAGGGCATCGCCGGCATGCAGTGCCAGCAGGTTGCCAAACCGCTTCTCAAGCCGCCCGATCAGGTCGCGATCCAACTCCACCGCATGCAACGGCGACTCCGGCGTGGAAAGCCGTTCGATCAACGGCGCGGTGAGCGCGGCGAGCCCCGGCCCGATTTCGACCATGCGTTCGCCGCGTCTGGGCGCGATGGTGTCCACGATCGAATCGATCACGCCTTGATCGACGAGGAAGTTCTGCCCGAAGCGCTTGCGCGCGAAGTGGCCCTGGTGCTTGATGGACATCGGAGAAGCCGATTAAAACCGCAATGGAAAGAAAGGACGCAAAAGCAATCAGGCGGCGCGCAATCAGGCCGCGCGACGATGGCGCGCCATGGCAACGGCTGTATCGATAGCAACGATCAGGCTGCCCGGATCAGCGCGGCCGGTGCCGGCCAGATCGAGCGCGGTGCCGTGATCGACAGAGGTACGGATGATCGGCAGCCCGAGCGTGACGTTGATGCCTTCGCCGAACGTCGCGAATTTCAGGACCGGCAGCCCCTGGTCGTGGAACATCGCGAGCACGCAATCGGCGTCTTTGAGATAACGCGGCTGGAACAGCGTATCCGCCGGATAGGGACCGGGAGCATCGATCCCCAGCGCGCGCGCTTGCAGCAGCGCGGGCGTGATGACATCGATTTCCTCACGGCCCAGATAACCATTTTCGCCCGCGTGCGGGTTCAGTCCGGTCACCAGGATGCGCGGTTTTTGCAGCCCGAACAGCGCTTTCAGATCACGATCGATAATGCTCAGCGTCTCGACAATGCCATCCACCGTCAACGCCGCCGACACATCTTTCAGCGGCAGATGCGTCGTAGCGAGCGCGACGCGCAGCGGCCGCTCGCCCATGCCCGCGAGCATCATGACGACGCGCGGCGTATGGGTGCGTTCAGCGAGATATTCGGTGTGGCCGGTGAACGGAACGCCGGCGTCGTTGATGGTGCTTTTCTGCAGCGGCGCGGTGACTATTGCGTCGAACCGACCGCTGACTGCGCCGTCTATGGCTGTATCGAGCAGACCGAGCACGTAACGCCCGTTGGCGGCGTTCAGCGTGCCTGCTGTGACGGGCGCACCAAGCGCGTGATGCTCGATCTCGATGTCCGCGCCTTTGGAAAGCCACGACGATGAACCCGCCCGCTCGGCCATCAGCTCACGGTCGCCAAGTACGGTGAACCGCACCGACGGCCAGCGCTCAGCCGCCTCAGCCAGCGCCGCCACCGTCAATTCAGGCCCCACCCCCGCCGGTTCCCCGGTGGTAATGGCGATAGACAATGAGGACACTTGCGGCTGGCTTGCTGCGTTCATCTCGCCAAGCCTTACTGGTTCATCGCTTGCTGAGCTGCAACACCCTTGTACTGCACATAAGCGGTGTCGCGCAGTTCACGCAGCCAGTCAGAGTACGCTTGCTCCGCCTTGCGCTGACCGATCGCCTGACGTGCCGTGTCCAGTTGCTGCTGTACCGAACCTTCCGCATCGCGGCGTCCCAGTACCTGAATCAAGTGATAACCGTACTCGCTGCGCACCGGCTCGCTGACTTGGCCGTCTTGCAGGTTGTTCATCGCGCGCTCGAATTCCGGCACGGTTTCACCCGGGCTGATCCAGCCGAGATCGCCGCCCTGCGACGCCGAACCATCCTGCGAATACGTCCGCGCGAAGTTGGCGAAATCGCCGCCCTTCGCAACGTCGCTGCGGATATCGAGCAGCTTTTGACGCGCGGCCGCCTCGGACACGCCGTCGGCTACGCGCAGCAGGATGTGGCGAACGTGGGTTTGCACGAGTTTCGGTGCATCAGCAGCCTGGCCCTGGCCTACGCGGCGTTCCACCAGCTTGATGATCTCGAAACCGCCGGCGGTGCGAATCAGTTGGGGGTTCACTTCGTTCGGACGGAGACTGGCAACCGCGCTCACAATGTCAGCCGGCAGCGAAGCCTGCGTGCGGAAACCGAGATCGCCGCCCTTGGGTGCATCGGTATCTTGCGAATTGTTCTTGGCGAGCTTGGTGAAGTCCGATCCGCTTTGCGCATCTTTCAGCACGCCTTCGGCCTTCGCCTGGATAGCGGCAATGTCAGCCTGCGTTGCGTTCTCCGGCACCTTGAACATGATGTGCTGGAGATGCAGGTCGTTGGACCCGCGCGCGCCCGGTCCACGCTGGCTGGCCACGTAGTTGGCCACTTCGCCGTCCGACACCGTGATCTTGCTGTCCACCTCTTTCTCACGCAATTTCGATAGCGTCAGCTCGGTGCGGGCATCGCGTTGGAACGTCGTCCAGGGCACCCCTTGCGCTTCAATGCGCGCGCGGTACACGTCGAGCGTCATGTTGTTTTGCTGCGCGAGACGCTCGAGCGTGCGTTGCACGGTGGCGTCGTCAATGGTGATGTTGTCTTCCTTCGCCTTCTGCAACTGAATGCGCTCGACCACCATCTGGTCGAGCACCTGGCGTTGCAGCTGATCCGCCGGGGGAACCGGCGCGTTCTGCTGTTGCAGGCGGCGCACGATCAGACCCGTGCGGTCGGCGAGTTCACGTTCCGTGATGACGTCATTGTTCACAATGGCCACGACCGAATCCGCAATCTGTGCGCCGCCCGCCTTGATGGGCGCCAGCGCCTGAGCGTGCGCCACCGGGCCGACCAGTAAAGCTGCCGCGAAAACACCTGCCGCGACCATTGCGCACTTCAACTTGTTCATGTTTGACACAGATACTCCATCGATTGCGGCCGGTGACCGGCCCTATTGCTTGTGCACTATTACCTGCGGCGTACCGCTGCCCATTCCGCACTCACGACACACGCTCATTCGTAATTCGTGTAACGCGCGAGCGGTGCGGGCGGAGGCGGTGGCGGCGTGTAACCGTTGACGCCGGCGCGGAACGCCGCGGTCAAGCCATTATCGACGTTCGACAAGCCCTTGAACGTCATTTGAGCAAGAATACGCGTCCCGGCAGTGTTACTTCCGGTGCTAGTGATACCGTTTGCGTAACGCTGCAAGCCCACGCCCAGCGTCCAGCAGTCGGCATCGTACTGGAAGCCCAGCAGCCCGTCGACGAGACGATGGCCTGCCAGATCGTAGTTCACCCGGGCGACGCTATAAATGTGTCGCGATAATGGCCATTGTGCAGAAACCAGAATCTGGTTGATCGGCGAGGTGGACAGCGTGGTCTCGTTCGCCCGCGTGTATCTATACCCAATATTGATGACTTCGCGCGCGGCGGGGCTATACCCGAAACCAATGCTCGAACGCACCAGCTGGTTGTTATCGGCATTATATTGGAACGCGGTTTCCTGTGAAAAACCAGCGCCCAGCTTGAAGGACGCGCCCAGGATCAGGTCGGAGTGTTTCGCCTGGTCGAGCGGCTGGCCTTCCGTGATCGTGACGCGCTGCGGTTGGAAATAATACTGCTGCGCAATCACAAAACGCGCGCGTTCGTCGCCCGTTGCCGGGTTGATGAAACGCGAGGTCAGGCCGACCGTGAGACGGTTGGCATCGGCGATACGGTCGTTACCCGCGTACGTGTTCGGCGTGTAGATTTCAGCGAGGCTGAAGTCAGACTGGCCGGTATCGAAAATAGGCGCGAATTGTTGGTTGCGGTACGGCGTGTACACGTAATACAGCCGCGGTTCCAGCGTCTGGATGTAATCCTGCCCGAAGATGCGCACCGAGCGGTCGAACACGAGGCCGGTGTCGAAGCTGACCGTAGGAATGGATTCCGTCAGGTTCTTCGGCTGGTTCGGTGGCGTGCCATTGGCTGCGCTGCCGATCTCGTTCAAGTCGTACGACGCCAGGTGATACTGCACCTTCGGGGTGACGAAATAACCCGGTCCAGTGACGCTGTAGCTCAGGTACGGATTAAATACAACGCGCTGGCCTTCCGTGGAATCCGCGATGGTCGTCGTGAAACGCGTGTAATCCGCTTCCGCGCCGTAGTCGAAGCCGCCAACGTTGTACTTGTTGTACAGCACGTTCAACTGCGGTTCGCGGGCATACGGCGAGGTTGCCGGCGGCAACACTTGCCAGCGCTGCTCGTGCGCGAGAATGGACCACGGCCCGTTGTTGTACGTGACACCCACTTCCTGCTGATACAGGACCTGCGTGCCGTTGATGATCTGGTTCGACGCGTTACCCAGGTCTTCCGGATACTGATTGTCCGAGACCTTGTTGTAGTTGATATACGCGCCGAAACCGCCACCAAAGTTCTGCTGGTGCTGGATGTAGATCGCATAGCGGTTCGTATGCGTCTGCAAGTCCTGCGGCAGGAATTCGCCGGTGATCGTGCCCGAATAAGTCGGCGACAAATACCGGAACGTGGACTGGATCTGAATGCCGCGCCGGGTCATGATGCGCGGCGTGACCACCAGGTCGCGATTCGGCGCGATATTGAAGTAATACGGCAGCGATACTTCAAAACCGGTCGTCGAATTCACCGACACCGTGGGCGGCAAGAGACCGCTGCGCCGTTCGCCGGTCAGCGGGAACGACAGCCACGGACTCGCGAATACCGGGAAGCCCTGGAAGAACAGCACGCCGTTGTGCGCGACGCCTTCGTTCGCGCCGGTATCGAAGTCAAACGACGTGCCCTTGATGTACCACGCCGGGTCGGTCTCGCACGAACACGCCGTGTAGGTGCCGTGGTCGACCTTCGTTTGCTCGTCGTTGATCAGGTCCGCGCGCTGCGCGCTGCCCGAGCCGTTCGAGAGATTGAAGCGGTACTTCGGGTTCGTCATGTAACCCTCGTTCGACTCCACCTTCAAGTGCGCTTCCGGGCCGATGAACGAATTGCCGTTGTTGAATATCCTGACATGGCCGTAAGCATCGGCCATGTCGGTGTCCTGGTCGTAATGCAGCGCGTCCGACTTGATCACCGAAACATTACGACGCAATTCCGCCGAACCCTTCGCGGCCATGTCCTGGTCGGCTGTGCCCGTGGTGTGGTCGCCGAGGACAAACGTAGCCGGCTGGCTGCCCTGCTGCAACGGGCGCTCCTGGAGCTGCGGCGCGAGCCGCAGGCTCCAGGCGTCGCCGAGTGGCTGGGTGTCGGCTGCCGCACCCGCTAGCTGCGCGTGCGCGAGCGCCGGCATGAGGCCTGGCACGGCGATCAACGCCGCGAACAGCCGCCGCCTGCGTGGCCGCGCTTCGCGCAATGGAACTGGTTTGGAAAACTGTCGTGGCGGCATGTTTGAGTGCTGTTCAATCGCGTCACGCTCGGCGCTCGACGAGAGCACCCGGGCACAGCCACCGGGACTCGCGCCACCGGAGTTGTCGGTTCGCTGCGAACGAAAGTGAATCGATCGATGGATGAAACGGGCGGTGATCTCGACCAGCGGCAGCCTTCATGGCCTGCCAAAGGCTTCGCGCCGGGCGCAAACGGAATGCTTAAAAAAGTCGTGGGGTATTATATGGCAAGACGTTTCACCCCTCGAATTTATGACGCCGCCAAACACCGATTTTCGCCTTACCCAGCTTCACGACTGGCTGCAACCCTTGGCCGAGCGGTATCGGCTGGATCTTTCCACGCTTGCTCCCGCTTCCACCGACGCCAGTTTCCGGCGCTATTTCCGCTTGTCCGCCGACAGCGATTTCGGCAAGACGCTGATTGCCGTCGATGCCCCGCCGCCCGAGAAGTGCCGCGAGTTCGTGCAGGTGGCCGGGTTGTTGCGTGATGCGGGTGTGCATGTGCCGCTGATCCTGGAGACGGATTTCGATGCCGGCTTCATGCTGGTCACGGATCTGGGCACGGCCACCTACCTCTCCGTCCTCGATGAAAAGAACGCCCGGCCGCTGATGCGCGCGGCGATTGACGCATTGATCAAGTTCCAGATGACGTCGCGTGAAGGCCTGCTGCCTGCCTTCGATGAAGCGTTCCTGCGGCGCGAAATGGAACTGATGCCGGAGTGGTTCGTGGCGAAGCATCTGGGTCATACACTGGAGGCGGCCGAACGCAAGGTCCTCGACGACACGTTCAACGTTCTGGTCGAAAGCGCATTGGCCCAGCCGCAGGTTTTCATGCTGCGTGACTTCATGCCGCGAAACCTGATGGTCAGCGAGCCGAATCCCGGCGTGCTCGATTTTCAGGACGCGGTGTACGGGCCGTTGAGTTATGACATTGCGTCGTTGCTGCGCGATGCGTTCATCAGCTGGGAAGAAGAGTTCGAACTGGACTGCTTCGTGTACTACTGGGAAGACGCGCGCAAAGCCGGATTGCCCGTGGATGGGGATTTCGGCGAGTTTTATCGGCAGATTGAATGGATGGGCTTGCAGCGACATATCAAGGTGTTGGGGCTTTTTGCGCGGATTTATCATCGCGATGGCAAGCCGCAGTATCTGGCCGATTTGCCGCGATTTATTGGCTATGCGCGGAAAGTTTCGGAGCGGTACAGGCCGTTGCGTCCGTTTGCGCGGTTGCTCGATACGCTCGAAGGACGCGCCGTTGACGTGGGTTATACGTTTTGAGCGCCACGTTGAACTCCACGTTGACTACCGCGATGATTTTCGCCGCCGGGCGTGGCGAGCGCATGCGTCCGCTGACGGACTCGTGTCCCAAGCCGCTGCTTCTGGCGGGCGGCAAGCCGCTGATCGTCTGGCAGATTGAACGGCTTGCCGCGGCGGGTTTCAAGACGATTGTGATCAATCACGCGTGGCTTGGACGGATGTTCCATTCCAAACTCGGCGATGGTTCCAGGTGGGGCGTTCAACTGCGATATTCGGCCGAGATGCATGCGTTGGAAACGGCAGGCGGCGTTGGGCATGCTTTACCGCTGCTGGAAGAGAACGGCGAACCCACCGTATTCGCAGCAGTCAGCGGCGACGTGTTTTGCGAGTTCGACTACGCGAGCTTGCGCGAGCGCGCCGCGGAGATGGCGCTGGAAGCAACGCCGGCAATGCATCTGGTGATGGTGCCGAACCCGCCGTTTCATCGTCTCGGCGACTTTACATTGCGCCAGGACGGCACCCTCTCGCTCGATAACGAGCCGCGCTTCACGTTCGGCAATATCGGTTTGTACGATACGCGCATGTTCCGCGATCTCGCTCCCAACACTCGGCGCGCATTGACGCCGTATTACCAGGAGACGGTCGCAGCAGGACGCGCCACCGGCGAGTTGTTTGAAGGGCGATGGGAGAACGTTGGAACGGCGGCGCAGTTGGAGGCGTTGGATAGGGTGTTGCGGGGCAGGTAGACGTGAACACTACTCCATCGTCCAAGGATCGATGATTGGGATGCCTGTCGCCTCGAAGTCCTTGCCGTTTCGAGTAGCGAGCACTGCATCACGGGCGTGGCAGATAGCGGCAATTTGCGCGTCGGCTGAACTGATTGGCCGGCCATGTGCCTCGCGTTCAGCTACGAGCATGGCGTAGCGACGCGCGGAGTCACCATCGAAGGGCAATACCCTTCCGGCCAGTTCTCCGTCGAGCATCGACTCGATCGCGCCGCGCAATGCTGTTTTGCGTCTGCCGTGCGCGAGCCGGGCAACACCATATAACAACTTCGCAACAGTGATGGCTGTAGTGTGCAGGTCCTGCGAATTCTGCGAATCGAGCCACGCTATTACGTTCTCGTCAGGCTCGGCTCGCATGAGTTCGGACAAGACGTTTGTGTCCAGAATGATCATTCCGGAAACTCGGCGGCCCGAGGCTGTTCCGTTCGATCCGGTAGCGACAGGCCCTCGTCGGCGAAGCTCGCGAAGCGTTGATGAACACGGCTGCCAAAACCGTTCACGTTTGCGGTACCCGCTAATGCGTTCTGTAAGATCACTCGCACCTCTTCTTCCATGGACCGGCCATGCCGGGCCGCTTCTAGACGAAGCAGCGCCTTCACTTGATCGTCCAGATTGCGAATTGTCAGCGTTGCCACTAGCCCCCCGATTTGCTGTCATTGACTGCAATGCTAGCACGAATTGTCAGCGTTGCCCAACTTACTGAAGTGCGCGCCAGGATGGGATTTTTCTTCAACTCGCTTTCCGAGCCATGCCCAATGCTCGAATTATTGTGCGATCGAACGATGCAATGCCGCTGAATTCGACTTTGCAATCTCGATCAGCTCGTCCGATAGTTTGAGTGTCACGGCCAAGTTGTATCCCTCACGCAAATAACGCGACCATTGTGGTTCACAATCAATCGTTCGCGGCTCACGAAGATCAATTGCGACGGCTTTTTACGCGATGCCTTTCTCAAACAATCCCAGCTAGACCACCCCCGTTCGGCCCCTCCCCGGCCAAATGGTAAAATCCGCTACTCCTTTTGTCTCACTGCGCGGCTCCCCACCATGTCCGATACCCGTCCCGATACCCTTTTCGCCCTGACCGCGCTCTCGCCGCTCGATGGCCGCTACGCCGCCAAAACCGAGGCGCTGCGCGAGTGGCTATCGGAATATGCGTTCATGAAGCATCGCGTGAAGGTGGAAATTCACTGGCTGATCGCGCTGGCGCAAGCGGGATTCGATGAAATCCCGCGCTTCTCCAACGCCGCCGAAGACTTCCTCCTGCAACTCGCCGCACGCTTCACCGCGCACGATGCCGCCAGGATCAAGGACATCGAAAAGGTCACGAATCACGACGTGAAAGCGGTCGAGTACTGGCTGAAGGAATCCGTGAAAGGGCAGCCGGAACTCGAAAAAGCCAGCGAGTTCATCCACTTTGCGTGTACGTCGGAAGATATCAACAACACGTCGCACGGCATGATGCTGGCCGGCGCTCGCGAACATGTGTTGCTGCCTGCCCTGCGCTCGGTGCACGAACGTTTGGTCAAGCTGGCGCAGGCCAACGCTGCGCAGCCCATGCTCTCCCGCACGCACGGTCAGCCGGCAAGTCCGACTACGCTCGGCAAGGAAATGGCGAACGTGGCAGCGCGGTTGCAAGGTGCGATCGAGCGGATTGCCGAAGTGCCGATCCTTGGAAAGATGAACGGCGCCGTGGGCAACTTCAATGCGCATTTGTCGGCTTATCCGGAATTCGATTGGGAAACGTTCTCGAAAGCCGTGGTGGAAGACCGCCTGCAACTCACGTTCAATCCATACACCATCCAGATTGAACCGCACGACTACATGGCCGAACTCTTCGATGCCATCTCGCGCGCCAACACCATCCTTCTGGATCTCGACCGCGATGTGTGGGGTTACATCTCGGTAGGCTATTTCAAGCAGCGGACGAAAGCGGGTGAGATTGGGTCATCGACCATGCCGCATAAGGTCAATCCTATCGACTTCGAAAATTCGGAAGGCAATCTGGGAATGGCCAACGCGCTGCTGCGCCATCTCGCGGATAAATTGCCCATTTCCCGCTGGCAGCGCGACCTCACGGATTCAACCGTGTTGCGTAACATTGGCGTTGCGTTCGGCTATTCACTGCTTTCATACGACTCGCTGATTCGCGGGCTGGACAAGCTTGAAGTGAACGCCGCGCGCTTGAATGAAGATCTGGATAACTGCTGGGAAGTTCTGGCTGAGCCTATCCAGACGGTGATGCGCCGTTATGGCATTGAGAACCCGTATGAACAACTGAAGGAACTCACGCGCGGTAAAGGCATTACGCAGGAAGGGTTGCAGACGTTTATCAATGGTCTCGCCATTCCCGACGATGCCAAGAAGCTCCTGCTCGACATGACGCCGCATTCCTATGTGGGTAAAGCCGTGGAACTGGCGCAGCGAATCAAATAACGCACTGTTTTCAACCCGTGCAAAAGCCGCTCCAGTTTTTCGGAGCGGCTTTTTTTGCTTCAGATCCCGACAGAAATTTCGTGCGGCCTGATCGGTTCGAGGCACACCAGTCGTAATCCGTCTTTGACGGCACGAGGTGGTCGCCCAAAAAACCGACCATGTCAAAACCCTTGCCGCCTTCGATGGGCGGCAACACATGTTTTACATACAATTGCGCATCGCCATCCATTGCCGGGCTCAACGTTGAGACAAGATCAGCGTGAGGTAAGGGCCCAGTTTCAGTCCCCGCGTTATTCGACGCCTGCAAGGCACCCTGTATTTTCGAAGTCGAGCCGCGATCCGCCCTGCCTTCCAGCTCCGTGATCTCCGCCGGGGAGCGAGTGTTAATGCCAGTAGCCATTTGACGTCCCTTTCAGTAAGAAGTCAGCGCTTTGCTTAGTGATGCAGCGCGATGTGAACGCCCTGCTGAACCAGCAACTCCGTGTTCGCGCTCGAGTGCTCGACCACGTTATACGTGCCCCCTCCCACGTGCGCCGCTCCATGCTGCTGCCACGCACGTTCGGATAAGCCAGTTACGTGCGAATTGGTTAGGTCGACGGAGTCACCCGCCTTGCCGTTGACGATCACCTGGCGTTTGCCATCGTCGACGAAAAGGTTGTGGCCGCCTAGAGAAAGGACGTCGGCGAGAGACAGAGTGAGCGCGTTATGGTGGCCGCCGAGATCAAATCCACCTATGTTGGGCGCATATGCGACTGGCAACGCAAACGCGAAACCGTTGAGATCGAGCGCGAGGTGATGGCCCAGAAACGCAACGGTGTCAAAACTCTTTCCCCCTGCTACACCCGTCAATGCCTGCCTCACGTACGCTTGCGAGTCGATTGCTGCCTCGGCATTCGCCGGCGGTGGAGGATCTGGCGGCACACTGCGATCGTTCTTTGCAGCGCTGGCTTCTACTTCTGCTGAAGCCTCCGTTGATCGCACGGTGAAATAATTTGGAGGGAAATACGCCTGCCCTGGCTCTCTGGCCGCGTCGAATACGCGAATTGCGTCTGTAGGTGCAACACTTTCTTCGAAGGTCGCCTGAACGCGTTCGGACGCTTCCACCGTGACGGCGAAATAGGTCGCGACGCGGCCTGTCCCGTAGTCCGTTGCCTGGACTGCGGAGAGGTCGTGAATACCATCGAACAGAGGGGTCGATAGTTGCAGCGACCATGCGCCTTGTCCATTCGCCACCGCTACGCCGAGCAACGTGGCGCTGTCATACACGTCGACGGTGGCGAATGGATCGGCCCTACCCACAATCAATGGTGTTTCATTGTGGGGTCATGCCGCCAGCCATTGTGCCGTGTATGGCGTCAACTACTGTGGCCGCCGGACAGAACAATTGTCGCCGCGCAGTGCCGCTTACTTCCGTTATAACCGCTTGGACCCGCGTATCTGTATCAGACGCCACTATTTGCATCCTCTTTTGATAAGGGATCGACGCGTTTTTTCACCCGACATTTCACGCCCCGGCTTTTTCTTGTAGCGTTTGGATGAGTGAAGGGACATTCCAATGTTGATTAGGTAGAGAAGTACTAACGCTTCTAATATGTCCTATGGCATGACTAAAGTAGTGTGATTTGCAGTGGGATATTTGATAGATCAGGATGTCGAATCAATGATTGAGAATATCGCAAAAAATATAGGTTAAATTCACCTATGCCGCGAAAGGCTATTCGGTTTTATGACGCGAGTCGATCACATTGGTGCAACGCTTTATTGCATTTTTTGCTTGAGGCCGAGAGGACAAACTTTATAGACCAAGTAAAGAAATTATCTCGGCGTTTGCTTCTGTTGGCGCAGCGTCGTAGCGAGTCCTCGGACGGTGTAATCAGTTTGCGCTCCAATACGCGATTGCCATGAGAATGCGACTCGGCAAAAGGCAACAAAAGCCGTTCACGGATCACTCCGGTAACGGCTTGGCTTTCTGCTTGCGTTCTTGATCAACCGCTCTCCTCAACCAGCGAGAGCGGATTCACACCTTAATGCACGATGATCTGCACGCCTTGCTGAACCAGCAACTCGGTATGCGCACCCGAGTGCTCGGTACGCCCGACGGGCTCGTCTCGAGCACATAGATGTCATGCGTGCCGCTACCCAGATCCTTTTCGGGCTGAACCGTCCACTTGCCGTCCCCGCAAATAATGACCGAGCCGATCGGCGTTGCGCCGTCGTACATCGTGATCTTGTCCCCCGGCGTAACCGTCCCGCTCATGGTCGGATGCGGGTCACTTGTCGGACCGACAATCGGCACGCCGTGATCGTCGGTTATGCCGTTGATGACCGGCTTGACCGGTGCTGCTCCTGACGCAACGGTGACGGCCATTGGATCCCCCGCCGCACCGGAGTGACCCGTGGTATCCGTAGTCAACGATCCTTCACTTCCTTCAACACTTTGTCCACAAGCTGCTCAGGCGACAACGCAATGTCCGCTTCAATCGCTTCGTCAGGTCCCGGCGGTTCAAGCGTATCGAGCTGGCTTTGCAACAACGCCGGGTCAAAGAAATGGCCCTTGCGCGTCTTGATCCGTTCGCGCAGCAATTCCGGCGATCCCTTCAAATAAACGAAGGTCACGTCCTTGTCGCCCTGGCGGAGAATGTCGCGGTATACGCGTTTCAACGCCGAGCACGCATACACATGCACGGTGCCGGTCGCCTGCTTTTCCACTATCGATGCCCGAATCGCATTCAGCCAGGGCCAGCGATCCTCATCCGTCAAGGGAATGCCCTTGTGCATCTTGTCCTTGTTAGCCTGGCTGTGAAAGCTGTCGGCATCGGCGAAATCGCAGTTCAGCCGCCGCGCCAGCATTTCGCCAATTGTCGTCTTGCCACAGCCGGATACACCCATCACGATCAATATCATCAGAATCTCCTTACACGACCGACGCTAGCACGAAGGTCAAACCCAAACCCATTACCGAAATGATCGTCTCGCACAGTGACCAGGTCTTGAACGTCTGACCCACCGTCATGCCGAAATATTCCTTGATCAGCCAGAAACCGCCATCGTTCACGTGCGAGAAAATCAGCGAGCCGCAACCGGTTGCCAGCACCAGTAATTCAGGGCTCACGCTCGCCCCTGCCGCCGATGCGATCGGCGCGACGATCCCGCACGCAGTGGTCATGGCGACAGTCGCGGAACCGGTTGCCAGACGAATCAGCGCCGCGACGAACCAGCCAAGCAACAGCGGCGATAAATGCGCGGCCGTTGCGACGGTTACCAGCTGCTGCGAAATCCCGCTCTCGCGCAGCACATTACCGAAGCCGCCACCGGCGCCCACAATCAATGTGATCCCTGCAATGGGCGCCAGCGACTCGCCGCAGAATTTCTGGATCTGCTCGCGATCAAACCCGCGCGACTTCCCGAAGCTCCAGAAGCTGAACAGCACCGCGATCAGCAACGCCACGTCCGAATTGCCGATGAAATGCAGCACATCATTCGGCAAGGTTTTCGGCGTGGAGATCAGGTCCGCCCAGCTGCCAATCAGCATCAAGATCACGGGCAGCAAAATGGTGAACAACGTGATGCCGAAACCCGGCAGTTCGCGCGGCGGATCACCTTCCTTGCGTGAATCGATGAACTGCGCCGCGAGCGGATTGTGCTCTGGCAGCTTGATGTATTTGTGGATCAGCAACGCGAACAGCGGACCCGCGACAATCGCCGTCGGCACGCCGACGATCAGCCCGTAGATGATCGTGCGGCCAATATCCGCGTGATACGCCTGCACGGCGAGCATGGCGGCCGGGTGCGGCGGGATCAGCCCGTGGACAACGGAAAGACCGGCGACCATCGGCAAGCCGATCAGCAGCAGCGACTTGCCCGTGCGCTTCGCCACGTTGAAAGCAATCGGAATCAGCAGCACAAAGCCGACTTCAAAGAACACCGGCAAGCCGACTATGATCGCCACGACCATCATTGCCCAGTGAATATGTTTTTCGCCGAACCACGCAATCAGCGTATTAGCGACTCTTTCGGCTCCGCCCGATTCGGCCATCATCTTGCCGAGCATCGTGCCAAGACCGACCACGATCGCTATGTGCCCAAGCGTATTGCCATTGCCCGTTTCGAAGGCCTTCACGATCTTGTCCATTGGCATGCCGGCGGCGAGGCCAAGCAGCAATGAAACGATGATCAGGACGAGAAACGGATAAACCTTGTAGCGCGTGATCAGCAGGATCAGCAGCCCAATTGCAATCACCCCGTACACCAGCAGCATGCTGCCGTGGACTGGCTCCATGTAGCGCCTCCCATGTTCGTTGATGTTTCGTTCCTGCGCTGCGGTTTTCATCGACTTTCAGAACGGACGATGGATCAACGCGTGCAGTCGGCTAATGACTGTTGCGGATTTTACTTGCAGGTTGAGAAACTCGCGCGGTAAGGGTGTCCAAATGTGAAAAAACCACCGCGGTCGAGTGCGGAGGTTTTTGGGTTACTACTTATTGCGAAGGGTGAGGCGTGGACTGCCCTCCTTGCGCACGTCAGTGCTGTGGTGGCGCCAGCGTGCTCGCTGCACGAGCGAGACGTGTGACCTCTTCCCAGTTGCGCGCGGTGAGCGCAGCCTTGGGCGTCAGCCACGAACCACCCACGCACACCACGTTCGGCAGCGCCAGGAAGCTCGGCGCCGTTTCAGCGGTGATGCCGCCCGTCGGGCAGAACTTCAAACCGGGGAACGGACCGTTGAGCGCTTGCAACATCGCGATGCCGCCCGCCTGTTGTGCCGGGAACAGCTTCACGATTTCGTAGCCGAGCTCTATTGCCACGATGATGTCCGTCGGCGTCATCACGCCCGGCAGAAGCGGCAGTCCGCAATCGAGCGCAGCCTGGTGGATGTCTTTCGTCAGTCCCGGCGATACCCCGAACTGCGCGCCCGCTTTCTTGGCTTGCCCGCAATGCTCAGGCTTGGTGATCGTGCCAACACCGACCACGATGTCATCGGCCAAATGGCTCGCCCGTTCTATTGCTTCAAGTCCTGCTGCCGTGCGCAACGTGATCTCGAGAACCTTCACACCACCCGCGTGCAGCGCGCGCGAAACGCTTTCGCCCTGTTCGGCCGATTCGAAAGCAAGCACCGGAATAACCGGCCCGAGGCGCACGATTTCGCTTACTGATTTCATTTGTTGCTCCTTATGTTGGATCTCTTCGGCTGCATGGCACTTCTTAGGCAAAGTTGCCTTTACTTCGCCTCTCCGACCATCGGGCCGAACACTGACGCGCCCAGCTCCGCCGGCATCGCTGCGTTGCGGAACACGCCGAACAGCTCGCGTCCAAAGCCTACTTCGTTTTCCGCCTGATGCTTCGGCTGCTCGACTTCACGCGCAGCCCATTCGCCAGCATCAATCTCAATATCAAGCACGCCCTTGTTTGCATCGATAACAATCATGTCGCCCGTGCGGACCTTTCCAATCGGACCGTGCAGCAACGCTTCCGGCGAGATATGGATCACGGCGGGAACCTTGCCCGATGCCCCCGACATGCGCCCGTCCGTCACCAACGCCACATGGAAGCCCTGATCCTGCAACACGCCGAGAAGCGGCGTCAACCGGTGCAACTCCGGCATGCCGTTCGCGCGCGCTCCCTGGAACCGCACAATAGCCACGAAATCACGCTTGAGCTCGCCGTTATCGAAGGCTTCTTGCACTTGTTCCTGCGAATCAAAAACAATCGCCGGCGCCTTCACGTGCCGATGCGCGTCCGCCACCGCCGAAATCTTGATGACGCCGCGACCGAGCTTGCCTTGCATCAGACGCAGACCGCCATCGGGTGCGAACGGTTCCTTGTGGCTGCGTAAAACTTTTGTGTCGTGGCTGGATTCGGCGCCGTCGACCCATTGCAGCTTGCCATCGATTAATTTCGGTTCGCGCGTGTAGTGCTTGAGGCCTTCGCCCGCGACCGTTTTTACGTCTTCGTGCAGCAACCCGGCACTGAGCAAATCGCGCACCAGATACGCCACGCCGCCGGCAGCGTGGAAATGGTTCACATCGGCCTTGCCGTTCGGATAGATCCGCGCCGTCAGCGGCACGGCTTGCGAGAGCTCATCGAAGTCATTCCAGTCGATCACGATGCCCGCCGCGCGCGCGATCGCCACAAGATGCAGAGTGTGGTTGGTCGAACCGCCTGTTGCCAGCAACGCAACGATGCCGTTCACGATGGCTTTTTCATCGACCACATGGCCAACCGGCGTGTAATGGCCACGCTCGACCGTCAATTCGAGAACGCGCTTGGCGGCTTCTGCGGTCAGCGCGTCCCGTAATGGCGTATGCGGATGGATGAACGCCGAACCCGGCAGATGCAAGCCCATCACTTCCATCAGCATCTGGTTGCTGTTCGCCGTGCCGTAGAAAGTACACGTGCCGTGGCCGTGATACGCAGCGGCTTCCGCTTCGAGCAGCGCGTCCCGGTCGCACCCGCCCGTTGCGAACTGCTGGCGGACCTTGGCCTTGTCGTCGTTCGTGAGGCCGCTGGTCATGGGCCCGGCGGGCACGAAAACAGTTGGCAGATGACCGAATTGCAGCGCGCCAATCAAGAGGCCCGGTACGATCTTGTCGCAGATGCCGAGGCACAGGGCGGCATCGAACATATTGTGGGTCAGCGCGACCGCCGTGCTCATGGCAATCACTTCGCGCGAAAACAGCGACAGTTCCATGCCCGCGTTGCCTTGCGTCACGCCATCGCACATGGCAGGAACGCCGCCGGCGAATTGCGCCACACCGCCCGCTTCGCGCGCTGCCTGCTTGATGATGTCGGGATAATTCTTGAAAGGCGCGTGAGCCGAGAGCATCTCGTTATAAGACGAAACAATGCCGATGTTCGGCTCTTTGACCGCCTTGATCGAGATTTTTTCCTGGCCCTCAAGGCCGGCGAAGCCGTGCGCGAGGTTGGCGCACGACAATGCGCCGCGGGCGGGGAAATGACCTTGGGCGCCATCGATACGCGCCAGATACGCCGCGCGCGTCGGCTTACTGCGCTCGATCACGCGTTGCGTCACGGTGTTGAGATGCGAATGCGGGGAAACCATCGAAACTCCTTCGCCGATGGGCGGCGAGCGGGCGATTGACGCCAGGTTGAACGATCGCGGGAAACCGGGTTGATTTTGTTTTTGAGACGTCCCGTGCCATGAGCAGAATTTTAGTAGAAAAACTACATAATCACCATCTGGAAAACCCTTAGTTTTCGCCTGAATTGGCTGAGGTGTTACGGGTAGGATTACTTTGAATGCTTATTATCGATACCGAATGAACTTTGTTGCGTGTTTTGTTTTGTAGTTTTTGTACATTCTTACGAATCAGCTATAGTCCACACAATTCCAGCATAGGCGAGATTCCCGATGTTGCTGTCCCAGGTCGAAGCAATGCGCGAGCAATTGCGCCCCTCCGAGCGCAAGCTTGCCGATTACGTCCTTGAAGCGCCGCGCGAGGTGCTTGATCTGGCCATGACCGACTTCGCCGCGCGCGCGGGGGTAAGTCAGCCGACTATCGCGCGTTTTTGTCAGGCGCTGGGGTTTTCAGGGTTCCGCGAATTCAAGATCCGGCTGGCCCAAAGCATTGCCTCCGACGTCCCCGCGCCCGCAGTTTTCCGCGACGTTCGCGCCGATGAACCTGCGGCCGGCGTTGCAGCGAAGGTGCTGGATCGGACTATCGGCGCGTTGCTACAGGTGCGCAACAGTTTGTCATCGGATAGCGTGGCGGCCGCGATCACATTGCTGGCGGAGGCGCGGCGCATCGAGTTCTATGGCGCGGGAGGGTCGGGAATTGCAGCGCTCGATATCCAGCACAAGTTCTTCCGTCTTGGTGTGCCGAGCGTGGCGTATTCCGATCCGCATACGTACACCACATCGGCAACGTTGTTGGCTGCCGGGGACGTGGTGGTGGTGATTTCGAACACGGGCCGGACACGCGACATTCTCGAGGCGGTGAAATCGGCGCTGCATGGCGGTGCAAAGGTGATCGCGATTACACATGGCAATTCGCCGCTCGCACGCATGGCGAGCGTAGGCCTGTTCGCGAACGTAGACGAAGACACGGATATCTTTTCGCCGATGACATCGCGCGTTTCGCACCTCGCGATCGGCGACATTCTGGCAGTGGGTGTGGCGCTGGCGCGTGGACCCGAGTTTGCAGAGAGATTGGCTGAAGCGAAGGGTGTGCTTGATCGACGACGAGTAGAAAAATAATCAGGGTTGGCATTCGGGCTGCCGTCCAACGCTGATCCAGGAACTGACCTCGTGGTTGAGGCGATCAGGCCTGCAGCAGGCGAAAAAAAGCGGGTTCTTCCGAAGAAGAACCCGCTTTTAGTTTAATTACAGCTTAAAAACTGACAAGACCAACCTTCCGAAAAACCCGGCTTTGACGAACCGGGCTCCCCTCAGGTCAGACTTCGATTACCACCGGTACGAAGCACCAGCACCGACCGTTGTACCCGCTGCCGACCAACCGGCACCCACGCGGACCTTGATGTTTTGCGTGATACAAGCCGCATCGCAAATGGCCGTTGCTGCATAGCCTTGGAACGTACCACCCCCAATACCGATCGACAGCGTCTTGTTCGCGTCGACGTCCGGGATCATGGCCAGCGAAGTGGCTGCCGCAATACCGCTGTAAGCCTTACGAGCAATACCGCCCATCGCCGAGTTCATCTGGTTCAGGTTGACAGCGTCCGTACCCTGCGCACCGGCTGCAACGTTCGTGATCTGGCGTTGCTGGTCACCGGAACCGACCGAACGCTGTTGTCACGATCAGCAAACAAGTTCGCACCCAGCGCCACTGCGTTGTTGGCCGGAGCCGAAGCACCGTTGCCAATAGCGACCGAGTCCGTACCCGATGCGCCCGCGCCGCGACCAATCACCACTACGCCCGAACCCGTGCCGGTTGCTCCGCCGCCGCCAATCACAATTGCGTGATCGCCAGAAGCCGAAGCGCCGTCACCCAGGGCGATTGCGTCGTTGCCAGTTGCCGAAGCAGCTGCTGGCGACGTACCGTTGGTGCCGTTCGTACCATTCGTACCATTGATGCCGATGCTGCTGGAACCCATGGTAGAGAAGTTCTTCACCGACGTTTCGAGTGCCGAGACATTGGCGTTCGTGGTGTTCAACTGGTCGCCGGTTACTGCGTCCGTGCTGCCTGCTTCCACTGCGCCAGCCGTCAGGTTCGTCAGCAACGTGGTACAAGTGCCGTTCGAGCCGGTCAGCGTGAGCTTGTCATGCGTCGACGAGTCATACGCCACTTCGTTCGGATTTGCTACACCGTTCGTCGTGATGTTGTTCACTTGCGTCTGCAGGGTCGTCAGGTTCGTCGTGTTGGTGGTTAAGCGGCCGTCAACATGGGTAATTGCATCACCCATGTTGTGAACCGTGTTACCGCCAACGCTAAACGAAGGCTGCGTGATCGAACCGTCGGCGTTCAGAGCTGCACCGCCGCCGATCGCCGTTGCGAGAGCGGAAGCAGTCTTGAACAGTTGCGAACCATTGATTGCGTCGTAGCTCGACTCACTCACGTTTCCAGCGTCTACGCCCGTAACCACGCGCTTCGTGCCATTCAGACCCGACACGTCGACTGTGTTACCCGTTGCCGTTGCACCCACCGTGATCGCGCCGGTCGTTGCATTCTGAAGCACCAGACCCTGACCCGAGGTCGCGTTCATATCCGCAATCTGGATCTGGGCCGTAGTCAAGCCGGTATCCAGTGCAGTCACGCGGAACCAACGTTGTTCTGGCTACCCTTCTGGACTGTGTACGTCGGTGCGGTGAAGACACCGGCTGCACTGACGCCTGCTCCGCCACCCAATGCTGCTGCCATCGGCTGCAACCGACTAACGTTGACTGCCGAAGTAAGCGTCGTACCTGCTGCAACACCCGTCAATTCACGAGCGGTGCCACCAGTAGCAGCGAAGTTCACATGGCTGCCTCCAACCTTGTTCGCCACCAGGATGTCGTGGCTCGTTGCATCTTGCGTGACCAAGCCCGTACCGGCATTGCTCAAATTGGCAACAGCGACGTTAGCGTCAGTCAAGCCCGTATCCAACGATGTCATGCTTCACCAACCGTGTGCTTGTCAGCCTTCTGGATGGTGTACGTCGGGCCAGTCACAGCACCGGTCGTTGCATCAACCTATGCACCGCCGCCGAGCGCGTCGACTGCCGGCTTCAGTTGAGCAAGGTTCACCGCTGAGGTAGCCGTCGTACCTGCTGCCACGTTGATCAGTTCACGAGCCGCATTCGCGCCATTTGCGAAGTTGACATGGTTACCGGTTGACGTCTTCGCAACCATGATGTCGTTGCTGGTGACGTCTTGAGTAACGAGATTCAGACCGCCGTCTCCGCCGCCGCCGTCTTTGATAGACTGCTTCATCTGGCTAACGTTGACCGCGTCCGTGTCAGCAATACCCTGAGCCACGTTCACGATCTTGCGCTCTTTACCCTTGGAACCAACAGAGATCACATTGTTCTGCGAACCATCGCTGCCTGAACCCAGCACAACGCTGTTCGTGCCCGTTACCTCGGCAATGTTGTTACCCAGCACGAAGGTGTTCGCGCCGGTTGCTGTCGTTCCATTACCCAGCAAGAACGAGCCGTCAGCCGTGCTCGTAACTGCTGCTTCCTTACCGATCGCAACGTTTCCCACACCGCCTGAGTATGCGCTCGATCCGATCGCAACCGCATCTTGACTATCGCCAACAGAGGAATAGCCGATCGACAGAGCATTCAAGCCGGTCACGCTGGCATTCACGCCAATCGCGGTGGCGCCAATGCCGTTCGAAATTGCACCGTTACCGATTGCAACAGCGTCCTGCGCGGTCGCAAGCGCGTTCTACCCAATTGCGACAGCCCTCACGTCGGTAGCATGTGTATTGAGGCCAATCGCCATTGCATCAGTACCTTCGGCAATGGTCGTCCCTGCTTTGTCCGTGTTACCGGTTGCAAGAACGTCGGTCCAGTTTGATATTGGTGCGGCTGCCACTGTTGGGTGCGGGTGCGCCGGCGCGGATATCATTCCGGCCGATAGGCTTCAAGAGCATGGCAAAACCGGTGTAGTTCGCCTTCAGCTGGCTCACGCCGATAGCCACCACTTTCGAGCCTGCTTCCGGCAACACGACGAGATAAGCCGCTTCCATCTCGATTTGGGCAGGTTGGTCGCCTTCCTTGATCTCCGCAGCCGGCTTGATGAGCTTGACGTCGTTCGGCGAACGGCCGATCAGGATGCAACCGCCGTGATCCTTTCGAAACAGCACGACGGGCAGCAACATGGGCGAGACTTCATTCGGCTGGCGTTCGATAACGCCGACTGAGAAGCCGGACTGCTCCATAGCAAGTTGCGCCTGCTTCGGTGAATGAATCGTCCCGCAGGCAGACCTGACAGCATGGACGCTTCGCTGGTCGGCTTGCCATGATAGGCAGCCATCCAGACGAGGCTTTGCAGCAAGGCGTCGTCGCCGTTCGGTTGCATGGGCGTTATCGCGCCCGGTACTTCATTTTTCATGGCTTTTGACTTTTGAGCGTCCGGGCGGAAGGCGTGAGCCCTCGGACCGGCCAGGGTGAGCGTCGCTATGAAACAACGCGGAACGATTCGTCGCGGGAAGCATTTATTTCAGCGGATGCATTATTTGCACGGGCTCTTACGCGGAAAATCGGAAGCGTCTTAAATACAAATCGGGAAAGAAATCCGTAATTGCTGCTGCGCACTGGTTTAATGCGATGAGTTGATTCTCGGCGTCAGAGGCTCGGAGAACCATGAGAAACGTCCGAATTAAACGGATGCCGGACATCGCAAATAGAGATGCTTTTGCGCAGCGGAATCAAGGGCTTACGCAGGGGAATTCGAGCAGCGGCGGGGGTTGCAACGGAAGTCACGGCCGGACAGGCGCTGGCGCCGTTGCCCGGTTTTTCGGTTATTGCAAGATACTGAGTTGGTGTGTAGCGGACTGATAGCGACTGTCATGCAGATCTACTTCATAAGAAAGAGCCGCATGCGTGCGCCATGATCGAGTTGCGCTCATACAATTTCGGATCCCGAAGTCCCGGAGGACCTCAGGAATCGCCGATCTGAGCGATGTGCATTAAGCTGCGAGGGCGGCCTTAACCAGAAAACACATTCATGCCCACGTCACCGTTTTTGCTGGAAGTCTGTGCAGGTTCTGTCATCTCATGCCTCGCCGCGCAAGAAGGCGGCGCTGACCGCGTCGAGTTTTGCGACAACTTGCTGGAAGGCGGCACCACGCCTTCTTATGGATCTGTATTGAGCGCACGTGATAAGTTGTCCATACAGTTGAACGTGATCATCCGTCCACGCGGTGGCGACTTTCTTTACACGGACGTGGAATTTGACGTGATGGAGCGCGACATCATTGCCTGCAAGAGACTCGGTGTGGAGGGTGTCGTGATCGGGTTGCTGACGGCGGACGGTGATATCGATGTGCCCCGTACCAAGCATCTCGTTGAACTGGCTGCGCCCATGCCGGTCACGTTCCATCGCGCATTCGACGTCGCGCGCGATCCGCTCAAAGCGCTTGAAGACATCACCGCGACAGGTTGCACTCGCCTTCTCACTTCGGGCCAGGAAGCCAACGCGCTGGAAGGCGCACTCCTGATCAGCAAACTGCGTGAGGCTGCGGGCAAGCGGCTCACCGTCATGCCCGGTGCCGGCGTGCGGCTTAACAATATTGCGCAATTGATCGATGAAACGGGCTGCGTCGAATATCACACGTCGGGTCGGGCGCCGTTCGCCAGCGGCATGCGCTACCGAAATGAACGCGTCAAGATGGGGGGACCGGGACAGGACGAATACGCGATCGTCGAGACATCGGCGGATCTGGTGAAACAGATCATCGCTCGAGCGAACGAGAGCTGGGATAGACCCGAGCACCTTGGATAAGACCGCACAGATCACGCACTTGAGGCAGACGGAGCGGCCGAAAAGCAAAACGCCGGCACGTTGGCCGGCGTTTCTTTTACTGCAACATGCTTGCTGCTTAAAACGGTTTGACAACAACTAAAAGCGTCGCACCGAGCAGCCCAAGCACCGGCAATTCGTTAAACATTCGGTACCACTTATCAGAGCGCGTGTTCTCGCCGCGCTGAAAACGACGCAACAAAACACCGCAATACGCGTGGTACAGAATGATCAGCACCACAATGCCGAGCTTCGCGTGCATCCAGCCCTGCCCTTGCCCGATACCCACAACCAGCAACAGCCATAAACCACAAGCCAGCGCCGGCACCGCGATAAACGTCATGAAGCGGAACAGCTTGCGTGCCATGAGGAGCAAACGAGCGGTCGCTGCGGGCTCGGTTTCCATCGCGAGATTGACGAAGATACGCGGCAGGTAGAACAGGCCCGCAAACCACGAGGCCACTAATACTATATGCAGCGATTTGATCCAGAGCATTGGAATGGCGGTCTCGCTTATTGTCGTCGTTTGTTAGCGTCGTTTATTCGCGGATTTCGCCGTGACCGAGCACGACGTATTTCAGCGATGTCAAACCGTCCAGCCCAACCGGTCCGCGCGCGTGCAGCTTATCGTTCGAAATGCCGATCTCCGCGCCAAGGCCGAATTCGAAGCCATCGGCGAAACGCGTCGATGCGTTGACCATCACGCTCGCCGAATCCACTTCGCGAAGGAAGCGCATGGCGCGGTCGTGGTCTTCGGTGACAATGGCGTCGGTGTGATTCGAGCTATACGTGTTGATGTGCTCGATGGCTTCGTCGAGGTCGCTCACCAGTTTGATAGCCAGGATGGGCGCGAGATATTCGGTGCTCCAGTCGGCTTGAGTCGCGTCGTTGAGCGGGCCGTCGTATTTCGCTTGCTGCAACACGGCGCGCGCGGCGGGGTCGACGCGCAATTCCACGTCTTTCACCTTGAACGCGCTGGCGAGCAAGGGCAGCGCTTCTGCCGCAATGCTCTTCGCGATCAACAGCGTTTCCATCGTGTTGCACGTTCCGTAACGATGCGTTTTCGCGTTATCGCAGACGTTGAGCGCCTTGTTCAGATCCGCTCGGTCGTCCACGTAGACATGGCAGATGCCGTCCAGATGTTTGATCATCGGCACGCGCGCTTCGGCCATCAATCGTTCGATCAGTCCCTTGCCGCCGCGCGGCACGATCACATCGACGTACTCGGTCATGGTGATCAGCCTGCCCACCGCCGCACGATCGGCAGTCGCGACAACTTGCACAGCTTCCTGCGGCAAACCGGCAGCTTCAAGGCCTTCACCGATCAACCGTGCCAACGCCGTATTGCATTCCAGCGCCTCGGAACCGCCGCGCAGGATGGTCGCGTTGCCCGACTTCAGGCACAAAGCGGCGGCATCGATAGTCACGTTCGGCCGCGATTCATAAATGATCCCGATCACGCCGAGCGGCACGCGCATCTGGCCGACCTGAATCCCGCTGGGCCGAAACTTCAGGCCACTGATTTCACCGATCGGGTCAGGCAGCGCGGCCACTTGCCGCAAGCCTTCGATCATCGTATTGAGTGCTTTCTCCGACAACGTCAGGCGGTCGATAAACGCAGCGTCGTGGCCTTTATCGCGAGCGCGGGCAAGATCGCGCGCGTTGGCGTCTTTCAATGCCGCGCGCTCGCGTTCGATCGCGTTCGCCACCGCTTCGAGCGCGGCGTTCTTCGCGGCCGTCGATGCACGCGCCATCGCGCGCGAGGCCCGGCGCGCACGGCGGCCGAGTTCGGTCATGTATTCGTCGATGTCAGTCATCGTCATTCTCTTGGTTTCGTTCGACGCTGCGGTGTAGAGCAGATTTTGGCGTGGAGCGCCGAAATAGGTCGATTTTATGCCGGAGTCAGGCTGGGCGCTTTGACGGCGGTGCGAGCGGCACGCTGCGTTGCAGCGGGCTGCTCGACGACGCGACGGTCATCGCGAGCTCGAACATGCCGTCCCACGGGTCGGGCGGCGGATCGCCCGGGTTCGCACTGCCTCGCGGACCGGTACCGCCTGACAGGCCCTTGACCTGCCGATCCAGCTTCGCCGCCAGCGACAGCGCCTTTTCCAGCGTCGCTTCCGTCACACGCGTGAGAGCAGGGCCGATCAGCCGTTCGCGTGGTCCCCAGACGCGGTTCTCGCGCAGTAGCGTGGTGAGCGGCTTGCCGGCCGCGACGCCGCGTTTCATTCGCAGCAGCGTGCGTATTTCTTCGACCAGCGCCCAGATCACGAGCGTTCCAGCTTCGCCCTCGCCTTTCAGGCCGTCGAGCATGCGCGTGAGGCGCGCGACATCGCCGGTGAGCATGGCTTCATTGAGCTTGAATACGTCATAACGCGCGACGTTCAGTACGGCTTCGTGAATCTGTTCGAACGTCAGCACGCCCGCCGGATAGAGCAAACCCAGCTTCAGGATTTCCTGATGCGCGGCGAGCAGATTGCCCTCCACCCGTTCCGCGATAAACACCAGCGCCCGCCGTCCATCCTCGCCCGGCTCGACGCGCTGGTTTTGGGCGTTCAAGCGCTGGCCGAGCCACATGGGCAACTGCGCGCGCTCGACCGGATCAATCTTCATCATCACGCCCGGGCCGCTCAGCGCCGTGAACCACGCGGACTTCTGCGTGGCGGCGTCGAGCCGCGGCAAGGTGACGAGCATGAGGACATCGGGGTTATCGGCGGCGGCCAGGGTTTTCAGCGCCTCGCCACCTTCCTTGCCGGGCTTGCCCGTAGGAATGCGCAACTCGACCAGTTGACGGTCGCCGAAGAGCGACATCGATTGGCTTGCGCCCAATAGCGAACTCCAATCGAAGTAACGGTCGACCACAAACACCGAGCGATCCGTGAAACCCTTCGCCCGGGCACTCGCGCGAATCTTGTCGCACGCTTCCTGCGCGAGCAGATGCTCATCGCCATAGACGACGTACAAGCCTTTCGGCCCTTTCGCGAGATGCGCGTCGAGCGCGTCGAGCTTCAACTGCATTGTTCAGGCACCCGGGGTTACAACGGCGGTACAGGCAAAGGCGCACGCGGCGCAATGCCAGGCGCTGCTTCATTCGGCGAAGGATGCAGCGAACGCACCACCGCAAGCCGGCGCGTCAACTGGTCCACGGCATCGAACTGCATGTCGCGATACAGCGTCTGCGCTTCAATACCCTTCGCCAGCGTGAACTGATCGCTATAGGTCAGCGCACGGTTCAGTGAAATCACGCTGGGTGGAATCAGCAAGGTTCCGTCGGCGCCAACCATCGAGTAACTCAGGTTGTAGTCGAGTTCATACTCCTGCACGACACCTTGTGCATTCAGGCTCAAGGTCTTCATGCCGTTGCCGCCGGTCAGCGAAAGGATCGCGTCGGGTTTTTCCGATACCTTGACGATCACCGTGTCGCTGCCGCCTTCCACCACGCGCTGGAGGCGCCCCAGCATTTCCGGCGTGCCGCCGCTAATGGCGAGCCGCTTGAACGCGTAGTCCTGCTGCCCGCGCAACTGGAAGCCGCATGCCGACAGCAGCGCCGCGCTGCATGCCAGCGTCAGGATCGAGCGACGGCTGATTGCGCGCTTGGTCTTCGCTTCGCTTTGGATCTGGGTCGAACTCAAGCTGACAGCTTTCCTGCTCACAACGTCCTCCAGGATTTTCACAGTGCGCGATGTCCGGTTCATACGACCACGTTCACCAACCGGCCCGGCACCACGACGACCTTCTTCGGCGCGCGCCCTTCCGAAAACTTCTCGAACATCTCGTGCGCGACCGCCACTTTTTCGATGTCCTCGCGGGACGCGTCCTTCGGCATGGTCAGCGATCCACGCACCTTGCCGTTGACCTGCAGCACGAGCTCAATTTCAGCCTGTTCGAGCGCGCTTTCGTCCACTTTCGGCCAGGACGCGTCGAGCAAACCGCCGTAGAGATTGGCGTAACCAAGTTCCTGCCACAATTGGAACGTGATGTGCGGCACGACCGGGTACAGCACGCGCAGCAACACACCGAAGGTCTCGGTGAGAACGGCGGGCGTCGCGTCCTTGGCAGCATCGACAGCGTTCAGCATCTTCATGGCCGCCGATACCACCGTGTTGTACTGCAAGCGGCCGTAGTCGAAATCGGCTTGCTTCAGGATGGTGTAGATCTCGCGGCGCAGCGTGCGGTCCGAGTCGTTCAGCTTCGATGTATCCAGCTTCGCGTGCGTTTTCAGCGTGTCCGCACGGCCATGCGCGAGTTGCCACACGCGACGCAAGAAGCGGCTTGCGCCTTCCACGCCCGTGCCCGACCATTCGAGCGATTGCTCGGGCGGAGCGGCGAACATCACGAAGAGACGCGCCGTGTCCGCGCCGTAGGCATCGATCAGCAATTGCGGATCAACACCGTTGTTCTTCGACTTCGACATCTTCTCCACGCCGCCAATCACCACCGGCTTGCCGTCGGCGTTCAGCACCGCGCCGACCGGTCGGCCTTTGTCGTCGTGCGTGACGGTCACGTCGGACGGGTTGATCCACGTCTTCTTGCCCGCCGCGTCTTCGCGGAAATAGGTTTCGTTGAGCACCATGCCCTGCGTAAGCAGGTTCTTCGCCGGTTCGCCGAACTTCACCAAACCCAAGTCGCGCATGACCTTCGTCCAGAAGCGGGAATACAAGAGGTGAAGAATCGCGTGCTCGATCCCGCCGATGTACTGATCCATCGGCATCCAGTAATCGGTGCGTTCGTCGACCATTGAGGTCGCGTCCGGCGCGGCATAACGCGAGAAATACCAGGCCGAATCGACAAACGTGTCCATGGTGTCCGTTTCGCGCTTGGCCGGCGCGCCGCACTTCGGGCACGTGCAATTCACGAACGCTTCAGACTTCGCGAGCGGATTGCCCGTGCCGTCCGGCACGAGGTCTTCCGGCAACACGACCGGCAAATCGGCTTCGGGCACCGGCACGTCGCCACATGTGGCGCAGTGGATGATCGGGATCGGCGTGCCCCAGTAGCGCTGGCGCGAAATGCCCCAGTCGCGCAGACGCCAAGTGATTTTTTTATCGCCGAGATCGAGCGCCTTCAGGTCCGCGGCGATCGCGTTGGTCGCGTCTGCGAATGTGAGACCGTCGTACTTGCCGCTATTGACGAGCGTGCCCGTGCCCTTCTCGGCGTACCACTCTTCCCACGCGTCGGTGCTGTAGGTCTTGCCTTCAACGGCAACCACTTGCTTGATCGGCAGCGCGTATTTCTTCGCGAACGCGAAGTCGCGTTCGTCGTGGGCCGGCACGCCCATCACGGCGCCTTCGCCGTAACTCATCAGCACGTAGTTGCCGATCCACACTTCGACCTTTTCCTGCGTCAGCGGATGCGTGACGAAAAAGCCCGTGGGCATGCCCTTCTTTTCCATCGTTGCGACGTCGGCTTCAGCCACGCCGCCGCGCTTGCATTCTTCGATAAACGCTTGCAACGCAGCGTTATCGCGAGCAAGGCGCGTTGCCAGCGGATGTTCGGCGGCAACGGCAGCGAACGTCACGCCCATGATGGTGTCGGCGCGCGTGGTGAACACGCGCAGCAATTTGCTTTCTCCGTCGATCTCGTACGGGAAGCCGAAATTCACGCCGAAGCTCTTGCCGATCCAGTTCTGCTGCATGACCTTCACGCGCTCGGGCCAGCCGAGGCCTTCCAGGTCGCCGAGCAACTGATCCGCGTAGTCCGTGATGCGCATGTAGTACATCGGGATTTCGCGCTTTTCCACCAGCGCACCCGAACGCCAGCCGCGCCCGTCGATCACCTGCTCGTTCGCGAGCACGGTCTGATCTTCCGGATCCCAGTTCACCGTCCCGGTCTTTTTATACGCGATGCCCTTTTCCAGCATCTTCAGGAACAGCCACTGGTTCCACTTGTAGTACTCGGGCTTGCACGACGCAA
>Ga0153932_1000154_pt1 | contig 30130 bp, 25 predicted proteins | sample TSNJ016MetaG_FD_102273 | JGI IMG/M metagenome (GOLD analysis project Ga0153932, IMG submission 102273) | Attine ant fungus gardens microbial communities from New Jersey, USA - TSNJ016 MetaG | ecosystem: Host-associated > Fungi > Mycelium > Unclassified | place: USA: New Jersey, Wharton State...
AACGCGCGCTGTCCAGGTTCACGCGTTTGGTGTGGTCGCAGTCGAGGGTCAACCGGCTGCGGATTCGTTGCTCGCGCGTTATGGCTTCGATCGAACCGGACTCACGTTGCCAATAGCGAATACGAACGGGATAGCTGCCGCCAGCGTTCGCCATCCGCTGCCCGAACCGCTGATCCGAGGCATTGCGACACAGCAGGCGCATCGTGCGTTGCCTCGCGCACTTGCGCATGGGTTTGTTGCACTCGTCGTACTGTTTTGCGCAGCGGCGGCGGCTTCCGCATGGCAGAACCGCAACTTGGTTGAGCGCGTAAGCAACGACGTGGCACGGTACCAGGCAATCCCATCGACCAAGGACGCAGCACGCGTCGATGCGCTCAATATCGTCAAGCGCGACCGCGATGAACTAAGCCGCTACGCAAGCAATGGCGTTCCCCCACGGCTTGGCCTTGGCTTCTATCGCGCGGCACCGCTGCTTCCTGTCGCGAATGCTTTGATTGCCGGTTATCAGCCCCCTGAACCGCCGGCATCGATGATCGAGCTCAGCAGCCTGTCTCTCTTCAATAGCGGCAGCGCCGTACTTAATCCCGGCTCGAACCGCGTATTGGTCGGCGCGCTCGAATTGATCAAGGCGCATGCGTCGAAGCGCGTATTGATTGCGGGTCATACGGACTCCGTGGGCGACCCGCGAAGCAACCAGTCCCTTTCCGAAGCACGAGCCGGCTCGGTGCGTGACTGGCTGGCCGACGCATCTGGAATCTCCCCCACACGATTTGCGATTCAGGGCTACGGCGACACACGCCCCAAAGCCAGCAACGAAACAGAGACGGGGCGCGCTGCGAACCGTCGCGTCGAGATTACGCTCGTTCCGGACTGTCGTGACGATCGTAAGAACGGGACACCTCCCGAGGGCCATGAAGGCAATGTGGCCTGCTCATTTAATTAGAAGAGGAAAAGAAAATGGCAATTCCGTCATACATGTGGATCAAGGACGATGGCGGCGCGGACGTCAAGGGTTCCGTCACCGTTACTGGCCGCGAAGGCAGCGTTGAAGTGGTTGCGTTTGATCATGGCATTCACATTCCCACCGATGGCAACACCGGCAAGCTGACCGGCACGCGTGTGCACAGCGCGGTCACGTTCACGAAGGAAACGGACGCTTCGACGCCGTACCTTTACAAGGCAGTGACGAGCGGTCAGACGCTCAAGTCGATCGAGATCAAGTGGTACAAGATCGACGATGCCGGCAAGGAAAAAGAGTACTTCAACACGAAGCTCGACAACGTGAAAGTGGTGAGCGTAAAGCCCAAGATGCACGACATCAAGGACCCGTCGTACGAGAAGCACAACCATCTGGAAAACGTGGAACTTCGCTACGAGAAGATCACGTGGGCGTACAAGGACGGCAACATCATCCACGCCGATAGCTGGAACGAACGCTCATAAACGTTTGAGTTTCTGCGGCCGGTAACGGGTAACTTCTGAGCGACGGCCTTCGTCGTCCGTTACCGGTTTGATCGCACGGGCCTCATTCGAGGTTCCGTGCGTATTTCACCCTCTTCGATGATCCTCCATGACCCCTCGCGACCTCTCTCCCTTCCTGCGCCGTCTGAACGACCACTGCGCTCGCGCACTTGCCGATGCAGCAAGCCTGTGTGAAACCCGTGCGCATAGGGAGATCGAGATCGAGCACTGGTTGATCAAGTTATTGGAACTTGGCGACGGTGATCTGGTAGCAATAGCACGGCGCTATGAGCTGGAGATGGATAGCATTTGGAACGGTCTGCTGAAGAGCATCGACCGGTTGCCGCGTGAGTTGCGCGGTAAGCCCGGGCTGTCGCAACGGCTTGGACAGATACTGGAAGCCGCCTGGTTGCGCGCTTCGTTTGAGGGCGGTCAGCCTGCAATCCGCTCGGCCCACTTGCTGGCCGTGCTCGCGGATTCTCCACACCTGTTGCGTGCACCGGACGCATGGCCATTGTTGAGTGTGTCCGCTGTGCAGATCGAACGGTTGATGCCGGAGTTGAATCGAGTGTCAATAGAAGGGCAGACTGACGACACTTTGGTCTCTGACGTCAAGCACGCAAACGTCGAACAGCCCATCGTACCCAATCACGCCGACTCCGATGCGCTGCAGCGCTTCACCATCGACATCACGCAGAAAGCGCGCGACGGCAAGATTGATCCGGTGTTTGGCCGCGAAGTCGAGATCCGCCAGATGGTCGATATCCTTGCGCGTCGACGCAAGAACAACCCGATCCTCGTGGGTGAACCGGGGGTGGGCAAGACCGCGCTTGTCGAAGGATTGGCGTTGAAGATTATCGAAGGCGATGTGCCCGCGACAATCCGCAACGTCTCCATTCTCACGCTCGACCTGGGTCTTCTCCAAGCGGGTGCAGGCGTGAAAGGCGAATTTGAGCAGCGGCTGAAGAACGTGATCGAAGCCGTTCAAGAATCGACAACGCCGATTCTTCTATTCATCGATGAAGCGCATACGTTGATTGGCGCAGGCAACACGGCGGGCGGCGCGGACGCCGCGAACCTGCTCAAGCCGGCGCTTGCGCGCGGCGAGTTACGCACGATTGCCGCGACCACCTGGTCCGAGTACAAACAATACTTCGAACGTGACGCGGCGCTTGAACGGCGCTTCCAGATGGTCAAAGTCGATGAACCCGACGACGACAACGCGTGCCTGATGCTGCGCGGCCTGAAGGAACGTTATGCGCAACATCATGGCGTGCATATCACCGATGCCGCTGTGAGTGCGGCGGTTCGTTTATCGCGTCGTTATCTCACGGGCCGTCAACTACCGGACAAAGCCGTCGATCTGCTGGACACTGCGGCCGCACGCGTGCGCATGAGTCTCGATGCGACCCCGATCGCCATCACCACGCGGCGCGCAGAACACGCAGCGCTCGAAGTGGAGCGCGCGGCTTTGCTGCACGATGAGGGCGCAACGTCGATCGAATACGCGCAACGTCTCGCGTCCATCAATACCCGTCTGCAAACGCTCACGCTAGAACTGGTGCAACTGGAAGTTGAATTCGCGCAACAAAAAGATGCGATTCTGACGCTCTTCGCGTTACGCGCGCGGTGGCATGCCGCGACCGATGAAAACCAGCGGCGCGACCTGCAGCCATCGATCAAACAGGCACACGATCAGCTCGCCCAACATGGCAGCGACGCGCTGATCTATGCGGAAGTCGATGAAGCCGCGATCGCGCGTGTAATCGCCGATTGGACTGGCGTGCCGGTGGGCAGTTTGCTATCGGATGAACTTGCCACGCTTCTCGAACTGGAGACGCGGCTTGGCGAGATCGTGGTGGGTCAGGACGATGCCTTGCACGCGCTTGGGAAAAGCCTTCGTGCTGCTAAAGCAGGGCTTAAGTCTGAAGATGCGCCGCTTGGCGTGTTCCTGTTGGTCGGACCATCTGGGGTGGGCAAAACCGAAACCGCGCGAGCACTTGCCGATTTGATGTTCGGCGGTGAGCGCGCATTGCTGACGATCAATCTCTCCGAGTATCAGGAAGCTCACACGGTGTCACAGCTCAAGGGCTCGCCTCCGGGTTACGTCGGCTATGGACAAGGCGGTGTGCTGACCGAAGCCGTGCGCCGACGCCCCTACAGCGTGATCCTGCTCGATGAAGTGGAGAAAGCGCACCGCGATGTGCTGAACGTTTTCTATCAAGTATTCGATCGCGGATTCATGCGTGATGGTGAGGGGCGCGTGATCGACTTCCGCAACACGGTGATCGTGATGACATCGAATCTGGGTAGCGAACTGATCATGGCTGCGCAGGAAGCGGTGACCGAAGCCGGCGGTGAGGTCACTACCGGCATGCTGATGGAAGCGATCAGGCCGACGCTGATAGAACATTTCCAGCCGGCGCTATTGGCCCGCTTTCAGACGGTTGTGTATCGGCCGCTCTCATCAGACGCAATGACCACGATCGTGCGAATGAAGCTCGCGAAGGTGGCGCAACGCATCGAGCGCAAGTTCAATGTGCCGCTTATCTGCGATGACGCGCTGATCGGCGAACTGGTGCGTGCATGTCAGTTGCCGGATTCGGGGGCGCGCAATATCGATAGTCTGCTGGATCAGCAGATCCTGCCGGTGCTCTCGCGGGAGTTGCTCATGCGTGTATCGCAAGCGCAGACCCTTCATGCGCTCAGGCTGTCGTATTCGGACGAAACCGGAATTGCTGTTGATTTCGATGAAGCACCAAGCGATGTCCGTGCGATGCCGATCAGCGAGGAAGTCGCGCCATGACCCGCGGCGGCCCTGGGCTGTTCGAGGTGGTGACGGGCCATTTTGCGAACGGTGATCCCATTGGCCTGCATGATAGGAGCACTCAAACGTTTCTGTCGGTGCGGGACAACATCCAGCGGATTCTCAACAGCCGCCGAAATAGTCTCGCGCATTTGCCCGACTACGGTTTGGGTGACCTGTCGACGATTTATCGTCACATGCCGGCGTCGGCGCATACGCTTCGGCGCGAGATTGAAGACACGTTGCTCAAGTACGAGCCCCGTTTGAAGTCGATCGATATAGCGTCCGCCGATCCGGAGGACGGCATGTTGCTCAGCTTTACGATGACCTGTGAATTGCACCAAGGCGGACTTGTGCGCTATGGCACGTATTTCACGCCTGAGGGACAAGCACGGTTGACGACGCGTGAGGATATTGACCGATAGCCGGCCTTTGGTGGGGCGTGGCATTAAAAGCTAACGTGGGCAGGATGGACATCGAGGTAATAGAATATCCCGACTAGGCCGAACACTGCCATCGGCAGCAGATTTTCCACCCCCACCCGCGCGAGCAACCCACCCCTCCATGACCCACCTCACTCCCTCGCCGATTCAAACCTGGCACGCCCACATTTACTTCGACGCAACTACTCGCGACGCCGCCTGGCAATTCCGCGAGAAAATCGCGGCGCATTTCGGCGATACCTTGCAACTCGGCCGGTTCCACGAGAAGCCTGTCGGCCCGCACCCGAAATGGTCGTACCAGCTCGCTTTCGAGCGTGCGCAGTTTGCGGATATCGTCGAATGGTTGACGCTGAATCACGGCGAGCTAGACATTTTCCTGCATCCGAATACCGGCGACTCGCTGCGAGATCACCGCGACGCGGCTGTGTGGATTGGTCACTCGCACAAGCTCGTTCTGGACATCTTCGCGGCCTGAGCCTGAGTAAAACCTCAAGCACGCAAGCCCACCTCAAGAACCCCGCGCGTTCCTGAACCCGCCCGGCCCGACCCCATACGTGTCCTTGAATTTTTTGCTGAACGCCGATTCCGACTGATAGCCTACATTGTCGGCAATCTCGGCAATGCTCTTCGATGTACGCATCAGCAAGGTCCCCGCAAGCTGCATACGAATGCGGGTGAGCAAGGACATTGGCGAGTCTTCCGTTAGCGCGCTGAAGGTCCGCATATAGGTGGCGCGTGACATAGCCGATTGTTGCGCCAGCATTTCGATCGTCCATCGCTCAGCCGGGCGTTCCAGCATCGCAATCACCGACGTCCCAAGCCGCGGATGCGCGAGCAACGCGAGCACATCGGTAGTGGATGGCTGCTGCTCAAGATGCGCCCGCAGCAGCAGAGTAAACAGCGCGGTGGACAGTGCCGACACAATCGAAAACGCACCGGGCGCTGCCTCGCTTGCCTCCTTGCGCATCACGCCGACCATATGCGTCAGGTCGGGGACATCGGCGCGGGCGAAGGACATTTTCACGAGATCCGGCAGCACGTCGATGAGTAATGCATCCGCCGCGTAGTTAAAGCGTCCGCATAACAAATCGAGGCTCGCGGCATTCGGCCCGCAATTCGACCGGACCGTCACCACGCCGTTATTGTGAGTCTCCATCTCACGGCGTTCGCTGTCGTTTGTTAAATCGAGTCCCTGCAGCACGTGGGCATCGCCGCGCGGCAACATGACAATGTCACCGGTTTCCAGCAGCTCATTCGCTTGCCCGCGGAATTTGAGGAGACAGCTTCCGGCGAGCACCACGTGATACACCGCTTCGCTCGGCGGAGCGGGCGGATGGTCCAGTTCCCATTCCCCGCTCAGAAGGCAGCGCAGGTCGAGCGCGCCTTGCAGGCGGGATAACTGGATCAGTCGGTCGAGTGCATCCATGGTTGAGCGGACAGGCGCAAGTAGTAAGGCATGAAAGGCGGCTTAGCGATCTTACCGGAGAACAAAGCCCGCGATGATCGGCCGGAATTTGCGCGAACGCCGCCCGCCTCGTGCGATCCATTCGCAATGAAATCCGCGCCATGAAACCCGCGCAATGAGACGAACGAGCAGCCATTCGATCCGTCCCGGCATGGAGGTCCGGCGCGCCGAGGTCTACATTTACGTCATGGCGGGGGCAGGGTTGTACTAGAGACGAAAGCAAACCCGCTCTCTCGGCGTAGTGCGAATCCTCCCATACGGCTTGGTTCAGCTACGCGAAAACTGTGAAAGGGAGCTGAAAATGTCGACGGTCGAGCAATTCGAATATGTGTTTCTGGGCGGCGGAAAGGGCGGCAAGACGCTGGCGATGGAACTCTCCAGGGCAGGCAAGCGCGTGGCCGTCGTCGAAGAGGGAATGATCGGCGGTTCGTGTATTAACGTGGCCTGTATCCCGAGCAAGGCGCTGATTCAAAGCGCGCGCATCATGCACGCGGTGCAATCCGCAGACATATTGAAGGGCGCCGCTCACGACGCCAAGGTCGACATGACGCAGGTTCATCGCCACGTGCGTGCAGTGGTGGACGGCATGGTCGATATCAATGCAAAAGCATTCGAGGCATCGGGCTTCGACCTGATTCTCGGCGCGGGACATTTCGTTGCGCCGCGCCGCATTCAGGTCGCGATGAACGACGGACGGGAACGCGTGGTCGAGGGCGTGCATGTGTTCATCAACACAGGGACATACGCTGCAATCCCGGATATTCCCGGCCTGCGCGACGCTTCCCCCATGACGCATGTTGACGCACTCGAACTCGATTCGTTGCCGGAGCATTTGATTGTGATCGGCGGCGGTTATATCGGCCTGGAAATGGCGCAGGCGTTTCGGCGTCTGGGAAGCAAGGTAACCATCGTGCAAGAGGCGCCGCGTGTTGCGATGCGCGAGGATGCCGACGTTACCGATGTAATTCAATCGATCCTCTCGGGCGAAGGGATCGACGTGAGGGTGTCGGTGAAACCCCTGCAGGTTAGCGGCCGCTCAGGGCAATCCGTTACTGTCGAACTTAGCGACGGCACGCATGTAACGGGCACGCATCTGCTGGTCGCGACGGGCAGGGTACCGCGTACGGCAGGCATTGGACTGGATGTGGCAGGCGTGGCGCTGGATGAGCGCGGATTTATCAAAGTCGATGAACGCCTCGCAACGTCCGCAGCGAACACCTGGGCAATCGGCGAAGCAGCGGGAACGCCGATGTTCACGCATGCATCGTTCGATGACTATCGCGTGCTCAAGTCGCAACTCGCCGGAGGCAACCTGACCACGCGCGATCGCGTGATTCCGTACGCGATGTTTATCGAACCGGAACTCGGGCGCATTGGGATCAATGAAAGCGATGCGCAACGGCAAGGTATTGCTGTACGCGTAGCCAAGCTGCCGATGGCGTCTATCCCTCGCGCTCGTACGACCGGCGACACGCACGGCTTCATGAAAGCAATTGTCGATACGCAATCGGACCGCATCCTCGGCTTCACGATGCTCGGTTCGAACGCGGGCGAAGTGGTCGCGACGGTGCAGATGGCCATGCTCGGCAATCTTCCGTACACCGCAATCCGCGACGCGATTCTCTCGCATCCGACTATCGCGGAAGGGCTGAACATGCTGTTCGCGAAGGTCCCTGAGAGAGCGTAATACGCAGGATCGCTTCAGCTGCGTACCCGTCCCGTCGACGCCCTTTGCACCAGCACGGGCGGGGGCGCTACGCGCATCGGCGTCTCGCAGCGTCCGCCGCTTTCAATCAACGCTTCCAGCAACTCGACGGCCATCGCAGCGGCGGCATCGGTAGGAACTGCGACCGTCGATAACCCCGGCCGCGATTCGCGTGCCAGTTGAATGTCGGTAATCCCGATCACCGACAAGTCGCCGGGAATGCGCATGCCGCGATCGGCGGCGGCGTGCATCGCGCCTAACGCCGGCAAGTCGTTGGTCGCGAAGATCGCGGTCAGGTCCTCATGCTCCGTTAGCAATTCGCACGCGGCTTCGTAGCCACCCTGGACAGCGTCGCGGGTAAAGCGTGCCTCCTGCGCCGGATGCGCAACGCCTGCAGTCTTCAGCGTGTGGCAAAAGCCGGCGTATCGTGTGGCCTGCACGCCGTCCGGCTGGCTCCCGATAATCGCACCAATCCGCGTATGCCCAAGGTCAAGAAGATGCTGTGCGGCCAGCGCCCCGGCGGCAAAAAAATCGACCGCGACGCAAGGCAATCCCGGCGATACATCCGGCCTTTCCCACATGCACAACACGACCGGCGTGCCGCGTGCACGCGTGGTGTGAAGATCGTCGAACGCGATTCGTGAGTTCATCACCAGCACGCCTTCCGACAAGGTCCCCGCGATCTGATCCAGATACGCGCGGCTGATCACCGGATCTTCGTTCGTATTACATACGATCAGAAATCGCCCATTCTTGCGCGCTGCCCGTTCTGCCGCCAACGCGAACTCCGGATAAAACGGGTTGGCGATACTGGTCACCATCAGGGCAAGCGTAGGCGCGCTTCCTTCGGCCAGCGCCCGCGCGGTCAGGTGCGGCCGATAGCCTAGCGCCTCCACCGCGTCGAGCACCCGCTGACGTGTCGCCGCCCCCACCTTGCCGCGCTTGCGCAGCACGTTGGAAACAGTCGCCGGCGTGACGCCGGCGCGTAAGGCAACCTCAGCCAAAGTAGTCATCGAGATCTCGAAACAAGGGTTAACACGGGCATAACATCGGACAACTTCGATGATTTGTCGCTAGCTTCGCGGTATCGTCCAAATAGCTCTATCGTTGTCCATATTTTGGGATGGCTTCCCGGCATTTGTATAAATCCGCCGACGCCGCTAGATTTGAAACCCAAGGCAGTTAAAAAAACACAGACGGAGACAGCCGGTTGAAGCGATCCCAAACACGGATCGTTTTTCACAGGCAGAAGGTTAAGCGCTTAACCTTTATTTGTCTCCTCGGTAAAACACGGAGACGTCGGTATGGCGAGCATCTCGTTACGATCGGTTCAAAAAGCGTACGGCGATCACGCGCTCGTGATTCGCGATGTCGATCTTGAGATCGGCGAGCACGAATTCTGCGTATTCCTCGGCCCGTCGGGATGCGGCAAATCCACGTTGCTGCGCATGATCGCGGGCCTGGAAGACATCACGGACGGCGACCTGTATATCGACGGCAAACTCGTCAACGATGTGCCTGCCGCTCAGCGCGGCGTCGCGATGGTATTCCAGAGCTACGCGCTGTTTCCGCACATGACCGTCTATCAGAACATGGCTTTCGGCCTGACGCTCGCGAAGACACCGAAGGATGTGATTGACCAGAAAGTGAGAGAGGCCGCACGCGTGCTGCAACTGGAAGCGCTGCTTGAGCGCAGGCCGAAAGAGTTGTCCGGCGGCCAGCGGCAACGTGTGGCGATTGGCCGGGCAATCGTTCGGAGTCCGAGCGTATTTCTCTTCGACGAACCGCTCTCCAATCTCGACGCAACATTGCGTGGTCAAACCCGGGTCGAGATCGCGCGCCTGCACAAGCAGTTCAATACAGCCAGCGTTGTCTACGTGACTCATGACCAGATAGAAGCCATGACGCTCGCCGACAAGATCGTCCTGCTGCACGCGGGTGCGGACACGGCGAAGTACGGCAGCATCGCGCAAGTGGGTGCGCCGCTGGAGTTGTATCACCGGCCGAAAAGCCGCTTTGTTGCGGGGTTTATTGGTTCGCCAAGAATGAACTTCCTGCCTGCGCGAGTGGTGTCAGGCAGCGCGGAAAGCGTGTTGATTGTCCTCGACGGAACGAACGAGCAAGTCGAGGTTCACGCTAACGGCGAAGCCTTGCAGCCCGATCAGGTCGTCACCCTCGGCATTCGGCCCGAGCATCTTGAACCGGCCGAAAATGACGGATCGATTCAACAAATCAGCCGCACGGTGTCGCTGGTCGAACAACTCGGTGAGCACAGCTATCTGCATCTCGATCAACCGGGCGGCGCGGTGCTTATTGCCAAAGCGCCGGGCGACAAAACCCCTCGGCAAGGCGAGAGCGTGATGTTCAACGTACCGCCCGCTTCCTGTCATCTCTTCACCGAAGACGGTTTTGCCGTCACGTCGGCTGCTGTCCAACAATTTGCGTAGGAGCGCACCATATGCGTCTTGGAGTCTGTTACTACCCGGAACACTGGCCCGAATCGATGTGGAAAGACGATGCGGCGCGCATGAAAGCGCTGGGCATCGACCGCGTCCGGATTGCGGAGTTCGCGTGGAGCCGTATCGAACCAACGCCTGGTGAATACAACTGGGGCTGGCTGGATTGCGCAATCGATGTACTCGCCGATGCAGGTCTGAAGGTCGTCATGTGCACGCCGACCGCGACGCCGCCGAAGTGGCTGATCGATCTTCATCCGGACATCCTTCCCGTTGGCGCCGATGGCCGTCCGCGTGCGTTCGGCTCGCGCCGGCATTACGATTTTTCGTCGCCTTCGTTCTTCGAGGCGTCGCAGAAAATTTGCACGGCGGTGGCTGAGCGTTACGGCAAGCACCCCGCCGTGGCGTTCTGGCAAACCGACAACGAGTTCGGTTGCCACAACACCGTAGTCAGCTATTCGCCGGCCGCGTTGCAGCGTTTTCGCGGATGGCTGAAGCAGCGATACGGCACCATCGACGCGCTCAACGCGGCGTGGGGCACGGTCTTCTGGAGCATGGAATTCCGCAGCTTCGACGAAATCGATCTGCCCGTTGCCACCGTGACGGAAGCGCACCCGAGCCATCGGCTGGACTATCGGCGTTTCGCCTCGGACGAAGTCGTGCGCTACAACCGCATGCAGACCGAGATCATTCGCGCGCATTCGCCGCAGCGTCCGGTCGCGCATAACTTCATGCAGCTATTCACCGAGTTCGATCACTACAAGGTGGCGGCTGACCTGGATGTAGCGACATGGGACAGTTATCCGCTGGGCGCGCTGGAGGAGCAGTGGTTCGATCCGTCGATCAAGTCGAAGTGGCTGCGCACAGGCCATCCCGACTTCGCATCGTTTAATCACGATGTGTATCGCGGCATGTCGAAGCTGCCGTTCTGGGTGATGGAGCAGCAACCGGGGCCGGTCAACTGGGCGCACTGGAATCCCGCGCCGCTGCCGGGCATGGTGCGTCTCTGGAGTTGGGAAGCGTTCGCGCACGGAGCCGGGTGTGTATCGTATTTTCGGTGGCGGCAGGCGCCGTTCGCGCAGGAACAGATGCACGCGGGTTTGAACACGCCCGATAACCAGCTCGATATGGGCGGCGCGGAAGCGTCAGTGGTGGCGAAGGAAATCGAGCAGGTTCTGGAAGCGGACGGCGAGTCCAAAGTCTCCACCAAAGTTGCGCTTGTTTGGGATTACGAAGCAAAGTGGCTATTTGAAATTCATCCGCAAGGCGCGGATTTTCACTATCCGCGTTTTGCGTTCGAATACTACAGCGCACTGCGCAGCCTCGGACTCGACGTCGATATCATTCCGGTGGATGCACCGCTGGATGGCTACAAGATGATCGTGGTGCCACCGTTGCCGGTGGTGCCCGCGGACTTGGCCGGCAGGCTCGCTGCAAGTGGCGCGCAAGTGGTGCTCGGACCGCGCACCGGGTCGAAGACGGTCAATTTGACGATTCCCGCTACGTTGCCACCGGGCGACGGCATCCAGAAACTGATGCCCATTCGCGTGTGGCGCGTTGAATCGATGCGGCCGAATGTGACCGAGAAAGTGGGCCAGCGCGGCCAAGCGCGTCACTGGCGCGACTTCATCGAGACGAGCAATGGCGTGCAGATTGAAGCGACGTTCGCAGACGGTCATCCCGCCATCGTACGTAATGGTTCCGTGCTTTATCTCGCCAGCCTCTTCGATGAAACCCTGACGCAGGATATCTTCCTGGACGTGGCGAAATCAGCCGGCATCAACGCCGCGCCGCTGCCCGAGGGCATACGGATCAGCCGGCGCGGTAGCTTGACTTACGTCTTCAACTACAACGCGACGCCATACAAGATTCCAGCAGCTGCGAGTTTCATAGTGGGGCAGGAGGAAGTAGCACCGCAGGGCGTCACGATTTACAGAGCATAGCTAGGCACACAACACTCATCGATGAGGAGACACGCATGAAAACCTTGATTCGCCATGGATTGACCGGCGTTGCACTGGCCGTTGCAATAGCTACAGCCAGCATTGCGCAGGCTGGCACCCTGACCGCGAACATCGCGTTCAAGGGGGCCAGCCAGCGCGCGGTCTGGCAACAGACTTTCGATGCCTTCAAGAAGGCGCATCCGGATATTGACGTGAAGGTGACCTTCGTCGATGAAGAAGCCTACAAGGTGCAATTGCCTGGCTGGCTCACGACTGTCGCGCCCGATATTGTCAACTGGCACAACGGCGAACGCATGGCGTATTACGCGAAGCGCGGCCTGTTCGAAGACTTGACGCCCGACTGGAACAAGGACGGCTGGAACGGCATGTACGCGTCGACGAAAGAATCGTCCACGTACAACGGCAAGCAATATTCCGCGCCGACCGTGTATTACGCGTGGGGCATGTTCTACCGCAAGGACTTGTTCCAGAAGGTGGGCATTACGGCCGAGCCGAAGACATGGCCTGAATTCCTCGATGCCTGCAAGAAGCTGAAAGCAGCGGGCATTGCACCGGTCGCGGTGGCAGGGCGGGACGCATGGACACTCGCCGGCTGGTTCGATTACCTCGACCTGCGTATCAACGGCAATGCGTTTCATCAGAAGCTGATGGCGGGTGACATCGCCTATACGGACCCGCGCGTGAAGAAGGTCTATACGGCGTGGAAGGACTTGATTGATAACAAGGTGTTTATCGACAATTCGCTGTCCTACGACCTCGACGCCGTGCAGCCGTTCCTGTTCCAGGGCAAGGCGGCCATGATGCTGATGGGCACGTTCATTACGGGGGGCTTCCCGGAGAACATCAAGCCGCAGATGGGCTTCTTCCAGTTCCCGATTATCGACGCTAACGTGCCGACAGCGGAAGATGGTCCGGTGGAGTCGCTGCACATTCCGTCGAAGGCGAAGAACAAGGCGGACGCCCACATGTTCCTGGCATTCGCGGAAACGCCGGATATCAGCGCACAACTCGCGAAGGGATTGGGTTCGTTGCCGGCAAACAGCAAGGCGCCGGAACCGGATGACCCCATCTCGAAGATCGGCTTCCAGATCCTCTCGCAGACGAAGGGTGGTATCGCTCAGTTCTACGACCGCGACATGACCAAGGAGATGGCTGACGAGGGCATGAAGGGCATGCAGCAGTTCGTGTCTGACCCGACGCAGCTTGACGCGATCCTGGCGCAGCTCGAAGCGACGCGCAAGCGTATCTACAAGAAGTAGCAGTGGGACTGCGGCTCGCGATTGATGCGAGCCGCATCGGTGACCAGGGAGAGCAAGACATGTCCGAAACCCTCAGCGTTCCGGGGATTAAAACCAAGCGCCGCAGAAGGATGTCGGCCACTGCACGGCAGCAGCGGCTGGCCGCATTCCTGTTCCTCGCGCCGGCCTGCATCATGGTCGCGATCTACGTGATATGGCCGATCTTCTCCAGCCTCAGGCTCAGTTTCTACAACTGGGACGGGATGACGGAGAAGACCTTTGCCGGCTTCGATAACTACGTCGAACTGTTCCATGCGCCCACGTTTTATACCGCGCTGAAGAACAACGTCTTGTGGCTGATCCTGTTCCTGCTGGCACCGCCAATGGGCCTTGCTGTCGCGTTGTACCTGAACCAGGCAGTGCGTGGAATTCGCCTGGTGAAGTCGCTGTTCTTTGCACCGTTCGTGTTATCCGGCGTGGTGGTCGGCTTGATGTTCAGCTGGTTCTACGACCCGACTTTCGGCTTGCTGAAACTTATCCTGGGGCATGGCGTGCCCGTGCTTGGCGATCCGCACTACGTGACCTTCGGGATCATCTTTGCCGCGCTCTGGCCACAGACTGCTTACTGCATGATCCTGTACTTGACCGGACTGACATCGCTTAATTCCGAGCAGATAGAAGCTGCACGCATGGAAGGGGCGAAGGGCTGGACCATGCTGTGGCATGTCGTCTTGCCGCAGCTCCGTCCCACTACCTTCATGGCGATTGTCGTGACCATCATCGGCGCGTTGCGAAGCTTCGACCTGATCTCCGTCATGAGCGGCGGCGGTCCGTTCGAAAGCTCGACCGTGCTGGCCTATTACATGTACGACCAGGCGATCAAGTATTACCGCATCGGTTATTCCGCAGCGATCGCCGTGGTGCTGTTCGCGATCATGATGGTGTACATCGTTTATCACTTGCGCAGAATGTTGCGCACCGAGCAATAAGTCAGGAGTGCGCCATGTTTCCAATGCCCGTTGCCAAGTGGAAGCCGGTGAACCGGACGCTCTACAAGGTGTCGTTGCCGATTGCACTCTTGATCTGGTTACTGCCGTTGATCGCTGTGATGGTGACGTCCATACGTTCCTCCGATGAACTCGTCGAAGGCAATTACTGGGGCTGGCCACGGCACTTTTCGCTGATCGCCAATTATAGCGACGCGCTGACGACGTCACCCATGCTCCACTATATGTGGAACAGCGTGCTCATTACCGTGCCGTCCGTGATCGGTTCGATCGTGCTGGCTTCCATGGCCGGTTTCGCATTGGCGATCTATTCGTTCAGGGGTAACACCGCCTTGTTCGCGACGTTTGTCGCCGGGAACTTCGTCCCTATCCAGATCCTGATGATCCCGGTGCGGGACCTGTCCTTGCAGTTGGGTATCTTCAATACGGTCGGCGCGCTTATCCTGTTTCATGTCTCGTTTCAAACCGGATTTTGCGCGCTGTTCCTGCGCAATTTCATCAAGCAGTTACCGTTCGAATTGGTCGAAGCCGCGCGCATTGAAGGGGCGAATGAGTGGACGGTGTTCTTTCGCATCGTCCTGCCGTTGATTCGTCCGGCGCTGGCCGCATTGGCAATCCTGGTCTTTACCTTCGTGTGGAACGACTACTTCTGGGCGTTGTGCCTCACGACAGGAGACGAGGCGGCGCCCATTACCGTGGGTGTTGCGGCGCTCAAGGGTCAGTGGGTGACATCGTGGAACCTGGTCTCGGCGGGATCGATACTCGCCGCGTTGCCATCCGTCATGATGTTCTTCGCCATGCAGCGGCACTTCGTTGCCGGGCTGACATTCGGGGCAACGAAGGGCTAGGGCAATAACTTATTCGACCAGCCGATGTTCGATCTGGACAACGACATAGTCTGTCGTTGAAGGCCATTCGTGAGCCGGAAAAGCCCTATAAAACGCGCTAAATCCCGCTAATTGGGCAGCTTTGATTTATTCGTCGATGACCCCTCCAGTCCTGCCTCCGCCCCGCCGATATACCTTCGATAGAAGGTACACGACGAGTCGGAGACAATTGGATGAAAACATTAAGAACGCCTGCTGTATCCCATCTTTCGGGAAATAGCAGTCTCTTTAGCCACATCAGTTTGCGTACCAGCATCACGCTTGTGTTGACGGTTTTTGCTGCGCTGTTAATTGCGGTTAGCGCGTTGGCTGGCGTCGCGCTTCAATCCAGTAATGCCGCGATTGAAAAGATGTACACGGAAGACACGCGCTCGCTTCTCCAAATCAAAAGCAGCTATGAACGCGTCATGCATGCGCGTCTTGCGCTGGGCAGCTTTGCGGCGCTTTATGGACTAGGCGATGTTCAGCCGGCGTTGCTTGAGGGCGCACATAACGACCTGCGGCAATCGGACGAGGAAGTGCGCGGGTATCTCGCGACCGCATCGGCGGACGATACCGAAACAGCGCTGCGCACCCGCTTTGTCGCTGCGCGTCAGAAGTACTTGCATGACGGTCTCGAAGCCTCATTCGATGCATTGGGTAAAAGCGATTTTTCTGCCTACAAGTCTTTGCAAGGCGCTGAAACCGAAGCGCTGGCGAATAACTTCAGCGCACAAGTAGCTGCGCTGGAAGGCGTTCTCACCGAGCGTCAGAAAGCACGTTATACCAACGCTCAAGACCGCTTCCATATGATGCTCGCGCTACTTGCAGCGGCGGCATTCGCATCGGTCGTCATTGGGACATTTGCTCGTCACGCATTACTTAACGCTATCGTCAAGCCGGTCGCGCAAGCGATTCGCCAGTTTCAGCGGATCGCTGCGGGCGACCTGACCAATCCTGTGGATACCGGTCGTGACAACGAGATGGGCGCGTTATTACGCGCACTCGAGCAGATGCAGCAATCGCTGGTCGAGACGGTGACGACCGTGCGCGCGAGCACCGAATCGATCAACGTCGGCGCGACGGAAATTGCTAGCGGCAACAACGACCTTTCCGTTCGAACCGAGCAACAGGCGGCGTCGCTGGAAACAACGGCGAGCAGCATGGAGCAAATTACCGCGACGGCGAAAGCGAGCTTCGAGAGCGCCCGGCAAGCGAGCGAGATGGCGACACACGCATCGGAAATGGCGGTCAAGGGCGGCGCGGTTGTCGGCAACGTAGTGACGACGATGCAGGGCATTGCCGCTCATTCGAAGAAAATTTCGGAGATCACCAGCGTGATCGATGGCATCGCTTTCCAGACGAACATCCTCGCGCTCAACGCGGCAGTCGAAGCGGCGCGTGCCGGTGAACAGGGCCGGGGTTTTGCGGTCGTGGCCGGTGAGGTACGGAGTCTCGCGCAGCGCAGCGCATCGGCGGCTCAGGAGATCAAGATGCTGATCCAGGACTCGAGCGCGCACATTGACGCCGGGTCGACGCTGGTGGAAAGCGCGGGGACGACCATCGGCAGTGTGGTGAGCGCGGTCGAACGGGTCTGCCAGATCGTGACGGAGATATCCGCTGCGGCAGGCGAACAAAGCAGGGGAATCGAACAGGTCAATCTGGCCGTTGCGACCATGGACCAAAGCACGCAGCAAAACGCAGCGCTCGTCGAGGAAGCCGCTGCGGCGGCACAGTCGCTGAAGAGTCAGGCGAAAACGTTAAGCGAGGCTGTCGAGGTGTTTCGGCTTTAGGCGTGCAGGTGAGCACGCTCCGGCGCTTGCATTCAACCGCGTTGTGATTCCATAGCTTGGAGCGTGTGGACCAGGCCGTCTTCGGAGAAGACGGAATCGACAGCATCGCTCGCCGCTGCCGCGGCCTCTTCCGCGCGTGCAAGCGTGGCGACCTCGTAGGCCTGGACCGCCGCTCTCCAGTCTTCTGTGTTCGCGAGACCTAAAGCGAGATCGGCGGCGTCCAGCATGGCGAGGTTCGCGCCATTGCCGCCGAAAGGAGACATCAAATGCGTTGCATCGGCCAACAGCGTGACGCCCGGCCAATCAGCAGAGTTACAGCGGGAGCGGCGAGTGCAAGCCAGGAAAATGATCGCACCGCGGTAAACGTTTCACGATGCGGCGTGACGCATGAAAGCTATACGTCAGGCCAGCCCGTTCACAGCGGCTGGCCTGACGCGACAGGAAGTCAGGCCTGTGCTCCGGCACTGTTTGCGTCGTCCGGATTGGCTTCGTCCTCTTTCTTGCCTACCAGCGACTCCAGAGCGCCGGCGCCTTCGAAGCCGGCGACGGCCGCAATCCCTTTCGTCAGAATTGAAGCGTCCGGATCGACCTTGTCCGTTGCTTCCACTGCCGCGATTGCACCCGCGACCTTACCGATCTCATCCAGCAAGCCCATATTAATCACCGTATCGTTAAAACGTGAACGCGCTTTATTTCACGCTCACGCATATCAAAGGACGTCGCGGTTGGAATCTTCCTCCGGCGACACTTCTTCCTCTTTCACTTTCGTTGACGAATACGCCCATTTGGAGTGCGCGACAACGAGAGGCACGTCTTACGTTGATGACGGGCGTCTAACCGCCATCGTCAATGACAATATCACCGCGTGAGCTGCGAGACTGTAAATTCTTGTTATGGGCTTTCTTTATTAGCGCTCAGATCAACTTGTCGGCATAAGCCTGTGCGCGGCGCTTCCAGGCGCGTGCGTATCACCGTCCACACATCTTTCCGGCACCCTGTAACCGTTGTGCGTGATTGTGCGAAATACCTTATGAAGCGCCTGTACTTATGCGCCCCTGGACCGGCAGGTACGTCGGCAGGTCAACGGTCGATAAATGACCTTTCTGGAGAGTAATGGTGAAACTGAACAAGTTAATGATGATCATGACTGTGGCAGCACTTGGCGTATCGACGCTGGCGAGCGCGCAATCCGTACAGCCTGTGGATGGGAACGCATTGGCGGCCACATCGAATCAAGTTCCGAAAACACGCGCGCAAGTGCGTGCGGAATTAGCCCAGGCTCGCATGGACGGCACCATCTCGCGTTTCGGAAACCCCGATCCCTATGGGCCGGGCGGCACGCCGAATTTCACCCGGCATTAAACAACTGCGGAGGATACGAGGATCGGCTCGGCAGCGTGAATGAGATTGTTTCCAATTGGATCGATTCAAGTTCATTGTGTAGTGATCCTCATATTTTTACCTTAAACATGAAACTGGATATTTGATGAAATCGATTCGATGAAACACGATCACGAAATGATGCAGATGCAGAACCAGCTACTGGATCTGTTCAAGGGCCACTAGCCCTGTCCGGAGATGATTTACCCGGGCCGTTTCGGGCGCAATATGTTGGTGTCCCGGCACGAGGCAGCTTCGGTAATCTCAATGCCGCAGCGGCGCAGACCGGCCGGGTTTCGCGCCGGTGTTTCATGCGCATTGCATTCGTCATTGCCTTGAAGGAGCGGCAGACATGTCCCTTGATCGTCCCCCTCTCGTTTCAGAGGGATTGACTGCCTTCGTATTCGCGGGTGGCGGCAGCCTCGGTGCGATCGAGGTCGGCATGTTGCGCGAGTTGCTCGACCGGGGCGTGCGTCCGGATTGCGTGATCGGAGCATCGGCGGGCGCTATCAACGCGGCGTATTTTGCCGGCCGGCCTGACGCCGAGGGTGTGGCCAAGCTCGAATCGCTGTGGTGCCGCATCAGGCGGCGGGACATCATGCCGCTCAGCATGTTTGGACTGTTCGAGATGATGCTGCGTCGACGTTCCAACCTCGTCGAGGCGAAGGCGCTGCGCATCCTGCTGGAAGCCAACTTATCCTATGAGCGACTGGAGCAAGCGACCCTACCGCTGCACGTTGTCGCGACCAACATGCTGAGCGGCAACGAAGTCGTTCTCTCGTCCGGCCCGGTGGTGGATGCCGTCCTTGCAAGCGCCGCGATTCCCGGCGTGTTCCCGCCGGTGCGCATTGACGGCGTCGACCTGGTCGACGGCGGCGTGGCCAACAATACGCCGATCTCGGTAGCCGTCGGGCTCGGCGCGACGCGCATCATCGTGCTGCCGGCCGGCTTTGCCTGTGCGTTGCACAAGCCGCCGGCCAACGCCATCGCGCAGGCCCTTCACGCGTTGACGCTAATCATCGCGCGGCAGCTTGTGCATGATCTGGCGTTCTATTCGTCGCGCGCGGAGATCTTTGTCGTACCGCCCTTGTGTCCGCTCGATGTATCGCCTTACGACTACACGCAGTGCGATCGACTGATCGAGCGTGCGGCCGGGCAAACGCGTGCGTGGCTAAGCGGCGGCGGCCTCGAACACTCGTTCATTCCGGCTCAACTGCACGAGCACGCGCATGCCGAGGTGGTTTAGCGAAGGGGGGGCGGCAGTATTAAATAGGCGGCCGCACTGCATCCGAACGTAACCGTCTTACGTATCTCGTCTAATGTCACTTGGCGTTCCAGACGTTTGAATTAAACACTGACTTCTTGAGAGACCCGCATTGCGAGTGCGGATACGCCGTGCTGTGCCAAGTTTTGCCTGGTAGGGAGTAAGCGATGCGCAACGACCTCACTGAGTTTGAGCTTAACTGGCTTCTTGAACTAGCAATCAATGGCGATGCTGCGGTGCCTACCGCCCTTTTGAAGCGCCTTCGGGAGCTGGGGTATGCGGAACAGGTGTTTTCCCAGACCCAGGCTTCGGATCTTGGCCGTGAACGATTGCTGGCGAGGGCGCGAAACATTCTCTCCCCGCGTGCGAAAGCGTGACAACTCGCTTTTGCGGAATGAGGCGTGGCTGCACTTGGGGGGACCTGCCAAGGCAAGATAATCCTGAAGTCACATCGGCTGGGCGATCGTCTGTGTCGAAAGCAGCACGGTAAGAGAACATCGCTCCGGATAGTGAAGCGATATACGTCGTGCTCGCGACCGCGGATGCAACTTCTGAGGCGCCAACCCGCAGAGCGTATCCAGAAATGTGTTCCCAGCGGCCCGGGCGCGGTTCACAAAAGCACCTCAGCCACGCATCCGTTCGAGACTCGGCAGCCACACGCGCAGTAGCGAATAGAGCCGGTCAAGATCAATCGGCTTGGCGAGATAGTCCGTCATGCCCGCCAGGCGCGTCTGCTCCTGATCGTCCTTCATCGCTTTCGCTGTGATCGCGATGATGGGCAGGCTGGCGAAGCGAGGGTCGGTACGAATCCGCCGCGTGGCCTCGAGTCCATCCATGCCGGGCATCATCACGTCCATCAGCACAAGGTCGATGTCCTGCGATTCGTTCAACTGGGTGATCGCTTCGAACCCGTTGCGTGCGATCTCCACCGTCATGCCCTTATGCTCGAGCGCGCTGCTCAACGAGAAGATGTTGCGGATATCATCGTCGACCAAAAGGATGCGCCGCCCCTCGAAGGCACGATCCCGGCTACGTACTGCCTTCAACATGGTTTGCCGTTCGTACGACAGGTCTGCCTCGACCTTGTGCAGGAACAGGGTGACTTCATCCAGCAACCGCTCCGGCGAGCGCGCACCCTTGATGATGATCGAGCGGGAATATTTCAGCAGCTCGGCTTCTTCAGCGTGCGTCAGGTTGCGTCCGGTATAAACGATCACCGGCGGGAAAGAGCACACGCTTTCGCTCGACATCTTTCGCAGCAACTCGCCACCCTGCATGTCGGGCAGCTTCAGGTCGATGATCATGCAGTCGAAAATAGTCGTGCGTAGCAGCGCCAGCGCCTCTTCACCAAGCTCGACAGCGGTGATGTCTATGTCGCCGTCTGCAATGAGTTGCACGATGCTTTCGCGCTGGCGTGCATCGTCTTCCACCAGCAGCACGCGCTTGACCTTCTGCGTGAACTTTTCCTCCAGCTTATGGAAGATGTCCTTCAATTGCTCGCGCGTGGTCGGCTTGATTGCGTAGCCGATTGCGCCGAGATGCAGCGCGGCCTCGCTGCTATCGACAGCCGACACGACATGCACTGGAATATGGCGCGTGAGCGGACCGTCTTTTAACTGCTGCAGCAGCGCGAGGCCTGAACGATCCGGCAAGCCGATGTCGAGAAGAATGGCATCGGGCAAATACTGTGCAGCGAGTTGCAGTGCTTCGACGGCAGTTTGCGCGACCAGGCAGCCATACTGCATTTCGTGGGCCAGGTCGAACAGAATTCCCGCGAAAGACACGTCGTCTTCAATCACCAGCACCGACCGGCGACCGGGTGCCCAGCTCGCGCGATCATCGTCGTAAGCGGGCACGTCTGGCTTGCGTGCAACTGGCGGCGAAGGCGGCGCCGGTACAGCTGGAACGGGAACCGGGACGGGAGCGGGAGCGGGCAACGCACGGTCACTTGCAAGAGGCACGCTTGCGCCTGTCCAATGCGTGGGTAGCGTCAGATCGAATGTGCTTCCTGCGCCGAGCGCGCTATTGACGCGGATCGAGCCGCCAAGCAGCGCTGCCAGATCGCGCGAGATGGACAGGCCCAGGCCCGTACCGCCATAGCGCCGGCTAGTGGTTCCATCGGCTTGACGGAACGCTTCGAAAATCGTCTGCTGATGCTCCGGCGCAATGCCGATACCCGAGTCCGTCACGGCGAAGCGTACCCGGCTGTCGCTGTCCAGACTCAAGGCGAGCCCGATGGTCCCTGTGTCGGTGAACTTCAACGCATTCGACAGCAGGTTCTTGAGAATCTGTTCCAGCCGGCGCGAGTCGGTGAATATCGATGGCGGCATATCCGCCGCTACGTCGACCACGAATTTCAATTGCTTCTGGGTTGCAAGCGGCTCGAAGGTCCGCTTCAACGATTCAACCAGGCGGCGTATCGATACATCTTCCGGCGCAAGTTCCAGCTTGCCTGCCTCGACCTTGGAGATATCGAGGATGTCGTTGATCAGGTTGAGCAGATCATTGCCGGCTGAATAGATCGTATTGGCGAACTTCACCTGTTCGGCGCTTAAATTTCCGCCCTGGTTTTCGGACAGCAGTTTGGCGAGAATCAGCGAACTGTTGAGCGGCGTGCGCAACTCGTGCGACATGTTTGCCAGGAATTCTGACTTGTACTGGCTGGCGCGCTGCAGGTCGTTGGCGCGCTGTTCCAGTTCTGCTTGAGTATGGCTGAGTTCCTCGTTCTTTTGATCGAGTGAGAGGGCCTGGAACGTAAGCTGTTCGTTAATCGATTCGAGCTCCGCTTTCTGATTGCCAAGATTGGCTTGCGACTCTTCGAGCGCAGCGGTCTGCTCTTCGAGTTCCTCGTTCGTGGTGCGCAATTCTTCCTGCTGAAGCTGCATTTCCTCATTGAGGCGTTGCGTTTCCTCGAGCGTGTCCTGCAGCCGTTCGCGATACAACGCCGCTTCAATCGACGCCCCCATGTTCCCCGCTATCAACTTCAGGAACTCGATGTCGCGCGCCGATAGCGGCTTCATGAACCCGAGTTCCACGACGCCATTGACCAACCCGCCGTTCTGGATCGGCGCCATGACCACGCTCTTTGGTGCGCTGGTTCCGAGTCCCGATGTGACCTTGAGATAGTTGTCCGGGATGTTGTCGACTTCGATCAGCCGGCCGTCAGCGGCAGCCTGGCCGACCAGCGTCTGCGTGCCTTCGAAGGCTTGCGTGCGCTCTTCGTTTTCTCGGCTGAAACCGTAGGCGGCGGTCCGCCGTAACATGCCGGTTTCATCGCGGACATACAGTGCCGCCACCATCACGTCGAGGTACCCGGCGAGAAACTCGAGCATTGCACGGCTGAGTTGTGGCAGCGCTTGTTGTCCGGCAGCGCTTTCCGCCAGCAGACTCTGGCCGGTGCGCAGCCACGCTTGCTGTTGCAGGGTCTCAGTGTGTTCAGTCTGCGCCCGCAACGCACGGTCGTAGGTGGTCGACAGATTCGTCAACTCGCGCCGGCCGAGCACGGCGAGCAGTAAGCTGAGCGAAAGGCTGATGCCGAGGAAGACCGCAACCGCTGTGATGGTGACGCGCCTGACCGTTGCCGTCCGTTCCCAGCGCAGGTTCAACTCGACATCCATGAAGGCGCCAAACTCACGGCGCATGTCGTCGAACTCGAGCTTTCCCTTGCCGGTGCGCATGACGCCCTGGTAATCCTGGTTCGCACGACGCAGGGTAATGAGGTGTTCGGCAATCCCGGTCCACTGCGCTTCCAGCGCGCCGATACGTTTCAGACGTTCGATTTGCGGCGGGTTGTCGCTGACAAGTTCGGTCAGCGTGGCCAGCTTCGCGGCGAAGCTGGCTTGCCCGAGTTCGTAGGGCGCGAGATAGGTATCGTCGCCGGTGATCAGGTAGCCGCGCATGCCTGACTCGCGATCGACGGCGATCTTGATCAGGTCATTGCTGTCCGCGACCACGCGCTCGGAATGGTCCAGCCAGTCCATGGCGGAAAGCAGATAAAACAGCAGGGCCACGAAGACCGCGGCGGTGGTCAAGCCAGCCCCTATCGGCAACGCGATGTTGCGGCGAATTATGCGGCGAAAGCCAAGCTGGTCGACGGCAGTATGCTCGGGCATTTTTATCCCTGTTATTTAATGCGCAAAAAGCGCGGTTCGGCCGAATGATCAGCGCGAAAGGGATTTCCCCGCACCATGTCTGGCGACGCGCGCCCGGCGGAAAAGCCGCGCGAATCAATGGCGGGATAATACAGATTTCGCGCCGAAAACCAATTACCGCAACCATGTCATGGCGCGGTAAACACATCTGGTAATACTGAAGTTCTTCGAGCCGGTTTGCTTGTGGCGCTGCCGTGGGTGCCTTGCGCCGGCTTATCGTCTTAAGGACTGGAACACCAGACATGTCGAACAAGAACATTGACGATCTTCCGATAGCCGAGCAGGGTGCAACTATTTCGCGGCGGGGTTTTCTCAAGCTTGCCGGTGCTTCCGGACTGGCGACGGCTGCGGGCGGTTTGGCTTCAGCTAGCCGGGCCGCCGCGGTGAGCCCGGACGGCACGTCTGAGCAGATCCATCTGACCTGGGGCAAGGAGCCGTGGGCCGAGGTGGTGATCTCGTGGGCCTCGCTCGCGCCGGCTGTCAATCCGCGAGTGCGCTTCGGCCGTGCCGGCGAGACGAGGACAACGGTGCATGGCGTTCAGCGCACTTATACCGATGGACTCAACGGCGAGATCGTCTGCACCTGTCACGCGCGTCTTCATGGACTGAAACCCGCGGTGCGCTACGAGTACGAAGTCACCGCAGACAACGACAGCAACGCCGGCCGGCCTTTTACGGCAAGTTTCCGGACCGCCCCGCACGGCCGGGCCCCGTTTCGATGGACCAGTTATGGCGACCTTGCCACGCCGAATACCGGCTGGGTGCTTTCGTCGCCGCAGAGCCGTTTTGCGGTGCAGGCAGTGGAGCGTTTCGAGCCGCTGTTTCACTTGCTTAACGGCGATCTTTGTTATGCCAACCTGAACCTGGCGCATCAGCCTGAGGTCTGGCGCGACTTCGGCAACAATGCGCAGACCTCGGCGGCCAATCGTCCCTGGATGCCGTGTCCGGGCAATCATGAGCTGGAATTCAACAATGGCGAGCAGGGACTTGACTCGTATCTGGCGCGTTATACGTTGCCGGAGAATGGCAGCCGTTTTCCCGGCCGCGCCGGGCGGCTGAGGATAAGGATATCGACTGGATCGTGGTCCAGATGCATCAGGACGCGCTGACTTCATCGAAGACGGGCAATGGCTCCGACAAGGGTATCCGGGAGGCGTGGCTGCCCTTGTTCGACCGCTATGGCGTCGATCTCGTCGCGGGCGGGGTGATTTCGCTCGAGATGCGGCATGAGCCCGCCGCGTCGCTACTGACGAACAAGGTACGCCAGCTTGATCTTATGCGCCAAACCCAAACCTGAACCTAAAGCGCTGCCACCGGATGCGGTGTATCGTCGAACGCACCCCATATCGATTGATCGTAATTCACCATTGACCCTGTCATCAGGCCCGATTCCTCACTCGCCAGAAACGCCACCGCACGTGCCGCTTCTTCCGGATTGATTAGTCTTCCAAACGGTTGCGAAGCGCTCGCCTGCATCAGCCAGTCGTCAGCCGCCCCGTGGTATTCCCGCTGAATCCGGTCTTCGCCATCGGACGCCATCCAGCCGAGGTTCAAACCATTCACCCGAATGCGGTTGCGCAACAGCGCGTATGCCGTGTTTTGCGTGAGCGTGGCCAGCGCGCCTTTCGATGCGCAATACGCCACGATGAACGGTTGCCCCGCCATCGCCGACATCGAGCAGATGTTGACGATCGACCCTTCAATGCGCTCGCGCCGCATGACACGAATGGCTTCCTGCATCAGGAAGAACGGCGCCCGCACGTTCGTCGAAAAGATGCTGTCGAAGAGCGCGGGATCGGTATCGAGGATCGTGCCGCGATCGGTCATGGCCGCGGCATTGACCAGCGCATCAATACGGCCGAACCGCTTGTCCGCCGCCGCGATCACCGCCCGGCAATCGTCGACTTGCGAGAGATCCGCCTGCACGTAGCGCACATCCGTGCCGCTGGCCTCGCTCAACTCCCGCGCCTTCGCTTCGCCCTTCTCCTTCGAACGTCCGCAGATAACCACGCCTCGCGCCCCGCGCTCAACGAACAGCGCCGCGATCGCTGCCCCAAGCCCTTGTGTACCCCCGGTGACTACAGCCACCTTGCCGTTGAACTGTCCCTTCGATTCCATTGATTTATCTCTCCGCCATAGTGTCGATCAAAGCATCTCCGTCACTTCTTCAATAGACGTCTGCGCGACCGGTTTATCGAGTACGACTTCGCCGCGCGCCATCGCGACAATCCGGTCGCATGAGTGAAACACGTGCTGCAGGTTGTGACTGATGAACACGCCGGTGATGCCCTGCGCCGATAAGCCCCGCACGAACCCGATCACCTTGTCCGTCTCCTTCACCGATAAATGGTTCGTCGGTTCATCGAGGATCAGCACCTTCGACTTGAAGTGCATCGCGCGCGCAATCGCCACGCCCTGGCGCTGGCCGCCCGACAGTTCACCCAGCAACGCTTCGGCGGACCGCAGATGCAGGTCGACATCTGCGATGGCCTTGACGGCGTCGGTACGCATGCGCGCATGGTCCATGGGACCAATGCCGAACAGCGAAAACAACAGTGGTTCGCGGCCGATAAACAGGTTGCGCGCAATCGACAGATTCGGCACGAGTGAGTTGTGCTGATGAATCGTTTCGATACCTAACTGCATGGCCGCTTTCGGCGTGGGGATGCGCACAGGCCGGCCCTGGAACAGGATCTCGCCTTCGTCCGGCTTATGCACGCCCGAGAGAATCTTGATGAGCGTCGACTTGCCCGCGCCGTTGTCGCCGAGCAAGCCCACGACTTCGCCGCGTTTGAATTCCAGGCTCACGCCTTTGAGCGCATGCACGCCGGAGTACCACTTATGCAAGTTGCGCACGGCCATCAGCGAGGTCGACGTGCTGAGCGCGTCGGCGGCGGTGTCGTCTTCACGCGAACGCAGACCGGTAGGGTGAGTAGCGGAGGAGAGTGTGTTCATAGCGCCACCTTCAGACGTCGTGCCGTGCGACGCATCCATGCGTTGGCGACGACCGCGAAAATAGTCAGGCTTCCGACCGCGAACTTGAACCAGTTGGCATCGACTTGCGTCAGCACCAGGCCGTTGTCGATCACGCGAATGAGCAGGGCACCCACCACGGCACCCAGCACATTGCCGATCCCGCCAGACAGCGCAGTGCCGCCGATCACGGCAGCGGCCACCGCTTGCAGCTCAAGACCATCGCCTATTGACGGAAGCGCTGCGCCGAGCCGCAGCACCTGGATCAAGCCGGCAAAACCCGCGAGCACCGAACACAGCACGAAGGAGAACAGCTTCACGCGCCGCGCCGGCACACCGCTCGATATGGATGCTTCGAGGAAGCCGCCGGTCGCTTTCATCCAGTTGCCGAGATTGGTCGCGGACAACAGGAACGCAGCCGCCGCGCCGATAGCGATAAACCAGAGAAACGACGCGCGAAACAACCCCTCCGGTCCGATAAAACTCACGAACAGTTGCGCAGGCATTCGTTCGATCGGCAGGTTCGGCGGGAAGCCACCGGATAGCACGACGGTCAGCGATCGCACGATGAACAACATGCCGAGCGTGGTGATGAAACTCGGTATGTTGAAGACCAGTGTGATCAATCCGTTCGCGAGTCCCACGCACGCCGCGACCACCAGCCCGATGAAAAACGCCAGCCAGAACGGTACGCCTGCGTTCATGAGCAACGTGATCACCATGGGCGTGAGCGCAAACACCGACCCCACCGATAAATCGAATTCACCGCAGATCATCAGCAGCGTCACGCCAATCGCAACCAGCCCGACTTCAGGCAACACGCCAAGCACGCCACGGATATTTTCGGCGCTGAGAAATATCATCTGCGAGCGCACCTGGAACAAACCGATCAGCACGGCGAGCAATACAATGCCCGCCAGCTCCGGTTTTTGCAGGTAGATCTTGAGGAGTTTTTTCATGGCAATCTCCTAGCGCAAGCCTTGTTGCGAGAGCGCGATGACCGAGTCCGCCTGAGCGGGCATGACGAGCGAATTGCCGGTGTTGATATCTGCGGGCGCAAGGCCGAACGACTTCGCCAGATACACCTGCATCACGGGCATGAAACCCTGCGCGTACGGTTGCTGATCGACCTCGGCCTGGATGTAGCCCGCCTTCATCATCTGCAGGACCTGGGGCACTATGTCGAAGCCGGCGAGCAGCACCTTGCCCGGCGGCACATTGCGGTCCTTGAGCGTACGCGCCACCGCAGCATGGAAGAAACCCATGTCGAAATACGCGGTTGTATCGGGATGCGCCGTGAGATACGCGCCAACACGTTCGCCCGTCACCGACAGATCGGTGCCCGAGTCAATCCGGTCGATCACGACCGTGCGGGTTGGATTGGCGCGCTTCCATTCATCGAGACCTTCCATCACGCCTTTCGCGCGTTGCTCGGCCCAGTTCTGCCCCGGCGCGCTGACACCGATCAGCACGCGGATCGGACCGTCCTTCGGGAACTGGCTGGTGAGCTGATGCGCGAGACTGCGCCCGGCGGGGACAAAGTTCTGGCCAATGAACGCCTGCCGTTTCGCCGCGCCCGTCGCTCCGCCGCTTTGATCGACGTTATAAGCAATCACGATAATGTGCTTCGCACGCGCGTCGTTGATCATCGGCGTGAGCGCATTGTCATCCACGATGGTCGTCAAGATTGCATCCGGCTTGCGTGCAACCGCAGCCTGGAAGTTCGCGCTCTGCTGCTCGATCGAGCCGTCGGTTTGGGTAAAGACCATCTGGCAATGTGCCTGAACGCGTGTGCAGGCATCGTCGAAACCTTTCTTCACGGCTTGCCAGAATGCGTTGGTCGCCGCGCCGTGCGTCAGCATCACAATGTTCAGCGGCTCCGCGCTGCGAGCAACGCTCGCCGCGAAAAGCGTGGACGTTATGCATGCAGCTATCGCGAACTTTGAACGTGTATTAAATGTACTGAGTCTCCGGGTCATCTCCTGTCTCCTGTTATGTCCCGACCGCGGCTGCATCCGCGGTGCGAATGTCAGGCCGTCGTGCGGGGTGCTGCTGTCGCCGTTCTTAGCCGGTGACTTATCGTGTAGGGCTGTGCTTAAACACCTGCCTGATAGGCAAGCTTGATGGCCCAATGAGTTGATGCGATCATCATGTCAATCCTGTCGCCCAATTCCTAAACCGTGAAGGCTCATGCCCGACCTGACCAACCGCCGCAAAACGAGCATGGCCGATATCGCCAAGGCCGCCGACGTCAGCGAAGCAACCGTCGACCGCGTGCTTAACGGCCGCGGCGGTGTCTCGCGCGAGAAGGAGCGGCGCGTGCTCGAATGGGCGCGCAAGCTCAAGATCGATCGGGCACTCGATGCGGTATCGGTACGCTGGTTGCGCATAGCCATCCTCTTGCAGCAGCCCGTTGCACCGTATTACGTCTATCTGAAGCAGGGTTTCGAAATCGCCCAGAAGACGTTCGAAGCGCAGCGCGTGATCTGCGCGGTGACCTACTTCGATAACCTCGAGCCGGCGCGCGTCGTCGAGACCATCCACCGCGCCACGCAGAAGGCCGACGCGCTGATCATCGTCGCGTACGAGCACCCCGACATCACGGCGGCACTGCGTCAGGTCAGCCGCGCGATGCCGGTTGTCACGCTTGCCAGCGACTTGCCGGGAACGGGGCGGCTGGCCTATGTGGGGATCGACAATCGCGGCGCGGGACGGGTGGCGGGCGAGCTGATGGGCCGCTTTCTGGGCGATGCGGGAGGCAAGGTGCTCGTGATGACGGGCATGCATGATTTCCTCGGCCATGAAGAACGTGAAAGCGGTTTCCGTTCGGTGCTACGGCGGCGTTTCCCTAACTGCGACATCGTGGAGACGGTTGAGAGCCGCGAGCAATCGGGGGTCACCGAAAGCCTGACTCGCGACGCCTTCCGGCGCTATCCCGACCTGCGCGGGATCTACAACATTTCAGTCGGCGACGAAGGCGTTGGCGCGGCACTTCAGGCGCTCGACCGCGTTCGTTCGACGGTGTTCGTCGGCCACGAACTCAACGACATCTCGCGGCGCTTGCTCATTGAAGGAACGCTCGACGCCGTGCTCGACCAGAACCCGGCCGCCGAAGCAATGCGTTCCATCGAAATCATCTTGCGGCACTATCATCGCGA
>Ga0153932_1000155_pt1 | contig 29955 bp, 29 predicted proteins | sample TSNJ016MetaG_FD_102273 | JGI IMG/M metagenome (GOLD analysis project Ga0153932, IMG submission 102273) | Attine ant fungus gardens microbial communities from New Jersey, USA - TSNJ016 MetaG | ecosystem: Host-associated > Fungi > Mycelium > Unclassified | place: USA: New Jersey, Wharton State...
GCAATCCGCCTCGTTCTCCAGCAGGAGCCCAATCATGACCTCCTTACAGGCAAACGCCAGTCCACTGCGCCAACGCATGATCGACGACATGCGCATGCGCCAGCTTTCGCCGAAGACGCAGGACATCTATCTGCGCATCGTGCGCGAATTCGCCCGGTTTCTCGGGCGCTCACCTGACACGGCCACCGTCGAGGACCTGCGACGCTACCAACTGCATCTCGTCGATCACGGCACATCGCCCGTGTCATTGAATCATGCCATTACCGGCCTGAAGTTCTTCTTCGAGGTCACGCTCGACCGACCCGAGCTGATGGTCAGGATGCATCCGGTGCGCGTTCCACGCATATTGCCCGTCGTACTCAGTCCCGATGAAGTGCGCCGCCTCATCGAGGCGGCCGGCAACCTGAAGCGCCAGACCGCGCTGTCGGTCGCGTACGGCGCCGGGCTGCGCGCGAGCGAAGTGGTGGCCCTGAAGGTCGGCGACATCGACAGCCAGCGTATACGATGCGCATTGAGCAGGGCAAAGGCCGCCGCGACCGCTACGCCATGCTCTCGCCGGTGCTGCTCGAGCGCCTGCGCGTCTGGTGGCACGTCGCGCGGGCCCAGGGCAAGATGCTCGATGGCGGGTGGCTCTTTCCCGGGCTCGATCCCGTCGACCAGCTCAGCACGCGACAGTTGAACCGCGCCATCCATGCCGCCGCCGAGGCCGCACACATCGACAAGCGCGTATCCATGCATACCTTGAGGCACAGTTTTGCGACACACCTGCTCGAGCAGAAGGTGGACATCCGCGTGATCCAGGTGCTGCTCGGGCACGTAAAGCTTGAGAACACCGCACTCTACGTCCAGGTGGCCACCGACCTGCTGCACGAGGTCACCAGCCCGCTGGACCGCCTGCCCTCCGAGTAAGCTCGCGCGCGTAACGCCTCATGCTGGAGGTTGCGGACGTCTTCCGCAGCCTATGCGCAAGTGAAGAACGATTTCCTGGTACTCGCAGGCTGTGTTAAAGCGGACATCCCCACAAACACAGCAGAGGACCTGCATGATGACAGCAAGACGAACGACCATCCGGCAACTGGCACTGACCGAGGTCGTTGACCGCGACACACCCGGCGCGACGCCGGTCAGTATCACCACTCCCGATGGCGGCACCATCTATCACACGGCCCCGCTCGCGGCCCCCGACACCGGCAAGCGACGCGACGCCCGCCCGCAGTGGATCGCAGACACCTTCCCTCTCTTTCCTGTTGTCCGTCTCGCTGACGGTGCGCCGTGGGCCGAGGCGAACGTCTGGCTCATCGATATGATGGAGTCGAAGTCGTCACCCAACATGCTGACGTTCGCCGGCATCGCAGACGACCTGGTGGCGTTCCGTCGTTATCTGGATTACGAGGGCGTCGACCGGCTGACGTTCCCCGCGAACAAGCGGCAACGTCCGACCTACCGCTACAGCGCCTCGATCAGGCTGGCCGTGCAGGCAGGCGAACTGTCTCCGGGTGTCGCCAAGCGTCGTATGGGCGCTGTGGTGCGCTTCTATCGCTGGCTCATGACCGAAGCAGGCTTCAGGCCCGCGAACGCGCCGTGGGTCGAATCTGACCGTTTCATCGAGTTCAAGGACCAGAAGGGTTTCAGCAGCGTGATCGAGGTCAAGACCACCGACCTGTCGATCAGTGGTCGGCGCGCCGAAGACCCGTGGGACGATCACATCCAGGACGGCGGTCGCCTGCGCCCGCTCCCGTCTTCCGAGCAGTCAGTACTGCTTGAATCGCTAGCCACACTCGGCAACACCGAGATGACGCTCATTCATCTGTTCGCGCTGTTCACAGGTGCTCGCATCCAGACAGTACTGACCGTGCGCGCGAAACACGTGATGCGCGAGCCGGAAGAGTTTCACGGTGACGATATCCGGCTCGCCTGCGGGCCGGGTACGGGCATCGACACGAAGGGTGGCGTCAAGGGCGTGCTGCACCTGCCGCGCAGTTTCTACGAGCGGCTCTACATCTACGTGCACAGCGATCGCGCGCGCAAGCGTCGCCGTCTGGCAGACGGCGACGATCACCCCGACCAGCCGCTCTTTCTGAGCCATCGAGGTGCGCCACTCTACGAGGGTCGCGCGTCGCGCGACCCGCTCACCACTGGCGCGCGCGTGCGCCGTCACGTCAAGACCGGGCAGGCCGTGCGCCAGTTCATCAGGGACGAACTTTTGCCCATGATGCGCGTGCGGCTTGACAACCCCAGGTACGAGTTCAGCTTCCACGACCTGCGCGCGACCTTCGGGCTGAACATGGTCGACGCGATGACAGCGAACGGGACGAAGTACACGCGGGCGCTCGATCACTTGCGGCAGCTGATGTGGCACGTACAACCATCTACGAGCGAGCGCTACCTCGCTTACCGCGATAATCGCAAACTGTTCGACGCTGTGCAGGACGGCTGGGGAGCGCACCTGTCGACGCTGGTCACGCGCACCCTCAACACCGAGGTGGCATCATGAGCCGCCGGTACGAGGAAGTGCTCATGCCGCTCGCGGAGGGCACGACGTTGCTACACCCCGAGCGCGCGCTGCTCAGGTGGGAAGGCGTGAGGAGGCGTTCCGATATTGGTCAGATCTGCTACCTGAAACGTGACACGTCAAGCTCGCATCGCACGCGACGCACTTTCGACCACTCAAGCTTCTGCAGCGAACGCGCCAGGGTCGTACGCCTGCTGGTGACGCAGCTTTCCGGGCGTATGACCCTTGGCGCGATGCGTCCGAGGACGGTCCACGGCGCTTTGAGCGGCGTGCTTGAATTCGCCAACTGGGCCGACAGGCAGGGCTTGCATCAGGCGCTCTGTGACGAGAAGGCTACCGCAGAGGCGGTTCATTGCTACTTCCACGAGAAGCGCGAGCAGGTCTCGCTGGGTAACCTGAACCGAAATTCCGTCGCCAGCGATCAGCGTAATCTCTTGTCGATGCTGCGTGAGCTATTCCGAAACGACGACTTCTGCACTGATGCCAAGGTGTTACGCCACCAACAGGATGCTTGGGTGCCGACGGCTGTGCCTGACGCCGAGGCACGAGCCGTCCTGCTCGCATGGGCTGACGCGCTTTTCAGCAGCATTAGCGCCATGGTGGTCGACTTCCAACCGTACCCGGTGCGCGTGACAACGGTGCGAGGCGAGACTCTTTGTCTTGTTCCGCACAACTACGGCCGTAGCGTCGGCGATGACGCGTGCAGCCTGTTTGGCTGGAATCTGGAGACCGGAGAGCCGCGCACGCGGGAGGAACTGAGGACGCGGATGCTTGAGGCAGGCGCTAACAGACCGCTTGAGCGTTCGTGGAACATCGCCAGGCGTGCGGCTAGACATCTTGCGGTGGCGAACGCGGACGCGCAGTCGCCGATCCGACGCTCGCACGCTTCGATAGCAGTCTCTTGTTTCGCTGCGCTGTTTCTCGCCGAAACAGGCATCAACCTCGCGCAACTGTTGGCCATGAAGTGGAGTCCGGAGCTTGCCGCGAGCCTGCAGGATGCGTCGGTCGCGCGTCAGAAGTTTCGTGAGGTCAAGTACCGGGCAGGCGGGAAGGAGGTTACGTTCACCGTCTCGCTGAGCTTCATGCCCAAGCTCAAGACGTATCTGGCGTTGCGCGAGTTTCTGGTGCAGGACGCAGACCGGGACGCGTTGTTCGTCGTAGTCGGACACCATGCCCAACTGCGGCGGCTAACGGGTCTCACAACCCACTTTCTGGATCTGCTTTACTGTCGTCTCGACACGCTCGGGATCGCGCTGACGCGTATTAGCGCACGGCAGTGGCGTGCGGCAAAGCAGGATTGGGCGGTGCGCAACCACGACCCGCTCGTCGCGGCCAGACTGATGGGGCACTCGCTGGCCACGGCGCTCCGCTCGTACTCGAACGGTACCGATGCCGCGCACAAGGCTGAGATGGGCGCGTTCCTCGCTTCGGTCGAGAGGACCGTGCTGAAGCCTGGCGACGACCCGGCGGGCAGCATCAGGAGTGCGGTAGGCGTCTGCGTTGAGTTCCACAAGCCTGTGCCGATCACGGCGTCAGTCACCGTACAGCCTGACTGCCGCTCGACCGAAGGGTGTCTCTTCTGCGATCGGTACCGCGTGCACGCTGACGCCACCGACATTCGCAAGCTGCTGAGCTGCCGTCACTGCGTCAGGCTCGTGAGCGGGCGCGCCGGCTCGATCGAGCAATACGACAGCTCGTTCGGCGCGGTGCTGCGGCGCGTTGGGTTCCTGTTGGATGAACTGCGTAAGCGCAATGCCGCGATGGTCGATCGCATCGAGCAGGACGTTGACGTCGCCGGGAATCTAGACGCTTTCTGGTCGGCCAAGCTCGACCAGCTTTTCGAATTGGGAGTGGCATGAACAACACGTTGATTGCGCCGATCGTTGACCGCCCTGACTGGTACCGGGTCGAAGACGATACGGTCGTCACGCGCGACACGGCTGGGAACACTGTTTCGCTGTTTGGTGACGACGCCTGGGACGTCCGTGCATACGCGGTTGGGCTGCGCTGGACCCATATCAATTTCAGGGGCCACGTGCCTGACGACGTGAGCCGCGCCCTTTCAGCGGCGACTACGCGTCAGTGGAAGCAGGTCATGTACTTTCTGATGCATGAAGCGACAGATACGGTACCTGCGTCCAATACGCTTCAAACTCGTTCAATATACCTGAGGGAGTTTACGTTCTTTGCCGCCGCACGTCAGCTTACGCTCTACGAGGGGCTGTCCAATGTCGTCGTTGTTCTTGACTATGTCGCGCAAGCAGGGATGGAGACGAAGGCCCAGCGCCTTCATTCGATTCTGGTGAAGCTTCACCGTCTGGGTGTCGGGACCACGGGGCTGCGCGTACCGCTGGCCCAACTGCACAAGCCTCTGCTCGAACGCTACGCGCAACGTGCTGGAAGCTCACAACACCCTGTCATCCCGACGCGGATCTACCAGCACTTCCTGTCAACCTGTGAGCATGACCTCAGCGTCGCTGAGGGCGTCGCCGACATGCTGTCGGATTACCTCGCACGACTGTACACCGCCGAGAGTCCGGTTGTCCATGCAGAACTAGTAAGGACCACCACACACTTCGGGGGCGAGGACTCCCCTTACGTCGTGTCATCGCTTGTGGCGTCGATCAGGGCACTATGCCAGCTTGTCATCCTGTCATTCACCGGCATGCGTGCGATGGAAGCGGAGAACCTGCCGTACGACTGCCTGAGCGAGACCCGTCTGGATGGCGTGACCCACTACGCCATCGAGGGCATCACGACCAAGCTGTCGGGCGGTCGTCCCAGACGCGCATGCTGGGTGACCAGCCCTCTCGCTGCCCGCGCCATCAGGCTCGCCCAACGCCTGTCGGGCGAGGCGCACCGTGCGCACGGCGCACAAGATTACGCCGAATCGACGGATGGCTCGCACCTTCTGTTCTGCCGGATGGGTCTGCGTAGGGAGGGGTACGTGGCAAACCGGGCCGCGAATAACATACATGACGATATCGAAGCCTTTCGTGAGCGCGTCTTCCCGACGATCACGGTCGAGGACATCGCTGAGCTGAAGTGTGTCGATATGCACCGCGCGTGGGAAGACGAGCCGAAGTACGCGCTCGGGCAGCAGTGGCCATTCACGCGTCACCAGCTTCGCCGCGCGCTCGCGCTCTACGCGCACCGCAGCGGTCTCGTAACGCTACCGACGCTCAAGCGTCAGTTGCAGCACATCACGCAGGAGATGACCATGTACTACGCGCGCGGCTCCGCGTTCGCAAAGGGCTTCATCGACACCGACAAGACCCACTTCGCGAAGGAATGGGTTGAGACGCAGGGTCTATCCGAGTACCTTGCGTACGCCGAGCAGGTGCTGTTCTCTGACGAGCGGCTGTTTGGCGGGCATGCAGCGTGGACGCAGAGCCGTGCCGTGCAGGCGTCGCCCGTGTCGGTTTATTCGCGCGAGCAGACGGTGAGGATGTTCGGGAAGGGAGAACTGGCGTACCGCGAGACGGTGCTGGGCGGCTGTGCCAGCGTGGAGCCGTGCAAGTCGACGCCGCTCGACTGGATGCGTCTGGATTGCCTTGAATCAAATTGCCGAAACCTCGTGGTCGTGCCGTCGAAGCTTCAGCGCGTGATCAAGGCGCAGCAGGTTACGGTCGCGAAGCTGCGCGCTATCGATAAGGCGAGCGTCGAATACCGTATCGAGGCCCAGACGCTGCAACGACTGCTTGACGCGCAGGAGAAATCGATCAAGCCGGAGGCAGCATGAACGACGCCATGACCGACTACTACGCCGCCCTTGAGCGCCTGAAGAATCGCAAGGGTGTGCGTATCAACAATGACACCGTGGCGATCGAGGCTGGCCGCAAGAAGGGGAGCATCAAGAAGTCGCGCCCGCAGTTCACCGGACTGATCGCAGCGATCGACGCGGCCAACGCGGTAGTCGGGCGCCCGAAGCTCGAACTGACCGAGCGTCTGAACCGCGCGAAGGGCGACGTGAAGGAATTGCAGGCACAGCTTGACGAGTCGATGGCTCGTGAACTCGCATTGCTGCGGCAGGTGTTCAGCCTGCGCAAGGAACTGGCCGCGTTGCGTGGCGGTAGCGTCCTGCCCTTGCAACCGCGCTAGATCCGGGCGGGCGTCTGGGCTACTTCGCTTGCGTCGATGAACCCTTGACGCGCGATAGGTTGACACGCTCCAGCATGGTCGGAAGCCCCGACTTTATCGGGCTTCCGACCATGCGAAACCTGCGGCGAAAGATGGAGACTCCGACGGTCGTTCTGTCCATTTCTTCTGCTAATTTTATGGACACCCTGCAGCCTGCTGATTTCAGTATTTTCAAGGCTCCGTGTGATGTCCATTTTCCTTATCTTGCGCGTAGCCGCTACGGGCCAGCGTGGCGAGCAACCGCACACCTGAGCCTGGGGCAGCTGAAGGTCATGTCGGCCATCGAACAGTGCCGCACCGCGGCGCTGGGCGGGCATGTGCTGCGCTGTTCGGGGTGCGACCATATCGAGATCGAGTACAACTCCTGCCGTAATCGGCACTGCATGAAGTGCCGGGCCAGTGCTGCACGCCGCTGGCTCGAGGCGCGCCAGGCCGATCTGCTGCCCGTGGATTACTACCACGTAGTGTTCACGCTGCCCGCGCCGATCAGCGCCATCGCTTGGTACAACAAGGCGGTCGTCTACGGACTGTTGTTCGACATCGCCGCCGAAACACTGCGCACTATCGCCGTGGATCCGAGGCACCTGGGCGCACAGATCGGCGCCACGCTGGTACTGCACACCTGGGGCTCAGCGCTCACGCATCATCCGCACGTGCACGGTATCGTTCCCGGTGGCGGCCTGTCGCCCGATGGTCAGAGGTGGATCGCCTGCCGGCCCGGCTTCTTCCTACCGGTGCGCGTGCTCTCGCGCCTGTTCCGAAGGCGCTTCCTCGAAGCACTCGCAGACGCACACCGACGCGGCCAGCTGCAGTTCTTCGGCGAGTATGTGGGGCTCGCGGATCCAGCCGCCTTTGCTCGGTGGCTTGCGCCGCTACGTGCCTGCGAGTGGGTCGTGTACGCCAAGCGCCCGTTTGCAGGACCGGCAGCCGTGCTCGAGTACCTCTCACGCTATACGCACCGCGTAGCGATCTCCAATCAACGCCTGGTCGCATTCGATGAGCGCGGCGTGACCTTCCGCTGGAAGGACTACCGTGCGAAGGGACGCACCCGTTACAAGACCATGACGCTGGAGGCCGCCGAGTTCATGCGCCGCGTCCTGCTGCATGTGCTGCCCGGCGGCTTCCATCGCATCCGTCACTACGGGCTGCTTGCCAACCCGGTGCGCCGCGCCAACCTCGCCAAGGTGCGTGAGTTGCTGGACGTCATGCCCGAGGTCCCCATCCGGCCCGACCAAACCGAGGTCGCTGTCGCTCCAGTCTTCGTCTGCCGGCACTGCGGTGCGCCAATGATCGTCATTGAGATACTGGAACGCACTGCGCCCATTCGCGCACCACCCATGCGCCGAGGTGAGACATGAGCGCAACGCTCCCTGCACGTATAACCCGACCGTCGGCACTGCGGCAACGCGGCCCACGAGCGGACGTTTGCGCCTGTCGCTTCGCGCAGTCCCTCGCAGGTCCGCTTCGCCATCACAACTGCGTCACTGCACCGCTTCATCACTGCGTAAGCGCCCATCCAGCATCCCGCCTGACCACGCATCCATCAACATTGCCAGGCATCCCGGCCTATCAATCGCCATAGCCTCAAAGATTCCGAGCGCATCGGGGCACGCCGCGGTTTCCTCCATCGAGGCTCGTTCGACGCCTGCCGGCACGCGCGGTGGCGCACTCACATTCCTGCGGACGATGGCAGGCATCGAACAACCCTAAACGGACACGGTCCGATGTTTAATTTTCGTAGCCGACCTTCAGCCGAAGGTCGTCGATTGATGGCTGAACGGCCGCTCAAAGCTGGCAAAGCAGCCACTCAGGTTCCGGGTCACTGAGATTCAGCGGTTTGGCCGTTACAATCGGGAACTACTCGGCAAGTGGATGCGCTGCACCCCTACCTAATATCGCCATAGTTGTCACGTCCGCCAGCTTGCACTTGCGCAGCTTCCAGTATTCGCAACGCCAGCAAACTGGCGGCCGGTTGGCGGCTATGGGCGGGACGCTCAACCAAGCCAACTTCCCTGAAGAAAGTGGCTTCCCCAAGGCTCAAGTCAACCACATCATCAGGAAGCGACAGCGCGGCCGTAGAGGGAAGTAACGCCACCCCCGCGCCGCGCCGAACGAGTTGGACAATCCCCTGAAGCTCATCAAGCTCTATTGCCTCCATCACAGAGATTTTAGAGCGGCGCAGGAATTGATCGACCAGCCTGCCATCGAAAGAGTTTCGATCGTAGCGGATGAACGGCTCCGCCTCGAGCAGCTCTCGCCACGTGAAGTGTTGTTTCGTCTTGGGCGCCAGGAGAAAGAAGGGTTCAGATAAAAGCGATCTCCACTGCAGGTCTGAGGGGAGCGTGAACCGGGGTTTGATGATGACCGCCATGTCCACCTCGCCCGAATCCACCTGCCCGAGCAAATTCAGAGACACTCCCGGAACCAACCTCACACGGCATTCCGGATTCTCGGAACGGAAGATTGCCAGTGCGTCCGCGAGAAAAGACGCCTGCGCCGAGGCAATGGCGCCAACCCGGATCAGGCCGGCAAGGGAGCTGCCCGCGTTACGGCCAAGCTTCGCGTAGGCCGCCATGATTTCGTCCGCTACGGCAAGAGCCTCCGAGCCAGCCGAATTCAACACGGCGGACCGGCCGCTCCGATCAAACAACGCGAGGCCAAGCTCCTCCTCGAGCCTGTGGATTTGCGCACTAACGGCAGATTGGGTGAGCCCGATGTTGGCGCCAGCGCTAGCGAACGATCCGTAGCGCACCACGGCCAAGAAAGTCTGAAGTTCCCGAAGCATCGCGACTCATCAAAAAAAATGTTCACAAGGGCAAAAACATATCGTTTCTGGTGGTTTATTTTTCGCCCTAGAATAACCCTAACGTTTCATCTTGAGAAGGAAGGGATGTTTCGGGAACTGCACTTCGAGACTGCCCTAGCCCCTGTATCAGATGTCATTGGGCGGCAACACAATCATCCCGATGCCGCCATGTCTTGGATTTTTAGTCGTCCACATAAGAACAGATAGGTGTGAACCCTATGTGTCTCGCGAACCGCATTGCGGTTCGTACGTCCATCTGCCTGCGCACTTTAAAACAAGATTTTCAAGTCGACACTAATGTAAGGAGGATAACTAATCATGTATAAGAATCTTAAGATGTTCACCGGGGTCGCATTGCTCGCAATCGCCTGCAATGCCATGGCTGACGATCTGGGCCCTACCCTGCAGAAAATCAAGGACACTGGAATCATTTCCCTTGGCGTGAGATATGACTCGCCTCCGTTCAACTACAACCTCGGTGGCGATCAACAAGCAGGATACTCATACGACATCAGCATGAAGATTGTTGATGCCATCAAGCAGCAACTAAAAATTCCGGCATTGCAGGTCAAGGAACTGAGTGTCACTTCTCAGAACCGCATTCCGCTGCTTATGAATAGCACAATTGATCTCGAATGCGGGACGACTACGAACAACCTGGAGCGTCAGAAGCAGGTGGCATTTTCGACCACCATCTTCATCATCGGCACCCGCCTGCTTGTCAAGAAGGACAGCGGAATCAAGGAGTGGTCGGACCTTAAGGACCACAACGTAGTGGCAGCCGCGGGATCGACCGGTGAGCGTCTGCTGCGGGGCATGAATGACAAGGAAAAGCTCGGAATGAACGTCATCGGCGCCAAAGATGTCGGAGAGGCATTCCTGATGCTGGAATCTGGCCGCGCTGCCGGGTACATGGACGATGACGCGATCCTCTACGCCGAGCGGGCAAAGGCAAGATCGCCACAGGACTGGGTGGTAGTCGCCAAGCCTTTCACCCGGGAAGCCTATGGCTGCATGCTCCGAAAGGACGACGCGCCGTTCAAGAAGCTGGTGGACAACGTCATTTCTAAAATGATGACGGATGGCTCGATCAACAAGCTTTATACAAAATGGTTCACGCAGCCAATACCGCCGCGAGGATTCAACGTTGATTTCCCCATGTCCGCCGATATGAAGACTCTTATCGACAAGCCGAACGATAAGGCGCTCGACGAGTAGTGTGCCTGGATGAAACATTGAAGACCGGAAGGCAATCGCCTTCCGGTGCCTGGCGGCAGCCGGTCAAGATACAGACCGACTCGCACAGACTCGTTACAAAAGCGGCGCGCAGGCGTGTGGCCATATCGAGTGACCAAAACGAAGCGCAAGATCAATGCCTCAACATTTTGCGAACGTCGAACCTGAGGAATCGCTCAGTCGGGACGCGTTCATACGGATACCATGTCTTACCTATTCCATTGGGGCGTATTCCTCGAACAGGCCTCATCCAGCGAGACCTACCTCGACTGGATAATATCCGGACTGAAGGTAACCATCGCAGTCGGATTGTGTTCCTGGATCATTGCCCTTGCCATAGGGTCCGTTCTCGGGGTGATGCGCACATCACAAAACAAATGGGCATCCGGGTTCGCCGGCGCGTACGTCGAACTCTTTCGAAATATTCCATTGCTGGTGCAGTTATTCATATGGTATTTCGTCGTCCCGGAATTGCTGCCAGGGGGAGATGCGATTAAAAAGATGAGCCCTGTCACCCAGCAATTCCTGGCCGGTGTCATTTGTTTGGGAACATTCACGGCCGCTCGGATTTGCGAGCAGGTGCGCTCCGGCATCTCCAGCTTGTCGCATGGCCAAAGAAACGCGAGCCTCGCGCTAGGTCTGACTTCTTCACAGTCATACCGTTACGTAATCCTGCCGATGGCATTCCGGATAATTGTGCCGCCGCTCACGACGGAGTTCGTCAATGTATTTCAGAATTCCGCGGTGGCGTCGACAATTGGCCTCCTGGACCTGGCCGGCCAGGGACGCCAGTTGGTCGATTACACGGCTCGCCCCTATGAGTCGTTTATCGCGGTAACGCTGTTGTATTGCCTCCTCAACGTGGCTGTCATGATGCTGATGCGCTGGATCGAACGGCGCGTTCGGGTTCCCGGTTTCATCGGTAGCAAATAAGAGATCAACATGGCCTATGAATTCGATGTCAGCCTGATCAATCCCGCCAACCTTAAAGTGCTCGGCGAAGGCATGGTGGTGTCCCTCGAGATCACGCTCACGGGCGTACTCGTCGGTATTGTGTGGGGCTCCATTCTTGCAATGATGCGCCTGTCTTCCATTCGTCCGTTGAGCTGGTTTGCAGAGGCATACGTGACTGTCTGCCGCTCCATTCCGCTAGTGATGGTATTGCTGTGGTTCTTTTTGATTGTCCCGCAGTTGCTGCAGAAGACATTCAACCTGTCGGCTGCGACGGATCTGCGAATGACATCGTCGCTGATCGCTTTCTCGCTGTTCGAGGCAGCGTACTGCTCCGAGATCATCCGTGCGGGTATTCAGGGCGTTTCTCGCGGCCAGCTATTTGCCGCACAAGCGCTTGGAATGCACTATGGACAGGTCATGCATCTGGTGATCCTCCCGCAGGCCTTTCGCAATATGCTGCCGCTTCTTCTGATGCAGGGGATCATCCTCTTCCAGGACACGTCTCTCGTCTACGTGAGTGCGTTGGCAGACTTTTTCGGCCGAGCCTACGACATCGGTGAGCGCGACGGACGCACGGTGGACATGCTGCTATTCGCCGGTCTCGTCTATTTCGTGATCTGTTTCTTCGCTTCCCGCGTGGTCAAGCGTCTTCAGAAAAAGGCTTTCATATGATCGAGATAAACAACGTATCCAAGGCTTACGGTGCTTTCCAGGTACTCATCGATTGCACCACTCAGGTCGCCAAGGGCGAAGTGGTCGTTGTCTGTGGCCCGTCGGGATCAGGCAAATCCACGCTGATCAAGACCATCAACGGTCTGGAGCCGATACAGAAAGGCGACATATTGGTGAATGGGACGAACGTATGTAGCCCGAAGACCAATCTTTCCAAGCTGCGGTCAAAGGTAGGAATGGTGTTTCAGCACTTCGAGCTATTTCCACACCTCACGATCACCGAGAACCTGACCCTCGGGCAGATCAAGGTCCTGGGCCGCGGCAAGGACGAGGCGACCGAGAAGGGCCTGAAGCTGCTCGAGCGCGTCGGCCTCAAGACGCAGGCGGACAAACACCCGGGTCAGCTGTCGGGTGGCCAGCAGCAGCGCGTCGCGATCGCGCGGGCACTATCGATGGATCCTGTGGCGATGCTCTTCGACGAACCAACATCGGCGCTCGATCCCGAGATGATCAACGAGGTGCTGGATGTGATGGTCGAGCTTGCGCGGGAAGGGATGACGATGATGTGCGTGACGCACGAGATGGGTTTCGCAAAGAAGGTCGCGCACCGCGTGATCTTTATGGATGAGGGCAAGATATTGGAAGACACCCCTAAGGATGAATTCTTCGGCAATGTCGATCAACGCACGGATCGTGCGAAACAGTTCCTTTCGCGGATTCTGCATCATTGACCTGATTTTGACCAAGCTGTCACGCCGGCGCGAAAGCTTCGACTTATCACCTCTGACAGCGGCCGCAATCTTGCGTTGACCGTTCAACTCATCAAAATAATTGGTGAGTGGCAAGCATATATATTGATTTTCTTTCGAATGACTTGTCACTACCATGATGATCAACCAGCAGGTTTACTTAGGAAACCGAATGTTCGTTTCCAAGCTGGATGGATAACCGGTAGAACCGTATCCCGTCATTTCAATCTGGGTTACTCAACCTGATTCATATTCCGAAGCCGATCGACCATGCTATCCCAACTTCTTAACGCGGTTAAACCTTCGCCCACGCTTTCCATTACCAAGAGTGCGGCCGACATGCGTCGAAGAGGAATCGACGTTGTCAGTCTCTCTCAGGGGGAACCGGACTTCCCTACGCCCGAACATATCTGCGATGCAGCGAAACGCGCAATTGACGCAGGCGCCACCCGCTACACCGATGTTGATGGCACCGTCGAGTTGAAGGAAGCCATCGTTCGAAAGTTTTGGCGCGACAACAGCCTTGCGTACGATGTCAGCGAAATCAGCGTTGGCACGGGTGGCAAGCAGGTTATTTTCAACGCCCTCTTTGCTTCAATAAATCCTGGTGACGAGGTAATCCTCCCCGCGCCGTACTATGTCTCGTATCCGGACATGGTTCGGCTGGCCGGCGCTGTGCCTGTCGAAGTCAAGTGCGGCGAAGCGCAGGGTTTCAAGATCACCGCACGGCAGCTTCGCGAAGCAATTACGCCTCGCACCAAGTGGCTGATTCTTAACTCCCCCGGCAATCCCACTGGAGCCGGCTATTCCCGCGCAGAACTGAACGCCTTGGCGGCGGAGCTCCTCAGGCATCCGCACGTTCTGGTGATGACCGACGACATCTACGAACACATTCGTTATGACGGGTGGCAGTTCACGACTATTGCCTCGGAGGCGCCTGAACTGCGGGAGCGAGTTCTTACCGTCAATGGCATGTCGAAGGCCTATTCGATGACAGGATGGCGCATCGGCTACGCCGGTGGTCCAAGGTCGCTTATCGAGGCAATGGCGACCATCCAGTCACAAAGCACCAGCAATCCCTGCTCCGTCTCTCAAGCTGCAGCACAAGCCGCATTGGACAGTCCGATGGATTTCCTCACGGAACGCAATCACGCTTTTCAACGCAGGCGTGACACCGCGTTGAACAAGTTGAACGCGATCGACGGCATTCGCTGCAGACGTCCGGAGGGCGCGTTTTATCTCTTTCCGTCCTGCAAAGGTCTGATGGGCAGGGCAACGCCCGAAGGAAAAATCCTGCAACACGATTCCGACGTTTGCCATTACCTGTTTGAGTACGCGCATGTTGCCGTGGTCCCCGGCAGCGCGTTCGGCGTAGATGGACACTTCCGGATTTCATTTGCTACGTCAGACGAGCGTCTGGCGCTGGGATGCGAGCGCATCAGTCAAGCCTGCGGCCGGCTTGCATAGAGATCCGGCAAAAGCGGACCCGCATAGGGGTGAAATCTGAACAAGCGGTAAAACATTAGTGAGTTATCCATGGAACTAGGTATCAAGAACCGCGTTGCCCTTGTCATGTCGGCCGGAGGTGGACTGGGCTCAGCTATTGCGTTAGCGCTCGCTCGCGAAGGCGCGACGGTTGCGGTATCGGACCAGAACCGAAGAGCGCTGGAAGACACCGTGTCACGCATTCGTATGGCCGGAGGGAACGCTCACGGGTTCCAAGCTGACCTTGCCGACCTTGCAAACATCACGGCCATGGTCGCCGATGTCAGGAGCACACTGGGCGACCCGGAAATCCTGATCAACAACTCCGGCGGACCGCCGCCCTCGCTTGCTACAGGCGTAGCACCGGAGCAGTGGCGCAACCAGTTTGACGCGATGGTTCTGTCGTTGATGCATCTCACGGACTTGCTGTTGCCAGCGATGAAACAAGGAGGCTGGGGCCGGATCGTCACGAGCGCCTCGTCGGGCGTAGTCGCACCCATACCCAACCTCGGCATGTCCAATGCGTTGCGCCTGGCCTTGGTGGGCTGGTCAAAGACGCTTGCCAATGAGGTCGCGGCCGACGGTATCTGCGTCAATGTTGTTCTGCCAGGACGAATCGCTACGGATCGAATCCGCTCACTGGACGAGGCGTGTGCAAGCCGCGAAGGCAAGACCTATGAGGAAGTCGTAGCCGCGAGCACGGCGTCAATACCTGTCCGGCGCTATGGCAAACCCGAAGAATATGCCGACGCAGTGGCATTCCTCGCCAGCGAACGCGCCGCTTTCATTACGGGCTCAGTTGTACGCGTCGACGGGGGCATGATCCCCAGCATTTAAACAACATTCTTTAAGGAGTAGATGATGGAGACAATTTCTGTAGTGCGAAGCGCTGAGGATCGCGAAGCAATTCGCCAGCGGTTCCTGTTAGTCGACACTTCCAATGTCGCAGACGTGCTTGATACGCTCGGTCTGTTCCACCAAGGGCTCTCGTCGGTCCTTAGCCCTTATCCCGCCTCCTGTGGCAAGCTTGCAGGCTGGGCATACACCATTCGCGGCCAGATGTCACCGTATGAACTCGGGGGTGACCCGGACAAGATGCGAGCTTGTGCAGGAGTATCGGCAGGCGATGTCACCGTCTGGAGCGGCGACGGGAAAGGTGTCTGCTACTTCGGCGAACTCATCGCTATTGGAATGAAAGAGCGAGGCTGCGTAGGGTCGTTAGTCGACGGTGGTATCCGTGACATCCGCTGGATTGCAGAACAGGACTTTCCCGTATTTGCACGCTATCGCACTCCGGTGCAGTCCATTGCGCGCTGGAAGGTCAATGGCTGGCAAACACCAGTAAGCATCCGTGGCGCCACTGCACAATGGGTCAAGGTGCGCCCGGGCGACTTCGTGCTCGGCGATGAAGACGGTGTCCTGGTCATTCCAAACGAAGTGCTCGGTACCGTGCTGGTTGAGGCAGAACGCCTGACTGAGCAGGAAAGCTCCATTCGTGCGGAACTGCAACAAGGCCTTAGTCTGGCTGAGGCGCTGGCGAAGTACGGGCACGTTTGATCATGTGATCCCCGCAGGGTTAGACTGGCGAAGTATTCAGGAATGGCCGGTAAGAGCCGAGCTGCGGTCGTTCAGCTCGACTCTAGGACAGTCGTTTAATGGCCGGGCCTTGCCTCATGCAACGCTTACTGATGGAGCACGCGGCCGAAGGTGCCGCCACGCGGGCTCACGCTACGCCGCATCAACAACGCTGAGACGCGCAAGGCTTCCGGAGCCGAACGGTCGAAACTATTTTTGCACGAGTCCAGAGAGAGGGCCATTTGAGCGTTGGGCCGCACGCATGGCGGCCAGGGAGAGTTCTCAACGTACATGTGTGTGGCGTGCCCGTATTGCCTTGAGTGTCACGAGAAACCGCTTTGAATTGGTTCCGTAGCAGCCTGCTTGCCAAGTCCGGTTCCACGCTACGGTCGAATCCAGTAGGTACAGGAAAAGAGTATCCATGACTGAGGCCGATATCGAGCGCGTGATCCAGGCATTTCGTGACTGGAGATCTGCTAATCCCCGTTGCTTGTGGGCGTGGAACTCTCGGCCGTGACGGTCTGCCACGCGATGGCTCAGTACGACGCCGTGATCCGGGTAAGCGGCGACATGGCGCGTCGAGTGTTCTCGGGAGAGTATATGGATCCCGCGTCGCCCGCGAAATCCGCGCTCTTCCTGCGCCTGCTCATGGGCAAGCCGGCTCTACGACATGCACCACCCACGGCATTCAGCTACCCCCACTATGCGTTGATCGAAGAATCGGCCCTATTAGCGTGGTCGTGCGGGGCCTGGTCCCACTCGGCGGACTCGCCGAGTGGGCTGGGGGTGCGCATGGAAAATACTGGTTCTCCGTGAACAACTGTCTCTATGCGTGTATCGACGACAATGAGCCGGCTCGGGAAATCAATACCCTGCTCGCGAGCGACGAGCCATCGCGATTCCCTTCCCGTCCGAGCCTCGTTGCGCGACAACCAGCGTGGGTGCTGCGGTACGGTAGTTGGCCAGCGTGGACCCTCACCTGGGACCGCGCCAATGAGTCCCGGCAGTATCGTCCCGGCTGGGTGTTGCGCAAGACCCCGAATGGGATGCCTATTCGATCGAGTACCTTGACGCCCGATGCACCGGCGGAGCTTCGTTTTGGCTGCTGGATGCGCGAACGGGTCGCGACCGTTTCGCCGGCGGATGGGCGACTTCATCCAACGCCCATATTGCTATAACGCGTATCGCTGGAAAGCCGAAGCAATCAAGTAAGAAAGCGACGCCGACATGAAACGGCTCTGTCGGGTATCGCAACGTTCCGAACGCCGCATTGATGCGCGAGGAAAAATTGCGGGTCGGTGGCCCTGCACATTGGGGCGATATGGCAATACCGGCGGCAACTGACCGCGGTGGTCCGCTTTCGCGAGAAGACGCCCGCACGCTCGTACAATGGGTATTGAGTAACTAGTCTAATGTTGCGGAGGACATCATGCGTATCACGATCAAGTTGGGTCGACCTGAAGACCCGGACCGGTTTGCAGTCCTTTGGCTAGACCTGGAATCGAGCCACTGGTCGCGGGAAATGCATAGCGGCGTCGATATTCCCTCCTGGGGCCTTTTGCGCACTGCGCCCGGCGCAACGCTTATCTGCGACCCGCATTCAACAGACGCACTGTGCGCCTTGACTGGCCTGAATCTGGAGCACCGCACTTGCCTGATCCAGGACCAGTTTGGAGATGTGGCGTGGTATGGCGACTCGAACCGGGAAGCGCGCTTGGATCGCTGGCATGTGCAATGTATCGAGTTTGACTCTATTAAAGCCGAGAACGAGGTATTCGACGAGTAAAAAGTGTTCACCCCCGGGGATGCCGTCGGGGGTCGAATAGCGTTCACCACTCGTGCGGATATATCGAGCGAAATCTGCCCGACCTCGATATCCGCGGCGGCCAGTTCTCCTAAGCCGCAGGTGAATCGCGGCTCAGCTTTAGCCGTTCATATCGATGGGCAGGCCGGAGGACAGCTGGTTCGTGGGATGAGGCTGCGCAGCGGAAAGAACATACGACGCGGCAGCTACAACCCGCGTGGCAGGGCGCAATGTGGTCAACTTTCGCCCGTCGGCAGTAGGCGGAAATACACACCAGTTACCGTCATCGTGCCGAAAGAAGAACAATGTGCGGGCTCCGTCTGCTGACGAGGTCTCAACGCGCACATAGCGCCTGCCGTAGGATCGTGTGCGACTGAACTCAGTCACATGAACCTGTATCGTAGACGCCGGAGCGAGCCATTTTTCGACCTGGCAACGCAGGGACTGCTCACTCGTGTTTTTCATGTTCCCCTCCAGCAAGTCCGAGAGCGCTCAAAGATGGATAGAGCGCAGGTCCCGATCGATGGTTTTCGCAACCAGCGTACATGCGCAACCAGAAGCATTGACGCGAGTCCTCTTCACGTCAATTGAAGGGACGGTTTGTCACTCTTCACCTCCTCAACGCCGCGAACGACCACAAAGTTGACCTCGGATTTGTGAGTTCTGAAACCCAATATTTCATGAAGGCGCACCGCCGGGCGGCACCCTTTGACGTCGTCATCGGCTACGCGTGGGGTCGTGTTCAGGTAGCTGCTTATGCGCTTGCACGAATGACGACTTCGTCGCGCGCGGCCAGGTGGGAAAACTGACCTTCTTCGCCCCGTAAAATGGACAGACTGAATCCTTAAAGATGGTGCTCCGCTGCGCGAATAGTTTCCGCCAAACTCGTGGATCGCCATAGCGCCAACCGCCGACACCCGCAATCGTAAACACGGCCCGATTCGAATGAGCTTCGCGCATTGCTGAAGAGCCAGATGTCGCTACTGAACATCGGCCCATCGCATTCCGTGTGTGCCCGAATTTAACATCCTGCTTTTCCACAACGCCATCACGTGGGACGAGCCAATTGCTGCCCATGATGCTTATCCTTGTAGCGAGTTTTGAAAGCAAATGTTTGTGGTAAGCATTGGACATGACGTGATGCCGCGAGCCTGTCACCTTCCGATGACTATGTAACAGTCGCCCATCACTTTGGAATTCGACCTATTCACGCGCGCGGCCTCGACGGCATGGCCGGCAAGGCGTTCGATAACGTCGTTGCCCCAGCTTTCAAGAGATGCATGCTGCCCGCGCTGGTCGCGCAATTAACCTCGTCAGGCGTTTCAAGCGACACGTTTCGTTACACACAAACACACCGTTAATCCGCCAGCTCAATATAGTCCGCTCACGACTGACACAAGAGGGTGACTTATGAAAAGAACTATTGCACTAATGCTATTAGCCATTTGTCTTGGAAGCGCGCTGGGCGGCTGCATCTTTGTACCCGAAGGTGGCTACCACGATCATGGGCATGACCATGACCACGATCACGACCGCTATTAACCGTCCCTGACGCGCTCGCGCTTTCACCTGCTCAACAGCACGCATGACAAGGAAAATTATGAGTATTTCACGCAGCCGCAGGTTCGCAATGACACTGGTTGCCGGTCTTGGCGTAGGCCTATCGTCCGTCGCCCTCGCACATGTCGATGTTGGAGTAAGCGTTGAAGTCCCCGGTGCTGTCTACGCACCTGAGCCGGTCTACGCTGCGCCCCAGCAGATGTATGTCCAACCTCCGGCCGCTGTTGTCATTGATCCGGGCTGGTATGGAAACAGGTACTACGACGGGCGACGTTATTGGGAGCGTCGGGAGTGGGAGGAACGCCACAGGAGTGAACGGGAATGGCATGACGCGCGAGACAATCGCGGCGGCCCTCGAGATGATCGGGGCTACGACCATCAACGCGGCGAACAGCGAGGTGATCGACACTACGACCATGAAAATGACAACGGGCGAGGTGATCATTAACACGCGTGGCATAAGGTGTTGCGTTCGACCTACCAATACCCTGCACGCCGGCTACCCCCTGGTCCTTGGCTCGGTCACGAAGAGACACAAGCGCTGGCCGCGACGGAGCTCCATGCGAAGGTCTTCAGGAACGGTTGAACGTCAGATCGATGATGTGGACGAGTGCCCCTTAATGGCCCGCACAGCGACCGATGCTTGATCGCCATCCGGCCGCGTCCAGGTTCAAACTTCGGTCTGCTCCGCCATCTCAAGTGCATCATCTGCCCGGATGCGAAGATGCCATCGAGGTAAAGGGGGAACGTTGCAGAGCGTTCAATCCATTGCCGCGCTGACTTCATCCATGCTCGATGCCAAGCAGCCGCGCGTCCAGCCGCCGCGCTAGCGCCGCGCCGCCTTCGCGCATTACTGCATCGTGGTTCCATTGGAAAACCGGTCGCAACAATGGCGCCAATGCATTCATCCATGCGCGGTTCGTATGCACGCACCAGTCATAGCGGACCACGGTAAGGTTGCGTCCGCCGGTCGAAAAGCTCCACCGGCCGGCGCCTTCGACGTCGCCACTGGCTTCCCCCTCCAGCGCGACCAATGGGTCGACGCGCGTCACCCGCATATCGAACACGAGGCGATAGGGCAACCAGCCTTTCCACGTATAGCGTTGTACGACGCCCACCCCCTGATCGGAACCCGCTTCTAGTTGGTCCACGCGCTCGACGTTATTCCACCACTCGGGCCAGCGCGCCGAATCCTGAATTGCCGCCCAAACTTCCTGCACTGGCGCATCGATGCGCCAAATGGTGGAAAAGCGGTATTCGACTGTCCGCAAGCTGCCTCCATTCTTAATATTCTTTTAGAGATTTTGTCAGATGCTCACTGCACTTGCCATCACCGGCGAGACAGCACTGCGTTTCCACCCCTCGATGTCTCGTCGAGCCATCTGCAACGGAGGTCGACCTTGGCGTCAGGCGCTGTACTGGCTCGAAACACCGATACGCCGCGAACAAACCGGTTCGTGGCAACTGCGCGAGAACAGTCGATTTGAAGCCTCTGCGCCAATACGATACGTCCGAATAAGGAGCATACCCGCGTGCTTGCCTGTGTCTGGCGGCGGACTCGCAACGCGGGTACAAAACCTCTCGCAGGCGAGCGGACGTCAAGGTGTGCGCCAGGATGCCGATATACCCGTTATACGATTGCGATTATCGCGATTTTCCAGCAGAAAATGCCTTGCCTCCATATGTTTCCAAGCTGTCCACGGAGAATAGTTTGATTTTGAATAGACCGTCCATCATCTGGCGCGCGATCATCTTTGTGGTGATCGTGTGCCTGTCCCTTGTTGTGCTTGATGGCTGGCGAAGTTGGAGTGCGCGGGCAGTCGAACTGGGCGAAATGGATGTCTCCACGTCGAATCTCGCACGAGCAATGGCTCAGCAGGCCGACGAAACATTCAAGGAAGCGGACATGGCGTTGCTGGGCATCGTCGAGCGCGAGCAGCACGATGGGACCGGCCCGGCGGCTCTTAAACGATTGCACGACGTTCTGGTGGTGCGCCAACAGGAGCTTCCCCAGCTTGCCGGTCTTTTTGTCTATGACGAAAACGGAATCTGGATCGTCAATTCCACGTCGACTCCGCTCAATCGATTCAACAACTCGGATCGCGAATATTTCATCTTTCATCGACACGACTCTGGCCTTGGTCCGCACATTGGCGTGCCGGTAACAAGCAGATCAAGTGGAAAGTGGGTTATTCCCGTTTCAAGGAGAATCAATAAACCGGACGGCAGTTTCGGCGGCGTTGTGCTGGCAACCGTCGATGTTGAGTTCTTTAAGACGTTCTACGATAGCCTTCAGATCGGCAACGCGGGCGCCGTTGCCCTCGTCCTGAATAGCGGCGTGATGCTGATTCGTCGACCGTTCGACGCAAAATTGGTCGGCAAAAACATGCGAGGAACCGAGTTGTACCGCTATTACACGACGCATGGCCCGGTCGGAACAGCGTTCATCAAGTCGGCGCAGGATGGCGTCACGCGGCTAAACAGTTATCGTAGCCTCCAGCATTATCCGGTCTTTGTAGCAGCTGCGTTGTCCAAGGATGAGATTTTGCATGAGTGGTGGCGCGACACGATCTGGCATTCCGCCGGCGTGCTTTGCCTTGTCATCGTGGTGGGCTTGTTCGGCTGGCATCTGATCCGGCAGATCGAACTGCGTACGACTGCCGAGGCGGAGCTGACAAAAACGCACGCTGCCCTTGAAAAGCTCAATCGGACCCTTGAACGTCTTGCGATGCAGGATGGCCTGACGGGGCTCGCGAACCGCCGCCAATTCGATGTCACGTTGCATAACGAATTCAGCCGCGCCACGCGTCACGCGAGTGCGCTGGCACTGATCATGATGGATGTCGATTGCTTTAAGCAATACAACGACATTTATGGACACGCAGCGGGAGATGAGTGCCTGCGGACGATTAGCCGTCTCATCGGGGATCTGACAGCCGGACGTCCGGGGGACCTCGTCGCCCGGTATGGTGGAGAGGAAATCGCGGTGCTTCTACCGAATACCGATGTCGCTCATGCCGTAGCGATCGCGGACAATATCCGCAGCGCTATTCGTGGTCTGGGAATTGAACATTCGGGCAGCCCCGCTGGCTTCGTCACGATAAGCGCGGGTGTTGACGCTCGGGTCCCCAGTCGAGACGCGGGCGAGCCTACGGAGCTCATACTGGCTGCCGACAAGGCGTTGTATGAGGCGAAGAGGAAAGGACGTAATCGGGTACTGGCCGCCAGCGGTAATCTTTCGTCTTCGACTCCAGCTTAACATCGTAACTGTGTACTCCAGACCCATCGCGTTTTGCAAAGCCCGTGTCACGAACAGGTCAGTTGCAGGACCGGGTTAGGATCTTGTCAAACTACCGGCGACGGCACTTGCGGCGATTTGGGTACTCGCTCGTGAACGTGCCGATGTCCTGTTTCGCGGCGACGCGCTTGACCTCATCCGGGTCCTCATGATCTTTGGCACCACGAGCGCGGCCAGAATCGCAATCACGACCATGATTTCGATTAACGAGAACCCTCGTTGACCACCTCTGTGCAGACCCGCGATTTCCGCGCGGCAACTATTCCACATTTGCATAGACTGCTGCCTATTTTCAGGAAGAAACGCGCGGGCGCCAGGCACGCGGCGCTCAGAGTGCGGTCGAACCCCGGCCGTTCACTCTACGTTTCATCGCGGGAGCGACGGACTTCAGCCATTCAGCGCGGCAGCTCGACCGTTGCTTTCTGGCGTACATGAGACAGCAGGCGATCTTTGCTGCAGCGTGCGACAACCATGAATCAACGACCGGATCGGCATATGACTTCCAACGGCGCACTCGATCGTTACCGGTGTCCGACCACCCAACGTGATGGGCAGCACGACCAGGGGAATTCCATCCAGGTGAAGGCGGCGCTGAAGACTGAGTGCGGTCTGGTTGTGCCGCCATCCGCCGAAACGCCGACCGGCAGATTCGGCGGAGATCCATCGATTCGGATTCGTGGTTGAAGATAATGCGGGCATGGCGCCGTCCTACCAGGGAATTAACCCGCTCCGCACGGCTCAAGCGTTAGTTGCCCTTATGGGCGACGGCTACGCGTTCATTAGATTGTTGAGAGCGATCGTCACGATGTCTACAGTCGACTACGACTCACTCGCCGGTCGACAATTTGATAATCACTTTTGAGTGAGCGCGCTTCGTGTTTTCGGTCCCAAGACTAACAGACCATCGTCATCAAGCAATGTCGTCTTATCTCCGCCTTCGCATGCTCGACAGCGCACCGGAACGCGTCGTCTCGTGTCTCGAATGGGCCCAACGTGCCCGATCCTCGCTGTTCGTGATTTTCGTCCACGATGCTCACCTTCGACGAAAATCCGCCCGAAATTGATACCACAATCGGGAAAATTGTTGCGCCCATGAAAACCACCCCTGGCGGCTCCATTGCTGCCTCCCGTTCGTTCAAAAGCAGTAGTGGTCTTAGAAGATAGTCCAGGCGGAGCCTGTTAGAAAGCGCTTATTCGCGGTTCGTGTCAAAAATTTTTGGATACCGGCAACCGGCGCCCCCGGAGCATGAACATCACAAGAGCAATTCTCATGCTCCGGTGAGCCACTGTAAGTTTTGCGTTGACGCACGTCCGCCATGCGCACCGCAATAGCGCCTACCTCCGCCGCTCGGAATTCGCGACGCTTTGAAAATCGCGAGGTCTAACCGAGATGAGTTTGCGCCTACGACATTCGATCGACCCATCTAGGGCCGACGATGACACGGTCTATGGACATCTGGTGCATATTGGTGACGGGTCGAATCTGAACGCACACGTCACCACCAGGGTGTTGGCGCTTGTGCTACCGTTAAAAACGTCGAGCGTTCATTACGGGAGGCCCAAATGTCAGTGATCGCGCCAGACGAAAGAGCGGACTTCGTAGCTATCTTGCATCGTCACCGTGTTGAAGAGTCCGATTTTCTGCTTCAGGAAACCGCCTCGACCGACGTCGTGGACGAGGTCTACCCTCTCCAGAGCTATGTCAACGTCGTTCGCACGTCCACACTCAGGGAAAGGGAATACCGCGTTGGACATGGCACCGCGTGGACTGCCGAATTCGAGAAAGACCTGAAGCGGGGTGCATTCGGATAAATTGCATCGACTCCTCCGGGCTTCACCTTGCGCAGTTCTATGCTTAGACGTATTCGGGTGCCGAGTAGGCTTTCGGCGGCGGGGACCACTCATGAACATGCACCGTTGAGGCTCAGACGATGACCAATAAACCTCCTGGCCCCCTGCGGCGACTTGCAGGGACATTGCGCGACCAGCGGGAGGCGCTGACCAACCGTTGGATAAAATCCGAGCTACGTGATACCCGCATCGGACACTGCGATGCGCTTACGTATGAACAGTTGGCCGACCACATTCCGGTGATTCTCGACGAAATATGTTATTTGCTCGAGTCGGAACACCTGAACGAGGTGGAGGTGGCTATCGAGCGCGATGCGAGGAAACATGGTCATTGGCGCTGGAAGCAAGATTATCGACTGGACGAACTGATTCGCGAATTGGACTTGTTTCGCCGCGTGCTGACCGCAGCCATCACCAGCTTCGCGGAAGTTAATCATGACTTCACCCGGAGTCAAGAGACCCACGCGCGGGATTTGGTCGATGACGCCCTAAACCTTGTCGTGCTGGCTTCTGTCCACCAACTCGTCGGCGAGCAAGAAAGAAAAGTCAGCGAGTACACCGGCCTGCTTGAGGAAGTGAATCACGAACTCGCTTCGCAGCGCGAGTTGCTAGCCAACGTATATCAGTCGCGGCAGCTGGCCGCACGTAGCGTTGTGCACGAACTGCGCAATTTCCTGAATGTTTTTGAAACATCGCTCGAACTGGTCAGCGCCCGCCCCGCAAAGGTAGACACCGCGCTGAGCGTTGCTGGCCGACAAATCGCCGACATGAAGCTATTGGTCGACCAGTTGTTCGAGTATTCGGTTGTCTTGAGTGAAAATCAGGTGCCTGTAGTTGAACGGTTCGACCTCCGGGGTTTATACGACGAACTGGTGTTAGCGCATCGAGTGGGCGCCGAAGCCAAGTGCCTCCACTTACGCTCCGAGTTTGATTCGAGCCTGGATTTCGTCACCCTGAATCGATTGAGAGTCAAACAAATTGCAGTGAACCTAATTTCCAATGCCATGAAGTACACGCGGTCCGGCGAGATAGGTTTTGCGCTATTAAAACTCGGCGCTGACCGCTGGTGTCTGCGGGTATCTGACACCGGCGAGGGCATCTCTTTAGAAGACCAAGAGCGAGTATTCGGTGAATTAGAGCGTGCGGCCGGAGCCGATATACCCGGCGCAGGATTGGTTGGCGATTGTTAAAGAACTTGTGTGGTCTTTAAATGGTGAGATTTGGGTCGTATCGGAAAAAGGAAAAGGAAGTGTGTTCGAGATAAGGTTGCCACTCCACTTGCCTCAGCAGCCTGATTGCGACGAATCACCATCTGTTGCGAGTTGTCTGAACCGGGCAATCTCAAAGGTCGGCGCCGCAGGGGAACGTAGCTCATCGAACCCTGGTGCTCTGTTACTCAAGCGAAGCCACGACATATCGGGCGAAATCTGAGCAACGCCCGCATCCGTGGTGGACGGTTCGCCGGCGACGACGCATGCAATGAACATCGTCGACGCGAACACGTGCCGCGGTTATCCACCGATTTTGTTGGTAAGCCTGTGGATATCTGCCGCCGCATCGGCGACAAGCTACTGATTCGGAAAGCATTTGGCTCGAAGAAACCCAATCGACTCGAGCACGGTCAGTAACCGGTCGGGGGTGAGCGGTTTTGCGCAATGCACATCGAAACCGGCCTCAAGTGAGCGGGTCTTGTCATCCTTCAAGGTCCGCGCAGTGAATGCGACGAGCAACATATCGCGAGTGAGCGCGCGATCGCCCGGCGACTGCAGCGGTCGAAGTGCGCAAAACCGCGGAAGAACCGGACGTCGCTAAAGCCGCACGCGTGGTTGAAGAGGTCGTTGTCGGCGAGGAATCGAACGTTCGAACCGAGACAGAAAACGACACCGTGCGAGGCACGGATGTGCAGGTCGAGCGCGTGGCCGAGCAAGACCCCAGCTGCGCCTGGACGCCACCACAAAGAAGACTCAATAAAGGGTCCGCTTTTTGCGTATCGGCGCCCTTCGGGCCGCCACTCACTTTACAGGGAATTCCTGATGATCTTACCGCTCGCGCTAAATTGCATAGTCGAGGGCGAGGACATTGGCACGGACAGGTGTGCTCGAGGAACTTCATGACATGATCAATCGAACAGACGAGTTCATCCGAAAGATGGCTTCACCGACAAGCACCTAAGCGGACGCGTCGGAATTATCGTCAGGCTGGATGCCAAGACTGCATCTATTGCCGTCAATGACAGCGATGGTCACTGGCGTGTTTTCTACGCTTTACTACGAAAAATCGTCGACATCTAGTGCCGTAGAAACGCCTCGAACGAGGTTCTGCTGACGGATATAGATTGACGCTTGGCCCTGTCGTTTCGGCGCTGTCATACCGACGCGACAGGTTATCTAAGGCCTATCTTCGCACGCAGAAGCAGCTGACAGATACCAGAAATTACCTCTGTGTGCTCCTAATCTCCGTAAATTGGCGGCTCCTCGAAGCTGCCCGGCCTCCACCTGTCGGCGATTGGCAGCACCGGCCCTTCTCCGTCATACGAGGGCAATCAAGATCTCCAGCCGCTTTTAGGATGCTGCGGCCGTTAATCAAAACAGTTGAATCGTACTGGAGGTTCAGTCCCCCGAAGTCGGCTGTGGCGCGAGCTCGTCCGCGGATTCGACTCACATCATTTCGGGGCTGCTCAGTTTCGTTCCGTCGGAAAAGCGGGCCAGTCTGTAGGGATGAATGTCGAACTGCGGTGCCTCGTCCATTACCAGCCGACTCACGAGCTCGCCTGCGCCCGGCCCTAGCCCGAAGCCGTGTCCGCTGAAGCCGGATGCGATCACGAGACCGGGTTTCGCATTAACCTTCGAGATGACGGGGACGAGGTCCGGCGTCGTGTCGATTGCACCTGCCCAGGCATGAGCGATCCGCAAGCCCGACAGCTCGGGAAACACGCTGGCCACGTTTTGGAGGGCCCGTTCGAGCCATTCGGTATCGGCCCGTGGATCCAGCACTCGTGTTTTTTCGAACGGCGAGACGTCGTCGTCGCGCCAGGTCGCGCTCGCCTCCGGTCCGTGAAAAAAGCTGGCGCCGACGCGAATCTTCAGTTTTTTCTTCAGCTTACTGCGGAACATGGTGCGGAACTTCACCGAATGCCGCAGGTTTTGCGGCGCGAGTTCCACGCGTCCATAGCCGGGGACCGAGATGGTGTAGCCGCCGTCCATCCGTCGCCTCAACGCGAAGTTAGGCCCGGAGAAACAGCCTTCGATCACCCGCGGCGCCTTAGCGGTCCGCAACGCCGTTCCCATCACGTTAATGGCGGGCAGATCGATGCCGTGATGCTGGCAGAACAATGCGCTCCACGCGCCTCCCGCGAGAACGACGGTGTCGGCTGCGAGCCAGCCGCGCTCCGTCCAGATGCCGGAGACTCGCCCCGCACTCGTGTCGAGACTGCGTACAGCGCAGTTCTGGTAGACCTTCGCGCCGAGACCTTGCGCGCCGCGAGCAATCGCAGGCGCGGCTTTCGAAGGCTCGGCGCGGCCGTCCGTGACCGACCACAGACCTCCAGCCCACTTCGCACGTCCGGACGGAATGCGCGCTGCCAGTTCACGCGCACTTAGGATCTCGCTGTTGAAGCCGACTTCTCGCGCGCGGGCAAGCCACGATTCCCATTGCGCGATGTCAGATTGATGCTCCGTGCCATACAGGATGCCCGCCTTACGAAACCCAATATCCTCGCCCAGTTCTCCGCTCAATTCGCTCCAGCGCTTGAGGCTCTGCATCGCGAGCGGCAACTCATAGAGGTCGCGGTTCTGCTGACGCACCCAACCCCAATTGCGCCCCGACTGCTCGCAGCCGATGACACCCTTTTCAAACAGAGCCACCTGGACGCCGCGTCGCGCCAGTTCATACGCGGTGCTGACACCTACGATGCCGCCGCCTATCACCGCGACATCGCATCGCTTGGGGAAATCTTCACTATTCGTGACTTCGTCGATTCTTAGCATTTCACAGTCGCTGGTCGCCGCTTCTCGGTAGGTACTGCAGTAAAGACCTTCGGAAATGCGCACGTAAGCGCAATTCAGCCATCCGCCGATAGTAGCTACGATTTTCGTATCTTCCACCGCTTCGCCGATAGGACGATCCTGTTGTATCCGAGAGGGATGCGACGGTGACCCACCGGGGACCGAAGCAAATCTTCAATTGCAATCATGCTGACTGTTGCCGAAACCCGGCTTGCGCTTAGCCGCATTTTCACACTCTGGCTCGCGGGTGACCAGTCGGCGCGCCCGCTTACTGTTCAGACGCGAGGCGGCCCGCTCCTCGTCGAAACAAACGTAGCAGATGGCTCGCTCGTCGAGTTCCTCGATGCGACTCCCTCGGCAGCGTCTTGGTCTGCCGCTTATTCAGCAAGTGAAGAGGCAAGGCAAGGCGTTGGTCTCGGGACCTGGCCCCTCACTCGGGCGCGAACGTCTTTACCCACCACAAGGATCGCTCATGTTGAGCCCCTGTCAGGCCACGTCAAAGTTCAGCGTCGAGAACGTACTTTAGCGTTTAAGGACCCTTGCGCTGACGGCTGCCTTAAGTTCGTCCGCGTGAAGGTCCGCTGTCGGAAGTGAAACCGCCCCTTAATGGGATATAAGGATGACTGCGAGTGACTTAAATTGGTCCCAGCCTTTCGGCAATGCCAACTTTGTCCCGGCGTCGGTAGCGAAATGCCCTTCAGCTGAGGTGTACTTCGGCCGGACGTCAGATCAACGCGACAAATGCGTCAGACTAGAGTCGTTGCCGGCATTGACTGAAGGGGTCTCCGTGGCACTTTAGACCCAAATCTGACAACCGCGCCACGCAAGCGTACGTAAAAGTCTCGATCTTGAGGGCGCCCCAGGTCCGAGTGGAGAAAAGAATACCGTCTGTGTCTTCGGTGAGCGTTCAGACCTCGCGATTGGCGCGCTGGCGCTGTACTCGCTAGAACGTATAGGCGACGTTCACGAAGACGCTAAGGGGATCGAGTCGGAGCGTCGATCTGGAAACGATCGGCGTTCCAGTCGCGGTCTCTCCGTATAACGTCAGGTTGGTCCTCACCGGCATGTAGTTGACGGAGGTTCCGACCGACCAGTGTTTTGTGATCGCGTAGTTTGCCCCGACCTCGAACACAGGATTCCACGACGAACTGAGTGTCGCTCGTGCCGAGCCGCCTGGACCAAGGCTATCAGTGACGAACTGGCTATTGGTCGTGCGAACCTGGGTGAACCACGTATAGTTCACCCCTAATCCGAGGTATGGACGGAATTTCGATTCGGCTGAAAACAGGTGGTATCGAAGTTCGATGGC
>Ga0153932_1000156_pt1 | contig 29748 bp, 29 predicted proteins | sample TSNJ016MetaG_FD_102273 | JGI IMG/M metagenome (GOLD analysis project Ga0153932, IMG submission 102273) | Attine ant fungus gardens microbial communities from New Jersey, USA - TSNJ016 MetaG | ecosystem: Host-associated > Fungi > Mycelium > Unclassified | place: USA: New Jersey, Wharton State...
ACGCGCGCGTGCAGCGCCCGCTGAATTTCGCGGTGGTCGACGAAGTGGACTCGATTCTTATCGATGAAGCGCGCACGCCGCTCATTATTTCCGGCCAGGCCGAAGATCACACCGAACTCTACGTGCGCATGAACGCGCTGCCGCCGCTGCTCGAACAGCAGATCGGCGAAGAGAAGGCGGACGGCACGGGCGTCGAAAAAGTCGGCGACTACACGCTCGACGAAAAAGCGCGTCAGGTTTTCCTCACCGAACAAGGTCACGAAAAGGCCGAGCGTCTGCTCGCCGAATGGGGCCTGATCGGTGAAGGCGAAAGTCTTTACGCCGCGCAAAACATCACGCTGATGCACCACGTGTACGCGGCATTGCGCGCGCACACGCTGTTTTTCCGCGACCAGCATTACGTGATTCAGGGCAATGAGGTCGTGATCGTCGATGAGTTCACCGGCCGCATGATGACCGGCCGACGCTGGTCAGACGGTTTGCATCAGGCCGTGGAAGCCAAAGAACACGTCAAGATCCAGAACGAGAACCAGACGCTTGCGTCCATCACATTCCAGAACTTCTTCCGCATGTATTCGAAGCTGTCCGGCATGACCGGTACGGCGGACACCGAAGCGTACGAATTCAACGAGATCTACGGCCTGGAAACGGTCGTGATCCCGACGAACCGGCCGCCGAAGCGGATCGACAAGCAGGACCAGATTTACAAAACGGCGAAGGAACGCTACGACGCCGTGACGCGCGATATCCGCGATTGCGTTGAGCGCGGGCAGCCGGTGCTGGTGGGTACCACGTCTATCGAGGCGTCGGAATTGCTGTCGGGTCTGCTCACACAAGCCGGTCTGAAGCACGAAGTGCTGAACGCGAAGCAGCACGCACGCGAAGCGGCGATTGTCGCGGAAGCGGGGCGGCCGGCGGCGGTCACCATTGCAACGAACATGGCCGGTCGCGGTACGGACATCGTGCTGGGTGGCAATGTGGAGAAGCAGTCGTCGTTTATCGAAGCGGACGAAGCGCTCTCCGACGAAGAGAAACAACGCCGCATCAAGCATCTCGAGGACGAATGGCAAGCGCTGCACGACCGCGTGAAGGCGGCGGGCGGGCTGCACATCATTGGTACGGAACGGCACGAGTCGCGTCGCATCGATAACCAATTGCGCGGTCGCGCTGGACGTCAGGGCGACCCGGGCTCATCGCGGTTTTATCTGTCGCTTGACGACCCGCTTTTGCGTATCTTCGCCGGCGATCGCGTGCGCTCGATCATGGACCGCCTGAAGATGCCGGAAGGCGAGGCGATTGAAGCGGGCATTGTCACGCGTTCGATTGAATCGGCGCAGCGCAAGGTGGAAGCGCGCAACTTCGACATTCGCAAGCAATTGCTCGAATACGACGACGTGTCGAACGATCAGCGCAAGGTGATCTACCAGCAGCGCAACGAACTGCTGGAAGCAACGGACGTGGCCGAGACGATCACCGCCATGCGCCAGAGCGTGATCACCGAGGTGACGCGCACGTACGTTCCGGCGGCAAGCATCGAAGAGCAATGGAGCGCGCCGGAACTGGAAGAAGTGCTGCGCAACGAGTGGGCACTCGATCTCGCCGTTCAGGAAATGATCAACGAGTCGAATTCCATCGACGCTGACGAGATTCTGGAAGCTGTCGTTGCCGCCGCCGATGAAAGCTATGAAGCCAAGGTCGCGCTGGTTGGGCGTGAATCGTTCAGCGCGTTCGAGCGTTCGATCATGCTGCAGACGCTCGACAGCCGCTGGCGCGAGCACTTGGCCGCTCTGGATCACTTGCGTCAGGGCATTCATCTGCGTGGTTATGCGCAGAAAAACCCGAAGCAGGAATACAAGCGCGAGGCGTTCGAACTATTCGCCGCCATGCTTGATTCGGTGAAGCAGGAAGTCACGCGAGTTGTGATGAACGTGCAGATCCAGTCGCCGGAACAGCTTGAAGAAGCCGCTGAACAGTACGAGGAACGGGGCAGCCATCTGGAGAACGTGTCGTTCCAGCACGCGGATTTCACCGATGGCGCCGCGCCGGCGGCAGCCGTCGCAGCAGACGCCACTGCGCAGATGATCAATCAGGCAATGGCATACGGTGACGACACCACGGTTGCGACGCGCGTGGCAACTGACGACGTGCCGAAGGTCGGACGTAACGACCCGTGCCCATGCGGCAGTGGCAAGAAGTACAAAAACTGTCACGGCAAGCTCGCATAATTGGCGGTTTGAAAAGGATAGATAAGTAACAAAGAGCATTAGAGACAGGCGACGCAGCGATGCGTCGTTTGTCTTTGGCAAGCTGGTTTTGGTATCCCCGGATGTCTGTCTTTCAAACAAGCCGGGCTCCGTTTCTTTCATCTCCGTGTCGTTGCGTTTTTTGTGCAGCGGCACTCGCCACTTTTAGCGAGTCGCGAACATGGCCGTCAATTTCCCCTCGATCGATCCCGCCAACCTGTTTCCCGTCGCCGGCGTCACGCTAGGCTGGGCCGAGGCGAACATTCGAAAACCGAATCGCAAGGATGTGCTCGTTATTCAGCTCGAAGAAGGCGCGACGGTCGGCGGTGTGTTCACGCAAAACCGTTTCTGCGCAGCGCCCGTCACGGTATGTCGCGAGCATCTGGACGCAGTGCGTGCCGGTGCCAAGGGCATCCGCGCACTCGTGGTGAACACCGGCAACGCGAACGCGGGAACCGGCGAGCCGGGCATGGCGCACACGCGCGAAACCTGTGAGGCGCTGGCCGCGCTGCTGGACTTGCAAGCCACGCAGATCCTGCCGTTTTCCACAGGCGTGATTCTCGAGCCGCTGCCGGTTGATCGTTTGAAAGCGGGATTGCCTGCTGCGCTCGCGAATCAAAAACCGGCTCACTGGTACGACGCGGCGCAAACCATCATGACGACCGATACGTTGCCGAAAGCGGCATCGCGTCAGGTTCAGATCGATGGCCATACGGTCACGCTGTCGGGGATCAGCAAGGGCGCCGGCATGATCCGGCCGAACATGGCGACCATGCTGGGTTTTCTCGCCTGCGACGCCGCTGTCACGCAACCCGTCCTCGATACGCTGATCAAGCACGTAGCCGATCGCTCGTTCAACTGCATCACCATTGACGGCGATACCTCGACGAACGATTCGTTCATCGTGATTGCGTCGGGTAAATCGACGCTTCCGATGATTACTTCTACGGATTCGCCCGCTTATGCCGCGTTGCGCGATGCGGTGACGGCGGTGGCGCAAGAGCTGGCGCAACTGATCGTGCGCGACGGCGAGGGCGCGACCAAGTTCATGACGGTGACGGTGGAAGGCGGCACGAGCGAAGCCGAATGCCGCCTGATCGCGTATGCGATCGGCCATTCGCCGTTGGTCAAGACCGCGTTTTACGCGTCGGATCCCAATCTCGGCCGGATTCTCGCGGCGATCGGTTATGCGGGCGTGGCGGATCTGGACGTGAACAAGATCGACCTGTATCTCGACGATGTCCTCGTCGCGAAGAACGGCGGCCGCAATCCTGAGTATCGCGAGGAAGACGGCCAGCGCGTGATGAAGAAAAGCGAGATCGCAATTCGCGTGCTGCTAGGCCGCGGTCAGGCCGACGCCACCATCTGGACATGCGATCTCTCGCATGATTACGTTAGCATCAACGCCGATTACCGGTCTTGAGCCACCTAAATTTCCCATGGATAAACTTGAACAATTTCTGAGCCGTGCCGAAGCTGTGCTGGCGCGCGTAGAAGGGATGCTGCCGCCGGCGCCGCCGGAAATCGACTGGAACAGTGCCGTGGCATTTCGTTGGCGCAAGCGTCAGGGTCGCGGATTCCTGCAGCCGGTACCGAACCTGTCGCCCTTATCGCTCGACGATCTTTGCAATATCGAGCGCCAGAAGGGGCTGATCGAGCAGAACACGCGGCAATTCGTGCGCAAGTCGCCGGCGAACAACGTGTTGCTGACGGGCGCGCGCGGTACCGGCAAGTCATCGCTGATCAAGGCATGCCTGAACAAGTACCACACGGAAGGGTTGCGGCTGATCGAGGTCGATAAAGACGATCTCCACGATCTCGGCGACATTGTCGACCTGATTTCCGAGCGGCCGGAACGGTTCATCGTTTTCTGCGATGACCTCTCTTTCGAAGAAGGCGAGTCAGGCTACAAGGCGCTGAAAGTGGCGCTCGACGGCTCGATCTCCGCGCAATCGGACAACGTGCTGATCTACGCGACGTCGAACCGACGCCATTTGTTGCCCGAATACATGAGCGACAACGAGACGTACAAACACACCTCCGACGGCGAGATTCATCCCGGTGAAGTGGTTGAGGAGAAGATTTCGCTGTCCGAGCGATTCGGCCTGTGGGTGAGCTTTTATCCGTTCAAGCAGGACGACTATTTGACGATCGTCGGTCACTGGCTGAAGCATTTCGGATGTCAGGACGAAGAGATCGCCGGCGCTCGCGGCGATGCCCTCGTATGGGCGCTGGAGCGTGGTTCGCGTTCAGGACGCGTGGCATGGCAATTTGCCCGCGACTGGTCGGGCCGCAAGGTATGACGGCGTCCGGTTCTGGCCTTTCAAATGTGGCGCCTGACGGGCGCCGAGTGACCGATGTCGCGGTCGGCGTGCTTGTGCAGCCGGATGGGCGTTATTTGCTGGCCCAGCGTCCGGAAGGCAAGCCGTATGAAGGTTACTGGGAGTTTCCCGGCGGCAAGCTGGAAGCGGGGGAAAGCGTTGAAGCGGCGCTCACGCGGGAATTGCATGAGGAATTGGGTATCGATGTAACCGCCTGCGAGCGCTGGCGGACGCTTGAGCACGATTATCCGCATGCTTATGTGCGGCTTTACTTCTGCAAGGTGACTGCGTGGAGCGGTGAACCGGTGGGGCGCGAAGGTCAGGCGCTGGCCTGGCAGCATCTTCCCGCCGATGTCGCGCCGTTGTTGCCCGCTGCCATTCCGGTGTTGGAATGGCTCGCGGCTGAAGCGGTTTAGTTTTAGTTTTAGTACGCCAGGCCTTAATTCAGGCCGCTGTGCGAGTCTTCATCGGGGGGCGTGTCTTGCTGACTGCCGCCGATCTTGTACTTCTCGGTCGCCCAAGCGCCGAGATCGATCTGCTTGCAACGGTCTGAACAAAACGGACGAAAGCGGCTTTCAGGAACCCAGCGGACGTCCTTCTCGCAAGTCGGGCATTTAACGATAGTGGTCATTCTGCAGAGCGGATTTAAAGAGGTTGAGTTCAGTAAATGGGGTTTCTAAGCCCAACTTAAAGACTGCATAACGTCAGGTGAAAAGGGATGTCAGCGTCTACTGCACGTGGCCTCAGATCGCCGTCCTGAACCGTAAAGCGCACCCACAGCATGTACTTGTTCGCGCTTGCCTCGGGAATCAGGCGCGTGTCTGACGGCACCCGCACTTGCATCAATTGATAAGTCCGACCTGACAGCATCTGCTGATAGCTGCCTTGCATCGCCATGACTTTGGACGCCTGGCCCGACTCGCGCGCGAGCCGCAGCACGATAGTGGCAGCGTCGCGCAAGGGCAGCATGGGCGTGACCCATTTCGCGATGTCGCCGCGGCGCTCCTCGGCTGGATTTTGTTGCCACGCGAAGTACGACGGCAGATCAAACCGGCAGGTTCCGCCCGGAATAATCGTACGGCTGCGAATGCTCGCGAGCCATTCGTTATCGGCGAGATGCTGGCCTGTCTTGCCCTGCATCTGCCCGAGGCCGGCCAAAGTCTGCTCGATTTCGCCCAGCACCGACTCCAGCGCATCCTGCTCGATACCGGGATTGCCGCGGAATGGGGCGAGCGTCTGGCGTTGCCGCTCCAGCTCCTTCATCAGGTCCGCTTTCAGATCCGTGCGGCCCGCGACTTCGGCGATCTCGAACAACGTGGTCAGTGCAGCGTGATGTTCGCGCGGGTCTTCTTGAGTCAGAAAGAAGGTGAAGCGCTCGAAAAGATCTTCGAGGCGCAGCAGCGTTCTGATTCGCTCGTTGAAGGGGTACTCGTAAAGGATCAAGCGCGCTCGCCTCGGCGTTGGTCGAAAGGTTCGATGTCAGAAAGTGAAGACATTCTAATGCCGCATCAAACTCACGGCAAATCCGCACGTTTAATCACATTTGGCGCGCATTTTCAGCGGCGTTGGTGATGAGTTCGAACGCAATGCGTGCATTTGCTAGGTACGCGGTTTGCTGTTGCCGGACGCCATTGCCACATAGCGCACGTGCAACGCGTCTACCTCGCGCTGGAGCGTTTCCAGAGTGGCCGCGGAGTCGTTAACGACGACGTCGTCAGCGGCCGCCAGGCGCGCTTCACGTGTCGCCTGACGCGCAATGATGGCGAGCACTTGATCGCGTGTAAAGCCATTGCGCCGGATCACGCGCTCGATCTGCGTGTCCACCGGGCAGTCGACCACGAGAATGCGCTGCACCTTGCTCGCACGGTCGCCCGCTTCAATTAGCAATGGCACCACGACGATGTGATAAGCCCCTTGCGCCGCATTCCGTTGACGCTCGCTTTCGGCGCGGATCAGGGGGTGGGTGATCGATTCGAGTTGAGCTTTGGCGGTGTTATCGGAGAAAACGCGGGTGCGCATTTTCGCTCGATCCAGCGAGCCGTCAGCGGCGACGTATTCGGGGCCGAACGTGCTCTCGATCAACGGCATGGCGACGCCGCCGGGCGCGGTGATCTGGTGCGCGATCAGGTCGGTATCGATGACGGGCACGCCCAGCGCGGCGAACATATCCGCCACCGTGGTCTTGCCGCTGCCGATTCCGCCTGTCAAGCCGATGCTGAACATCGTTCAACTCCCTTTTCGTTGCGTTTTATCCGCCGAACATTGCGTAAAGCGGTGTACCGAAAAATAACGTAATGACGCCGCCCGCCGCGAGAAACGGGCCGAACGGCAGCGGTTCTTCAAACCGCATCTTGCCAATACCGGTTGCCGCCAGTCCGAAGATGGCGCCCGCCACCGCCGACACCAGCACCACCTGCGGCAGCGCTTGCCAGCCTAGCCACGCACCCATCGCGCCGAGCAGCTTGAAGTCGCCGTAACCCATGCCTTCCACGCCGCGTACGAGCCTGAACAGCCAATACACGCACCACAGGAACAGATAACCCGCGATCGCTCCGATCACCGCTTCGTGCAGCGGGACGAACGCAGTGCCGCCGAGATTGACGATCAGGCCAGCCCACAGCAGCGGTAAGGTCAGCGTATCGGGCAGATAACGGGTATCGAAGTCGATCAGGCTCGCGGCCAGCAGCGTTGCGCATAAAGCGAACGCGGCGAGCCCGATCAGCGTGGGTCCGAACGCAAACAGCGATAGCGCCGCAAACAGCCCGGTCGCCAGTTCGGTCAGCGGATAACGCGCACTGACGCGTGCCTTGCAGTTTGCGCAACGGCCGCGCAGCAGCACGTAACTCACCACCGGAATATTTTCCCACGCACGCAATACATGGCCGCAGTGCGGGCATGCGCTGCGGGGTACGGCGAGGTTGTAGCGGGAAATCGGTGGCGCGTCCTCAAACGCGTGGTCCTCGCTGTTGATAGCGTTTTCCGCCTTCCACGCGCGTTCCAGCATGATCGGCAGGCGGTGCACGACGACCGTCAAAAAGCTGCCGATCACCAGCCCGAAGACAATCGCGAAACCATACTGCGCCGCGAGCGGCAAAGCGCCGAATGCGGAACTGTAAGCGTCGAGATAGCGGCCTGAAAACTCCGCCTGATACAAAGGCTGCATAGCTGTCCTGAGTTGAATTCGGCTGCGATCCTACACCACCTACACCACATTCCCGAGCTGAATAATCGGAAGATACATGGCGAGGACCAGGCCGCCCACCAATGCGCCGAGCACCACGATCACAACCGGTTCGCACAAGCTCGCAAATGCGCTGGTCTGTTCGTCCACCTGACGGTCGCCCAGTGTAGCGAGATCGAGCAGCATCGCGTCAAGCGAACCAGATTCCTCGGCTACGGCGATAGGCTGCACGACATCCGGCGCAAAGCAGCCGACTGCGCGCATCGCGGCGGCGAGCCGCTCGCCATGCCGAAGGCGCCGGGCGATCTCAACGGTGGCGGTATCGAAGATACGATTGCCCGTGGCGCTCGCGAGGCAGTCGAACGCATCCGATAACGGCGTGCCCGCCGCCAGTAACGTGCCGAGCGCGGCTCCAGCGTGCCACCGCTAACGCGCGCAGCAGCGATCCGGCGAGCGGCGGCTTCAGCATCGCGCGGTCGAACGCGCTTCTTGCTGCGGGGACGCGCCGCAGAAGCTGCTTGAACGCGATGCTGGATAGCACGCAAAAGAGCGCGAAGGGTCCACACCAGCGTCCGACGCCATCCGATAACGCGAGCACGAACAAAGTGGGCGCCGGCAGCTTGGCGCCGAAGCCATCGAAGATAGTCTTGAAGGTCGGCACCATGCCAATCAGCAACCCTGCGGTGATGGCAAGCGACAACAACAGCACCACGACCGGATAGGTCAGCGCCGCACGCAGTTTCGCGCGTTGTGCGCTTGCCCGTTCGCGGTCGTCTGCGAGCCGCGCGAGTACGACAGGCAGCGCTCCGGCCACTTCGCCAACGGCGACCAGCTGGCAATACAGCGCGTTGAAACAGGCGGGATGACGCGCGAGCGCTTCCGAGAACGCAATGCCCTGCGTGATATCGCGCGCGACCGATCCGACAATGCGTGGCAGGCCGCCGCGCGAAGGGGTATTGGCGATGAGATCCAGTGCAGGTGCGAGCGGCAAGCCGGCGCGCAGCAAGCCGGCGGGTTGCCGCGTGAACAGCGTGACGTCGGCAGCCCGGGCTTTAGGCGGCGGTGCTGAGCCGAGCGCGGTGAGTTCCAGCACCGTGACGCCGCCGCGCTTTAGCGCGGCGCGCGCACGGGCTGAGCCCGCGGCGGCCATCTTGCCGCGTTTGTCCGCGCCGTTTGTATCGACGCCTCGCCAGCTAAAACGCGTATCGAAGGTTATTGAGCTCGCGTTGCCGTTCATGTGGGCTCCGTGGCGTCGGAGGCTTCCGCTACGCTTGTGACGCCTTCGCGTACACGGGCGAACGCGGCATCACGCAGGCTCGGCATCCCCTCGCTTTGCGCCTGTCGCGTGATGGCGTGCGTAGCGGTGCGTGCGACGATCAGTTCGCGCAACGTGTCGGAGACGGGCATCAGTTGATGCACGCCTACTCGGCCGCGATAAACAATGCCATGGCACGCGGCGCACCCAAGGGGTTCGAACGGTTTGAAGCCCGGCTCGAAGTACAGCGCTGAAGGCAAGCGGCAAGCGGCAAGCGGCAAGCGTCGCAGAGCCGCCGCACCAGCCGTTGCGCTGTAACGAGCCTCAGCGCCGACGCCAGGTTGTACGGCGCGATGCCGATATCGATCAATCGGGCGATGGCCGTGGGTGCGTCGTTGGTATGCAATGTGGACAGCACGAGATGGCCTGTTTGCGCAGCTTTCACGGCAACATCGGCGGTTTCGGCATCGCGGATTTCACCGACCATGATTACGTCCGGATCTTGTCGCATGAACGCGCGTAACGCGAGCGCGAAAGTGGAGCCCGCTTTGTCGCGGACACTGACTTGATTGATGCCGGAAAGCTGGATTTCGGCGGGATCTTCGACGGAACAGACGTTGCGTGACTCCGCGTTGAGCATCTGCAGAAAGCAATACAGCGATAGCGTTTTGCCGCTGCCGGTGGGAGCGGTGACCAGCACGAGTCCGTGCGGTGCGTGAATAGCGGCTTTGATGATCTTCTGCTGATCGGGGGCAAGCCCCAACGCCGCCAGGGATAAATCCGGCGGCAGTGATTCCAGGCGGCGCAACACCAGCTTTTCACCGAGCAGGACCGGCAGGGAATTCACGCGATAGTCTTCCGGATTCCCGTTCGCCAGTGGCAAGCGCAAACGTCCGTCCTGCGGTACGCGCCGCTCGGCAATGTCCATGCGTGCCAGCACTTTGATCCGCGTGATGAACGCATCACGCAGATGCGGCGGCGGCTTGAGAAACACATGCAATGCACCCTCGATACGCAAGCGGATGCGCCACTCGTGCTCGCCCGGTTCGACGTGAATATCGGATGCGCCGCGTGCAGCGACTTCGCGCAGGGTCTCGGTGAGCAACGCAACGGCGGGTGCGTTGTCGGCGTCCGGAGTTGCATCGTATGGACGAGAGGACAGTTGCGGCCGCGGCCGCGAAAACGTAATGGGGAGGGAGGACGGCATGGGCGTGGCTCGATGAACGGGATACCCTGATCTTCTCCCTCCACGCGCCTCGTTCCAGCTCGGCCGAACGGCTAACGCTCGGCAATGCTAAAAGAGCTGGCCGAACGGCTAATGTGCACCGACAGCTGATTTACGGAGGCGGAAACGGCGCAACCAGATGCCCAACGCGAAACCCGAGCTACCCATGTTCCCATCTTCGTTGCTAACCCTGCTTTCTCAGCACCACGCCTTGCGGCCTGAATATTTTTACGGTGCGTATCGCCTGGTCGTCGCTGCGCATGACTTCGAAATGCACGCCGGCGATACGCACGCTCACGTCGCCGTCCGGAATCTCTTCGAGGGTCTCGAGGATCAGGCCGTTAAGGGTCTTGGGGCCGTCGGTGGGGAGGGTCAGTTTCAACCAGCGGTTCAGCTCGCGCAACGGCATGCTGCCCGCCACAATGCATTCGCCTTCCTCGTTCCAACCGCCACGCGAACCCGCACCGCGTGGAATGGTCGTGGTGAACTCGCCAATCAATTCTTCAATGATGTCTTCCGGCGTCACCAGTCCCTGCAGCTCGCCATATTCGTTCACCACAATCGCAATTCGATGCCGGCTCTCCTGAAAGAATTGCAGTTGCTGGAATACGGGTGTGCCTGCCGGGACGAAGTACGGTTCAGCCAACAGTTCGCGCAAGGTCTCGCGCTCGAATTCCTGGTTGTGCAGCGCGGAGAGCGTCTTTCTCACGTGAAGAACCCCCAGCACGCGGTCGATGTCGCCCTGATACACCACGAGCTTGTTGTGATAGCAGGTCTCGAGCTGATGCAGGATGGTGTCGAAGGGGGCGTCGAAATCCAGGGCTTCAATCCGGCGGCGCGGGATCATCACGTCGTCGACGGTGATGTTCTCCAGATCGAACAAGTTCAACAGGATGCTGCGGTGCTTGGTCGGCATGAAATTACCTGATTCCAGCACGATGGTGCGCAATTCCTCGGTGGAAAGCCGCTGGTCCCGGCCTCCTTTCGTGTTGATGTGCAGCACCCTCAGCACGCCATTCGCAAACAGGTTGACGAACCAGACGACCGGCCGGGCCACCCGCATCAACGGCGACAAAATCAGGCTGGCCGGAAGCGCAACCTTTTCCGGATAAGTCGCGCCCACAATCTTCGGTGCAATTTCCGCAAACACAATGATCAGGAACGCGACAACTCCGGTCGTGATCGACAGCACCACATTGTTATGGCCAAAAGTGCGCAACGCGATGGACGTTGTCAGCACCGGAATGATCGTGTTGATCAGATTGTTGCCGATCAGGATCACGCTCAACAGTTGATCGGTTTTGGCGAGCAGGCCCTGCGTAACGCGCGCGCGCAGCGAACCCTGGTTGGCGAGGTGTTTGAGCCGATGGCGATTGAGCGCCATCATCGACGTTTCGGAAATCGAGAAGAATGCGGAGAAAAACAACAGCAGAAAAATGGCGCAGATTTGCGCCCATAAGGGAATGTGGTCCACGCGCGATCTGGAAAGGGAGGATGGGAAAGACTATAGCAGAGCAGAAAGCGATTGCTTCTCTTGCTAAACAAGCCTTCCGGACGCTAGTTCGAGCGGTCCGGTCCTCCCTCGTTGATTACTGGCTACAACTGAAACTCGCGGCTGAATTTACGTCGCCACCGGCATATTTCGGCCAGGTCGGGTAACGGCACAGCGGCCGCGACCGTCCGGCAGTCGCAGCGGTCGAGTCAGTGACTGTGAGTGTTTCCGGCGTGGTGCCGCTTTCAACCCATTGTTCGAGCGCGCCAAGGGAATCGACTTGCGGCAGGAATGGCCCGGTGCCGTGGCCTACGCCGGGCATCAGGTAGAAGCGCACGAAACTATCGACGGAAGCCTGACCGAATTTCTGCACCAGCGCGTTGTAGTAATCCACGGACGAATCCGTGCTGACGATTTCATCGGCGAGACCGTGGGTGATGATCGCCTTGCCACCCTTCGCGATAAACGCCGAGAGGTCGGGGTTGGTCGCATCGCTTTCAGCGGAAACTTGCTGGACTTGTGCCTGATACGCACCCGGATTCAGCGGATCGAAGGTGAGGGAGTTGAACGTAGGAATACGCGTGATGAAGTACTTCACCCACTGGTCGCCGGTGACCCACTGGTTCGCGTCGTTCTTGCCAGCGGGGTTGGCCGGTATGGGTGACGTGCCGAAGTTGCGCGTGGTGTACTGACCCGCAAATACGGAACCGGCGAGGATGTTGTACCCGGCGTAACGGGTGACGCCATTCGCGAGCGGATAGGGCAAGACCACTGGCGAGGCAATGGTGTTCACGGTTGCGATCTGCGCGTCGGAGAGGCAGGTGTCTCCCGTGTCTTTGCCGGCCGCGCAGCGCAGGGCCGTGAGCACAGCGGGCGTTTGAAGCTTGCACGCCGCGACGTTCGAGATGATGCCGTCGGCAACGCCATCGAGCGTGTCGCAGGCTTTCGTTACGGCGTTCTCGAGCAGCACGGTCTTGTTCACGTCGAGCCAGCCCGCGCCGCCATTCAGATAAAGCGCGCGGCCAAGCACGACGTTGGAAAGCCGCAGGCCCGTGTAGTTAAGCGCGGGGCGGTTGACGACGATGCCGTCGTAGTCGGCCGGCCATCGCTGGATGACGGTGAGGCCGTCGCGGCCGCCAGTTGAGCTGCCGAAGAAATACGTTTTTGTGGGTGCAGCGCCATAACGCGCCTTCAGCAGCAGCATGGCGACGTCGTGAGTTTTCTTAAGCGTCAGGCCACCGTAGTTGGCGAGCGCTTCATCGTTCGCGGCGAACGAGCCGTCGGTGATGCTTTTGCTCTGGTGACCGGAGTCGTCGCCGAAGGTTACGTAACCGCGGGCAAGCGGTGTCGATGAACCGGCGGGCGCCATGTCGAGCGCGGCAAGGCCGGTGATGAGCGTGCCATCGAATCCGCCGCCGCCATATTGCAGCGCCTTTTTGTTCCATGCTGTCGGCAAGTTGACTTCGAAGTTGATGTTTGGCGCAGTTGCATCGACGGGTGCAATGGTGCCGTTCACCTGGCAATACTCGCCAGACGTGGCCGACGCCGCGACCAGTGTCGCGCTTGCCACCGTGGCGCCGTTGCTGGGAACGCCTATCGACGTCGCCGCAATCTTGGTTCCGTTGAGGGCAGAGCATGCCGCGGCGGACGAAATGGGCGGTGTCGGTGGCGTAGGAGGCGCACCGTCGTTATTCGACGATGAACCGCCGCAACCGGCCAGCGCAACGACAAGAAGGGATGTGCCGCAAGCGGCGAGGGTGTTTTTCATCATGCTGTCTCCGTATGTTTATTAACCACTGCTGCATCGGACAAATGAGCTAAAGGAACCAAACGAACCAAACGAACCAAACGAACCAAACGAACGCTTGCCGGTAAACCAATAAAGAAACCACGTGCCGTATGGACGACGACGTTCCCGTCGCCCAAGCAACGTTCTTGAATGTCGTGATGGTCTGCGCTGTATCTAGTCCGTCGCGCCGGCGATCGATGAATCGACCACGCTTGCAAGACGCTCTGCGTCGAACAGCGCTCGCACGCCTTCGTGCGAACCGAGCATCGCAGCGCCGTTGTGACCTACGCCGGCGACTTCCATACAGCGATGTCCAAGCCCGGCGTGCCGGGCTTCGAGGTACGAAAAGTAATAGCGTCCGCGCGCAAGCCGATGAGACCCTTGCGCTGCGGCCGCACACGATCGGTCGAGCGCGTCGTGGTGCGGATCGCAATCCTGTTGACCGAGCAGATAGATAACGTCGCTTGCGGCGTAACGCGTTTCGAGCGCATCGAATGACGCGGACTCCGCGTAGCGTGGCGCGCGCCGCACGCCGTACTTCCAGTCATCCACCCCCGGGCACGCGGTGGTATCGGCGGGACGCAGAACGCCGTCTTCATAGGGGCGCATTGAATCGAAGTACACATACGACGATGGATTTGCGATCACATACCGGCATCGCACACCGGCCACGTTGCAGCCAGCGCCCACGATCGCGTACCGGTGCGCGACCTGCGCGCCACCCGAATGCCCGGCGATCACCACGTCGCGCAGAGCCGGATAACGAGCGGTATCCGCGAATTGCGCAATGAATGCATCGAGGACATCGAAGGAACTCAGCGGCGTGGGACCGAGCGCGTCGTCGCCACCCATCCATGAAGTCCATTCCCAGTGCAGCGTGTCGGCGGACAAGCCATGCTCTGCAATATCCGCAGCGGCCAGGAACTGCGGCACGAGCAGCAATGTATGGGCGGGATCGGTCGATGCCGCCGCGAGCGCATGTTGCGCCGAGAGCAGATAAGCGTCGGCATCGCGCAAACGGCCATGCAACAGGATCACGATTCGCGAAATGTTTGCAGCATCTCGTTCTTCTATCGACCGGTAAAACGGTACCGTACCCGTACCACGCGACGTCACCACGCGCAGCCGTTCGTTGCCGACTGCGCTTACCGGGTGCTCGTTGCGAGCCTTATGTGAGGAGTTCATTTCAGTCCAGCGGGAGGGCATCGGGATCTCGGCGCAGACGCTGCCCGGAACGTGTCAACCCGACCAGCCCCAGCGACACGAAACCCGCGAAGATCAGGTAATACGCCGGCACGATATTCGATCCAGTCACGGTGATGAGCGTGGAGACGGTCAGCGGTGCAAGACCGCCGAACAGCGTCACCGCGATGTTGTACGAAAGCGCGACGCCGGTAGAGCGCGTGGCAGTGGGGAACAACTGTGTGAGCATGCCGGGATGCGGCCCCGACATCAGACTCAGCACTACGGTCGCGACCATTTGCGCTGCGAAAACGCGGCCGGGTGTTGGGGACGCGAGCACCCATGCAAACAGCGGATATGCGATCACGACCCAGACAATCGTCACCGGAAAGAACAGCCGGTACGCGCCGATCCGGTCCGCGAGTTTCCCTGCGAGCGGATATCCCACAATCGAGACGAGCCCTGAAACCGCCGTACCGAACAACGCGTTCTTCAGCGGCAAGTGCAACTGCCGCTCGACATACAGCGGCATGAACGTGTGCCACAAATAATTCGTTGCCGTCCCAACGATGATCACGCCCATCGCACACAACGACGCGTCGCCACGTTGCCGGAAAAAACCGCGAATGGTCTGCCGGGGCGCGTGGCCAAGCCGTTCACGCAACTCGGCGAACTCGGGCGATTCCGCGACCTTGTGGCGGATATAAAACCCCACAGGCCCGACCAGCGCGCCGACCAGGAAAGGCACGCGCCAGCCCCATGACTCAAGCGACGCCCGGTCCAGATTCGATGTCAGGAAATAGCCAAACGCCGATGAAAGCACGAGCGCCACCGCCTGCGAAGTCATCTGGAAGCTGCCGAAGAACATCTTCTTGCCGCGCGGCGCGTATTCCGTGAGCATCGCGGCAGCCGTGGCGAACTCGCCGCCAACCGACAATCCCTGCATGACGCGTGCGAGCAGCACCAGCAATGGCGCGGCAAACCCGATAGTCGAATAGCCGGGCGTGAGGCCCATCAACAAGGTGCTGGCGGCCATCAACAAGATGAGCATGGAAAGCGTCTTGCGGCGCCCGACGCGATCCGCATAAGCGCCAATGAAGATCCCGCCGAGCGGGCGCACGATGAATCCAACCGCAAATGTGCCGAGCGTCAGCGTCGTTGAAAGTGCCGTGTTGCCGACCGGGAAAAACACGTGCGCGATGATCTTCGCGAAGTAGCCGTAGATCAGGAAATCGAACCATTCCAGCCCATTGCCGATTACCGACGCCAGCACGGCGCGGCGAATCTGCGCCTTGCTGAGCGACGCCAACGAAGCTGGCGCGTGGTCGGCGGAATTGGGTGGGAAGGTGGTTTCCATATGTCTCCGGATTCGTGCATTTATGTGTATTTGAGTCGAAGAGTACGAAACGCAGTGGCAAATGTAAAATACATATCGAGTGGCATTGCCATATTTTCTGCGTATGCGAGGTCTTCAGATGGAACTGCGTCACCTGCGGTATTTCCTCGCCGTCGCCGAAGAACGCCAGTTCACGCGGGCGGCGGCGCGGCTGCATATCCAGCAGCCGCCGTTGTCGCAGCAAATTCAGGAGCTCGAGCGAGAGCTGGGTTTTGCGCTTTTCACGCGTTTGCCGCGCGGGGTGGAGCTGACATCGGCGGGCGCGGCTTTTGTCGTCGATGCCCGCGCCGTGCTCGATGCGCTCGATCAAGGCGTGGTCAACGCGCGGCGGGTGGCGAACGGTCAGCTCGGATCCGTGCGGATCGCGCTGACGAGCTCGGCGGCATTCCACCCGCTTGCCACCGCCGCGATCCGCCGTTTCCGCGCGACGCATCCCGATATTGCCATCGATCTGAACGAGATCAACGCGGCTGACATCATTGAGCGGATGGTGAATGGACGTGTCGATGCAGGCATCTTGCGCAAGCCGATCGAGATGCCCGCGGAGCTGCGCTTCGACCTGCTGCATGAGGAGCGGATGGTGCTCGTGCTGCCGGTTGGGCACAAGTTGCTACCCGCAAAAGGCGTGCGTCCGGGCAAACAACCGCGTGTGCCGCTAAAGGCGCTCGCCGGCGAGTCGTTTATCTTCGTGCGGCGGCCGGGCGCACCAGGTATGTACGCCGACTTCATCCGCGCGTGCGAGGAGGCGGGATTCAAGCCGGAGGTGGTGAGCGAAGTGCCGCGCATGTTGAGCGCCATCAATCTGGTGGCGGCGGGCGGCGGCATTACGCTCGTGCCTGCATCCATGCAGCGATACCAGCAGGAAACCGTGGTGTATTGCGCAGTTGCCGGCGACGAAGCGTTCTCCGCGCCGCTCCACCTTGTCACGCGACGCGACGCGGCGAATCCGGCTGCGTTGCAATTCGCTCAAGCAGTGCTGGCCTTCGTCTCGCCAAATGCGTCGACCAAGGGCGCTGAGTCCGTCGAATCCTTTCAACACGTCATCTGACAAACGGTCGACTAACGCAAGTTCGCGTTTTCCCGCAGAATCGATGGAATAAACGGGCGCCGCGGCGCGTTTGGATCGTGTCGTCTGCAACTTGTCGCGCTTGGCTTCAATAGACCAAGCTGGCGCGGCAGGTGGCAGAACCATCCGGCCAATCCCCATTTCCCGCACGGAGTTTCAATGTCCACGCAAGCTGCCAACGCGGTTTCAGATCCGCCACAAACCGAGACGTCGCTGCGCTACACGCGCACCGCGATGGTCCTGCACTGGCTGATCGCATTGCTGATCATCTGTAACGTCGTGCTGGGACTGACGGCTGAATCGTTTCCTGATTCATGGATCCGTCCGATCGTCGATACCCATAAGTCCATTGGCATCACGGTTCTTGGTCTGGTGCTGCTGCGTATCTTGTGGCGCGTGTCGCATCGTCCTCCGCCGTTGCCGAAGGCGTTTCCGAAGTGGGAACACATGGCCGCTCACATTGCGCACTTTGTGCTGTATCTGCTGATGATCGGCTTGCCGTTGTCCGGCTGGCTGCACGACTCGGCATGGAAAGGCGCCGCTACGCATCCGATGCATCTGTTCGGCGTGATTCCGTGGCCGCGCGTGGGGTACGTGATGAACCTCGATCCAGCGCTGAAGGAGTCGTTGCACGATCGTTTCGGCGCATTGCACGCGTGGCTCGGTTACGCGCTGTACGCACTTTTAGCCATGCACGTGGGCGGCGCGCTCAAGCATCAATGGATCGACAAGAAGTCGGTGATCTCGCGGATGGTGCCGTGATGGATGTAAAACTTCACGCCGTCCCCATGCGACCCAAAAAGGCCTCGCCCCAACCGGATGCCGTTGTGAAGCGGACTTTGGAAGAGGCGCTCGCGCAGGCGTCGCCGCGTCTGGCACCCCGCCCGATCACCCTCGCGAGCGTGCTGATTCACGGCGGCGTGGTGCTGCTCTGGCTTGTGCTGTTCGCCCGTGCGTTTTTCCTGCACGGCGTGGTGGCATGGTCCACGGGCATTGCCTACGTGGTCTACGACACCTTGCTGCTGATGTTCGTCGCGGCGAAATCGTGGACGCTCGTGCGGCCGCATAAGCCACTTGATCGCAAACAGCGCGAATTTGGTTTGCCGCAGCTTGGCGTGATCGTGGCGTCGCATAACGAAGTGGCCGTGTTGCCCAACACGCTCGCAAAGTTGCTCGGACAAACACACGGCGCGGCGCAAATCGTGATTGCCGACGATGGTTCTTCGGACGCCACTGCCGAGCTTCTCACGCAGCGTTTTGGTCTTGTTGCACCGGTGGAAGGCGAGTTGAGCGCGGCGTCCACTCTGCATCCAACGCTCTTCTGGCTGCGCGTGGCGCATGGCGGCAAGGCGCGTGCGCTGAATGCGGCTATCGAAAAAATCAGCACGCCGATTGTCATGACCGTCGATGCCGACACGCGTCTTGCCGACGACGCCGTTCTGGCCATGCGCAGCGCGTTTGCATCGCAGCCGAACCTGGTTGCGGCGGCGGGCATCCTGGTTCCGGTGTGCAGCAAAACAATGAGCGGACGCTTTTTCCAGTGGTTCCAGACGTACGAATACATCCGTAATTTCATCGCGCGATTTGCGTGGATGCGTGCGGATAGCTTGCTGCTGATCTCGGGCGCGTTCGCCTCATTTCGTCGCGATGCGCTGCTGGCCGTCGGCGGTTTCGATCCGCAATGCCTGGTCGAGGATTACGAACTGATTCACCGTCTGCGCCGTCATTCTGTCGATCACGGTCTCGACTGGGACGTGCGGGTGGTCGGCAACGCGCACGCTATCACGGACGCGCCGAGTTCGTTCAGCGGTTTCATGCGGCAACGGCGGCGCTGGTTCGCGGGCTTTTTGCAGACGCAATACTGGAATCGCGATATGACCGGCAACCGGCGTTACGGCACGCTCGGTCTGCTGATGCTGCCGGTGAAGGCGTTCGATACCGTGCAGCCTATCTACGGGCTGACCGCGTTTGCGCTGTTGCTGGGGTTTATCGTGGATCGACGCGGCGCTATTGTGCTGCCGATTTTCAGCGTGATCGGCGCGAAGATTCTTATCGATTTCGCGTTCCATTTGTGGACCGTGCATTTGTACCGGCGCTGGACCGGAGACACGGCCGGCTCGAGCCTGTGGATGGCGGTGGTGACGGCGATTGTCGAACCGTTCACATTCCAGTTGTTGCGCCATACGGGCGCGGCGCTTGGCTGGGTCGACTTTCTCGGCGGTTCACGTGCATGGCGCGTTCAGACGAGGGCGGGACTCGCGGCCGCGGATGAGGCCTGACTGAAGGCATAAGCGCGATGATCATCAGCGCGCGTACCGCACCACCATGCTCGACGACGCCAGCACGTGACCCTTCATCGCTGCAATTAAAGCATCGCGATCGAGTGCGGCGGGTAGGGCATTGGCGGCGAGATCCAGTGCGTAGGCTTGCACGACATAGTGATGCGGTGCATCGCCGTGCGGCGGACAAGGTCCGTAATAGCCGTCCTTCCCCGTCCGGTTGATTCCGCCGATACTCCCCGCCGGCGGCGGCCCGCCTTCTCCGAGCGCGGTCGTCGCGGCAGGAATTCCGTAGAGAATCCAGTGCACGATACCCAAGCCGCGAGCGCCGTCGGGATCGTAGATAGTGACCGCGAAGCTTTTTGTGTCAGTGGGCGCATTGCTCCACGCGAGCGGCAACGAGATATTCTTGCCGCCGCAATCCTGAGCGCTGGCGGCGTGCCTGGAGTCGAGGGTGGCGTTATCGGTGAGGCCGGGCGAGCTCAGCGTGAAGCGCTCATCGGCGATGGCTACGACACTCAGCAAACATCCTGCGCCGAACGCGGCAACGCGCAAAAGCCGCTTCGCGCGGCGCATGCTGCTTTGATTATTTTTCATTGTTCTTCTGGCCTTGAGTATTGGTAACTTTGCGCTAAGTACCCACCGTCAAACGCCGCGACCCCGGCACCTTCTCACTGCCATTTCTTTGGATCGCCGCCTAACGCCGCGCAGGTATCGAAGCTGATGGCACGCAGCTTCGCCTCGCCGATCTGCCCTGAAAGCGCGTAACCCGCGTGATCCGTCGTCCAGTAGAAAGTTCGTCGCGAGCCTTCGCGCAGCATCCGTATGGCGTATTCGTCCTTGTGCTTGCCGGAACCGCCGGTCATGTACAGCGTAAGCCGTTCGCCGTTGGCGTTCTGATACATGAACTGCGCCGCGGGTCCGTCCTCGCCGGGCAACAAGCGGCCACCGACCAGCTCGAACCCATATTCGTGCAGCGAAGGAATAGTCAAAGTCCGGTTGAGCCGTTTGGACAACCACGTAACCAGATGATCTTCCTGCGACGCCGCGACTTCCACCGCGTGCCGCTGCTCAGGCGCGTACACGGCGTAAGCGATATCCGCGCGTTGCGCGAACGTGGGCGCCGGGCGTTCCTGGCCGAGGACCGGCAACAGCATGTGCATCAGGAAGCCACACGCGATTCCCACCACCAGCCAGCTTGCGGCCATCAGGTAACGCTTGCGCGGACGCACGACCACGATTTGCGGCTCTTTATCTGCCGTGGCGGCAAACAGCGCGCGCAGCGCATTGTCTTGCGCGCGATACGCGGCCACCGTCGCTGCACTCGCCGGATCGCGGGCAATGCGCGCGGCGGTTTCGGCGCGCTCGGCCTCCGGCGCTTCATCGTCGATGAACGCCGACAGCGCGCGCAACTCATCGGCTGCGGCGCTGAAATCTGCTTGTTCCGGACGTTCGTGATTCGTCATGTGCCACTCACGATTTTCAACGATGCCGATTTGCGGCCCGGTTCTTCACCGAGCAGCACACGCATGTGTTCACGTGCCCGCGATAGTCGCGACATCACCGTTCCAGCCGGCACGTTCAACACCACGGATGCCTCCTGATAACTCATGTCCTCCACGCAGACAAGCAGCATGACTTCGCGTTGCTCGACCGGCAAGCAATACAGCGCGCGTTGCACGTCGCGCAACACGAGCCCGTCGACTTCGCCCACGGGCGCGGCCATCTGCCGCCAGGGTGCGGTTTCATCGTCGACGGCAATATCGCGCCGGCCGCGCAACTGATCGATATAGAGGTTGCGCATGATCGTGAACAGCCATGCGCGAAGATTACTACCGACGCGAAATCCTTTCGACCGGCCGAGCGCCCGTTCGGTCACATCCTGCACGAGGTCATCGGCCCACGCACGGTCCCCCGTCAGCGCGCGCGCATAACGCCGCAACTGCGGGAGAACCCCAACGAGGTCGGTATCGAAGCTCAACGGCCTTGGCTCATGTCTGGTTCACTTCCGGCGATCCAGGCCACTGTTCACGTTCCGGCGATATCGCCGGCGCGCGGACAGCGGCCATCGATCGCTTCAGGCTGGTCTCCATCGCTCCTGATGGTTTCTGCTTCACGCTTATTGCTTGACCGTATGCCACATGTCCTTGAAATTGTCGCCGGTGGCATCGCCCGGTTTCTGGTCTTTCGCGAACGTGTAGACGCGCTTGCCTTTGTACGCCCACTGGTTGCCGCCATCGGCGGCCGGCGTGATGGTCCAGTCCCCTTGGGGTTTGTCCGAGGCATCTGCCATGACCGCGGGCCACGCCTGGGCGCAACCGCCGCTGCACGCGCTCGGGCCGGACGCCGGATCTTTATCGAACGTATAGAGCGTCATGCCCTTCGCGTCGGTGTACATACCGCTTGCGGCCGTGGGCGGGGCGGCATGCGCATTCAGGCTGAAGGCCGCAACGAGGGCTGCAGCGAGCATCGGGATTCGCAATCTCATGTTGTTTGTCTCGTTCCGTTTGTGCAGGTACGGGATAAACGGATGGTGCTCGTCGAATATTCCGGTGGCTGACAAATATTTCGGCTGCGGACGTGATTTCGAACCTGTCGATCGGCCGACACGCCCTGTCGGATGACTTGGCTACAATCGACGGCATCAGCCAAAACCCGGCGTGAAAAGAGCGAGGTGAAATGGTGCAGGACAGCAAGACTCAACCGATGCCGGCAAACCCGGGCGCGAACATGAATACAAATACAACGAGAAAGCGCCCGCTGGATGGCATTCGCGTGCTGGATTTATCGAGGGTGCTGGCGGGGCCGTGGTGCACGCAAAACCTCGCGGATCTCGGAGCGCAAGTGATCAAGATCGAGCGTCCAGGCGCGGGCGACGACACCCGCACATGGGGGCCGCCATTCCTGCGCGACGCCGAGGGGCGGGACACGTCGGAGAGCGCCTATTTCCTGTGTGCGAACCGCAACAAGCAGTCGGTTGCTATCGACATGAGTTCAGCTGAAGGCGCCGCGTTGATCCGCGAGTTTGCGAAGTCCTGCGATGTGGTCGTCGAAAACTTTAAGGTGGGTGGGCTCAGGAAATACGGCCTGGACTATGAGAGTTTGTCGGCGCTCAATCCGCGGCTCGTGTATTGCTCGATAACGGGGTTTGGTCAAAGCGGACCGCTATCGCAGCGCGCGGGTTATGACTTCCTGATCCAGGGCATGGGCGGCCTGATGAGCATCACCGGCGAACCCGACAGCGTCGCGGGCGGCGGTCCGGAAAAAGTCGGCGTTGCCGTGACAGATCTGATGGCTGGCATGTATGCGACTACCGGCGTGCTCGCCGCGCTGATGGAGCGCGAAAAAAGCGGGCTTGGGCAACATCTCGACATCGCGTTGCTCGATTGCCAGCTCGCCATGCTCGCCAACCAGTCGATGAATTACCTCACCACGGGCATCGCGCCACAGCGCATGGGCAATGCGCATCCGAACATCGTGCCGTATCAGACTTTCGCCACGAGCGATGGTCATGTGATCGTCGCATGCGGCAACGACAGCCAGTTCCGTTCGCTATGCATCGCGATGAACGTGCCCGAACTGGCGCTCGATGCACGCTTCGCCACCAATAGCGGGCGTAGCGTGAACCGGGCGGAATTGTTGCCGCAACTGGCCGCGGTGTTCATGACGCGTCCTCGCGACGCTTGGGTCGACGCGCTCGAGGCGTGTGGCGTGCCATGCGGGCCGATCAACGATATCGCGCAGGCTTTCGATTCCGATCAGGCGCAGTTTCGCGGCGCGGCGCGGGAGATAGCGCATCCTGTCGCGGGCGTGGCGCCGACGGTGGCGAGTCCGCTTCGTTTATCGGCTACGCCGGTTGCATACGATCAGGCGCCCCCAATGCTTGGACAACACACGAGCGCCATGCTGCGCGAGGTGCTTGGAATGGGCGATGCACAGATTGAGGAGCTGACGCGAACGGGCGTGATCGGCGGATAGCTTGATCGCTTCCTCGCGATGTCAGGTGTGTCGGTCCGGCGAGCCGACACTTTATGACAACGTTCAGCTTGACTCACCTAAAGCGCGTCAAGGTATGGTTGGTCATGTGAATCCACGCAAGCACGCAGGATGCAAACCATGACCTCATATGATCGACGATCTTCCACGGGACGAGGCGGAACGCCTGTTGAGCCTCACCAAATTTGGCGATCCATCAACGGGATGGAGAAGGCGGCAGCAAACGGTAAATTGGGCGAAGTGCAAGTTCGGCGTCATGGACGCCGAAGGCAAACGCGTTCAGGGCATCACGGCTGATCTGTCTTTTCGGTACTGCCACCGGCCGCACCTCAAGCAATTCCTGTTCAGCATGTATTACTCAGAGCATCGGGGTAATCGCCGTGCGTACCAGCTCGACGTTTTCCAAAGCGGTCGACGACCAGTCGGTGGCCATCAGCATCCTCACGAGCACGTGGGTCGCGATCGGGCTGGCCACGCTGAATGGTCTGCGATCAGTTTTACGAGCGCGCTGCTGCTCTTTCTGCAGGAAGACCAACTTGACGCTGTCATGCGTTTTACCTGACCCATCGGTTCCGGAGTCGAAATGAATTTCCATTCGTCCTGCCAGGACATGTGCGCAAAGCTCGGCTTCGGCTGCGTGCAACTAGAAGATGAATACCCATCCCATGATGGCTCTCCAAACCCCGTTTGGCTTGCACGGTGGCGATCCATTCGAGATCTACGCGGAGTATCTGGGTGAGGGTGATCCTGAGCAGATACGGTTCTTTGATTCAGGGGGGAACGCTGTTCCACTGCTTCGCTCGCCAGATCAATTCGTTTCATCTGCGGGACTATCAGGTCGTGAAAACGGCGATCAGCAACCTGATATCAAGGTGACGCATGAGGGAGAAATTGAAGGCACGTTTGAAATTGCCAACATGGCGTCGGGGTTCGCGAGTTATATCGACGCATTGATGAGTCTGGCCAGATGGGAGTTCGACAACGCGGGTGCGGACTTCGCGGTCCGCGATCCGAGCCTGATCGGCGATACAAGGCTTTACCTCAACGCAATGAAGCCAGATGTCCTGGCAGTGAGGAGCACGCTAAAGGCTGCGGGCGTGTCGGGCCGTCACTATGGCTTCGACCTGTCGCAGGGTGACACGCAGATCGACGTGATCTCATGTCATCGCAACGCTTCGTCGTCGGAGCTTTACAAGCTTGTGGACCTGCGGGGCAATGCGCTGACTGCCAACATGCCAATCATCGTGGTGGTGGACGACCGTGTGCAGCCCGAGCAGGCGGATCGTGAAGTGGCTGTGATCGGCCAGTATGCGCGGGCGTGGCCCATGAGAAAGTTGATTGAGGCAGCGGGTGGCAGTCTGGCACTACATTGAGGTCATAGCCGAAGGTCGAACCCGGGAAATCGTGCAGATGCTCAAAGTTGCCAATCGAGCAACGGCATCGCTTTCTCTATCAGCTTTTCTAGCCTCGGCCGATTCAGCCACTCCTCGTACGTGACGAGGTGCGACTTTTCTATATCGGCGTCGAAGATTGCGCTTTGCTGACGAGCGAATTCGCGATCGTAGATATTGAGATTCGCTTCATCGTTAAGCTTGAACGAGCGGCTATCGAAATTCGTCGATCCGACTGACACCAGGTAATCGTCCACTACGAGTAGTTTGCAATGGAACATGGTCGGCTGATATTCATGAATTTCGATACCCGCGGCCAGCAAATCGCCCCAGCAGGCGCGGGAAGCCTCACGCACCGTATGCGTATCAATGCGTTTGCCGGGCGTCACAATGCGTACTCTCACGCCGCGCCGAGCGGCCTCCACCAAGGCATTGATCGCGAGGCCGTCGGGGACGAAATATGCGCTGGCCAGATGAATGCTGTGCGTGGCCGCAGTGATCGCCATGAGATACATCAGTTCCATGTCGTCCGCGCCGTGGGTGGGAGAGCTACTGAACATGTGCGCGACACCGTTACTCGCATCGCCCTCCGGCAAGGGGGATATCTCAGGAAAGTACTTGGGACCATGCAGCACGTTGCCGGTCGCCTTGATCCAGTTGTCCATGAAGACGGCCTGCATGTGTCCAACTACCGGACCTTCCACCCTGAAATGCGTGTCGCGCCAATGCTTTTCGTCTTGCGCGTGCCCGGTCCATTCTTCCGCAATCCCGACGCCGCCGGTGAAACCCACGTGGCCGTCGATGATCAGCAGCTTGCGGTGCGTCCGGTTATTCATTCTCCCGAGTCCGGTCCAGTGCGGCTTGTGATACTGCACGACCTCGGCACCGGCTTGCCGCAATTCGTCGAGGTAACGGTGGTCCATTTTCTTGCAGCCCATCCAGTCGAGCAGGATATGCACAGCCACGCCCGAGCGCGCCTTCTCCGACAATGCTTCCGCAAATCGCGCGCCAATTTCACCGGACCAGTAGATGAACGTTTCGAACGTAATGGTCTCTTTGGCGGATTGAATGCCATCAAGCATGGAAGGGAAGATTTCGTCGCCGTTTAGCAGCACGGCGTACCGGTTGCCCGACGTCACGGGCGGCCCTAGCAGAAGGCTCATTGAACGAATGAACTGCGGGTCGTCGCTGGCATACAGCCGGTCAATGTTGTGCTCGACCTTCTTTTCGCCGCTAACGAAGTTCGCAAGGATCAGGACAACGACGAGCGTGACGACTACCGTAAGCGGTATGGCGAGCAGGAGCATGTCGGATTCCGAGGAGACGATCTGCAATCAGGAGAGAGGAGGACACGTTGCGGAGTCCGCGAGCATCGAGGATGCGCGGCGGACGGATTCGACTCGCTTTGTAGCAAGTGTCGGACCTCCTATTGATTGCGCTGCGTTGACGGACCTAATGGGCGTGGATCTGAACGTGGGCGCTGCATGGCAATTGCGCGACCGGCCATTCCCAATTCGCTCACTCGTCCACAATCGTGCTCAGATTCACGCGCACGCGCCGCAGCAGCGAGATCAGTTGTGCGCGCTCGTCGGCATCGAGCCCTGCCAACGCTTCCGTGGCTACTGAATCCCCCACCCGGCGAGCCCTTCCCAGCGCGCCTTCAGCCTTCGCCGTCATTCTCACGGTCCGTTCGCGTCGGTCATCGGGATTCGAAAAACGTTCGATCCAGCCGCCTTCCTCCATGCGATCGAGCAGGCGGCCAGCCGATATCGGCGCGACTTCGAGCAGATCGGCCAGCCGCGCCTGGTTCACATCGCCGAAATGGGACAGATAGGCGAGCGCGCGGCATTGCGCCCGCGTGAGATCGAGGGACGATTTCGCGAGTTCGTCGAAGCGCTTGCTGCACAAGCGGCCCACGTCCGAAATCAGAAAACCAAAGCGCTTGTCGAGGTGCGTTTCCATGCCCGGATTATACGAAAGAAGCTCGCGCACACGCATTCGAGCGGACGAGGGTTTCCCCGGGTTTCTGAGTCCTTGTTCCAATCAGTAGCCTGTTTATAATAAGCATGCTTACTATTAAAGTAAGCGCTTTGATAACCGGATTGGCGCCTGAATGTCTTCTGAATCGATGCCGGCAAGCGCGGCGGCCACGCCGTTCAACCGGCCCATGCTCACGATCTCGATCATGCTTGCAACGCTGATCCAGACACTCGACAGCACGATCGCCAATGTCGCGCTGCCGCATATGCAGGGCACGTTGTCGGCGTCGCAGGACGAGATCACGTGGGTGCTGACGTCGTACATTGTTGCGGCGGCGATCGCCACGCCGCTGACCGGCTGGTTATCCGATCGGCTGAGCACAAAGCGGCTCCTGATCATATCGATCGCGGGTTTCACGGTCGCTTCGGCGCTGTGCGGGTTATCGGAGAGTCTTGCGCAGATTGTCGCGTCCCGATTGCTGCAGGGCATTTTCGGCGCCTCGCTCGTGCCGTTGTCGCAATCCATCCTGCTCGACATCAATCCACGCGAGAAGCAGGGTCAGGCGATGGCCGTCTGGGGCATGGGCGTGATGGTCGGGCCCATTCTCGGGCCAACACTTGGCGGCTGGCTCACCGACAGCTACAACTGGCGCTGGGTATTTTTCATCAACGTGCCGATCGGCGCGTTTGCGCTCTTTGGCGTGGCGACCTTCCTGCCAGCGCGAGCGGCGAAGCTCGGGGTGAAATTCGACGCGTTCGGGTTCGCTACGCTGGGTCTCGCGATCGGCGCACTTCAGGCCATGCTCGATCGTGGCGAGCAGCTCGACTGGTTCGGCTCGCTCGAAATCCGCATCGAAGCCATTCTTGCGGTGCTGGCTTTTATCTTTTTTCTCGCGCACACCGCGACCGCCGGCAAGCGTTCATTCTTCAAGTACGAACTGCTGAAGGACCGCAATTTTGCGACGGGCGTGTTTTTCATCTTTATGATTGGCGCAGTGATGTACGCGACGCGTGCATTGTTGCCGCCGATGTTGCAGAACCTGATGAACTATCCCGTTGCCACGACGGGTCTGGTCACGGCGCCCAGCGGCGCGGGAACCATGGTCGCCATGCTGGTTGCCGGGCGGTTGTTACGACGCATCGACGCGCGTTTGTTGTTGCTCGCCGGCTTTCTTATTTCGGCATTCGCGCTCTGGCAGATGATGCAATACACGCTGGTGCTGTCGGTGTCGGACATCGTGTGGCCCGGCGTGATCCAGGGTTTTGGGTTAGGTTTCGTCTTTGTGCCGCTGAGCGCGCTGACGTTTTCCACGCTGACGCCCGAACTGCGCGCCGACGGCACGGCGACCTACAGCCTGATGCGTAATATTGGCAGCAGTATTGGCATCTCGATTGTGCAGACCATGATGACACGTGGCACGCAGGTCGCACACGCCGATCTCGCGGCGAATGTGAACGTGTTCAATCCGTCGATGCAGCCCATGCTCGAAAGTGGATCGCAGATGAGTCTCGCGCTGATGGATCAATCGATTAATCAGCAGGCGCAGATGATCGCGTACCTGAATGACTTCAAGCTGATGTTCGTCGCGACCTTGCTGGTGGTACCGCTGCTGTTGCTGATCCGGCCAATGCGAAGTGTTTCCAGCGAAACCCTCGCTCACGCGGCGGCGGATTGACGCAATTACTTGATGGACGAATTCAACGAAGCGGACGAATCGCGTGAAAGGTCGCGTTGGGTCAGGTAGATGCGCAGATCGAATTCAATCTGGTGATACCCAGGCTGCATGAACTCGCATAGCCTGTAAAACGCTTTGTTGTGGTCACTTTCCTTCAAATGCGCGAGTTCATGCACGACGATCATGCGCAAGAATTCCGGCGCCGCCTCCTTGAATAGCGACGCGACCCGAATCTCCTTCTTCGCTTTGAGCTTGCCACCCTGCACGCGCGATATGGCTGTGTGCAGACCGAGCGCATGACGCAGTACGTCAAGTTTCGCGTCGTACATCACCTTATCGATAGCCGGCGCCACGCGCAGAAACTCCTGCTTGAGATCCGTGGTGTATTGATACAGCGCGCGGTCCGATTGCACGGCGTGGCGGTGCGGATACCGGTCGTCGAGATAGTTGCCGAGTTGGTCGTCGGCAATAAGTTTGCGGACTTTATCCTGGAGCGTTTGCGGATAGGCGCTGAGGTATTTCAGAGGAAGCATGATGGGTCGTGACCGCCAAGTGGTGCCTTCGGCATTATAGGAGCGCGGCTCGGGCATCACGTCACGCAGTGGTTAGTTCAGCGAGCCAAGTGCGAATCGCGCTCTCGCGTGCTCCATAAAATGCAAGCAATCAGCACAAGCTGCAACGGCAACCGCACGAGCAATAGCCACGATGGAACTTGTGGAAACTGATCCGCGTGCTGATACATGAAAATGTTGGCGGGCGTAACGGCAATGGTCAGTAACGTCAGCCCAATGCCCGCTGCACTTCGCGTGCGTTTGATCATCACGCCTGCCGCACCCAGCAACTCGAACACGCCGCTCACAATGACGGCCAGAAGCGGGAAGGGAATATAAGGCGGCACGATTTGCACGAAGAGCGGCATGTACAAGAAGTGGCACGCGCCGCCGATCAGGAAATACAAGAACACGAACCACAGTCCAATGCGCTGGCCCGCAGACATTCTTCTAGCCGATGAAAATCTGAGTGAAGACATGAATGAGCGAGCGCCGTATGGTTGAGTTTTATTCGATGACAGCGCGAACCTTGCGCCTGGTTTGACACGAGAGCCCAAGACACAAGACTGCGAAATTCGATGGTCCAAAACGAAAAACCGCCCAGCAAGCTGGGCGGTTTTTTATCAATTCTGGTCGGGGTGAGAGGATTCGAACCTCCGGCCTCTACGTCCCGAACGTAGCGCTCTACCAGGCTAAGCTACACCCCGAATGTTCACTCTGAGACGG
>Ga0153932_1000157_pt1 | contig 29630 bp, 27 predicted proteins | sample TSNJ016MetaG_FD_102273 | JGI IMG/M metagenome (GOLD analysis project Ga0153932, IMG submission 102273) | Attine ant fungus gardens microbial communities from New Jersey, USA - TSNJ016 MetaG | ecosystem: Host-associated > Fungi > Mycelium > Unclassified | place: USA: New Jersey, Wharton State...
GCGCTCTTTCAGGACGTGCTCGGCGGGCGCGCGTTGCCATTCCTCGATGGCGGCGTGACGACCGATCTGCGTCTTGCAGCGGCAACCACGACCTTGCTTCAGCACGTGGGTCATACGCTCGAGCCACTCGAGCAGAGCGATGCGCTCGCCGAACTGGCGCACGCGTTGGCGGCTGTTGCCGGCACGCCTGCACGGCGCTCGGCAGGCGATTTCCTTGCGGCGCGGCGCGCACGCGACTATCTGCACGCGAACTGCGCTCGTGTTGTCATGCTCGACGAACTCGAAGCGGCGACCGGCCGCGATCGCTGGAGCCTGTCGCACGATTTCCGCACGTTCTATGGCACGAGCCCCTACCGTTATCTGACAATGCGGCGCCTCGATGCGGTGCGGCGCATGCTGCTCGCCAATACCTCGCTCGCTGATGCGGCGGCCGCCGCGGGTTTTGCTGACCAGAGCCACATGACGCGACATTTCACGAAGACGTTCGGGCTGACGCCGGGGCATTGGCTCCGGGTCGCGGGCGGTATCCAGCGCGTTTGAAAAACACCCACGATCGTTCAATACAGCCGCAAGGAGCCTGCGTATCCTCGACGCACAAACACCTTAGCGGAGAGAACGATGTCCCAATACCCGAACCCCAACCCGAAGCACATTGACGCGCTGGCCGAGCGCGGCCAATGCCAGACCATCGACCTGATCGGCAAGATCGCGCAGATCGACGGTCACTGGCAACCGCGCGTCGTCGCCGAAATGAACGACTACCAGTTCAAGGTCGTGAAGGTCGAAGGCGAGTTCCCGTGGCACCGGCATGCCGATACTGACGAAACGTTTGTCGTGCTGGAAGGCGAGTTGCGTATCGACGTACGCGGCGGGCCTTCGGGCGATGGATCAATTGTGCTGCGAGCAGGTCAAATGGCCGTGGTGCCGAAGGGCGTCGAACATAGGCCCAGCGCAAACGGGGAAGTGAAGATGATGCTGATCGAGCCGAGAGGCGTGGTGAACACTGGCGATGGCGCGAAGGGCGAGCGTACCGTCGAGAATGATCAGTGGATTTGAAGAGCGCTAGGCATGTGCCGGGCGCGCCTGCTGCGTCGCCACGGCTACTGTTTTCGAAGTTCTTTCGTTATAAATTCCACGAACGCTCGCGCGACTTTCCGCGCTGCAGTTCATCCTGGCAACCCCACAGCGGCGCCGACGTGATTCCCAGATTGCCCGTCGCGCACGCGATGGCGCCTGCGATCGAGTTAGTCGAGATGTTCGGATGAAGTTCGACGTTGACTTCTTCGCCGTCCCGCTCGAATTGCCATGAGGCGGCCCGCGTTGCAGCCGGGCCTCCAACAATCCGATGTTCCGTCAAATCAGCCGGCACCAGCGGCATGCCGGCGCGATCAAAGTAGGTAGGATATCCAACGATTACGCGTGGCATCGTCGTAATGAATTTGGACGTGCCCGATGCATGCCGACACGCAGGCCGACATCGACTGCCTCGCGCACCATGTCTTGCCATCTGTCGTCGAGCGGCGATATCACCAGGATCGTGGCTGGCATTATCGCGAACGCCGGTGCTCATGCCGGCAAGATCTACTCGCTGCATGGTCCAGTGGAGTACAGCCATGAAGAGTTGGCTGCGGAAGTGAGCTGCGCACTCGGTACGCCGATGCAATACGAACACGTCACGGTGTCGACGTTTCTCGAAACTTCGGCCTGCAAAACGCCACCGTCATGCGCAAGCACTTCGAGGCGGTCACCATCGATCAGCAGGAAGGTCTGCTGGCGGGGACTGACAGCATCGGGACGGAAATCATTGGCGGTCCGCTCACGGCTGTCGAGCAGTTTATCGCGGCCAACCGGTTGAAGTTTGTGCTCGGCTATCCAGTTCGCAATGTCGACGCTGTGCTGTAAATCAGAAGGAGCGTGGTTTGAGAAGCCGTCGCCTAGGACAGTCTCCAGCGATCTGCTGGAGCCTGCACTATGCGGGCTGAACAAGGGCGGGGACGTTGTGGCGAGACGCTGCGCTATGCAATGAAGACAGGCAGGTGACGCTGAACGCTGCGCCGGCCCATTAGTCAAGCAATCACATCCCTTCGACCAGGATGCATCGATAGTCTGAACCCACGAACCGGTGCATCGATGCATCCTGATACACCGGGTCGTGGTACCACGCGCGGGCGGCATCGAATGAGGGGAATTCGAGGATCAAGACGCCCTCCGCGTTCGGACCTTCGAGCACTTCATGACGGCCGTTGTAAGCGCGAAACGTCACGGGATGATTCGCGAAGACGGCCTGCGCTCTTTCCTTGTAACGGTCCAACTGATCGGCGTCGCGCGTTTTCTCGCGGACGAAAATGACATAGGCGGGCATGGGGTTCCAGGGGATTCGTTGAGGGCACCGGATTGACCCGGTGAAGTTCATGGTACGTTTAACTCCTGTCAGATACTGTCAGGAGTCAGGGTGTCCCGAACCGCTCGTTTATTGACCTTGCTGGAGAGGCTTCGCGCGAAGCGTGTGCCGGTGACTGCGTCCGAACTCGCGTCGGACCTGGGCGTGTCCGAGCGCACGCTGTATCGCGATATCGCGACGCTGATTGAACAGGGCGCGCCGATACACGGCGAAGCGGGGATAGGGTACGTGCTAAGGCCGGGATTATTCCTGCCGCCGCTGATGTTGAGCGAAGACGAGATCGACGCCGTGGTGCTGGGCCTGCGGTATGTGGACCAGCGCGGCGATGACGTATTGCGTAAGGCCGCGGCTCAAGCGCTAGCCAAGATTGATGCTGTATTGAACGCGTCGGGCAAGGATGCCATGCGTGCCCCGACCGTTCATTCCGGCCCACCGGTCCCGGATTTTCCCATCAACGCCGTGCCGCTTGCGAGCCTGCGCGCGGCCATTCGTGGCCAGTGCAAACTGCGGATAGGGTATCTGGACGCGCAAGGCGAGGCGTCGGATCGAGTCGTCTGGCCGGTCGTACTCGGCTTTCTCGACAACGTCCGCATTCTTGGCGCATGGTGCGAAAAGCGTCAGGATTTCCGTAGTTTTCGCACCGACAGGATCGCGTCAGCCGATGAAACGGGCGAGCGGTATCCAGGGGCGAGGGCGGTGCTATTAAGCAGGTACAGGACGCATTTAGCGAGGTAGTTTCGTTCGCACTCGGGATTGGACGGGACGGGGTCAGGGAGCGATGCTGGAGTGGTGGTTTCGGTGTCAGCGGTCGAGGTTGGGTGCCGGGTTGGTGCTTTCAGGGTTAGTGGTCTGCGTGACTCGAATTTTCTCTTTATCACTATTAGCCACGCGCAGTGGCTAATAGTGATAAAGAAAACAGCTAACGTATAACTCGCGAAGACCTAAAAAGCAGCAACCCGGTAATGGACCAGACCGCTAACGCAGAACCCGTGCAACCCGGCATTGACCAACCCGCGAACGCCAACCCCCCCCGCCTCCAGCATCGCCCTCCGCCCAGTGTCGCAAAACATCACCGTATGCGCTCGTTGCCAATTTGTTTGCGGGCGCGGCGTACGTCCACCACTTGTCGCGCTGGGTCAGCTTGTACCCGTCGAAGTCGATCAGGTCGGCGAGGTCGACATGGCACGGTCCGGAGAGCGAGAAGTGATATCCCTCGATGGAGTTGTCCATGATGACCTTCCAGTTCGCCGCAACCACTACGTCCTTCTCTTCCAGCAGACGGTAGTCGTCGAGGTTCGGGAAGACGCGCTTCATTTCAGCGTCGGCGCCGGGGAACAGCTCGCTCATCGACGGCGCATCTGGATCAAGGTTGAAGTAGTAGAAGCCGCCCATCTCTTCGACGCGCACGGCCGGGATGTTGCAGTTGCCTGCGTCGAAACCTTTTACCCGATCGCTGCGCGGTGCATGGCGCAGATTGCCGTCGAGTCCGTAGCACCATGAGTGATACGCACAACGGAACACGCCAATTTGCGTGTCGCGCCGTTCTTCGACCAGACGATTGCCCCGATGTTGGCAGACGTTGTGAAACGCGTGGACAACGCCATCGGCGCCGCACGCGGCAATGACGCTTTGATCGAAGATGTCGGTCATCACGAACTGGCCGGGCTTGCTCAGTTCGCTTTTATGTCCGATCACGTGCCATGCCGACATGAAGATCCGGTCGCATTCCGAGTGAAAGATCTTGTCGTCGAAGAAATAGCGGGAAGGGAGGGTGAGCGCTTCTTCCGGCTTTTGCTCCAGCCAGCTTTCGGGGGCGACCATGTCTGCTTTCTTCACAACACGAATGGTTTCCATGTGCAGGTTTCCTGTCGGTTTATGGGGAATGAGGGGAATGGCGAGTTGCCGGTAGATAAAACTGTAGGGCGGTAAATTCGCATTGACTTGATCGAAGGCGACGTTCGAATGACGCGTTTCATCGTTCGCTTCCATGCGGATGAAATTGACGTGGGCTGATCGAATGCGTCGCCGTTAAGTCGCTTTGGATCATGTAAGCGGAAAATGGCCGCCTTATAGTCGGCCAGGAATATCGGCACGCGTGCAGCGGTTGAGCGTGACACCGCCCCTTCAAGGAGACTTCATGAACCCCAAACTGCTTTATATAAATGGCGAGTGGACCGAGGCTATCGGGGGCCGTTGCCGGGATGTCATCGACCCTGCGACGGGCGACGCCATAGCAAGCGTCGCGCAGGGATCAGCCGCGGATGCGCAGCAGGCGATAAGCGCCGCGCGCCAAGCGTTCGATCACGGTCCGTGGGCTGCTTTAAGCAACAGCGAACGTGCGGCGTACCTGCGGTCATTAATTAGCGCGTTGAGGAATCACGCTGACGAGACCGCGAAAATAGAAGCGTTGAACACGGGTAAGACGATCACGGAGGGTCAGTCTGACGTGGGCGACGCGATCGCCGCGTTCGACTACTTCGCGCGCCTGATTCGCACGGATTCCGGTGTGCTGAACGACGCCGCGCCGAATGTGATCAGCATGACCTTGCGCGAGCCCGTGGGTGTATGCGGACTTATCACGCCATGGAACTATCCCATCCTGCAGGCCGCGTGGAAGCTTGGGCCGGCGCTTGCGGCCGGCAATACGGTTGTGATCAAACCCGCGAGCCTCACACCGCTTTCCACACACCGCTTAGCCGAATTGATCCATGCCTGTGGCTTCCCCAAAAGTGTTTTCAACCTGGTGACCGGGGGCGCGGAGGTCGGTGAAGCGTTGGCATCGAGTACAAGCGTCGATCTGATTTCCCTGACGGGCAGCAATGCAGCGGGCGCTAGCGTGATGAAGGCGGCTACATCGAACTTCAAGCGGATATCGCTGGAGCTGGGCGGCAAGAATCCGAACATCGTTTTCGCCGATGCAAATCTTGAGGCAACCGTGGATCAGGCGCTGAACGCGGCATTTTTCAACGCGGGGCAAATGTACTCGGCGGGTTCACGCCTGTTGCTGGAGCGGCCGATATACGACGTATTCGTCGAAGCCTTGAGCGCACGCATCAGGGCAATCCGGCTGGGACATGGGTCTTCGGAACGCACACAGATGGGTCCGGTGATATCGGCTCAGCAACGCGACCGCGTGCTCGCGCTGGTCGAAGGTGCGGTCGAGGAGGGCGCGCGTCTGTTGTGCGGTGGCAAGTCTCCTGGCGGCGCGCCTTTCAATAAAGGCTTCTGGATAGAACCCACCCTTCTTGTCGATGTGCACGCATCCATGCGCATCGTCCGCGAAGAGATCTTCGGCCCGGTGATAACAGTGGAATGTTTCGACGGAGAAGACGAAGCCGTAGCTCTTGCCAACGACACCGAATTTGGCCTTGCCAGTGCGCTATGGACGCAGGACTTCGCCAAGGCGAATCGCGTGTTGCGCCGCTTGCGCGCGGCCACTGTGTGGGTCAATGACTTTAATGTCACGCTGCCTCACGTGCCGTGGGGCGGTTATAAGGCGAGTGGAATTGGCCGTGAACTAGCGCGTGCCGGACTCGATGAATACACCGAACTGAAGCATGCGTACGTCAACGTCGAACCCAAGGCCATTGGCTGGTTTTGATCACCTAAACGGAGATGCCTCCATGCTGGAACATCGTCAACAACGCGTGGACCTGGCGTGTGTCTTCCGCTGGGCAGTGCGTCTTGGCATGCACGAATCCGTTGCCAATCACTTTAGCGTCGCGGTGTCGGATGACGGCGCACAATTCCTGATCAATCCGCGAGGCAGGCACTTTTCCCGCATCAAGGGGAGCGACTTGCTGCTGGTCGATGCACACGATCCTCAGACCATCGACCGCCCCGATGCGCTCGATATCACCGCATGGGCGCTTCATTCGGCGATCCACAGGCGGCATCGGGAAGCGTTGCATCCTGCACGTTCACTCTAAATACGCGACCGTGTTGTCGTGTCTGCAAGATCCGGTGCTGCCGCCGCTCGACCAGAACTGCATGCGCTTCTTTGAGCGTGTGGCAGTCGATACCGCTTTTGACGGCATGGGTCTGGGCGATGAAGCCGAGCGCGTAAGCCGTGCCCTGGAGGGCAAGCCGGTGCTGCTGATGGGGCAGCATGGCGTGCTGGTGGTTGGACCGACGGTGGCCCAGGCATTCGATGATCTCTATTACTTCGAGCGTTCATGCGAGACCTACATCACGGCGTTGATGACCGGGAAACCGCTGCGAATTGCATCGGCCCGCGTGGCGCACAAGACCATGCGTCAATGGGTGGAGGACTACGATGGTTTCGCGGACCAGCACTTCAGCGAGATGAAGGCGGTACTTGATGACGAGAGGTCTTCATACGCGCAGTAGGGAGGCGGGTTTCAGCGCCCGGTCACGGCTATGTGTATCTCCAGCAGCAGTGTGCCTGGCCCTTGACACTGCGCGGACCCAACTCGAATTATGACCGGTGTTTAGCAATCCGCTTAATTTACAAATGCGGCGCTGCTCCGCTCGTGTTATTTTTCAGGAAAACGCATCCCATAACCTACTTCCAGGAGAACGCCGATGACCGCCTTAGCCGCCGTTGCCGCCATACTTGCCGCGTTATTAATGGGGGCGATGAGTCCGGGCCCGAGCTTTGTACTGGTCGCACGCAATGCGATCGGTTTGTCGCGGGCGGACGGATTGGCGACCGCACTCGGCATGGGGGTAGGCGGCGTTTTCTTCAGCGGTGTCGCGCTTGCGGGCCTTTATACGCTGCTATCCGCGGTTGAATGGCTCTATGTCGCTTTGAAAGTGGCCGGCGGGCTTTATCTGATCTACATCGCCTCGAAGATCTGGCGTGGAGCGTCTAGTCCGCTGGTCGTGGACGACGGACGCGACGCGCAAAACCATGACCTGCGTAAATCATTCTGGATCGGTCTAACGACGCAACTCAGCAATCCGAAGACTGCGATCTGGTACGGCAGTATCTTTGCCGCCTTATTGCCGCAACATCCGCCGCTCTGGTGTTACCTCATCCTGCCGCCCATGATCTTCGCGATTGAAGCAGGGTGGTACACGGTTGTCGCCTTGAGTTTCTCCAGCCGCCGTCCGCGTGAGCTTTACCTGCGCGCCAAGAAATGGATCGATCGCTTCGCCGCAGGCGCCATTGCCGCGCTTGGCCTTCGATTGATTTTCACCGCGCATAAAGCGGGTATCTGACGGCTATGCAACAACAGCCACTGGCGAGTCTGCTTCAAGCGGACCGAGTCTAGTGGCTGATCATCCACGGCCGGCCGGCGGCTGTACGCGGCGCCGCTTGCGCCTCGGCGGAACGCGGCAGTTTGATCTTGCCAGAACAGCAACCGCAACCCGCACCGTGCGCGGACGAACGAACTGGATCGTGCGCCGAACGTTCATTCACTGCATGTGCCGATCGCTTGACACCGCAAAGCGAGGACAGTTGCGGCGCACTTCGTATGACCCGGGCCGCCGAGGTGTCGCACGTGGGACAGCGTGCGGGCGCGTCGCGTTCGGCTATGGCGCGCCTTGCGTCGAAGGGACCGCAATAAGCACATTCGAATTCATACGTTGGCATGTGAGGTCCTCGTGAGTGTGATTCCCGGCATACCGTTGCTCGCCGGGAATCGGGCGAAAATTTAGACTAAAGATCCAAAGACAGCGGCAAGTCAATCCCTCCCTTGATATGCTTGATCGGGCCAGCCGAATTCGGGCTGATGTCGAAGTCAAAGATCTGTGTGGGTAGCCATAGCGTTGCACACGCATTCGGAATATCAACTACACCGCTGATATGCCCCTGCACCGGGGCCGTGCCAAGTATCGAATAAGCCTGCGCGCGCGAGTAACCAAACTTGGTCATGTATTCGATCGCGTTCAGACAGGCCTGCCGATACGCCACATGCACATCAAGGTAATGCTGCTGTCCGGCTTCATCGACGGAAATGCCTTCGAAGATCAGGTAGTCGTTGTAGTGCGGCGTGATCGGGCTCGGTTTGAAGATCGGGTTCTTGATGCCGTATTTCGCCATGCCGCCTTTGATCAGGTCCACTTTCATGTGCACCCAGCCCGCCATTTCAATCGCGCCGCAGAACGTGATTTCGCCATCGCCCTGGCTGAAATGCAGGTCGCCGACAGACAAGCCCGCGCCGTCCACATACACCGGGAAATAGATCTTCGAACCGCGCGAGAGATCCTTGATGTCGCAGTTGCCGCCGTGTTCGCGCGGGGGGACCGTACGTGCTCCGGTCGCCGCCGCGCTATCACGCGCGGCCCCCTGAAGCTTGCCCATGTGAGCGGTCGGCGCGAACGGCGCATTCGCCAGCGGCGGCACCCGGTCAGGTTGCGTCGCGATAAAACCGATCTCGCGGTCATTCCACGTTTCAAGCAGCTTCGGGTCCGGCAGGCAACCGATCAGGCCCGGATGGATCAGCCCCGCGAAACTGACGCCGGGAATATGGCGCGAGTCGGTAAAGAGTCCGTGAAAATCCCAGATACTTTTCTGCGCATACGGGAAATGCTCGGTCAGGAAACCACCGCCATTCTGCTTCGAAAAAAAGCCGTTGAAACCCCATTGGCTTTCTGCTTTGGTGCCTATATCGAGCAGGTCGACCACCAGCAGATCGCCTGCCTCGGCACCGTGTACACCGACCGGGCCGGAGAGAAAATGGACGATCGACAAGTCGATATCGCGCACGTCATCAGCGGAGTCATCGTTCTTGATGAACCCGCCGGTCCAGTCGTACGTTTCCAGAACGAAGTCGTCGCCGGGCTTGACCCAGCACGCCATCGGAATATCCGGATGCCAGCGGTTGTGAACCTGCTCGTTGTCGAACGCGGACTGTTTCAGGTCGACCTTGATGAGCGTATCGGGCATGTAACTCTCCTTTTATAAGTACCGGCTGCACCGGCGAACAAATGGCTTTTCATTCAATCTTGCACACTGCGTTGAGCCGGTTCAAACGGACAGGAACTGCCGGATGCGGGCCGTATCGATAGCATCGCGTGGGCTTTCATGCACCAGCCGGCCGCCTTCGATCACGAAGAGCCTGTCCGCCACATCCATCGCGAAGCTCAGCACCTGCTCGGACACCACAATGGTGATCTCGCGCAGCTTTCGGATCTCGTGCAGTGCCCGCGCGATGTCCTTGATGACCGACGGCTGGATGCCTTCGGTGGGCTCGTCGAGTAGCAGCACCTTGGGTTCGCTGACAAGCGCACGGGCTATGGCAAGCTGCTGTTGTTGGCCGCCCGACAAATTGCCCCCCTTGCGATTTCGCATTTCATAAAGCACGGGAAAGAGGGCATAGATTTCATCGGGAATCCTTCGCGTTTTGATCTGCTCCATCCCGGTCCGGATGTTCTCCTCCACGCTCAACGAAGAAAATATCTGCCGCCCTTGTGGCACATAAGCCAATCCCTTGGCCACGCGCCGGAAGCTTTCATCTTTCGATACATCGGCTCCGTCCAGTTCGATCGCGCCGCCTTTCACGGGCAGCACGCCCATCAACGCCTTGAAGAGCGTCGTCTTGCCCATGCCGTTGCGGCCCATGATCGCTACGATCTCGTTACGGGCCGCCTCGAACGAGACGCCGTGCAACGCCTCGCTTTGTCCATAGCTCACGAATACGTCTTTTACGTGCAACATGGCCGTAGCCTCCTCAATCCTCAATGCCCCAGATACACGTCGATCACTCGAGGGTCGTTCTGCACTTGATCCATCGGACCTTCGGCGAGGATCTTTCCCTGGTGCATCACGGTGACCTTGTGCGCAATCCGTGCGACGAATTCCATGTCGTGTTCTATGACGATCATCGACCGGTTCTGGCAAATTTTCGTCAGCAGCTCGGCGGTGATTTCCCGCTCACGCACGCTCATTCCCGCGATGGGTTCGTCAAGCATCAGCAGCTCGGGGTCCTGCATCAGCAACATGCCGATCTCGAGCCACTGCTTCTGGCCATGCGAGAGCAGCCCGGCCTCGGTCGGCAGCAACGCAGCCAGTCCGATCTCCTCGGCCACTTCCTGCACCCGCTCGCGAACGTCCTCCGTACAGCGGAAAGTCAGCGCGCCGAACACGCCCCGTCCGCGCGGAAACGACACCTCCAGGTTCTGGAAAACGCTCAGATTTTCATAGATGGACGGCGTCTGAAACTTGCGCCCGATACCTGCCCGCACAATGCGGAACTCGGCCATCGATGTCATCTCGACGTTCTTGAATTTGATCGATCCGCTGCTTGCCGCCGTGCGCCCGCAGATCAGGTCGAGCAAGGTCGTCTTGCCTGCGCCGTTCGGTCCGATCACGACCCGCAGTTCGCCGCGATCCACATAAAGATTGAGGGCGTCGATAGCCTTGAATCCGTCGAAGGAGACGCTCAGGTCTTCGACTGCCAGGAGGAAGTCGGTGTTGCTCATCACGGGCTCCCGAGAGTGGAACGACTGCGGCTGCTTCTACCGAGCCGGCGCAACAAGCTGCCCAGGCGTGGTTTCACATGCGACTCGTACAGACCCGCTAGGCCATCGGGGAAAGCCATCACCACACCTATGTAAAGCGCAGCCATCAGCAGCAGCCAGAGGTTCGGGAAGCTTTCGGAAAAGTAGGTCCGCCCGAAGTTCACGAGCAGCGTGCCGTACACCGCGCCGACCAGCGACATGCGCCCGCCGACGGCCGCGTAGATCACCATCTCGACCGACGGCACGATGCCAACAAACGACGGCGACATGAACCCGACCTGCAGCGTGAACATCGCCCCGCCGATGGCGGAGAGCAGCGCGGCAAGGCAGAACGCGAAGACCTTGAACATGGCGACGTCGTAGCCGGAGAACCGCACGCGGTCTTCCTTGTCGCGCATCGCGAGCAGCAGGGTGCCGAGCTTGCTCGTCTGCACCAGCCGGCAGAACAGGATGGCGACCAGCAGAAGCACTGCATTGACGAAGTACAGGATGATCTTGGCGGAGTCGGGACGGATGTCCCAGCCGAGCACGGTCTTGAGGTCGGTGATGCCGTTCACGCCGCCGGTGTACCCCTGCTGGCCGATGATTAGCACCGAGAGAATCAACGCGATGGCCTGCGTGATGATCGCGAAATACACGCCGCCGACGCGCCGCTTGAACATTGCGAAGCCGATGACGAAAGCGAGCGCGGTGGGAATGATCAGCACGGCTGCAATCGCGAAAGGCAAATGCTCGAACGGCTTCCAGAACCACGGCAGCGCCTTGAGCTGGTTCCAGTCCATGAAGTCGGGAATGCCGGGCGTCGACTGGATTTTCGTGCTGACGGGGTCTGAAGCTTCGAGCTTGAGGAACATCGCCATGCAGTAGCCGCCAAGCCCGAAAAATACGCCCTGGCCGAGACTCAGCACACCGGCGTACCCCCAGGCCATGACAAGACCGATAGCCACGAACGCGTAGGTCAGGTACTTGCCGACGAGGTTGAGGCGGAACACGTCAAGCATCAGCGGCATGACCACCAGCAAAACAAGTGCTAGCAGCACGAAGCTGCCGAAGCCCCTATAGGCTAGCCAGTCGCGCAGCGCAGCGAGTCGCGACGGAGCGGAAGCGGGTGGCGAATCGGTAACGCGGTTCATGGCGAACTCCGGTAAGAGGGGGCAGGTTCGGTACGCTCAGACGCGCCGCACCTTTGAAGCGAAGAGTCCCTGCGGGCGTGCCATCAGGATCAGCACGACGGTGAGCAACGTAACCACACGAGCCGACGATCCAGAGAGAAAGAACTCGCTGATGGATTGGGTCTGTGCAATGCCGAAGGCTGAGGCGACTGTGCCGAGCAAGCTGGCTGCACCGCCAAACGTGACAACGAGGAACGAGTCGACGATATACAGCGACCCGCTAGTGGGACCCGTCGAGCCGATGGTCGTGAACGCCGCGCCGGCAACACCGGCCATGCCGCAGCCGATCGCGAACGTGAGCCGGTCAGTACGCCTGGTATCGATGCCGGCGGCGTTGGCCATCGTCCGGTTATTGACGGTTGCACGCACTCGCAGGCCCCAGCGCGAGCGATACATGGCTGCCAGCACGCCAGCCGTGAGCACGATGGCGAGGCACATCACGAACAGGCCGTTGATCGGGATGTCGAGACCCGGCGCGGGCGACCACGATCCCATCAGCCAGTCGGGCAGCGTTGGACTGACTTCCTTCGGGCCGAAGGTCGAGCGGAACATCTGCTGCATCGCGAGGCTCAGGCCCCAGGTCGCGAGCAGGGTGTCCAACTGCCTCCGGTACAAGTGGCGGATCAGCAACCATTCCACGATCCACCCAAACACGAATGCAATCGCGAACGCAGCCACAATGGCAAGTGGCAGGAACGTATTGGTGGCGACGACGCCCATCGACTCGGCCCACTTCGAGAACACGTAGACCGTGTACGCACCGATCGTCATGAACTCGCCGTGCGCCATGTTGATGACGCCCATCTGACCGAAAATCACCGCGAGGCCGAGCCCCATCAACAGCAACACGCTAAAGAGGCTCAGGCCGGCGAAGCCCTGCATCAGCGTAATGTTCAGAATATCGGTGGCCGACATGGCGGATTCCTTGGTATCAACCTGGTCTGTGCGGCGCACACGTTCGTGCGCCACACAGACGACTAACGACTGAAGGATTACTTACTGATAACCCTTCGGGAACGGATTCGGCTCGATCAGATCGGGCGACTCCGCGACCACCTTGAACTGCCCATCGGCTTGCGCCATGCCAATGCGCGTGCGGCTCCATAAGTGATGGTTCGGGTGGATCTTCACGTAGCCTTCGGGCGCTGTTTTCAACTCGATGCCGGGGGACGCAGCCACGACCTTGTCGACATCGAAACTGCCGGCTTTTTCACACCCGGCCTTCCATAACCACGGCCCGAGATAGGCCGCCTGCGTAACGTCGCCGATCACGGACTTGGGTCCGTACTTCGCCTTGAACGCGGCCACAAAGGCCTTGTTGTTCGCGTTGTCGAGCGACTCGAAATACTTCATTGCCGAATAGAAGCCGGCAAAGTTTTCCCCGCCGATGCCGAGCACTTCGTCCTCGGTCACCGAGATGGTCAGCAGGAATTGTTTGTCGGCGGTAATGCCGGCCGCTTTCAATTGTTTGTAGAACGCGACGTTCGATCCGCCGACGATGATTGCGTAGATGCAATCGGGCTTGGCGATCTTGATCTTGTTGATGAGCGAGTTGAAATTCGTCTGTCCGAGCGGGTAATACTCTTCACCGACCACCTTGAGGTGCAGGTGGTCCTCAATATGTTTGCGTGCGATCTTGTTCGACGTACGCGGCCAGATGTAATCCGATCCGATCAGGAAAAACGATTTAGCTTTTTTCGTCTCCGATGCCCAGTTAAGTCCCCACAGAATTTGCTGGGTCGCTTCCTGGCCGGTATAGAAAACGTTCTTCGACTGTTCAAGCCCTTCGTAGAAGGTCGGGTAATACAGCAGTCCGTTGTCGCGCTCGAAGATCGGCAGTACCGCCTTTCGCGACGCCGAGGTCCAGCAGCCGAACACGCAGGCAACGTGGTCGTTCTCCAGCAGCTTCTTCGACTTCTCGGCAAAGGTCGGCCAGTCGGACGCGCCGTCTTCCTGAATGATCTTGATCTTGCGGCCCAGCACGCCGCCCGCTGCGTTGATCTGGTCGATCGCGAGACGCTCGGCCTGTATCGAGCCGGTCTCGGAGATCGCCATGGTGCCCGTGGCGGAATGGAGCTGGCCGACGGTGACTTCGGTATCGGTGACGGCGAGCTTGGTCGTGTTCACCTGGGCAGTCGACATCGACTGGCCGAAGGCGAAAGCGGGCGCGGCAAGCGCAGGCGCGGCGGCAAGCCCGAGCAGCAGTTTGCGGCGGCGCTGGGAGATCATCTCCCGGCTGTCGGATGGACTGGCTGCATCGGGTGCATCGTGCTGGTCGTCAAAAGGCATGGGACATTCTCCTTGGAGGCTCGTGGTAGGCGGCGTGGGCTTGTTCCGGCGCGCTGACGTTGCGCTGGCATGGGGCAGAAGTTAAGTGGCCGATACGCGCACCGAAATACGTCTTTTGACGTACAGCGCGCGTATTTATGGCTCGCTAGACTCATGACGAGACCTCACGACACGACGCGTGCAATGTGGGGTTCAACGCCTCACCGCCGCGTGGCCCAGTGCCGCTTTCATGCCCATTCCGCCCGACCGGTACCCGCGAGAGTCATGCATCCATCCGATTCCCCTGCCGCCGCGCCCGCGCTCGGCACCCAGCGCATCGTCAAGATCCGGCGCGACTACAACGCCTGGGTCGCCGACGAAACACTCGAGGACTACGCGCTGCGCTTTACGCCCCGATCGTTTCGAAAGTGGAGCGAATTCCGGGTCGCGAACACGGCGTTGGGCGCGATCTCGTTCCTCGCGCTGGAAGCGATCGGCGGCTCGCTTGCGCTGAATTACGGCTTCGCCAATACGGTGTGGGCGATCGTGGTGACGTCCGTGCTGATCTTCCTGACCGGCTTGCCCATCAGCTACTACGCAGCGAATTGCGGTGTCGACATGGACCTGCTGACGCGTGGCGCGGGGTTTGGTTATCTCGGCTCGACGGTCACGTCGTTGATTTATGCGGGCTTTACCTTTATTTTCTTCGCGCTCGAAGCGGCCATCATGTCGCTCGCGCTGGAAATGTATTTCCATATGCCGATCGCGGTCGCGTATCTCATCAGCGCGTTCGCGATCGTGCCGTTCGTGACGTTCGGCATTACGCTGATCAACCGTTTGCAGAGCTGGACGCAGCCCGTGTGGATCGTGCTGCTGGTCGCCCCGTATATCGCCATCCTGATCCGCGAGCCCCATCTGTTCTCCGACTGGGCGACCTTCGCGGGCTACGCGCAAGGCGGCCGGGAATTCGGCCTGATGCCGTTCGGCGCGGCCTGCACGGTGATTTTTGCGCTGGTGGTGCAGATCGGCGAGCAGGTCGACTTCCTGCGTTTCCTGCCGCCGCGCACAGCGAAGAACCGGGTGCGCTGGTGGTGTGCGATGCTCGCCGCCGGTCCCGGATGGATCGTGCCGGGCGCGCTGAAAATGCTCGGTGGCGCGTTCCTGATGTTCCTCGCGCTGCAGAACCAGATCGATCCGTCGCGGGCCACCGAGCCCACGCAAATGTATCTGGTCGCGTTCCGCTATGTCTTCGATTCCCCCGGTTTTGCGCTGGCCGCCACCACGCTTTTCGTGATCGTCTCGCAGGTCAAGATCAACGTGACCAACGCGTATGCCGGTTCGCTTGCATGGTCGAATTTTTTCGCGCGTCTCACGCACAGTCATCCGGGCCGCGTGGTCTGGCTGGTGTTCAACGTGCTGATCGCCTTGATGCTGGTCGAGCTTGGCGTGTTCGGTGCAATCGGCAAGGTGCTGGCGTTGTATTCGAACGTGGCGATCGCGTGGATTGGCGCGCTCGTCGGCGATCTCGTGATCAACAAGCCGCTGGGTTACAGCCCGAAGGACGTCGAGTTCAAGCGCGCGCATCTCTACGACGTCAACCCGGTCGGCATCGGCGCGATGCTGGTGGCATCGGTGGCAGCGGCGCTGTCCCAAGCAGGTTATTTAGGCGAAATTGCGCAAGCGCTGGCGCCGTTCATCGCGTTGGCGGTTGCATTTATCTGTGCGCCGTTGATCGCGATCGCTACCCGTGGCCGCTTTTATCTCGCCCGTGGCAGCGCGGATCTCGAAGCGGGGTCGGTGTTGCGTTGCGTGATCTGCGAGAACCAGTTCGAGCGCGAAGACATGGCGTCATGCCCGGCCTATGCGGGCGCTATCTGTTCGTTGTGCTGCTCGCTCGATTCACGTTGCGGCGACACCTGCAAGCCTCACGCGCGCTTCTCTTCGCAATTGACGGTCGCTCTCAAACGCGCGTTTCCGACCCTGGAACCCACGTCGCAGACGTTGCGGGTCGGACGTTACCTGATCTACCTGTCCGTCACGCTGTCGTTGCTTGGCGCGATGCTTTACCTCTCGTACAGTCAGACCGCGCTGACGCTTGCCACCAGCAACGAGAGCGCGCTGGACACGCTGCTGCGCGGGTATCTCAAGGCGTTCTTCGCGCTGGCGCTGGTGGGTTGCATCGGCGTCTGGTGGCTCGTGCTCGCGAAAGAGAGCCGCGCGGTGACGCAGGAGGAATCGAAACGGCAGACCTTGCTGCTGATGCAGGAGATCGAGGCGCACCGGCTGACCGATGCCCGCCTGCAACAAGCCAGCGCCGCCGCGGATGCCGCCAATCGCGCCAAGAGCCGCTACGTGACTGGCCTGAGCCACGAGTTGCGCACGCCACTCAACAGTATCCTGGGTTATGCGCAGTTGCTGCTGCGCGGCTCCGGTGCTGTCGATGCACCCCAACGCGATGCGCTCGCGACCATCTATCGCAGCGGGGAACATCTGCTTGCGCTCGTCGACGGCCTGCTCGACGTCGCGCGGATAGAAGCCGGCAAGCTACAGCTTGATGTCTCCGAAGTGGCGCTGCCCGACCTGTTGACCCAACTCGGCGCAATGATGGAACCGCAGGCGGCGGAGAAGGGCCTGGCGTTCCATCTGGAGACCAGCGGCCGCATCCCGGAGGTCGTTCGTGCCGATGAAAAACGCGTGCGTCAGATCCTGATCAACTTGCTGGGCAACGCGGTCCGCTTCACGTCGCATGGTTCGGTCAGGTTGCGGACAAGTCATGCGTGGGGCCTGGCGACCTTCGAGATTGAAGACACCGGATCGGGTATTCCTGACGAGCAACTCGAAGCGATCTTCCTGCCCTTCGAGCGCGGCGAGGCGGCGCGCCACAACGATCATGGCACTGGCCTTGGACTGACCATTTGCCGCTTGCTCACGGAAATGATGGGCGGACGGCTGGACGTGCAGAGCCGGGTCGGGTCCGGCACGCGCTTCGTCTTGCAACTGTTCCTGCCCGAAGTGCGTGACCCGCGTGTGCTCGTCACGCGGCCTCGCGACGTGCTGGGATATCCGGGGTCACGCCGCTCCATCCTGGTCGCCGACGACCTCACAGACCAGCGCCGCATTGTCACCAGCGTGCTCGAACCGCTCGGCTTCACCATGATCGAGGCGAATAGCGGACCGCAGGCGCTGCAACTTCTTGCAACCCATAACGTCGACCTGATCGTGATGGACGTTGCCATGCCGTCGATGGACGGCTTCGAAGTCAGCAAGCTGATTCGTGAGCATCGGCTGAGCGAAGCGCCCATCCTGATCCTGTCGGCCAATGCGTTCGCGGGCGATCTGGAGAAGGGCGCGGCGGCCGGTTGTGATGGTTACCTTGCCAAACCGCTGCACTTGCCGCTTCTGCTCGACAAGGTCGCCGCCTTGCTCGATATCGAATGGCTGACCGAGGCGACGGGGCCGGTTGACGATACCGCCGCGTCGTCGCAAACCGCATTGCCGCTGCCTGCGGCGCTTGCGCTCGAGCTTCGCCGCTTCCTCGAACTCGGGTACATGGAGGGTTTCGTCGCGCAGCTTGATGAAGCCGGGCAGAACCATCCTGACCTCGCCGATACCCTCGCGCCGCTGCGCGAATCGGCACGCCGTTTCATGCTTGACGACCTTGACCGGCAGTTACGCGCGGTCGACGGAGCCCTACCTGATGCAGCGACACCCGATGCAGCCTGATATTCCGATGGGACGCCCCGTAGTACTGATTGTCGATGACACACCGGACAATCTCGCCATGCTGTCCAGCGCGCTCGTGGCGGCGGGTTATGCGGTGCTGGTGGCGCTGGATGGTGCTTCGGCGCTTGAGCGTATCGCGCGTCTTACGCCCGACGTGATCCTGCTCGATGCCATCATGCCCGGGATGGATGGCTTCGAGACTTGCGAGCAGATCAAGCGTAATGATCTCTACAAGCACATTCCGGTGATCTTCATGACCGCGCTGGCCGACACGCAGCATGTGGTGCAGGGCTTCAGGGTCGGCGGTATCGACTATGTGACGAAGCCGATTCGTCCCGACGAAGTGGTCGTGCGGATTGCGGCCCATGTGCGCCGGGCAGCGAGTCAGCGCCATGCGGATATCGTGCTTGAACTGAACTCGCGGGCGGCTGTGATTGCGACGGCTCAGGGTGAAGTCCACTGGCATAGCGCGCTTGCGCCGCAACGGCTCGCGCATTTCTATGGCGACGACGGCGACGTGGGGGTTGCGGCTAGTCCGTTGACGAGGCTGCCGGGAGCGTTGACGAGCTGGCTGCTGGATTATTCCGCCGCCCCGGACGAGGACCGGGCGCAAACGGTCGAGATCCTGCCCGGCGGTGAACGGCTGGTCGCACGCATTGCCGGTGCGGCGAATCGCGGCACCTGGATCGTGGTTTTCGAGGAGCATGCCGATGGGCGCGATACGGCAGATCTGGCGCTGCGTTTTGGGCTGACGCAGCGCGAGGCGGAGGTGTTGCTGTGGTTGTCGCGAGGCAAGACGAATCGCGACATCAGCGAGATTCTTGGGATGAAACCGCGGACTGTCAACAAACACCTTGAGCACATCTTCGAGAAACTGGGCGTGGAGACAAGAACTGCGGCAGCGGCTACGGCGTTGAGCGGAGGGCGCTGAGTTGATGGCGTGGTATAGACAGTCACAGGGGCTGTGGTTTATTACTGGCTTGCTCCTGTTCGGAGCCGTAAAAATCGACATTGCGCGCAAGGCGTCGATCTGCGCGCACCGCATCAAACCAGCCCGCGTCTTCAACCCGTCATGCAATCGATTCGTTCGGATGTCGAACATTATGCGATCGATCACTGCGCTGTGACAGAAATAGTGGCCGTGGCGAAGCAGGTAACAAGCGGAGTGATTGCCGCATGCTGCCCGCTGCATTTCGCATCCGAAGGGGAGGCTTCAACTTCACCGCTTGAACGCAGGTGACAGCAGCGGCGATCAGCTCTGCCGCTGCATGTTGTCGGCGCTGAACCTGCATCCCAGCCGATACCGCGTTCCCGGGTGCACGAAGCGCGCAAACGTCACGGCAACATTATTCGCCCAGGTCCGCCGCACGAGCGTGAGGCACGGCTGGTCCGGACCGATCTCAAGCAGTTTCGCATCCGCACGCGAGGGCAACACCGCGTCAACCACGTGCTCGACCTCGTGTGCCGGCACGGTATTGAACAGATACTCCGAGGGCCGCACCGCGGCGAAGTCCTGCTCGAGGAAATGCGGCGCGACATCGGGGTTCACATAACGGTCTTCAAGCTGAACCGGCACGCCGTTCTCGCGATGCACGCACACCACATGAAAGACCGATGCGCCCGGCACGAGTCCGAGTGCTGCCGATACATCACTGGCCGCTGCCTCTCGCGCGGCATGCACGATCGCATAGCTGTACTCGTGGCCGCGCGCGCGAATTTCATCGCCTATGTGCGCGATCATCAGCAACGTGGACTGCGGTTTTTCTTCCGCGATAAACGTCCCCACGCCTGAGAAGCGCGTCAGCACGCCTTGCTCCGTCAGTTCACGCAACGCGCGATTGATCGTCATGCGCGACACGCCCAACTCACCGACCAGGGTCATCTCCGATGGAATCCGGTCGCCGGGCCGCCATTCGCCGGAGAGGATGCGCGTGCGGATATGTTCCTTCACACGCTCGTAGCGCGCGAGCGGCGCGGTGGCGGATGCCGGATTCGAAAGGCTGGTTGTATTCATGTCTCGCTCAGGTCTGGCTTATCTATAGCTTACTTATAGCTCAGGTTTGGTTCTCAGCTTCGTTATGTCCCGCTGATTCGGTGCTCGGTTGGACCGTACTCGCCGACGGTTCCTCACGTCGTGCCCAGAACGCGTTCCGGTCGAGATAGTTTTGCAGAAACTGTTTAAGCCTCGGCTGCCGCGCGTTGTGGAACACGTCCTCGGGGGACCCGTGTGCCTCGATTTTGCCATGATCGATGAAGACGACCGTGTCCGCGACTTGCGCCGCAAAGCCCATTTCGTGCGTGACGATCACCATCGTCATGCCATCGTTTGCAAGGTTCTTCATCACTTGCAGCACTTCGCCGACCAGCTCGGGGTCGAGCGCGGACGTGGGTTCGTCGAACAGCATGATGTGCGGTTCCATCGCCAGTGCGCGGGCAATGGCCACACGTTGCTGCTGCCCGCCGGAGAGCCGCGCCGGATGATTGTCCGCACGGTCGGCGAGACCGACCTTGTCGAGCATGGCCAGCGCCCGCTTGCGAGCCTCGGCCTTGGGGAGCTTGCGCACCCGCACCAGCGCTTCGGCCACGTTTTCCGCGGCCGTCATATGGGGCCACAAGTTGAACTGTTGGAACACCATGCCCACGTTGCGCCGCACGCGGTTGATTTCGGCTTGCGGCGCCCGCACACGGCGGCCGCTGCGATCGGTGACATAGCCGATCAATTCGCCCTCGATATAGATCTCGCCTTCGCTGTATTCCTCGAGGAACGCGAGCGAACGCAGGAGGGTGCTTTTCCCCGAACCCGACGGCCCGATGATGCAAGTCACCTCCGACTTTCTCACAGCGAGCGAGACATCATCGAGCACTTTCAGCGCGCCGAAATGCTTGCCGACATGCCGTGCATCGACAAGATATTCGGCGGGCGTCAGCGTGTTGCCAGAATTGGGTTTCTTCATGATCAGCTCAGTTTGATGGGACGCAACGCGCGTCACCGCGTGAGGAAACGGCCTACGCGGATCTCGACCCACTGTCCGGCTCGCGACGCCACTTCGACAAGCACGAGATAACACACGCACAGCGCGAGCAGGGTCTCGACGAACGCAAACCGCTCCGACCCGATACCGGTCAGCACGAACGTCAGCTCCGGCACCGTGACGACCGACAGCACCGCGGTTTCCTTGCTCAACACAATGATCAGGTTGGTCAGCGCCGGCACGATGATGACGAGCATCTGAGGCAACTGAACGCGCATGATGACTTGCAGCCGCGTGAAGCCGAGGCACTCGGCTGCTTCTATGTGACCGCGTGGCACCGATGTAAAGCCGGAGCGGAATGCTTCCGCGAAATACGCGCTGCCATAAAGCCCCAATCCAACAATGCCGGCTGTTAGTGGTTCAAGCGAAAGCCCCAGTGAAGGCCCACCGTAATACAGCACGAAAAGCTGCACGAGAAACGGTGTGCCCCGGAACACTTCTATGTAAGCACGCAAGAATCCGCGCACCCATTTGCCGCAGAAGATCTGCAGCAACGCGACGGCGAAACCGATCGCCATGCCGATCAACACGCCGCCGATCCACACGCCAATAGTCGTTGCAAACCCCTCGGCGAGAGCGGGCAGTGAGTCGGTCAGAACCGTGGGATCGAATTGAATGGACATATTTGCGCTTGGCTTAAGCCTGTTCCATGCGGCGTTCTGCGCGATGCCCGGCCAGCGACAACGCCCCGTTGATGACCAGGTACACCAGCCCGGCCGCCACATACGCCTCCAGCGGCCGATACGTGCTGGCAGCAATATTCTGCGCGGTGCGTGTGATATCGGCGACACCCACCACTGAAATCAGCGACGACGCTTTCACGAGCATGACCATCTCGTTGACGAGCGAGGGCATCGTCGTGCGCAGCGCCTGAGGCACTTGAATGCGCAGCACGGCATGCAGTCGCGACAAGCCTAGCAACTGCGCCGCTTCGAGTTGCCCATGCGGAATGCCGATAAATCCACCCCGCAGGATCTCGGCGAGATAAGCGGCTTCGCATAGCGAAACGGCGGCAGCGGCGGCGACGAGCGGCGGCACGTTGATGCCGATGAAGGGCAGGAAATAGTAAGTAAGCAGAAGCTGCACGAGCAAGGGCACGCCACGAAAGAAGCCGACATACGCGCCGCCCAGCTTCGAGATGAAGAGGTTCTTCGAGAGTCTTGCGCTGCACACGGCGATTGCAATAATGAAACCAGCCACCAGCCCGACGAGTGAAATCAGGACCGTGGCTTGCGCGGCCTTGATCAGGTACGGAAGGGCATCGAGCAACGCGTGAAGGCTGAACATGGGCTGTCCGGCAAAGAGCAAGGCGCTAAGGCGCCGTGCAGGGCATCAATGATCCGCTGATTCGGCAGTACAACACGTTCAATAGTTAGGCGAAGGCATGGTGGTGGGCGTGTCCATGGTGACGCCGAACCACTTCTTCTGCAGCGCCGCAAGACGGCCATCGCCGTGCATCTTGACGATTGCCTGATTGATCGCGTCAAGAAGCGGCTTGCTGTCCGCGTCCTTGCGGCCGAGATAAGCGAAATACACCTTCGTGCCGAACGGCGGCTGCACAACCGCGAAGGTATCCGGACGCTGACGCGCTACGTACGCGATATTCGGCAACGAATTGCCCACGGCAACAATCCGGCCAGCGGCGAGGTCCGCATAGGCCTGATTGTTGTCGATGTATTCACGCACGCTCGTCTTGCCCGGCAGCGTGGCAACGTACTGCTTCAACTGGTCGAGTTGCGCGGTCGCCTTGCCGCCGCCAACCGTCTTGCCAGCCACGTCGGCGTTGGTTTTGATACTCGTGTCATTGGCACGTTTGAGCAACGCAACCGTACCGTCGGCAATCGGCAGGGTGAATTCGTAACGCTCCATGCGCGCCTTGGTGATAGTTACCGGGCCGCTGACAATATCGAACTTGCCGGCTTCAAGGCCGGGCAGCACGCTTGGCCAGGGAAGGTCGATGGAGCGTACTTTCACCCCCATCTCCTTGGATAATTCTGCAAAGAAGTCCTTATTAAAACCTTGTTGCTGCCCGTTTTCCAGGAAGTCGAACGGTGCAAACTGCATCTCGGTTCCCACGACCAGTTCGCCTGCCTTCTTGACCTTCGCCAACTGGTCTTCCGCGTGCGCCGAAACCGCTGTCGCGACCAGCGCGGCCACGAGCAGACGACCCTTCCACTTCGAGAAAAAATTCATTCTTGAACTCCCCTGGTTAAAAGTGCACCCGGCTTGAGCAAAGGTGCGAACCGGTGCGCCGACCTGCTGTGGTGCGATTCAGTATATACCGTCAATTTGCATTGCCAAGCGTGTCAAAAATACTTCCGGCCGCACTATTTCAAGGCTTACTAACTTCGCGAAAACGCCGGGTTGCGTTCCGCGAATTGGCGGTATATACAGAGACTTGATCTGGATTTCGGCGGGCGCTCGTGGCTTATCTGCAGACGCTTGCGGCCGAGTCCCGGCAGTGCATCGCCGGATGTGTCGCGTCCCGCGAAAACATCACGCGCCGAGGCGCAGTGATACTGTTTTTGGGCCGGCCGTGCGCCTTGCGCCGGTTCGGCATGATGTCCGTCGCCAACGTGCAGGAGCGCAATCAGCCCGCACGGTATAGACGGCGATGAAACTTCGGAGTGCCTGGATGACCTCGACTTCTCACATTCCTATCGTCGATCTGGCGGCGGTTCGTGCATTGGATCCTGCTGGCTTGCGTGAAGCCGCCGCCGCGATCCGTGACGCGTGCACGAGCATCGGCTTCTTCTATGTCAGCAATCATGGCGTGCCAACCGACGTACTCGAAAGCGCCGTGAAAGCAGCGCGCGCATTCTTCGCGTATCCGCCCGAGGTGAAGCGGCGTGTCGCGGTGAATCGTCGGCACCGGGGTTTTAATGCGCTGGGCGATGCCGTCATGTATCAGGCCACCAAACCCGACTACAAGGAGTTTTTCAGCATCGGACTGGAGTTGCCGGAAGACGATCCAAGCGTGCTCGCCGGTGAAGCGCTGCGCGGTCCGAACAATTGGCCCGACTTCATGCCATCGTTGCGACCGGCACTTTATGGGTACTACGAAGCGATCGGCGAATGCGGTGCAGATCTGTTGCGCGCGGTGGCCGTGAGCCTGGATATCGATGAAACGTTCTTCGTGAGCAAATACACGAAGCGCATGCAGCGCACGCAGATGGTCTATTACCCGCCCCAAGCGCCCAAGTCGGACGCGGATCAGTTCGGCGTGGCGCCGCATACGGACTACGGATGCATCACGCTGCTGTGGCAGGACAACGTGGGTGGTTTGCAGGTGAAGGAGCTTGCAACCGATAGCTGGATTGACGCGCCACCCATTCCCGGAACGCTGGTGGTGAACGTCGGCGACCTGCTTGCGCGCTGGTCGAACGACCGCTTTCGATCAACGCTGCATCGGGTGATCAATCGCTCGGGCCAGGAACGTTATTCGATCGCGACCTTCTACGACCCGACTTATGGCGCGAGCGTGGACCCGCGCGATCTTGGGCTTGAGGGCATGCAGCCGCTGTATGAACCGGTGGCTGCGGGCGACTACATCCTGGGGCGGATCAACGATTCAATGGGTTATAGAAAGAAGCGCGCAAATGGCTGAGAACGCAATGAGCGGCATAGTGCAAAAGCTGATCGATGCGCTGGGCGCCGGGTCCGTGCGGTCCGGCGATGCCATCGAACCGCGCTATCTCGGCGACTGGAGCGGGCGCTCGCCGGTGCCGCCGTTGGCGGTCGTGCTGCCGCGTTCAACCGACGAAGTGGCAACGCTGCTGCGCTTATGCAACGAAGCCCGTCAGAGCGTTGTCCCGCAGGGTGGCATGACCGGATTGGCGGGCGGTGCCATTCCTTCCGGCGGCGATATTTGCGTGTCGCTCGAACGACTGGTGGGCATCGAGGAGGTTGATCGCGCGGCAGCGACCATGACGGTGCTTGCCGGCACCACGTTGCAAACCGTGCAGGACGCCGCGCAGGAAGCGGGTTTTGAATTTGCACTTGACCTCGGCGCGCGCGGCTCATGTCAGATCGGCGGCAACCTCGCCACGAACGCCGGCGGCGTGCGCGTGCTGCAGTCCGGCACGGCGCGGGACCAGGTGCTCGGACTCGAAGTCGTACTTGCCGACGGCAGCGTGCTCAGTTCAATGAACAAGATGGTCAAGAACAATACGGGCTACGACCTTCGAAACCTGTTCATCGGTTCGGAGGGAACGCTTGGCGTGATCACGCGTGCGGTATTACGTTTGAAACCGCGCCGCGCGGCACGCAACACCGCGTTGTGCGCACTGAATGATTACGACGATGCAGTCGCGTTGCTGCGCTCGCTGCAAGCCACTTTCGGCGATGAAATCGGCGCGTTCGAAATCATGTGGCCGGAGTTCTACGACTTTGGTGTCGGGCTGACACGCTCCCGCAAGTCACCGCTTGGTCAGGCGTATCCGCTCTATGCGTTGATCGAACAGGCCGGGTTCTCCGACGACCACGGCGAGCGGTTTGCCGCGGCGCTTAACGCGCAGCTTGAAGCGGGCGTGGTGCTGGATGCGGTCGTTGCACAGTCGCAGGCGGAGACTCAGGCGCTGTGGGCCATTCGCGAAGCGACCGCTGAATTGCCGGTGCAGATCGAGCCGATCAATTTCGACGTCAGCTTGCCCGTCGGCGAGATCGGTCATTTCGTCGATGCCTGCCGCAAGGACTTCGCTGCACGCTGGCCGACGCATTATGGTTTGTACTTCGGCCACATTGGCGACTCGAACCTGCATGTCACGCTCGACGCCCGTTCTATTCCCGGCGTGACGGTGGAAGAGGTCGATCGTGCGTTGTACGGCATGGTTCGCGATTACAGCGGTTCGATATCGGCGGAACACGGCATTGGTGTGCTTAAACGGCCGTTCCTCGGCTACTCGCGTAGCCCCGCCGAACTCGCTTGCATGCACGCGATCAAGCATGCACTCGACCCTCACGGCATTCTCAATCCCGGCAAGGTGCTGCCCGCTGCCGAACAAGGAACTCAATGAGCGTAACTGCGTTTATAGAAAGCTTGCGCGCGGACGTGCGGGGCTTGCCTGCGTATAACGCGGGGTTGTCGGGGGAATACGTCCGGGCGCGTTATGGCGTTTTGCATGTCGCCAAGCTCGGCAGCAATGAAAATCCGCGTGGTGCCAGCGCAGCTGTGATTGCGCATCTTGCAGAGTCGACAACGTCCGGCGCGCTCGCGCTTTATCCCGATCCTTCATGCAGCGTGCTACGCGCGCTGATTGCTGAACGGCTTGCGGTCGATCCCGAGCAGTTGTTGTTCGGCAACGGCTCCGAGGACTTGCTCGCCATCGCGGCCCATACGTTCCTCGCACCCGGCGACGAAGTGATCACCGTGATCCCATCGTTTGGCTTGCACATCATCTATCCGCAGAGCGTGGGTGCGAAGGTGGTCACTGTGCCCATGCGGTCGGACTTCGAATTCGATGTCGACGCATTGGTTTCTACCATTTCGTCACGTACGCGCATGTTGATTATTAGCAATCCTGGTAATCCGGTCGGATGCGCAATGAATGTGGATGAAATGCGCCGGCTGTTGAGCGCAGTGTCGCCGGGGACGCTGGTGCTGTGGGACGAGGCCTATTTCGAATACGCCTGCGATGAAGACGGTTACCCGGACAGTCTCGCCGTGCTGCGTGAATCAGGCTTGCCGTGGTTGTTGCTGCGCACGTTTTCAAAGGCGTATGGATTGGCGGGACTTCGGGTGGGATACGGGGTGGCGTCGGCGCCGGAACTCGCTGGGCTGATGAACCGCGTGCGTACGCCATTCAATATCAACCAGATTGCGCAGCAGGCAGCCGCCGTTGCATTTGGCGATCAGGCGCATGTCGCGGCCAGCGTGAAAGATGCCCGCTCCGGCCGCGAATGGATGCGCGCTGCGTTGATCGGGCTGGGCGTGAATCCGGCGCGTTCGCGGGCCAATTTCCTGTTCTTCGATTGCGGGGAAGACGCGGCCAGGCTCGCTGGCCGGATGCTGGAGGATGGAGTGATTGTGAAGCCGTGGCGCGAACCGGGTTATGAAAGCTGCATACGGGTGAGTGTTGGGAGCGCCGCGGATAACGCTTTGTTTATAGCGTCGTTTGAACGGCGGCGGACGATGTGATTTTTTCGCGCCGGTAAAACGTTGATCCGTTCACCGGCGCGAGCGAAAACCTACTCCACGTTCTCTTCCAACTGCGCTTCGAGCCCGACAATTTTCTCCCGCCGTTCCTTCGACAGATTGCCTACTGGCGGCCCGGCAAAACTCTTGCGCACACCGGCGCCGTACCAGATCAGCATCAGTACCGCGAGCAAGCCGACAATCACATAAATCACTTTTTCATTCGGTGGCTGGATGCCGACATAAGCAAGAATCAACGCACCGATCACTGCCGCAACAGCAAACGGCTTCGACCACATTCCCAACTGGAAAGGCCCTTTTTCAGTCCACGTCTTGCCTTCGGCGAAGATCCCGGCGGCGACCGGCATGGCGTAGGAGATGAACAGAAAAACCGCGCTGCCTGCGCTCAACACCGAAAATGCATCGCCATATAACGTGATGACAATGGCCAGCACGGCCGACACCCAGATCGCAATGCCGGGCGTGCGGTGCGCATTGACCTTGCGCAGGAACTTCGACCCGGGCAGGCCGCCGTCGCGTGCAAACGCAAACATCATTCGCGATGTCGATGTCACCGCGGCAAGCCCGCATACGTAGTTGATGAAGAACAGCAGCAACTCGATCACGATCCGCAGCGGTCCGGGAATCGGCGCAAGGATGGCTTCAAAAAATCCGGTGCCTTGCTTGATCGCTGCGCCAATGTCCGGCATCACGAGAACGAACGAGCAGACCAGCACGTACCCGAACAAGGTCGACCACAACACGGACTTGACGATCCCGCGCGGCACGTTGCGCGCAGCATCGTGAGTCTCCTCGGACGTGTGCGCGGAGGCATCGAAACCGGTGATCGTATAGGCGGTCAGCAGCAGCCCTGAAAGGAACGCCATCGCCATGGTTTGCGCGGGCCATTGTCCGCCGTCCACGCCCGTGAAATTCTTGAAGGTCCAGAGTCGCGAGAAGTCCACCTTGACCGGGGAATAGATCACCAGCGACGCAACCAGGATCACCGTGACGACGAAGATGAGGTAGCCGGACACGTCGGTGATCTTGCTGGCGATCCGGATACCCCGGTGATTCAGGAAAGCTTGCGACGCAGTAATCAACGTAAGAAATATGGTCTGATGCCACCAGCCGAGCGACTCGGGCTTGACACCGAACATCGGGGCGATCAGGGTGCGAAAGAACGGGTCCCAGGTACCGAAGTTGATGGCTGCAACGACGAACACGAGTCCCAGCAAATTGAACCAGGCGGTGAGCCAGCCCCAGGTCTTGCCGCCCAGGATCGAACTCCAGTGATACAGGCCACCGGCCGTCGGATAAGACGAGGCGATCTGCGCCATCGCGGCGGCAACCACCAAGGCGAAGACGGACCCGAGCGGCCAGCCCAGTCCGATCGATGCACCGCCGGCCGCGCTGAGACCAAGTTGGAACGAGGTGATTCCGCCGGACAGGATGCAGATGAGAGAGAACGATACGGCGAAGTTGGAGAACGCGCCCATGCGGCGCGAGAGCTCCTGTGCATAGCCCATCTTGTGCAGCAATGAAACGTCGCTATCCGCGCTCTCTGGCGGCGGAACTGCCGTATTGATGTCCATGGTGGTCGATCCTTATGGCTGAAGCTTCTGGTGGACGTTGGATTGGAGCTGCAAACCAGCTGTGAACTTAAGCGGCGGTAAAGCAGTTATCGACGTAGAGATGCGCGCCGTTGATGAAGCTGGCGTCGTCACTGGCGAGAAAAAGCGCCGCCTTGGCCACTTCCTCGGGCGCACAAAGACGGCCTTGCTGAAGCGACAGCGCTGCTTCGCTTGCATCGAAACCGTATTGCGCGAGCGCGGCGATTTCACGCTGCCCGTGCGGGGTATCGATGAAACCTGGACACACCGCGTTGCAACGAATCCCACGCTCGCGATACTCCACGGCAATCGCCCGCGCGAACATCGCGCACGCGCCCTTGGTCGTGCAATACAGCACTTCGAGCGGGGTGGCCGCTGTCGACGAGATCGACGCCGTGCAGACAATCGAGCCGCCGCCCGCCCCAAGCATGTGCGGCAGCACGGCGCGGGTCATCGTGAACATGCTCTTGACGTTGACGTCCATGAGCCACTGATAGTCCTCGTCGGTGGTATCGAGGAAGGGTTTGACGACGATGCTGCCCGCGTGATTGAACAGCACGTCGATCGTGCCGAAGCGCTCGGCGATCCGCGCGACGGCGGTTTCTACCTGACCGGTCTTCGCGACATTCGCCTTGAAGAACTCCGCCACGCCGCCGTTCTCGCGGATTTGTGCCGCGACCTGCGTGCCGGCGTCTGCGTTGATATCGACGATGGCGACCTGCGCTCCCTCCTTGGCGAACAGCACGGAGGCCGCACCGCCGCAACCGGTGGCCCCGCCCGACACGATCGCGATCTTGCCCGCGAGTTTTCCGCCAACAGACTCGGATTTGCCCATTCCTGACCTCTCGTTGTTTATCC
>Ga0153932_1000158_pt1 | contig 29052 bp, 20 predicted proteins | sample TSNJ016MetaG_FD_102273 | JGI IMG/M metagenome (GOLD analysis project Ga0153932, IMG submission 102273) | Attine ant fungus gardens microbial communities from New Jersey, USA - TSNJ016 MetaG | ecosystem: Host-associated > Fungi > Mycelium > Unclassified | place: USA: New Jersey, Wharton State...
CGGGACACTTAAGAGTTAGCGGTTGGAAGGCGTTTTCTTTGCTTCGTTTCTTTTTCGCCGTTGGAAAAAGAAATGAAGTCCCGCCACGGACAGTGGCTAATAGTGCTAAAAAAATCAGATAGCGATGAACGCGCGAAAGCCTGGAGAGCAGCAACCCGGCATAGACCCCACCCCCGCCCCCGCCAACCCCGCCCCCCAAAAAAACAGTGCGAACGCCCCGCCTTGGTCGCACATGGTCAAAACCCGGTCGCAACCGGTCGCCTCAGCGGTATTCTGCGGCAGTACCTTTACCCACGGTCAGTTGGGACCGAACCGAACCCGCCCAGTCCAACCAGAACCCATCGGAACAGAAATCCATGCCCACCTATCCGGCCACGAAAAAGCTGTTCGCCTGCCTGTTTCTCGCGCTGACTTCATTCGGTGCCTCCGCCCAGAGCAAGGAAGACGCAACCTGCCACACGGTCCGTTTCGTCGATATCGGTTGGACCGACATCACGTCGACCACCGCGCTGGCATCGGTGGTATTCGAAGGCCTGGGCTACAACCCCAAAGTCACCGTCGCTTCGGTCCCCATCTCGCTGGCAGGCCTCAAAAGCAAGCAGATCGATGTATCGCTCGGATACTGGTGGCCAGTGCAGGAAAAGGTGGTACAGCCGTTCATCGATTCGAAAGCCATCGACAAACTCGATCCGCCCAATCTCTCCGGCGCAAAAGCCACGCTCGCCGTGCCGAGCTATGAATACGACGCGGGCCTGAAGACGTTCCAGGACATCGCGAAGCATAAGGATGAGCTCGACGGCAAGATCTACGGCATCGAACCGGGCAGCAGCGCGAACGCGCAAATCCAGAAGATGATCGATACCAACCAGTTCGGACTCGGCGGTTTCAAGCTCGTGCAATCGAGCGAAGCGGGCATGCTGGTAACGGTCGATCGCGCAGTCCGCGACAAGAAATGGGTCGTGTTCGTCGGCTGGGAACCGCATCCCATGAACATCCAGGTCAAGATGAATTACCTCGCCGGCGGCGACGAAGTCTTCGGTCCGAACTACGGCGAAGCGCGCGTCTACACGCTGACGAATCCCGACTTCCTGACGCGCTGCCCGAACGCCGGAAAGCTCGTATCGAACCTTCGCTTCACAACGCAACTCGAGAACCAGTTGATGATTCCCGTCATGGCGAAAGAGCGCCCGACAGACGCGGCAAAGGCTTATCTGAAGAAAAATCCGCAAGTGCTCGACGCATGGCTTGCGGGCGTGAAGACAGTGGACGGCAAGGATGGCTTGCCGGCAGTCAAGCAATATCTTGGCCTTTGAAAGGACGGCGTGACATGAACTACGAAGTAATCGTGACGTGCGCGGTAACGGGCGCAGGCGACACCACCGGCAAACATCCGGCGATTCCGGTCACACCGAAACAGATCGCGGAAGCGGCGATCGAAGCCGCGCATGCAGGCGCAACAGTCGCCCACTGTCACGTCCGCGATCCGAAAACGGGGCGCGGCAGCCGCGATCCGGCGTTGTATCGCGAAGTCGTGGACCGCATCCGGTCATCGGACGTGGACGTGATCATCAACCTCACGGCCGGTATGGGCGGCGATCTGGAAATCGGCGCAGGCGAGTCGCCGATGGAATTCGGCGCCGCCACGGATCTCGTCGGTGGATTGACGCGCCTCGCGCATGTGGAAGAGTTGCTGCCGGAGATCTGCACGCTCGACTGCGGCACGCTCAATTTCGGCGACGGCGACACCATCTATGTTTCGACGCCCGCGCAACTTCGGGCGGGTGCAAAACGCATCCAGGAACTGGGTGTGAAGCCCGAACTCGAGATTTTCGATACCGGCCATCTCTGGTTCGCGAAGCAAATGCAAAAGGAAGGGCTGCTCGACGACGCCCCTTTGTTCCAGCTTTGCATGGGCATTCCATGGGGTGCGCCGGCCGACGTCGGCACGCTCAAGTCGATGGTCGACAACATGCCGGCGGGCGCGCATTGGGCGGGCTTTGGTATCGGCCGGATGCAGATGCCGATGGTCGCCCAAGCAATGCTTCTAGGCGGTCATGTTCGCGTCGGACTGGAAGACAACTTGTATCTGGATCGTGGTGTGCACGCGAGCAACGGGACGCTCGTACAGCGCGCGGTTGAGATCATCGAACGGCTGGGTGGGCGTGCGCTGACGCCTGCCGAAGGCCGCAAGAAACTCAAGCTCCCCGCACGCGGCGAACGTTTGCTCGATCGTCGCAAGATCGAGCAGTTTGCTTGAATTCAGATTACTAAGGAATCCAGTATATGCAAGTGAAGACGTTTGCTGCGTTGGGCGTTGGCGTGATCGGAAGCGGATGGGTATCGAGGGCACTGGCGCACGGACTTGACGTGGTTGCGTGGGACCCGGCGCCGGGCGCCGAGGAGCAGTTGAGAAAGAATGTGGCCAATGCCTGGCCCGCACTTGAGCGGGTCGGGCTTGCCGAAGGGGCGTCGAAGGGACGGTTGCGGTTCGTCGAGACGGTCGAGGAATGTGTCGCCGACGCCGACTTCATCCAGGAAAGCGCGCCCGAGCGCGAAGACCTGAAACTGAGCCTTCACGAGCGCGTTACGAAGGCGGCGAAGCCTGAAGCGATCATTGCTTCGTCAACATCAGGCTTGCTGCCAACGGACTTCTACGCGAGGGCTAAGGACCCGTCGCGTTGCATCGTCGGCCATCCGTTCAATCCGGTTTATCTCTTGCCGCTCGTTGAAGTTTTGGGCGGCGAACAGACGTCTGAAGAAACGTTGAAAGCGGCGTCGACTTTTTATAAATCCATCGGCATGCGCCCGTTGCGCGTGAGGAAGGAAGTGCCGGGGTTCATTGCGGACCGGCTGCTTGAGGCGCTGTGGCGCGAAGCGCTGCATCTGGTGAACGAAGGCGTGGCGACGACCGGTGAAATCGATGACGCCATTCGTTTTGGCGCCGGCATCCGCTGGTCGTTCATGGGCACGTTCCTGACCTATACGCTTGCGGGTGGAGAGGCCGGCATGCGCCATTTCATGCAGCAATTCGGACCGGCGCTAGAATTGCCGTGGACCAAACTGGTTGCACCCAAGCTGACGGATGAACTCATCGACCGCGTGGTGGAAGGCACGACCGAGCAGCAAGGTTCGCATTCGATCAAGCAACTGGAGCGTTATCGCGATGACTGCATCACGAGCGTCCTCACCGCGATAGCCGAAGCGAAATCGCGCCACGGCATCACGGACTAAGCGGCCATCAATGGAAAACTGCACTATCCATCGCGACACGGTGAGGCCCGAGTGGGTCGACTACAACGGACATTTGCGTGACGCGTTCTACATGCTGATCTTCAGCCTCGCCACCGATGCGTTCATGGACCGCATCGGTCTGGATGAAGCGGGCCGTGCAGCCCGTGGCCGCTCGCTGTTCACGCTCGAGGCGCACATCAATTATCTGCATGAGATCAAGGAGGGCGCGGCGGTTCGCGTGGAGGCATCGGTGCTTGCATTCGATGCCAAGCGCGTCCACCTCTACCTGGAGATGTTCGAAGGCGAGGGCGCCGAGCCCGTCTCGGCGAGTGAGCAGATGCTGCTGCACGTCGACATGACGAACGGCGCGAAATCGGCAGTCTTCGATACGGATGTTGCTGCCCGTATCGAAGAGATGCATGCCGGGTCGATCAAGGAGGCGCGTTACGCCGGGCGCGTGATCGGCTTGCCTTCCAGATCCCGCTCGCCCGCTGGAACCAAACCCGCCTGAGCGCGCCACGTCCGCAGCAACAATGCGTTCGTCACTACGCTCACGCTTGAGAACGCCATCGCGGCGCCGGCGAGCATCGGGTTGAGCAGGCCGAATGCGGCGAGTGGAATGCCGATCAGGTTGTACACGAACGCCCAGAACAGGTTCTGCTGGATCTTGCGATACGTGCGCCGCGCGATATCGATAGCGTCCGCCACCAGCGCCGGGTCACCGCGCATCAGCGTGATACCGGCGGCTTCCATGGCGACATCGGTGCCGGTCGCCATCGCTATGCCGATGTCCGCTGCGGCGAGCGCGGGTGCGTCGTTGATGCCGTCGCCGGCCATCGCGACAGCGCCTGTGGCACGCGCTTTCAATTCGGCGATCACGCGCGCCTTGTCGGCGGGGAGCATTTGCGCGTGCACGGCATCGGGCGCAATGCCGAGCGATTTTGCAACACTCGCCGCGCTGCCGGCGTTGTCGCCGGTAATGAGGACGCTCTGGATGCCCATTGCGCTCAATCGGGCGATGGCTTCGCGCGCACCGGGTTTCACGGAGTCGCCAAAGGCCAGCAGCGCGAGCACGCGGGCGGGAGCGCCCAGGTCCACGAGCCACGACACCGTATTGCCGAGTTTTTCCAGTTCTGCGGCCCGTGTTGCAAGACCGTCCGGCGCGACAAGCCGCAATTCTTCCAGCCAGCGCGCGCTGGCAACCGCCAGATGACGCTCGGCCACGCGCGCTTCCACGCCGCGTCCGGCGACGGCCTTCGCGTCGCTTGCGTTGACCGGCTGAAGCGACTCGGCATCGGCGGCGGCAACGACCGCGCGCGCCAACGGATGATCGCTCAGCCGCTGGACGGCGGCGGCCAGCGCCAAGGCTTCTTTCCTGTCCACGCCGTCAGCGGAGTCGAACGCGGTCATCGACGGACGGCCGACAGTCAGCGTGCCGGTTTTATCGAAGGCAACAATTCTGATCCGATGCGCCGTTTCCAGCGCCTGCGGGTCCTTGATCAGGACGCCGTGCCGCGCCGCAACGCCGGTCCCGGCCATGATCGCGGCGGGCGTCGCGAGCCCGAGCGCGCACGGACATGCAATCACGAGCACCGCGACCGCGTTCAGCACGGCCGTCTCGGCCCCCGCGCCCATAGCCAGCCAACCGACCAGCGTCACGAGCGCGATCATCAGGATCACCGGCACGAAGATCGCCGATACCCGGTCGACGAGCCGCTGTATCGGGGCTTTCTCGGCCTGCGCCGATTCCACCAGCCGGATGATCCGTGCAAGCGTCGTTTCCGCGCCGGTCGCAGTCGTTTCGACGGCAATCGCGCCTTCGCCGTTGATCGATCCCGCCGTCACCCGCGCGCCGGTTTCCTTCGCGACCGGCAGGCTCTCGCCGGTAATCAGCGATTCATCCACGTGCGTGCGGCCCTCGCGGATCACGCCGTCCACGGGCATCCGTTCGCCCGGCCGGACGATCGCCACATCGCCTTTGCGCACTTCAGCCAAAGCGACATCGCGTTCCTGGCCGGTCGCGGTATCGCGAATCCGGGCACGGTCGGGGCGCAGCGCGTCGAGGGCGCGGATGGCGTCGGTGGTCTGGCGCTTCGCGCGCGCTTCCAGCCATTTGCCGAAGCGCACGAGCGTGATCACGACCGCGGCGGCCTCGAAGTAGAGGTGCGCCGACTGACCGGGATGTGCAAACAACTCGTAGACGCTCAAACCCCACGCCGCCGATGTCCCCAACGCGACCAGCAAGTCCATATTGCCTTCGCCGGAGCGCACCGCCTTGAAGCCGCCGACGTAAAACCGCGCGCCGAGCGCGAACTGGACGATGCTCGCCAACGCGAGCGATACCCACACGCCAAGGTTCAGATTGATTCCCAACATCGGCAAAACGAGCGGCAGCGTGAGCAGCGCCGACACGCTCACCGCGACGAGTTCGCCCCTATGAGCGGGCGCGGCCACTGGCGCGGCTTCCGGCTCGATGAACGTAGCTTCATATCCGGCCTTCGTGACGGCGGCCAGCAACTGGTCGCGCGAAACGGACGGCCCGGCGTGAACCGTGGCTTTCTCGGTCGCGAGATTGACGGACACGGTTTGCACGCCCGGCACCTTGGCGAGCGCCTTTTCGACGCGGCGTACGCACGAGGCACAGGTCATCCCGCCAATCGCAAATTCAGCCGTGTTCGACGCAACAGCCATGTTCTGACTTGTACCAGCAGACATAAAAGCATCCCGTTTCATTGCGGGCCATGAGATTCAGCTCGATAAAACCAGTATCGACATTCCAATCATTGGAAGGTCAAGGTGTATTTTCAAGAGAGTTTGTCCCTTTTTGCTGCGGCGCGTGAATAAAAAACCGGCACTATGTAGGTAGTTACCGATGGCTGGATTGTCCAAACATCAGACTTATTTCGAGGCTTCGTCACGCTCTTCTTGCCTATCCTCATTGGATAAGATAAAACGCGTTTTCAAGATAGCTTGAACGTCGGCGTGCAGATTCGCGGGGCCTTAATTTAAGAACCCGCCAGCGCGCGCGTCGGACGAAGTAAAAAAGCCTAAACAGACCTAATTCGAATGAAAAATAACCGACGCTGGGCAGTTCCGTTGTTTCCGTTGCGTGGGGCACGCTGGATGGTTGCCGGTTTGAGCACGCTGGCAATACTGGGCGGGTGCTCGACGCAGGCGCCGGTCGCGACGAACGGCGACGGCTGGCGCAAGGACCAGGTCGCCGATGCCTATGTGTTCGGTTATCCGCTGGTGGCGTCCGATCTGTGGCGCGAAAAGACGACGGGCGGCGACGCATCGAAGCCCGGTCAGGCGGCGGTGAACACCTTGCGGCACACCACCGCGTTGCCGCCGGTCGGCGCGACGGGACGGCCGAGCGTGGATACGCTGGAATCGTCGGCATGGCTGGATGTATCGAGTGGACCGGTGCTGGTTTCGTTGCCGGCGTTGTCTTCCGTGCAGTCCACGCCTTCCGGAACGTTACGGGGCCGCTACTTTGATGCTCGCGCCTTCGATACCTGGACCAACGTGATCTATTCGAGCATCGGTGCCGCGCCCGCCGTGCCCGCGCCTGTTCCGAAGAAGCGCAGCAAAGCCGCGCGCATGGCCGCGGAGCAAGCCAGCATCCTTGCGTTCGTCACCAAGGGCTACACAGGCCCGCTGCCGGACGGCGTGACACGCGTGGAAACGCCTACGCGTTATGCATGGTTGTCGATCCGCGTGCGCGTGAACGGCCAGCGCGATGTGCGCGAAGCGCGCAAGCTGCAGACCGCAATGCGCATTGAAGCGCCTCCCGCCGATAAAACCAGTCCCACCACCGCCGGCGCCGCCTGGCCGAATGTGACGGCCAACACGCCGGCCGTGGTTCCGAGCGGCGACAAGGCCGAGTCACTCGATGCCACCGCGTACTTCACGCGCCTGGCCAAGGCCCTGGAAGACAATCCGCCCGTCCCCGACGATCCGCACGCCGTGACCTTGCTCGCGCAATTGGGTGTTAAAGCGGGTGAGCCGGTGCAATTCCGCCCATCGGATTCGGCCTTGCTCGCAACGGGTCTCGCCGATGGCCGCGCGCGCGTCGACACGGTTCCCTCTAACGCGCTGAGCCGCAACGGCTGGGTCTGGTTCGGCGACGCCGTCGGCAACTACGGCACCGACTACACCTTGCGCGCGTTCCTTGCCAAACGTCAGCCCGCCAGCGGCACGAAGGACGACGAAGTGAAGCCCGTCGCTTTCCTTGACAGCGACGCCCACCCGCTCAACGGCGCGAACACCTACGTGCTGCACTTCGCGCCAAACCAGTTGCCGCCGGTGCGCGGCTTCTGGACCTTGACCGCGTACACGAAGGAAGGCGCGCTGATCGACGATAAAGCCTTGCGGCTTTCACTCAGCGACCGAGACCGCCTGAAGAAGAATCGCGATGGCTCGACTGACGTGGTCGTTTCCGCGACGTCGCCGGGCAAGGCGCGTGTGTCGAACTGGCTGCCCGCGCCGGACGGCGACTTCCAGTTGATGATGCGTTTGTACGCACCCAAGCCCGAAGCGACGTCGGGGGCGTGGGCGCCGCCGGCTATCGAACGGCAATAGATGCAGGCTGTACGGACCATCGCTGGTTCAATTTGACGCTGTCGCGTCGTATACTCGGGCCTTCCGTTTCCCCCAGGTCACGCGCGGTCTCATGGCGCGCGACCGCGCTGTGAGGCCCGCATGGCAAGCCTGAACAAGACTTCCCTGACATCCGCCGGCCGTGGGCTGATCGATCGGGCAAATGCGGTCGCGAGTTCGAACCGCACGCGCCGGGTCGCGATTGGCCTGGTTCTGTTTGTCATTGTGATCGGGCTGCTGGGGTTTTTCGCGGCTCCCCCTTTAATTCGTCATATCGCCGAGCAGCAGATTTCCGCTCAGCTTGGCCGCCCGGCCACGATCGGCCGGATTGCGCTCAATCCCTATACGCTCAGCTTCGAAGCCGACCGCGTTCATATTGGCGAGGCGCAAAGTAATCTCCCGGCTGATTCCAGAAAGAGCGATTTCATCGATATCGAACGGCTGATCGTATTGCCTTCGTGGTCATCGCTGTTCCGGCTCGCGCCCGTAATCAATGAACTGAAGATCGATTCGCCGCGCTTTCATATCGTCCGATACGACGCGCAGCGCTTCAACTTCTCGGATCTCATCGAAAAGTTTTCGAAGCCGTCTGCCAAACCGTCCGATAAACCCGCGCGGTTTTCGGTATCGAATATCCGGATCGCGAACGGGCGCATCGATTTCGATGACCGGTTGCTCAAGACGCAGCATGTGATCGATCAGTGGTCAGTCGGGATTCCGTTCATCGCCAACCTGCCTTCGACGACCGAGTTGTTCGTCACACCGTCGTTGCAGGCGCGCATTGATGGCTCGCCGTTGTCCATCAAGGGCCGCACCAAGCCGTTCGCCGAGTCGCGCGAGTCGGAAGTCGCGGTGCAACTCGACGGGCTCGATTTGCCGCAGATCGTTTCGTACGCGCCGGCGTCGCTGCCGGTCGCGGTCAAGAGCGGCAAGCTGTCGACCGATCTGGACGTGAGTTTTTCGCTCACCGGCGACGCGCCCGTTGTACGCATCAAGGGCACGGCCGATATTGCAGATATCGACGTGATGGACAAGCAGAATGCGCCGCTGTTCGCCGCGCAGTCGCTGCACGTGAATGCGGTGAATCTGGAGCCGCTGCGCAATGTTTATCAACTGTCAGAGATAGAGCTGTCGCAACCCGACGTAAAACTTTCCCGCGATAAAACCGGCGCCTTCAACTTCCAGAAACTGAGCGGTCCGCCGGCCAACAACCCTCCGGCGGCTGAAACCAAGGCCGCGGCCGAGACGCAACCGCTGGATTTATCGATCAGACATATTGCGATCGACCGGGGTCAGGTCGCCTTCAACGACAGCCTGATGGCGCAACCCGCGCAACTCGGTCTGAAGGCGCTGGACGTCACGCTCGACGACTTCTCGACGCTCGGCAAACCGCCCGCGCGTTACACGCTGAAAACCGCGCTGGATCACGGTGGAACGCTGGCGGCATCGGGCGGATTCACCTTGCCCGGCAAGAACGCCGACGCGAAACTCACGCTCGCCGATTTGCCGCTGCCGCCGCTGCAACCCTATGTGGCGAACGCGCTCGCCGCGCGGATATCGGACGGCGCGCTCAGCGCGAACCTGCCGCTCCACGTGGACTGGTCGACGCCCGAGCCGTCCATCCAGGTCGGCGCCGGGGACGTCTCGCTCAAGTCGCTGAAACTCGTTCCGACCGCAAACACGGCGCCGGTCGCGTTGGCTTCGGCCCAGGCAAAGATCACTAAAATCGATGTAGCCGCACGCACCGCCGCGTTGGAGAGCGTGACGCTGAACGGTCTTTCCGTCGATGCAAAACGCCTGAAGGATGGCAGCATCGACCTCGCGGCGCTCGCCGGTCCGCACGAAACCGCGCCGGAGGCCAGCGCCACGCACAAGGCGGAGAAGGCCAACGCTGCGGGTCCGGCGTGGCGTTATCAGATCGCGCAGATCGCGCTCAACGACAGCACCGCCGATTTCACCGATGAAACCACGCCGACTCCGGTGAAGCTTCATATCGCGCCGCTGCAGGTGAGCGTGAAGCAGGTCACCGATGACCTGACAAAACCGCTCGCCGTGGATGGCCGGCTGACCATGAACGGCAAGGGCACACTGGCGACAGCCGGGACGCTGACCATCAAGCCGCTGAGCCTGGCGCTGCATGTGGACGCGAGCCAGCTCGATGCATCGGCGTTCGAGCCGTATTTCGGCAGCTCGCTGAACGCATCGCTTTCCAGCGCGTTGCTCACCGCGAACGGCGACGCGTCTTACTCGGGAGAAGGACGCACGCTGAAGGCCGGCTACAAGGGCGACGTGTCGTTGTCGAACGTGCGCTTGATCGACCGGGTGAGTTCCCAGCCGCTCGCTGGCTGGAACCTTCTCGGCCTGACGAAGCTCAACGCCCGATACGACGAAAAGGGCGCCGACGTGGAAGCTGCGCGCGTCACCTTTGCCAACTTTTATGGCCGCGTTCTGCTTGATGCGCAAGGGAAGCTGAATTTGCGCGATATCGTGGTGAAGGACAAGACGAGCGGAAAAGCAACGACAGCAACGACAGCGACGGCAGCAACGGCCGCCGCCGAGCCCGCGCCAGTGGCCTCCGCCCCGGTCGTGCCCAAAGCGGCATCGACATCGCCCACGCCCAATCTGCGCTTCGGCCAGCTCGTGCTGCAAAACGGCCGTGTGACCTACACCGATAACTTCATCAAGCCGAATTTCACCGCGAACCTGGTTGCGATCACGGGGACTATCGGCGCATTCGGAACGCATTCGATCGTCTCCGCGCCCGTCGATGTCGCCGCGAAACTCAACGCAAACGGCCCGGTATCGATCAAGGGCACGGTGAACCCGCTGATTGCGAAACCTGCGCTGGACCTGACCGCGAGCGCGCACGACGTCGAATTGCCCAATATCTCGCCGTATTCCACCAAATACGCGGGCTATCCGATCACCAAAGGCAAGCTGAATGTGGACCTGCACTACCAGCTCGCCGACGACAAACTCTCGGCGAACAACCATCTTTTCATCGATCAGCTCACGTTTGGCGACCACGTCGACAACGCCACCGCGACCAAGTTGCCGGTGCGCCTGGCCGTATCGCTGCTGAAGAACTCGCGCGGTGAAATCGACGTGAACATCCCGATTTCCGGCTCGCTTTCCAATCCGGAGTTCTCGGTCGGTGCGCTGGTGTGGAAGGCGATCGTGAATCTGCTGGAGCGCGCCGTGACTGCGCCGTTCTCGCTGCTGGCAAACGCGTTTGGCGGCGGCAAGAACGCCGAGGAACTCGGCTACGTGGAGTTCGACCCGGGCTCGTCCACGCTCAGCGACGCCGGCAAGGAGAAGCTCGACACGATCGCGAAGGCGCTGGCGGACAAACCGTCCATCAAGATGGATCTGTCGGCGCGCGTCGATCCCGCCGTCGATGAACCCGGCCTGCGCGCCGCCTACGTCGACCGCCAGGTGAAGCTCGCGAAGATGAAGGATGCAAACGACGACAACCCGAACATCAGTCCTTCGACCATTACCCTTTCGCCCGATGAATACACGAAGTTCCTGACCAAGGCGTACAAGGACGCCGACTTCAAGAAGCCGCGCAACATGATCGGCATGACGAAGACGTTGCCCGACGCCGACATGAAAGCGGCGCTCGCAGCAAACGCGCCCATAGACGAAGCCGCGCTCGGCACGCTGGCGCAAAAACGGGCATCGGCGGTGAAGGCTTACTTTGACGGCAAGATCGACAGCAAGCGGATTTTCATCGTCTCGCCGCACATGAACGCCGATGGCATCAAGGACAAAGGCGCGCCAACCCGAGTGGATTTCGGCTTGCAATGACCGCTTTTAGACCGCGGTCAAAGAAACGTATTTATTTAGGCATGCGCTGAAAAAACGACGCCGTCATATGGTGTATGGCAAAGCGCGCGGTTCATGGCATTTTCGTCAAACCGCGCTACACTCATCTCATTAATGCAGCGGCGCCGGGCGACGCGCATGACCGCCGTGGACATCGTTCCATTTTCGTCCCGCGTCTTCGTTTCAGAGCCGTAAAAAATGCCGCCGAGCGTTCGCGTTTCAGACGCGAGCACGAATAAGCCAATATCAGGCGGCGTCCGGCACTTGGCATTTCCCAACCGACTTCAGCGCTGCACAACCCGCAGGGAGAATCTCATGCTGTTGCATGATCTGGCTGACCGGTATGGTCCCGCTATCGTGTTTTTCAACGTGATGGGCGCCGCGCTCGGCCTGCCCGTTCCCGCCATGCCCACTCTGATCGTGGTCGGTGCTTCCGTCGCCATGATGGGCGCGAACGGCCATGCAGTGCTGCCGCATCTCGCGTTGATGCTCGCCATTGCCGTAGTGGGCGGCGTGCTCGGCGATCTCGTCTGGTTCCAGGGCGGGCGGCGCTACGGCGACCGTACGCTCAAGACCATCTGCAAGTTGTCGCTTTCGCGCGATACATGCGTGAAGAAGACCGAACGTTTCTTCGGCCGATGGGGCGTGCGCGTGTTGCTCGTCGCGAAGTTCATTCCGGGTTTGTCGCTGGTTTCCGTACCGCTTGCCGGCGCCATGGGTGTGCGCACGCGCTCTTTCATTGCGCATGACGGCGTGGGCGTGGCGTTGTGGGCGGCGGTTGGATTGCTGGTTGGCGTGGCATTCGCGGCGCAACTCGACATGGTCTTCGCCATGATCGCGCAACTCGGACGGCAGGCGCTGATCGTGGTGGCGATCGCGCTGGCGGGCTACGTGGCGTACCGCTACTGGCGCCGGAAGATGTTGATGAAGACGCTGGAAACGGCGCGCATCACAGTCGATGAACTCTATGCGCTGATGGAAAACAAGCCGGTGCCGGCAATCTTCGATATCCGCTCGTCTGAGAAACGCGTGCTCGATCCGTTCGTGATCCCCGGTTCCGTTTTCGCCGATGAACGCGAGCTCCAGAAGATCGTCGAGAGTTATCAGCCTGATCAGAAGATCATCATTTATTGTTCGTGCCCGAACGAGGTATCGGCGGCGTGGATGGCGAAGTCGTTGCGTAACGCTGGCTTCAAGGACGTCGTGCCGCTGACCGGCGGCCTCGATGCATGGCGTCTCGCCGGCCTCGAACTCAAACCGCTGACCGACTTCGGCGGCGCGCGCGAGGACCTGGGCGAAATGGCCGCCATGTGCCCGTGGCCTGCCAAATCGCCAGCCGCGGCCAAGGGCGCGCTGCACGAAGCCGTCTACCTTCATGGAGATCGACACGCATGAGTACTGCCCACGAAGGCATGAGCGAAGGATCGGATCACGCCCGGTCAGAATGGCGGGACAACGCGCCGCCAACGCGGGAAAACCTCGACACCATCAGTAACGACACCGTATCGGCCGCATCCTCGGAAACGCCCGCCGACGCGCCCTTTTCACCGCTGCAAAGCCGCCGTCACCAGATGTACCCGCATCTGACCGTCGATGAAATCGACCGCATGCGCGGATTCGGCGCGATCAAGTACTACCGCGCCGGCGAGCTGATGTTCGAAGTCGGCTCGCCGGGTCCCGGCATGTTCGTGCTGCTCAACGGCCACGTGCGGATCACGCGGCGCGACGGACTCGGGCATGTGCATCTGGTGGTCGAATCGGAGCCCGGGCAATTCGTGGCGGAAGTCGGGCAGTTGTCGGGGAAACCGGCTCTGGTCGATGGCCACGCGATCGATGACGTCGAAGCCATCCTGATCGCGCCCGACCGGCTGCGTGCGTTGCTCGTGGCCGAAGCGGATCTCGGCGAGCGGATCATGCGTTCGCTGATCCTGCGCCGCGTGGGTTTGATCGAAAAGGGCAGCGGGCCGATCCTGGTCGGTCAGTCGGACGATGGACGGCTGGTATCGCTGCAAGGCTTTTTGAGCCGCAACGGTTATCCGCATACCGTGATCGATGCCTGTACCGATCCGGAAGCCATCGCATTGCTGGAACGGATCTCGACATCGAAGGCGGACTTTCCGCTCGTCATTTGCCCCGATGGCACGGTGATGCGTGCGCCCGATGAAAACCAGCTCGCGTCGCAACTGGTCTGGCTGCCGGAATTCGATCCCGCGCATATCTACGATGTCGCCGTCGTCGGCGCCGGACCGGCCGGATTGGCGACGGCCGTGTACGCGGCGTCCGAAGGTTTGTCGGTCTCGGTGTTCGATTGCCGCGCGCCGGGCGGGCAGGCGGGGGCAAGTTCGCGCATCGAAAACTATCTCGGCTTTCCGACCGGTATTTCAGGTCAGGCGCTCGCCGGTCGAGCGTTCGTGCAGGCGCAGAAGTTCGGCGCGCATATTGCCATTCCGACCGAGATCAAGGCGCTGCATTGCGATTGCACGCCCATTCAGATCGAATTGATGAACGGCACGCGCGTCACCGCGCACACGGTCGTGATCGCGACGGGCGCGGCGTACAGGCGGCCTGCGATCGATGGACTCGAGAAATTCGAGGGGCGGGGCACGTATTACTGGGCGTCGCCGGTCGAGGCCAAGCTGTGCAAGGGCTCGGAAGTCGTGCTCGTCGGCGGCGGCAATTCGGCGGGGCAGGCAGTCGTTTATCTGGCATCGCACGCGGCGCGCGTGCATTTGCTGATCCGGGGCGCGGGGCTGGAATCAAGCATGTCGCGGTATCTGATTGACCGGATCGCGTCGTTGCCGAACGTGACCGTGCATACGCGCACGCAGATCGAATCACTGCAGGGCGACGGCCGTACGCTCGCCGCCGTGCATTGCAAGACGCCTGACGGCCCGCTGAAGCTCGACGTGCGGCATCTGTTCCTGTTCACCGGTGCCGATCCGAATACGGCCTGGCTCACCGGATGCAACGTGAGTACGGACGGCAAGGGTTTTGTGCTGACGGGCCCGGAGGCGCATGGCGGCCACATGGACGGCGCGACGGCGCTCGAAACCAGCGTGCCGGGCGTGTTTGCAATCGGCGATGTGCGCTCGGCATCGACGAAACGCGTGGCCGCGGCGGTGGGTGAGGGCGCAGCGGTTGTATCGCAGATCCACGGTATGCTGGCCGCCCGGCAGGAACTGGCATTGCAGGCCGGCGAGGTGGAATAAACGGTCAGCGGCGCGTGACGGACTGTTGTGAACGAGCGGCGAATTGCAACGTGAACTCGATCCACCCGCTCGCCGAACAACTCGCCGATGCCGACCCGCCATGCAGCCGCATGATGGCCTGCACGATCGCGAGTCCGAGGCCGCTCGATTCCGTGAACTCGCTGCGCGCGGCATCGCCTCGGTAAAACCGGTCGAACAAGCGCGCGAGTTCATCCGGCGATACACGCTCGCCCCGATTGCCGATCACGATACGCGCGCCCTGCGCGTCCTCGCTGCCGGTCAGGCGAATCGTCGTGCCGGGCTCTGCATACCGCACGGCGTTCACCACTACATTGCTGATCGCGCGCCGCGACATGATCTCGTTGACGAACATCTCGCCTTCGGCCTGAACATCGAAGCTGAGATTGCGTTCATCGGCGAGACCTTCGAAGTAGGTCGCGATGGTCTCGAGCTGCTCGCACGTGTTCAATGTAGTGCGCTCGATTTCCTGCCGCTCGTGATCCGCTTGCGCGAGGAACAGGATGTTCTGCGCAATGCGTCCCAGCCGCTCGAGCTCCTCCAGATTCGACTCCAGCACGCTCTTGTATTCGCTTTCGCTGCGCGTGTGGGCGAGCGTGACCTGTGTCTGCCCGATCAACACGCCGATGGGCGTACGCACCTCATGCGCGAGATCAGCCGAGAACTGCAGCAAGCGTTCGTACCCGGTCGACAAGCGGTCCAGCATCGCGTTAAACGATACCGCCAGGCTCTGCAACTCGGTCGGCGTGTTCCCGACATCGAGTCGTGCGGAAAGCGTATTGGGCGTGATTTCAGCGGCTTTATCGGCCATCTTGCGCAAGGGCGTGAGGCCGCGACTCGATACCCACCACGCGAGCAGCGCCGTGACCAGAACAGCAATCGCCACGTTGATCCACACGCGCACGAGATACGTCGACAACACGCGCGCCTCCTGCGTCATCACGTGTGCAGCGATGATCTCCACTACTTGACCGGTATCGCCCACTTGCGCCTGAGCCGCGACCCAGCGCATGCGCACGCCGTCAGGACGCGTGCCTTCATAGAGCGCGTCGAGATCCACCGCGCGATTCACCGGCACCGGGACCACCGGCGGCAACGGCAGGTTCTCCGGATTCACATTGATAAACGGCGCCACGCCCGGCCGCCGGAAAATGATCACATCCTGGCGATCGCCGAGCATGGTTTCAAAGAGCCGTGGCCGCGCTTCGATTTCCTGGATCGTATAGAGGTCGTGCAGCAGCGAGCGGAAATGTTCGACACGCCCGATCAACTGATAATCGGCACGCGTCGACAGGGTCAAGCTCGTTGCGTGATAAAGCGATCCGCCGACCATGCTCACCACCACGCATACAATCAATGCAAAGAGGATCGTGATGCGGACAACGAGCGATTGCGAACGCATCGGATTCAATGCGACTCTCCGGTCGCGCCGAACGAATAGCCGATGCTGCGCACCGTGTGGATGAGCTTGATATCGAAGGGCTGGTCGAGTTTGGCGCGCAGGCGCTTGATGGCGACGTCGACCACATTGGTGTCGCTGTCGAAATTCATGTCCCACACTTCCGATGCAATCAGCGTGCGCGACAACGCCTCACCTTGTCGTTTGCAAAAGAGATGCAGCAACGCAAATTCCTTGTTCGTCAGAGCGATTTCGATTCCCTGGCGAGTCACTCTGCGCCGCAAGACATCCACATGAAGATCCGCGACCTGAAACACATCCGATTCACGGATCACGCCGCGCCGCAGTAACGTGCGGATGCGCAGCACGAGTTCCGTGAACGAAAACGGCTTTACGAGGTAATCATCGGCGCCGAGTTCCAGACCATGGATACGATCGCTCACATGATCGCGCGCCGTGAGAAAGATCACCGGCAGATCGCGTTTGGTGCGCAGCGCCTGCATGATCTGCCAGCCATCGAGGCCGGGCAGCATCACGTCGAGCACGATCAACTCGTACGGGTGCGCCAGGGCCTGATGCAGGCCATCGGCGCCGTTGCGAATCAGGTCGACCTGATACCCGGACTCCGTCAGCCCCTTCTTCAGATAGTCGCCGGTCTTGCGGTCGTCTTCTATAACGAGAATGGTCATGCGGCGGGTGTGTTGCGCTCGAACGCGCGTAGATTGCGAAGAACCTCATTCTAACGATCCGCCTCCCATGCGCCGGAAAGATGACAAAAAAGTCATTAACGTGTCATGCGTTCATCAGCGCGGTATCGTTAAGATGCGATCAAGCGACGCCGGTAACGGTCGCATCACTTTTTTCTTGCGAGGCGAATTTGGCTCAACCATCGACTCGATCCGTGACACCCGTGGCGAAGCCCCGCGCCATGCAGCCCGGCTGGGTTCGCATCACGCACTGGGTCAATGCGCTTGCGGTCGTGGTCATGGTCACGAGCGGCTGGCAGGTCTATAACGCTTCGCCCATTTTTCCGGCGCTGGTCTTTCCGGCCAGCATCACGTTGGGCGGATGGCTCGGCGGCGCGTTGCTGTGGCACTTCGCGGCCATGTGGGTGCTGGTCGTCAACTTCCTGATCTACGTTGCGATGAACATCGTGTCCGGACGATTTCGCCGCAAACTGTTCCCTCTCAGCGTAAAGAGTCTTATCGGCGATCTGCGTGCCGCGCTCACCGGCAAGCTCAAGCACGACGATCTGTCGCACTATAACGCCGTGCAGAAGGCGGCTTATCTTGCGGTTATCGTGGACATCGTCATTGTGATCCTGTCGGGACTCGCGATCTGGAAGTCGGTGCAATTTCCTTTATTGCGTGACTTGATGGGCGGTTACGACAGAGCGCGCGTCGTTCATTTCTTCGCGATGAGTTTCCTGGTCGCATTTTTCGTGCTGCACGTGGTGATGGTCGCCCTCGTTCCACGCTCGTTGTTATTGATGATCCGGGGCCGTTGATCATGTTGAACCGAAAGAGCGAACTGATTGCGAAGCATCTCGATGTCGACAATATCCTCAAGGACGCACGCAACGAATTGAAGGCGCCCGCGCGGCGTCTCTTCGGCAAGCGCATCTTGTCGCTGGGCGGCTTGATGATGCTGACCGGCTGCAACATCTCCGACGACAAGTCGGTCAACACCGTGCTGCGCACCATGTCGCGTTTCAACGATGACGCGCAAGCTTTCCTCTTCGATCCCAACAAGCTCGCGCCGACGTATCCCGAGTCGATGATCACGCGGCCGTTCCCTTTCAACGCGTTCTACGACATAGACGATGTCCCGATGGTCGATGCCGCCAGCTACAAGTTGCCCGTCGGCGGTCTGGTGAAGGGCAAGAACGTCTGGACTCTTGATGAATTGCGTGCGTTGCCGCAGGAAAGCCAGGTCACGCGTCACATTTGCATTGAAGGATGGAGCGCGATAGGCAAGTGGGGCGGCGTGCGTTTCGCCGATTTCCTGAAGCGTTCAGGCGCCGATACTACAGCGAAGTACGTAGCGTTTCATTGCGCCGATAACTATTCTACGAGCATCGACATGCCGACCGCGCTGCATGCGCAGACGCTCTTGACGCTGACGTACGACGGTCAGGTCTTGCCTCCGAAATACGGCTTTCCAATGAAGCTGCGCATGCCTACGAAGCTGGGCTACAAGAATCCGAAGCACATCGTTGCGATCACCGTGACGAACGAATATCCCGGCGGGTACTGGGAGAACCAGGGTTATAACTGGTTCGGCGGGGCTTAAGCCTTTTTACTAATTACTATTGGAGTCTCCATGGCATCTGTGTCAATCCGCATGAAACTGGGTGTATCGATTGCAGCACTCGCATTTGCTGGCGTTGCGCTGGCCCAGGCGCCGGCTGCGAAGCCCGCGCGCATTCGTGGCGATATCGTCTCGATCTCCGGCGATACGCTCACCGTGCACCGTCGTAGCGGCGATACCGTGACCATCGACATGAAGCAGGACACGCCGGTGACGGCTGTGAAGAACATCAAGCTCGGCGATATCAAGGCTGGGTCGTTTATTGGTACGGCTGCGACCACTGGCACCGATGGCAAGATGACGGCGACCGAAGTGCTGGTGTTCCCGGAAGCGGCGCGCGGGACGGGTGAAGGGCACTACGCATGGGATCTGGCGCCGAACAGCACGATGACGAATGCGAATGTCGACCAGGTTGTGACTGGCACGAGCGGGCGGGATCTGAAGCTTTCGTATAAGGGCGGCTCGAATACGGTGACCGTGCCGGAAGGCGTGCCCGTGGTGACGTTTGCGCCGGCTTCGCGTTCGGATCTGGTCGCGGGGAAGAAGGTGTTTATTATCGCCAGCCCGGTCAAGGGAACGGAATACGCCGCTTCGCGCGTCGTGGTCGAGAAGGATGGGGTTGCGCCGCCGATGTGAGGTTTTCGCTTCATAGGCGTATGAAAGGACAAAGCCGACTTCGAGTCGGCTTTGTTGTTTCTCGCGGCAGGGTTTGCGGCGATCTGCTCCAAATGAAAATGCGTCTATTTGAGGCATCCTTTTATGCGATGTAAAGGCGGCAGAATTCATGCCCGTCGTGCGGCCTGCGATCGCACTGAGGACATCTGGGACGCGTTGTGAATAGCTGGAAGTGAGATCCGCCAGATCTAGTAAAGTGCTTTTTTGAGAAGGAATTAATAAATGCGGTGGCATACTACGAAAAATTATTAAAAGAGAGTGCGATGATCAGGAACGAAAGTGTGAAAGTTACGTTTTATCGGATTCAAGCATGTGGGTATTATCCGCATGGCGCCGCTGAGCCAGCCTTCGGGGGCATTGCCGACACGTTCGAACAACTGGCGCAATGGTCCGAAGGAATGGACTTGTCGCTGACCAAGCTGTTTGATCCAGATGGACCCGAGCAACCGTATCCTGTCTACTTAGCCGGTATGGCACAAAGTGATGGGGCCTGGGTATTCTCGACTTGGAATGAGGTGCCAGCTCATGAAAGCGGTGTAGCATCGATCAGCAGCAATTCCCTTGTGGGGGCGCCCGTTGTACACATGAACGAAGTCGCCGAGAACTCGATCGCGGGGTATGCAACCTACTTTTGGGTTGTCCCAGCACGGAACGTGATAGCTAGCATCCGTTTTGTTCACAATGTTTCGGGCCAGCAGCAGATGCGCACCTACTTGGAGCGCTTCTTGGCGACCGAAAGCAAATATGTTCTTACCGAGGAGAACGACGACGGAACAAAATTCATCTCAGGATATTCGCCTGACGGTGAGCCGCAAGGTGCCCGAACGTTTCCGAGATTTAAAACGGCCGCATTCATCAATCCAGGCGAACGCGAATATATTCTTGCTAACGCAGACCGGATCAGACGTGTAATACGGCGGGGTCGCTTAGATACGCATAATGTCATTGAGCGTCGCTGGTGGGAAGGTGTTGCCGGATTTCTGCGCGTACGAGCGCCTGAGGTGCCACGAGTGGTGGTTGATAAGTCAGCTCTTGTATCGCTTGAATACACTCCAACGATCGCTGAGTTGGAACAGATGATCGATGAACAAGAGGCGGATCAGTCGGCCCGAGGATGGGACGATATGGGCTTCAAGCTACAAGGTGAGACTGCTCCCCGATGGTTGGGGCGGTCAACGGCGAGCGAAAACTTTTTGATTCCAGTTGATCGGTTAAATGAAGAAGTCGTTGATCTAAATCATCTTGCTCAGACACTGCACCACCGTCGAGCGGATCTACTGTCGCTGTTATTAAGATGATCTACAAATCTGCCGGATACGCTTTTCGCGTTCTCTTGATTTTACTTGGGGTTGCTCTATGTGCTGCCGGGTTCTATCTTGGACGGCAGATCCCATTTGCTCAGCAATGGCCGCTATACGAAGCACTGCGCAATACTGCGTCCATCATATTTGCAGTCGTGGGCGCTTGGTTAGCAATCATCTATCCCGAGCGCCTAAAGCTGTCGTTTCGAGGAAATGGTGAGACTAACGGGCACAAGGGTAATTTGGGGATGCTACTGACGCCTGCCGTGCACTCCACCATCATCCTAGTGTTGCTTCTGCTTATCGGCATTTGTGCACCGTTGATGAAAGCGATCCCGAGTATTTTGATACATGTCGAATTCTGGAGGGGTTTCTCATTTCTTACCTTAACTGCGATGACATTATGGCAAATAGTAATAGTGGTAATGACGTTGTTTCCGGCGGAGGCAGTGCAGGCTCATCTTGCCAGAGAGGCGGCAACGGACGAGATAAACGATCACTACGGAAAGTTACACAGGAAATAGCTGAATGGCTCAAAAGCGTCCCTGTACCGGCATGAGCGTCGTTTTCAAAACGGTTTATTTAAAGCTGCAAATTTCCAGAGGCGACGGCGGAAGTTTGGTTCGATCAGGGTGAACGCCTATTGAAGCTTTGTTTCCAGGTGCAAAAACGTCAAGTGTCATTTTGGGTCTTCAAGCCAGTTCCGGATGGCCAAATCTCCGTGGAGGCCTAGTCAAGACCCCGTAGTGAAGCGCGTAGGACACCAATTCTATTCAGCGTCACTTTGAGCAATCCACAGCCCCATGTTCATATAATCGTGGGGCATACTGGCAGCGTACGTTGGACAAACATCTCACCCCAATATGAAAGTTTTTATTAGTTGGTCTGGCGCAACCAGCCATCTCGTCGCAATCGTACTTCGCGACTGGCTCCCATCCGTAATTCAAAACGTCGAGCCCTACGTGTCCTCGGAAGACATCGACAAGGGCGCTCGATGGTCGACTGATATCGCTGGCGAATTGCACGCATCGACGTATGGGCTTATCTGCCTAACAAAGGACAATATAGTCGCACCGTGGATCAACTTTGAGGCTGGCGCTCTTGGAAAGAGCATCGACAAAGGAAGGGTTAGCCCATTCTTGTTTCGAATCAAGCGATCCGAAGTCGAAGGGCCAATCCTTCAATTTCAGTCTACTGTGTTCGAGCAAAACGATGTATTCAAGATGGTCACTTCGATCAACGAAGCTTGTGGGGTGGAAGGGCTCGAGCCGACAAGATTAGAAAAGTCTTTCACGGTTTGGTGGCCACAGTTGGAAAAGCAACTTAATGACATCCCTACAGAGGACGATGCACCATCTGTCATGCCGGAGGTCGCGATAGAGACGCCTGCCGCTGATATTTCGCGCGTGCTTGAGGAGATGTTGGAGCTTACTCGTAACAATCACAAGCTTTTGCGTTCACCGGAAGCTCTGCTTCCCCCTGATTACATTCAACATATTTTGCGCCGCGTGCCCCGTCGAGACGAACTCAATGGAGACATCAGGGGTTTCAGTGAGCACGTTCATCCAGCAGCGATTCGAGATATTGTCGAAATGTATCGCGATGTATTGAAATTTTTTGGTATGGCTAAGAGCGACCTGGACCGTCATCCGGCGTACGACGAATTGATTCACCTCATTCGACGTATGGATCGTCCGTTACGATACATTGCGCGAGAGTTTGGCCTTCGTCTTCCCCGAGAGGCACTTGGCGAGAAAGAGATTTTCTGACTCCTCGGTCGATCATAGAAACGGCGAGGCAGCACGGAAAAGACTCCATGATGTAATTGTTCGTTAGTGAGCGTTTTCTTGATCGGCCGTTTTGATTAAGTGCTCAGAACCTGTTACTGCGGGCTGCCACCGAGGACTGGCTTGGTGGCAGCTAACGTTGGCTAATCTTTTGGTATCCCACCCTGTCATCCCCCTCCACCGTCGTAACGATATCCCCAAAATCCGTTACCAACAAATTCAGCACAAACGGCAGCACCGTATTCTTCTCCATCGCAGCATTCGCCTTATCTGCCTTCTGCCTCAGCCTTTCAAACGCCTCCCGCGCTGCTTTGACATTCTCATCCTGCTGCCGTTTATCCGCATCGAGCGTAGCCGCCAGCGCCTTCGCCAACCCATCGAACGCATCCGCAGTCTCGCCCAACGCTTCCCGCGTCGACGCAGTCAACCGCCCGGCCAAGCCCACATCCCCCGCGAACGCCTGCCCTAGAAATAGCGCATCGCGATGCAACCGCGTCAGCATCGGCACGACCTTATCGATCACGTTCTCGCGCGACCTTTTCACCGGCACGATAATGTGCTCCCGACCAGCCTCGGTAATCGCATCGTCGAGCGCCTGCTCAGCCGCCGCCGACCTTCGATGCAATCCTTCCGCCGTCCGCGCGTCGTCAGGCTTGCGTAGATAAAGCGCGATCAACTCCCCGAGCGTTTGCGCGATCTCACCCGCGCGATTGTGCGCGGCATTGATCGCCCGGTTCGGCAATAGGAACGCAACAACCAGCGCCGCGCCAGCGCCAATCAAAATCTCCAGCACGCGATCGATCGGCCTTGAAAACGGCGATCCGACCCCGCTCGCCGGAATCAGCACCACAATGACCAGCGTGACACACGCAAGCCGCAAGGTCGGACGCCACGCGGCAAGCGCCGCAAGCGGCACCAGTTCAATGGCAAACACCACCAGCGGATGCGTCCCGCGAACGATGGCAAGCAATCCGAGCACGCCGAGGATTGCGCCGATCACCGCGCCGATAATCTGGTCGCGTCCCGTCGTCAGCGCCTGGTTGAGGCTCGGCTGCGTAACCACGATCAGCGAAGTGATGATCGCCCAGTAAAGCTCGGGCAGGGTTGCGAGTTTGGCCGCGCCGTAACTGAGCAAGCAAGCGATCAGCGTTCGCGCAAAGCGCCGCGTTTCTGCGCCACCGGGTTTGAAAGTAATACGTCGTAAGTCTTGAAAGGCGGCTAAGGGCATGGAGCGATACCGGATTGGACGCTTGAATTATGGCTGACCGTGCGCATTTTCCTTTACGCATTCATCCCTGATAAATCCGGCCGCCTGCAACATCGGGCTGGTCGCGTTACCATTGGTGGTTCAGTAATCGCGCCGCTTTCAACGCTGGCGCGCATTGTCACCGGTTTCATCGATCACACTCAATCAGGAGCCACGCATGAGCCAAAACACCCAATATCCGAGCACGCAGTTGTATATCGATGGCGCATGGCGCGCAGGCGCTCGCGACACGGCTGTCGTCAATCCGGCAACGGAAGGGGAAATCGGCCGCCTGGCGCTGGCCGGCGAGCAGCAGCTCGCGGAAGCCGCCGAGGCCGCCGGCCGCGGCTTCAAGGCGTGGCGCAAGGTATCGGCGTTCGAACGCAGCAAGCTGATGCGCCGTGCCGCACAAAATCTGCGTGATCGCGCGGAAGAAGTTGCCGCCATCATGACCATGGAACAGGGCAAGCCGCTGGTCGAAGCGCGCATCGAGGTGCTGGGCGCGGCGGATACCATCGACTGGTTCGCCGAGGAAGCGCGCCGCACGTACGGCCGCGTGATCCCGGCCCGCGCGGAAAATGTGCGCCAGATCGTCACGCGTGAGCCGGTCGGCCCGGTCGCCGCGTTTACGCCGTGGAATTTCCCGATCAACCAGGCGGTGCGCAAGGTGTCGGCCGCGCTGGCTGCAGGATGCTCGGTCGTGCTGAAAGGACCGGAAGAAACGCCGGCAAGCTGCGCGGCGCTGGTTCAGGCTTACGTGGATGCGGGCTTGCCCGCCGGCGTGCTGAACCTCGTGTTTGGCGTTCCCGCCGATGTCTCCAAGTTCCTGATTGCGCATCCGCTGATCCGCAAGATCTCGTTCACGGGCTCGACGCCGGTGGGCAAGTTACTGGCGGCAATGGCCGGCGAGCACATGAAGCGCGCCACGATGGAACTGGGTGGCCACGCGCCGGCACTGGTTTTCGCCGATGCCGACATCCCGCGCGCCGCCAAGCTGCTGGCTGGCGCCAAGTTCCGCAACGCCGGCCAGGTCTGCATTTCGCCGACGCGGTTTATCGTCGAAGAGTCGGCTTATGAGGAATTCACCGAGCATTTCGTCGCGGCTACCAAGAAGCTGAAGGTCGGCAATGGGCTGGAAGAGGGCGTGCAGATGGGCGCACTAGCCAACGGCCGCCGCCTGCAGGCGATGGAACGCCTTGTCGCCGATGCCGTCGAGCACGGCGCCAAGGTGCTGACGGGCGGTGAGCGCATCGGACGTGAAGGGTTCTTCTTTGCACCGACGGTGCTGGCCAATGTGCCGCTCTCGGCTCGTATCATGACGGAAGAGCCGTTTGGCCCGATCGCGCCGATCTCCACGTTCAAGTCCTACGACGAAGCCATCACGGAAGCCAATCGCCTGCCGTTTGGTCTCGCGGCTTACGCTTATACGCGTTCGAGCGCGACATCGGCGTCGGTGGGTGAGGATATCGAAAGCGGCATGGTGTCGATCAATCACCACGGGCTGGGTATTCCGGAAACGCCGTTCGGTGGCGTGAAGGAATCGGGCTACGGCTCGGAAGGCGGCAGCGAAGCGATGGAAGCGTATCTCGTTACGAAGTTTGTGAGCGAGGCGCGTTGATTCAATCGCAGCTTTGATTGAAATTAGCGACGTGACCGACCGGTTGCGTCGCTTTTTTGTTAGGAGCGTCTATTCGAACGGGTTGTGGGTTCGAACGCCAGTCGAGGCAAAGTGCTTCACGTTGCGTGTAGCGACTGTCAAATTGTGGATGATTGCCGTGGCCGCGATCAGCTTATCCAACTCATTTTCTGGATTTGGAACCCTAAGTCGTCCCCAGAGTTGCGCGACGTCCGAGCCAATACTTAAAACGTTCAAGGCGGATCCGCTAAGCACCTCGCTCATCCACGTTTCAAGTGATCGCGCCTGTTCTTCATCGCCGCGATGGCGAATAGAATCAAGTCCCCGTCGCAGTTCGCCTACGGTTATGACGGAGATGTGCAGGCCGCGACCCTCGCTCTCTGCGAGCTCGAAGAAGCTTCTGACACCTTGATTCGCACGAAGCCCTTTGCGCATCTCGCTTATTACATTCGTATCAATCAAATACACCCGGCGCCCCGCTCGTGCTTTGTACTCTTTCAAAATCGGAGTCTTCGCCGACGTTTGGCATGCTAGCCAATACTTCAGCGAAACTGCGTCGCTTCGGACGGCCCAATGCTGCGACCAAAATGATCCGATGTTCCGCTTCCGCGCTGCGCCCATGTGCCGCAGCTTGTTCCCGCAGGCTTTGGACTACTTCGTCGTCTATTCCTCGTACAAGAAGACTGGCCATTGTAGCCTCCAAATTTAGTGATAGCAATGATATCACTAAGCAAGTTTCTTGTTATGCTGAATAGCTTTGCATTGCACAATCACTGTGGCTTACCGACGAACAAGCAAGCGAAAAAAAACCCGGCCAAAGCCGGGTCCAATGTTCCCGCGCCCCGATCTCTAAGGGCGCGGTCACCTGCAAAAAGCTACCGCCTGAAACCTCAAGCAGCCAACAACGACCGCAACACGAACGGCAAGATCCCGCCGTGCTTGTAGTAATCGACTTCGATCGGCGTATCGATACGCAGCAGCACCGTCACGCGCTGCTCGCTGCCATCCTTGCGATGGATCACGAGCGTCACTTCCTGTTGCGGCTTGATATCGGACGAGAGGCCTTCCAGGTCGAACGTTTCTTCGCCGGTGATGTTCAGCGACTGGACGCTGTCCGAGCCCTTGAATTGCAGCGGCAACACGCCCATGCCAACCAGGTTCGAACGATGAATCCGCTCGAAGCTGCGCGCCACGACCAGCTTCACGCCGAGCAATTGCGTGCCCTTCGCAGCCCAGTCACGCGACGAACCCGTGCCGTACTCTTCACCCGCGAACACGATGGTCGGTGTGCCTGCTTCGATGTACTTCATCGCTGCATCATAGATCGACAGTTCTTCGCCGCTCGGCTGGAATATCGTCAGACCGCCTTCCACGCGCGAACCGTCGGCCTTCAGCGGGATCATCAGGTTCTTGATCCGCACGTTGGCAAAGGTGCCGCGCATCATGACGTCGTGGTTGCCGCGGCGCGAGCCGTAGCTGTTGAAGTCGGCCTTCTGCACGCCGTTCGCCTTCAGCCACACGCCTGCGGGCGAGCTTTCCTTGATCGAACCGGCCGGGCTGATGTGGTCGGTCGTGACCGAGTCACCGAAGATGCCCAGCGGACGCGCACCCTTGACGGCCGGAATGCTGTCGGCCGGGGTCATCGAGAAGTCCTTGCCGAAGAACGGCGGCTCAGCGATGTACGTCGACTTCGGCCAGTCATAAACCTGACCCGCTTCGCCCTCGATCTTGCTCCACAGATCGCCGGTCTTCGTGAGTTCCGCGTAGTTCTTGCGGAACGCATCGGCGTCGAGCGCATACTTCAGCAGCGCATTGACTTCTTCGCTCGTCGGCCAGATGTCGCCGAGGAAAATGTCCTTGCCGTTCTTGCCCTTGCCGACCGGCTCCGTCATCAGGTCGACCGTCATGTTGCCGGCGATGGCGTAAGCCACGACCAGCGGCGGCGATGCCAGGAAGTTCGCGCGGATGTTCGGGTGAATACGTGCTTCGAAGTTGCGGTTGCCGGACAGCACAGCGGCGGCCACGATGTCGTTCTTCGTGATGGCGTCGTTCAGTTCAGGCGTCAGGTCACCCGCGTTACCGATACACGTCGTGCAGCCGTAGGCGGCCAGCGTAAAACCGAGCTGGTCGAGATACGTCAGCAGGTTCGTTTTCGTCAGGTATTCCGTGACGATCCGCGATCCCGGAGCCAGCGACGTCTTGATGTGCGGTGCGACGGTCAAACCGGCTTCGACAGCCTTCTTCGCGAGCAAACCGGCAGCCAGCAAAACGCTTGGATTCGACGTGTTCGTGCATGACGTGATGGCGGCAATCAGGATGTCGCCGTTCTTCACGTTAACGTTGTTCGTCGTCGTATATTGCGTGTTCAGGTCGGCAGCTTTCTTGCCGAAACCGTTGTCGCTCACAGCCTTCGAGAACAGCTCGGTGAAGTTCGACTTCACGTTCGTGATTTCGATGCGGTCCTGCGGACGCTTCGGACCCGCCAGCGACGGCGCAACCGTGCCGAGGTCGAGCGTCAGCGTCTTCGTGTAGTCGATCTCGCCGGCCTTGGGCACGCCGAACAGGTTCTGCGCCTTGAAATACGATTCGAACGCAGAGATTTCAGCGTCGGTGCGGCCCGTTCCCTTGAAGTAGTCTATGGTCTTTTCATCGACGGGGAAAAAGCCCATGGTCGCGCCGTATTCCGGTGCCATGTTGCCGATGGTCGCGCGGTCCGGCAGCGACAGCGACGCCGTGCCTTCGCCAAAGAACTCGACGAACTTGCCGACGACCTTCTCTTTACGCAGCATTTCCGTGACGGTCAGCACGAGGTCGGTTGCCGTCACGCCTTCGCGAATCTTGCCTTTCAGCTCGACGCCCACCACGTCCGGCGTCAGGAAGTACACCGGCTGACCGAGCATGCCGGCTTCAGCTTCAATACCGCCCACGCCCCAGCCCACCACGCCAATACCATTGATCATGGTCGTGTGGCTGTCCGTGCCGACGAGCGTATCCGGGTAATACACGGTGTCGCCTTCCAGCGTCTTCTTGTGCACGCCGCGAGCGAGATATTCCAGGTTCACCTGGTGAACAATGCCGACGCCCGGGGGCACGACCTTGAACGTATCGAAGGCTTGCATGCCCCACTTCATGAACTGATAACGCTCGTTATTGCGCTGAAATTCCAGTTTCATGTTCAGGTCGAGCGCGTCTTTCTGACGGAAGTAATCGATCTGCACCGAGTGATCGACCACCAGATCGACCGGCACGAGCGGCTCGATAGCCTTCGGGTCCTTGCCTGCACGTTGCGCCACGCCACGCATTGCAGCGATATCGGCGAGCAGCGGCACGCCGGTAAAGTCCTGCAGCACGACGCGCGAGACCACGAACGGGATTTCATCGGTCCGATCCGCGACCGGCTTCCAGTTCGCCAGTTGCTTGATGTGTTCTTCGCCGATCTTCTTGCCGTCGTAATTGCGCAGGACCGATTCCAGCACAATGCGAATCGATACCGGCAGACGTTCGATCTTGATGTTCAGCGCCTTGCCGAGCGCAGGCAACGAGTAGTACTTGCCTTTGCCGGAACCACTGTCGAATTCCTTGAGCGTTTTATGGAGATTGTGGGCCATGTTTTTTTTCCTGGGTTTAAACGAGGAAACACCTTCAGTACTTTCAATCTAAAGAACGTGTCACGGATGCTGACTAAATCAGGTACAGATCAACATATTCATTGACCGGCATTGCCTCAAGCGTTGCCTGGTCCAGCGATGCCGCAATGATCGCCTCTTGCTGCTTCGCCGGAAAACGCCGTGCGAGGTTGGTCCTGAACTTCTC